>Ga0247842_10001367_pt1 | contig 41303 bp, 47 predicted proteins | sample LaCruzMarch2015__3_FD_192411 | JGI IMG/M metagenome (GOLD analysis project Ga0247842, IMG submission 192411) | Freshwater microbial communities from meromictic Lake La Cruz, Castile-La Mancha, Spain - LaCruzMarch2015_19m | ecosystem: Environmental > Aquatic > Freshwater > Lake | place: Spain...
AGTCCGCCCGATTTGCCGTGCCGTCGCCGAGCGATTTCATCGCCGTGCGCCGTCATATTTTCCCCCCGTCCGTAACGTCGGCGTTTCCGTCGTTTCCGTTATCGTCGGACGAAGTTACTTGCTGTGCCGAGGAGAGGACTTGAACCTCCACGGGTGTGATCCCGCCAGCTCCTAAGGCTGGTGCGTCTACCAATTTCGCCACCTCGGCAATGCCGTGATTATATCAGAAATTCGACCAATTGCCACAAAAAACTGGCATAACACCTTAACGTATGATATACATAGAAACAGAGTAAATATTACCACGATCAACCAAGGAGGATCATTCATGAGCCTTGCATATCCGGCAGAGTACAGGATAAAAAGCATTCCGGAGCAGGTAGCGATCATTCGGAAGCTGCTGCCGGGTGTAGGTTCAGCCAACGAACAGATCGCCAAGCTGCCGCTTCCCGTCGGAGCGGACGGATGGTTCGCTTTCCTCAAACAAGAAGCGATCGGGCGTACTTATCGCGAAGCAACCGAAAAAGTTCTCGGCCTGCTCAAACAGACCAGAAACGGCGCCTTCCATAATTACTATGACGGGAGGATCGGCCCGCGATATCTGCGGCAGTCAGAGCATTCGATCAAAGCATGGAAGCAGATCGAGAAAGAACAAGCTGGTCACGATATCCTTATCGTTCCGGCACAGTTCGGACTGCTCTATAGTGGACATTCCGCGACAGAAGCACGGGCAAAGATGGCGCAAAACGAGTTCGGACTCGGGGCTCTTGCCGCCGGCATTATGCTGGCCACCCACACGGAGCGTGAAGTTCGCTTCGATCAAATGCACATCGACTGTGTGGGTGATGAGTTCTCTACGATTGATGACAATAATTTCACTCGGACATTGTTCTTTTTCTCACGTTTTGAGAGAGTAACGCTCTGCACCAGGTGGTTCGACGGCGCGGATCCAAACTGCGGCCCCGCGACCGCATTCCTGTTGCCGTGATCATCCGACCCACTTAAACGGGTTAAAAACAGAGGCTATCTCCGGATAGCCTTTTTTCTTTAGCTCATAAGCCAAAAATTAACGTTGACAATGCATAAAATATAAGATATAATAAAAGCAGGCATTAACACCTAAATTCACACATCAGCGAGAATCTTCCATGAAATTCAAAGTTCATCCGGGACAATATGTCACGATGACTCGTGACCTCAAGCGGGACGGAACAATAACCGAGGAGGTCTTAGTGCTTCGAGTACGAAGCAACGCTCTAGTCATCCCGGAACCTGAGGCGAGCAACGGGTTCGCAGAAATCCGTTGGTATTCGGAAGGGGGCGACGGCCATTATTCTTACGAATACACGCACCGCGCCGTGTCCTTGCACGTATCGCGGCCCGTCGACATTGAACTCGACGGACAACGTATTTCCGGGCTCTTTTCGGAGTAACGAGTCCGGCCGGCCATCGAGAGCAATCTCGGTGGCCTTTTTTAATTTACAAAATACTCAAGATCAAAAGTTATAAAATTTTTTATCCGCCCGGTAGGGGTTTTCCTCTACGAGGACAGTATCCCAATTGGATATTTTATTTCATCCTCGCTGCGGCTCGGATTCATAAACTATCTCAATCGGGCTTCAACCCCTACCCGCGAGTGCATTAGGGCACTCGCTTGGGCGGACAAGAAAAAACTGCTTCCATACGCAGTTTTTTTCTTGTCCGCCCAGTAGGGGTTGAACCTACGACCTTGTGCTTAAGAGGCACCTGCTCTACCAACTGAGCTATGGGCGGATTTTATGAATTTTACGCATTCACACCAGACGAGTGACACGGCTAATACTATACTCCAAAACAGATGTTTTTTCAAGAAGAGACCGTCTATACAGAAAAAAGCTACATTATAGAGGTAAAGTCGGCGTAACGATGTCGACTGTTCCAACACCGGTTGTATTCCCAAGCGTTGCCTGCATAAAACCAAGGATACCCCAAAGAGTGGTCATGACGAACATACCGACGATTCCCCAGGTCATTATCGATTTTGCCCCTTCTCTTTTTTTCTCATCACCGCTTATCCAAATGAAATTCGCAAGACCATAGAAGAATGCGACGACCGCAACAGTACCGCCCATCTCTAAGAGTGACGCAACGATATCGAACGCTACACTGAAAGTGGTCCAAACCGTTGTCCTTTGAGCAAGGGCGATTACGGGCAAAAAGAGCAATCCCGCAAAAGTACACAAAACATATTTTGTCCTCATGCTTTTATGATACCAAAATCTGCTTCGGCCCTCAATGGATAAACCACAAAAAAAGACCGTCGACATAATGACGGTCTTTTTTGGTTAAACTTTAGTTCACTTGACCCGGGTTAACGCCTGGGATAGTGATGTCTAGCGTACCGGTAGGCCCTGTTGTATTCCCGACCGTTGCCTGGATGAATCCAATGATCCCCCAAATAGTAACGATGACGAACATCGCGAGAATGCCCCAGATCATGATATCCTTTCCCTCTTTTCGTTTATCCTCATCACCGGAGTTCAGAATGTATTTCGCAAGACCGTAAAAGAAATACACGACTGCCAAGGTCGAGACCAATGGAACGAGAACATTAATGATCTGCCCGATGTACACGACAAACGAAGTAAGATTACCTGTTGGCCTGGGTATTGCAAACGCTATGTTTGGAACAACAAGTGCACCTAAAAAAGTAAGTGTTTTTTTCATGATAATAAAATTACTTTGATTAATTCATAATTAGATCCCACTCTACGTTTCTTTTACGGGACAACTGCTCCGAACTGAGAAACATCAATCCCGAAGGTGTTCATGATAACATGCATAATCCCAAACACGCTAACCATAACAAACATCCCGACAAGACCCCACAGGATATGCTGTTTTCCTGTTTCTCTGCCTTTGTCGTCCCCTGCGATATAGAATCGTGCGACACCATACAAAAACTCAAGTGTCGCAAGGACAAAGAGAAAAGCAATGATAGGATTGAATATGGCATTGTTTGCCTTGAGAATGATCTGGTCTACACTTTCCATAAAAACGGCTTTCTTTAAAACGTTGTCCCACCGACAATTCCGCTCGGGGTAACGTTCGGAGTGAGTATCGTGCCGTTAGCCGCGTTATTGTTCCACGCACCACCGGTATTTCCTACCGTCGCCTGGATGAATCCAATGATCCCCCAAATAGTAACGATGACGAACATCGCGAGAATGCCCCAGATCATGATATCCTTTCCCTCTTTTCGTTTATCCTCATCACCGGAGTTCAGAATGTATTTCGCAAGACCGTAAAAGAAATACACGACTGCCAAGGTCGAGACCATCGGCACAAGAAGATTAACGATATTACCAACGACAAAAACGAACGAAGCGAGATCACCGGTTCCTTGCGCGAACGCGAGGCCTGGGATCGCGAGTGTCCCGAAAATAACCAAAGTTTTTTTCATAAAAGCTTTATTACATTTATAATTTATAATTAAACCTGCTCAGGTTATACGGATAAACACCGAGCAGACACATAACACTCTTGTGGAATATATTATAACAAACACTTTACTACAAGTAAAAAGAGGTTGTGGATATTTAAACAGGTTTTAAACGCCTGACGGACTGCTCGCCCGAATCTGTAATACCCACATCAAAGTTCGGAATAATTATCATCCGAGCGGCGGAAGTATCTCAGGATTGATCCTCGTTGAAGAAATGATAAATCCGATAATTCCCCAAAGAGTTACCATGCAAAACAAGGCAACAATACCCCAGAGCATCCACTGTTTCCCTTCTTCAAGTTTTTTTTCATCGTCCGCATTCCAAATAAATCTTGCAACACCCCAGAAAAACGCAGCGACCGAAGCGGCGCCGGCAAGAATGATCACATCACTGAAAAAGAGAATGCCATCATAGATAAGATCATTGATGTTCTGCCCCGTCGCGGCAAGCGCTCTTTCTGTTAAAAAATGTAAGGTCATATTTAATTTATTTACAATAATTAAGATCGCTATGCATGAGGAAGTTGCGGGATCACATTAGTACCAATGTCAAATGAGTTGACAAGAACACCCACAATACCCCACACAGTCAGCATAACAAAGAGTGCAATAATACTCCACATCATCCACTTTTTCCCTTCAGATCTTTTTTTCTCGTCGTCCCCATTCAAAACAAAGCTGAAAACACCCCAAAAGAAGCCGGCAAAGGCAAAAGCAAACAAAAGAGACATGGTATTGCCCATAATAAGGATGAACTGCTGTATAAGATCGCGAAAGGTCGCTATCGCAGCAAAAGCAGCATGCGGTATCATCATCGCGATAAAAGTTCCGAAAAAGAAGTATTTGTTTTTTTTCATAATGCGCAAATATTTTGATTAAATTTCTCAGACACTATTTAAGCTGATCGATCGTCGCCTGTATTATCGAGACGACAACCCACGCCCCAAGCAATATCGTGAGACCAATAATCGTCCATAAAAGCATGTCCTTGGCACTTTGAAGCTTTTTTACATCTCCCTGCGCTGTCACAAATTGATACCCGGCCCAAACAATACAACACGCCCCGATAGGTACGCCAATTTGTGTTGCGATCCGAAGCAATGCTTGAAAAAAATCACCTATACTATCTAGCCCCGGAGTGATCGGCGGAAGATCTCGGGTCACGCCGAACACAAGAGACGGGAGCACGATGACCGTAAACGCTGTTATGAACTGGATTGAACGTTTCATGAAGATCATAGAATTTCATCAATGGTGCCACCGATAGCCGTTGCGAGAACGACTGCGCCAAGAACTATTGCCGTCCCAATGACCGCCGCATAAAGACCGCGCCGCGCATCTGTTATTTTTTTTACATCCCCCTGTGCTGTCACAAATTGATATCCGGCATAAACGACAAAGCAGGCCAAGAGAGGGATCGACACCTTAATCAAAATACCCAAAATGACCACGACAAAATCATATAATGTGCCAACTTTCGGCGTCGGGGATGTTATACCGGTAGCTTGCGCACCGGCACATCTCGCAATAAACAGCATGGCGAGAGTAGTAAGAGCGGGGAATTGTATCTTTTTTGTATTTATTTTCATAAATATTCTAGATCAAACCTTTTAACAACGCGGCAAGTTCAGTATTAGCCCTTGAGGTGGCGTCGCCGATCACAGCTTGTCCGGAAAGAACCGAATCAATGGCAGTTTGAAAAATCTTATCGGTTTGCGCCGAATTTGGATCGGACCAGGTCTTGGAAATAAGAGCTGAGGCGTTAAATATCTGTACATTCGGATCTTTGACGATACCAGACAAAGCGCCCCGGTGCGGTGATGGGGTTCCAATACTATCGGCGATAAGTTTACCAACTTCTGTTCCGCCGAATATTTGCGCCACGAAGAACGACTGCATTTTTGAAGGAGAGGCCTTCAGTACGGCTATTCCTCCGATCTTTCCAAACGTTGTTTTGCGCGTAGAGTTGCGCACCTGAGGCATCTGTGCAATGTCAAAGTTCAAGTTAGGGTTCTTTTTGCGAATAGCTGCGAGCTCACTCGCATATCCAAAATAAACAGCCAGATCACCATTTGCGAACGCGGTACGAGAATCTGGAAGAGATCGATTCCATGAATAGTTAGCACTGAGCGGATCTGAAAAATCGGTAAAAAAAGACAAAGACGTCTCCAAAGAAGGGATTCCGAGGGACGGATATCCTCCAAGCAAAGAAGTATATCCTTCCGGTGTACGTTGGACGATTGAGTTGCCGATCTGAAACATCAATAGTGCCAATATATCTTTCGCGAACAACACATTCTCGAATGCCCCCAGTGCGACCGAGCTTTTCGTTATATCATTTGTTTGTGTTTTTTTGGTCAATATTGGAGTGATGGTTAAAAATTCATCCCAATATACAGGCGCTTTGGCGATACCCGCAGTTGAAAACATGTCTCTGTTCCAATACATCACCATCGGATCGGTCCACAGGGGGAGTGCGTATACCCCTTGATCAAACACGAAAATCTGAGCATTATCAATATAATTATCCAATAGCTGTCTTTCGGAAACGAGAGTGACATCGAATGGCTGGATCTTGCTCTTGAAACGCAAGAATAAGTTATCGGGCACAATGATCGCGTCGGGACCAGACCCCGCAGCTAAAGCCTCTATGAGAGAGCCGGCGAATGCCTCTGGCGCAAACTGCTGATAAGAAACGCGCAACCCTTGATAGACTGGGTTGATCGATTGACGAATAACGTCTTCTATTGCCGGTTTGCCTATAGTTCCCCATATCACAACATTTCCGGTTGTTATGGACTCTTGCGCTTTTTTCGGGCTTGGAATGATACCGGCAAAAACAAGAACGCCTATGGCGGTAAAAATACCGAAGATGATTAAGATAGCGATTTGAAGATTTTTCATGTTATTTGTCTATTTTGTGCGTTAGTATCATTCCATAATGATGTGTGCCGACAGGAAGCTCTCGCAAAAGTTCAAAACCGGAACTGCGAAAAAGTTCAAGGGCGACCTCATGGGGTACGATAGAATCCTTTGACGGACCAATGCCGGATGCACCCTCCGCCCAATCCACAAGAAGCAATTTCCCTCCAAGTTTGAGTATCCTTCTTGCTTCCGAGGCCAAAAGTTCCTTGTGTTCGGCTTGAAACAATGTATTCGCGAGGATAACAGCGTCGATTGAACTGTCCCGGAGTTGTGTACCGCCATATTTTTCTATATCCCCAACGATAACTTCGATGTTTTTCAGATTATTCTCGATCGCTTTCGACAAAACCAGAGGAAGAAGGCCGCGCTGGATCTCTATCGCATATACTTTTCCGGCCAAAGCGCGTTTGGCGGCGGCAAGAGTAAAAGCACCGGAGCCGGCGCCAAGATCGGCGACATGCGCCGTTTCCGGCAGCAAAAGTTCTTTTACCAGATATTCCGGATCCAAGGGCATAGGAATATTATACCACAAAAAGAAAAAACTCCGCCAAGGATAACACGGAGTCCAAAGTCCATTCCGCCCGCAGGCGGATCCTCCTGCGGGAGGAAAAGTCAAAAGTCCGTAAAGACGATGAACGAGTTTTTGTTCTTAGATTATTTCGCCTTCAATTTCCATTCCTCGATTTTTTTGTGGTCGCCGGAAAGAAGCACTTTTGGTACGCGATACTTTTTCTTTTGATATTCAAAAACCTCGGGCCTTGTGTAGACCTCATGGCTTGAAACGCGGTTCTCTTCAAGTGATTCAAATTTTCCGAGTACGCCCTCAATCTGGCGCGAAGTGGCGTCCATAAAAACCATCGCGGGCAATTCACCGCCGGTCAAAACATAATCACCGATGGAAACTTCTTCCGCTTTGAGAATTTTTTTCACCCGAGCATCGATACCTTCATAGCGTCCGCAAACAAGAACGATGTCGGTATATTTTTTATCCACCAAATTCTTCGCATACACGTTCGTGAACATCGCTGCGCCCGGAGAAAAAATTATGGTCTTCCATTTTTTCTTCGAATTCACTCGACCTCTCGCTTTTGCGACCGCTTTCAAGATAGGGCCCGGAAGCATAACCATTCCGGGACCACCACTGTACGGTCGACCGTCGACCTTAAGCCATTTTCCCTCGGCGTAATCGCGCGGATTATAAAATTTAATATTGATGAGTTTCTTTTCCCGTGCCCGCGCCAAAATAGACTCGTTAATGTACGAGTCGAGTGCTCCCGGAAACAAACTGACGATATGGAATGTGATCATGAATGTTTTCAAAGAATAACACGTTTTTAATTTATTTTCAAGTTTTTTCACAATAAAAAAAACAGCGACCGGTTAGGGTCGCTGCGCTCAGCTTACTGCCGAAGCTCGGCTTCGACCTCGACACGAGCGGCTTCTTCGTCCGTCAACCTCTGCTGTTCTTCTTCTTGAAGAACCTGCTCGAAGTACTGAGAGAAGCTCGCGTACCCGCGGGATCTTATACAAGAAGAGTGTCGTGTCCGGACGGCTCACAGGATTGTATTCCACATAGACAACATAGGCGACTCTTTCCGCATAACGACCGATCGAGTCGGAAAGAGTGTCCTCCGTGTGATAGCCGACCGAGTAAGAGAAGCTCTTCGGGAAGAGCCTTTGAGAGAGGTTTTTGGGTTGAGTATTTTGGACCCACCCCACACGATCCAGGATCATCCCATTCGTATCAACGACATACAGGTGGCGGTTTGTGCTGGTTCGTTCGTGCATCCAACCTTTGACCGACAACGGCGGTTGGACTTTGATCAATCCGAGAGTCCTGAACGTCCCGTCCGGCGCAAACTGCGCCATCCACGGGAACTTCCTTTCGTACTCCAGTTTTTTTGCCGCGCTGGTGCGGTCGGGTGTTCCTTCAACAACGAACATACGATTCTCCTCGGCGGTTCGCCTGGGGATAGTTTGGAAAAAACGGACGGATCGGTTCGAAACGCCCGCGCTGGTTCGATTCTTCCAAGGAACATCGAACTCCGTAGAGTGTAGTACTTTTTTAGAGATTTGTCAAACAATCAAAAACCGCTCCGACTTTCGCCGGAACGGTTTTTGATTTAAGTTTTGTGATTACAATTTGAGATCTTCGATGGCCTCATCGACAGAGCTTGAAACCCTGCTATGCGTGCCCCCGGCCGGCTCGTTGACCTTCAAGGTAACGCGAGCGTGATTCTTCATTCCGACTACGCGGAGGAGAGAACGGATGGCCTGCGCGGTTTTACCACCACGACCGATAATCTTGCCCATGTCCTGCGGGTCGACGTCGAGGATCAAGAGGACTCCCATTTCATCAACCGTTCGGTTGATCTTTACGGCAGACGGGTTGTCTACCAAGCTTCTAACGACGAACTCCAGAAACTCCAGATCTAAATGCTTTTCCATGTTTTCTGATTGCTTAACTTACTTTTTCTTGTAATGAGAACTTTCGTTCTCTTGAATTTGTAACGTGCGAGCGGCTGTCGACCAAAACATTCCGCCTTCACCTTACTACACATTATAATCTTAACTTTGTAAATGTCAATGTAAAAACGATCCGGCTGTGGAAAAACCAGGCCTCGAAAAAGTCTCGTTAAGCCGCGGCGGGGGCTTCAGCGGCTACGACCGCGCCTTCTTTCTTGATCGGAGATTTTTTCGGAAGGACATTTACTTTCTTCCCCGAAATAACCTTCTCGTTTATGAGCAGATTATGAACCGTATCAGACGGTTTTGCCCCGACCGACATCCAGTATTTCACGCGATCCGCCTGAATTACGGGTTTCCCTCGACGAGCGTTGTACGAACCGAGGATCTCAATAAATCCGCTTTTGTTCGCCGCCTTTTTGGAATCAGTCAAAACAACCCGGAAAGACGGGTCATTCGCTCTGCCGACTCTCTGTAAACGTATTTTTAACATACACGTTATACTAGCACTTTGGGCGTTAAAGTCAACCGAATAACGGAATTATTGACAAATTAGCTAAATTATGATAGTTTTTAGAGTAAGTTTAAGTCCTTTGACCTATGGCGAACATGAATAGCGCAGGCGGTATTTCCGACAAAGGAAGTCCCTTCCGCGCTGTTCGTGTCCCGAGCAGCCCTAACGGGCGCGAGGTTACGGCGCCTTAACTCCGCTATGGTAAGTCGGAAAACTCCGACGACTCAATGCCATGGTTATGGGAGAACAAACATGTTGACGTATTGGAGGGGCGGGAGGGAGGTCCGGTGCGAAGGTCTGTATCACCGCGGACATTTGGGGGAAATTGTACTCCTGGATCACGTGTCTTTCGGCAAAGGTCATCAACTCGCCGAGTATGAACTTCCGGCAGCGTTCGTCATCACGAAGGTGTATGACGACAAGGAGGGAAATGCCTGGGGGATCCACTACCAAATGCGGGATGTAACCGGGAATCTGGTCGAAGTTGACGCAAGCACCAGCGGGTATTTCTTCTCCGCCGAAGCCTGGGTCAAGTGGTACCGCGACAGCCACAAGGAACACATGGACCGTCAGAACGGGTATATAACGACCCTGACCTTGAGAGCCAAACTCCTGGTGGGTATCCTTGCAGGACAAAACCTGCACGGGGAGAATCCCCGCGCTATTCCATCGCTAGCCGACAGCCTCGTGAGAGCATTCTCTCTCGACATCACCAAGGGGACGGGATTGAAATACCACATCATCGGTCGAGATCATGAGTGGCAAGAGATCCTCGAGAGACATCAACGCGAGCCCGAGAAGCTTTACACAGCTGACGAGTGGGTTAAATCCCAAAAACGCGAAGCTCAACTTGAGCAGGAAGCCATCCGCAGCTTCATCAAGAAGTTCGAGTCGCATCTCGACTTCTTGAAGAGCATCCTGGTTGAGCAAGGGACAAGGATCCTCACGAGCGAAGAGGCAAGAAGTCTCGGATTGATCAAGTAGAGCCAAACCCTACGCACCCTTGCCGAGAGATCGGCGGGGTGTTTTTTTGAAACCACAAAATACTTGACAATCTGGATGTAATATGATAGCACTTATATTAAGTTTCGTCCTTTGACCCATGACGAACATGGACAGCCCAGGCGGTACTTCCGGCAAAGGAAGTCCCATTCGGGCTGTTCACGTTCCGAGCAGTTCTAGTAGCCCCAAGAGAGGAAAAAATGAAAAAGCATATTACCCCCGACGACGTCGAGGGGATCATACGCAAAGAGATCGAGGTTGCGATGGCCTCGCTTAGTCCCAGGGAACGGATGATGCTTGAGATTATGGGAAAACCGCTCCTGCCGGACATCGAAGACATGTTCACGTGGATTGTTGACGCGCACGTCAGCCGAGACAGGAATGAAACGAGCGACCTTCTTGAAAAAAATTTGGAGTCGCAGCCCGCTCCGACCGAAGGAAAGAAGGTTCACGAGTACCTCGCCGAACTGGTGAACTGGTTCGTAGACCTCTGGAATGAGGCTCACCCCGATGCCGAGTAAATCGGCTCCATGCACCCTTGCCGAGAGATCGGCGGGGTGTTTTTTTTATTGAGCGATTCCCCCTCCCAAGCACTCTTCCCCGTCATAGATAACGATAGATTGTCCCGGCGCAACCGGTTCCTGGTCTTCGAGAAATTGGACTTTGAACCCCCCCCCCTCAGAAATAATTTTACAGAGCGAAGGTTTTGCGCGATAACGTATTCGCGCCCCATATGTTTTTTTGTGAGGGGGTTCCGTTCCTGATACCCAGCTTACCTTTTCAAGAGAGAGCTCTCTGGAACCTTTTCCTCGCAGTGTTCCCGATTCTTTATGTGAAACGGTCAAGGTGTTCGCTTTTATATCCTTTGCGATCACAAAATATGGATCATCGTTAGTGCTTTTCTTATCAACGGTAAAACCGTGCCGTTCTCCGAGAGTATAGAGAATAGCGCCGTCGTGAGTGCCTACAACCTCGCTCTGTTCGTTCAAGACATTTCCCTTTTCCGTCTGCGCGTAATGTTTCAAAAATTCCGACATGTCAAGTTTACCGAGAAAGCAAACCCCCTGGCTGTCCTTTTTCTCCGCGGTCGGCAACCCGAACTTTTCCGCCAACCTTCTTACTTCGGGTTTCTCTATCCCTCCCACGGGAAATAAAATATATTTGAGCTGTTCTTGCGAGAGTGTCCAAAGAAAATATGATTGATCTTTATTCTTATCAACACCTTCAAAAAGCTGTTCCGTACTTTCGACTTTTGACTTTGGACTTTTGACTCGCCTGGCATAATGTCCGGTCGCAACAAAATCGGCACCCTCCGCAAGCGCATATTTCAAAAATCCGCCGAACTTCACATTCTTATTACACATCACGTCGGGATTCGGTGTTCGCCCCGCCTTGTATTCCGCGATCATATAGTCCGCAACGTTTTCTTTGTATTCCTTCTCAAGGTCGAGCGTGACAAAAGGTATGTTGAGGTGCGCCGCAACGCGCATCGCGTCCAAACGGTCATCTTTCCATGTGCACGCTAAAAAATCCGGATGCCATGTCTTAATAAAAACACCCGTCACATCGTATCCTTCGGCCTGCAACAGAGCCGCGGAAACTGAACTGTCTACCCCGCCGGAAAGCCCTACAAATACTCGACCTTTTTTCATAGCCCGTATATTGTAGTATAGTTGACAGCAAATTTCAATAGTGCTACTTTATCTTGCAAAATAAAGACTGCGGCGACAAACAAAAGGAGGAGATCATGCGTGATTACTCTGTTTCTCTACCGCCGGACGCGGGTCTCTGGCCCCGTCCGTTTTTTTATTCTGTCAAATTATTCGCCACCTTGTAAATATCGCCCGCGCCCATAAAAAGAACAACGTCGAAATCCGATAAAAGTTCGCGAACTTTTTTTTCGGTTTCTTCAAGTGTTCCGGCAAATATTGTCCTTACTTCTGAAATCTTTTCAACCTCACGCGCAAGATCCCTGGAACTAATGTTCTTTTCGGTCTCATTTCGACCGGCGACCTCGTAGATCTCAGAAAGAATGAGCGAGGGGGCGACAGCAAGCGCTTCGGCAAATTCGTGGAGCAGTTTCAGAGTACGGTCCTTTTGGTGCGGCTGGAAAACAACAAGTATTTTTTTATTCGGATACAGTTCTTTGGTCGCATCGATCGTTGCACGAACCCCCGCCGGATGGTGGGCATAGTCGGAAATGATAAGAGCGCCGCCGACTATCCCTTTCTTTTCAAAGCGGCGCCACGTTCCGGTAAATTTTTTCAAAGCCGCCTTGGACACATCCGGAAGAACAGAGAACGAAAGCGCACACGCCATCGCGGCAAGCGCGTTATATACATTGAACAATCCGGGAACACCGATGGAAAACTCACCGAGCAAATTCCCTTTCCAGGTTACGCTAAAAAGTTGTTCGCCCTTTTCGTAATGAACGGCCTCGCCACGAAGATCGGCGTCATTTTTAATACCATAAGAAACTTTTTTCGCTTTGGAATTTTTCACAACCGAAACGACATTCGCATCATCGACATTGTAAACCAGCAAGCCGTCTTCGGGCAGTTTTCCGACATACTCGAAAAATGCGCTTTTTATATCTTCAATATCTTTGAAATAATCAAGATGTTCGGCTTCGATGTTTGTGAGCACGATACTCTTCGGCGAGAGCTTTAAAAAATGTCTTCGGTACTCGCACGCCTCGGCGACAAAGATCCCCCCAAGGACTCCCCTTGGTAAATTATTACCAAGGGGAGTCCTTGGGAGAATGGGCAAACGCAGGTTTGCGTCCCAGCCGGGAACTTTTCCACCGACGATAACCATCGGATCTATTCCGCCTTCTTCGAGGATTTTACCGAGCATTGCCGTTGTCGTCGTTTTTCCATTCGTCCCCGAAACGCCGATGCCGTATTTTGTCCGCATTATTTCCCCGAGCGCCTCGACATACGTATAAAGCGGAATTCCTTTTTCGCGCGCAAGAGAAAGCTCGACATCGTCTGTCGGCACAGCGGCGGAATACACAACAGCCCCGGTTCCTTCCGGTAAATTTTTAGCGTCTTGTTTTAGAAAAATTTTTATTCCGCGCTCTTGCAGTTCCTTCGCGCCGTCAAAATCTCCAACGTCCGATCCTGATACATTCGCCCCGCGAGCAACAAAAAAACGGGCAATGGCGGAAACACCAATCCCGCCTATTCCCACAAAGTGAATATTTTTGGTTTCGAGAAATTCCGTGATCATTTCAGATACTTCATTTTATTCTTGACATGTTCCTCAAACGTTTTCGCGTAATGAATTGTACCGCCTTTATCGGAAAGATAATACAGATAGGGAGTTTTTTCAGGTTCCAGTGCGGCGATTATACAGTCCAAGCCGGGGTTCCCGATCGGCCCGGGAGGAAGTCCCCTGTATACATAAGTATTATACGGCGAGTCGATCTTTAGGTCATCTATCGTCAGAGAAGATGTTCCCTTTCCATTTATATAGTCGAAGGTCGCGTCCACCTGAAGTGGCATCCTGATGGATATCCTTTTCCATAAAATTCCGGAAATGATGCGCCGATCTTTCGGCGTTACGGCTTCGCGCTCAATAATGGACGCCATGGTAACAATCTCGGCAAGAGTATGACCTGATGCGGATATTTTCTGTTCCAACCCTGCTGTCTTTTTTGTGAAATTGTCTTTCATCATTGCAATCACACTTTCAGGTGCCACGCCATCAATGAAAAAATATGTGTCCGGAAAAAGATACCCTTCTTCTTTTGTCGCAAGTTCAATGAATTTTTTATCATCAAAATACGGAAGATCGGTCTTAAGTTTTTTTGCGATATCCAAAACATCCATCCCTTCCGTTATTAGGACCTTTATATTTTCAAGGTGAAAATCGCCGGAAGTTATACGATCGACGATACCGAGAAGAGACTGTTTTTTGTTCAAAAGATATGCTCCAGCGAGAACAGTATCGCCGCGTTTGAACATCTTCATATAAACACGGAACAAGAATGGCGAAGAGACCACATTCCGCTCTTTGAGAATATCCGCCACTTCCGAGACCGCCGCTCCGCGCGGAATAACGATCGTCTCACCGACAGGAAATCCTCTTGCCGGAACGAACAACACCCAATACAAGGAAGCGACCAAAAGAAGAGCGATAAACGCGCCGACCAGTAAAAAATTCCGCGATACTGATCGCGAAATTTCTTGAATTTCGGGTTGTTGTATTTCGGGTTCCATCTTAAATAGGGAGATTTGACGGGGGTTCTGCCTTGCGCGACGATATCGTGACAAACCCCGGAGTCTGAAGTCCGCTCGGGAAGTGATAGATCGTCGCCAATTCTTCTGTATTCATAACGATGGGTTTCTTTCTGTTTTTGAAGGGTACGTAGAACCAACCGCGCGCCCGATAATCCTTGAACATTTTTTTCTTCATTTTTTCCACCGAAACAATATACAAGTCTTTCAGGTCGTAAAAATAATTCTCAAGAGGATACTCCTTCGCAGTGGCGCCAATCGGTTTGATACTGTTCAGATTTTCCGAACCGTATTGCTTGAAAAAACCTCTCATGGCCCCGCCAACACCCAGGCTGAACTTGTCTGCGTCCGCAATGTAAATACTCCGAATACCGCAATCAAAACCGAACTTCGCTATCTCGCGTTCGATCGCCGCCATTGCTTCGGTGTCAGCCTTTGAAAGTTTACCCTCGGCTGCCTTTGCCTGCATCTTTGCCAACAAGTCTTTCGCTTCACACTTCCAATCGCGTTTTCCAAACCAACTTGCAGGATCTATGTAAATTTTTCCATGTGCGCGCGCAACGATCTGCAGCCATACCTGCTCGCCTTTTCCCAGGGTGCCTAAAAATTCTATGGTCGGAGTGATCGGATCCGTTCGAAACGGCGCCTCTTCCGCCTTTTTAAGTACGGTATTCAGCCCGAAATCAACATAGGTCTTAATGGGATAAACGCTGTGCTTAACGAATGTAAATTCCGTTCCGAACATTTTGAGCGTCGGATTCTCGCCAAAAATATCTTTTGGATCGACCATACTCGTATAGTCTTCGGCCTCGTAGACCTCGATTCCCGGGAACTGAGAATAAAGTTGCGCCTCAACAAAATTTTTTAAATTAGAGAACGTTCGTATATAAAAGCGAATATCACCCTCGATAGAAATAATCTCAAGAGAAAACCACTCTCTCACTTTTCCTTGAAAATTCCGTTCAAACCAGTTTCCATCCGAAGGTTTATGCATAGCCGAAAGAACCAGCTCCATAGCGATGGGGGTTTTGTGGATGTCCTGAGGCAAACGAATGCCGAGAAGCACGTATTTTTTCTCAGAAACGAATTTGAGCTGCAAGTACTTCTTCCATTGTGTCCAGAAGGTTACAACTAAAACAACCGGCAGCCAATACAGCCAATAAGAAAACAGAAAAGCAATGATAGTAAACGCATAAAGCGGTGATTGAAGTTCGGTCGGCATTAACTTTATTTTACCCTAAAAAAAAGAAACGATACAGTGGAAATTTTCTTTTTTCAATTTCGCTTCTTTCCATAACGATGCCATCGACGTTTTTCGATATAGACAACTTTCCAAAAATATACCCCAGCATAAAAACCGCCCACGGCCCCTGCAAGCAAAAGACCCGATTGAACCCAAACGGGGAGAGCGCAATACGCCAAACCGAAAAAAGTATGATCTTCTGGCGCAATGCCGTGAGATAAAAGATAGTCTATATACCGAACCTCGGCGAACGCGTGAACAAGCATGCTGAGAAGCAATCCAAGAATAACCCACGAAAGAATATAAACGTTCCTTTTCATGTATTTAGTATACCATGCGATAAAACAAAAGACCCGTTCGTGAACGGGTCTTTTGTCTGAATTTTAAGTTTTAGGCGTTTGTGTATTTTCCCTCTTTGTCTTTCTTGAAGAAATTCGTGTTCTGAAGATTGACCAAGATAGTGTTCTCCTTCACATAGCGTTCCTTCATGACCTTGTCGATGATCTCCTGCTTTGTGAGAGGTCCTTCTTTGGCGAGGATCTGACGAATGACATCTTTTACGACACCACCCGTATAGCCCCACTCTGAGAGAACGTAGAGTCCGCGACCGACAAGCACGAAACGTCCGTCCTTGATGAGCTCATTGTGGCAGGTGGCCACATGGGCTTTCTTTCCGAAGGTCTCGGTGATCGCTTTTGCAACTTCAGTGAAGTGCATCGGTGAACCGTGTCTGCGGATGACGAGGAAAGCGTAGTCGCGGATACCGCGTGCGTTGATGTTCGGAGAAGAGGCAATACCCCAATCGCCGAGCGGATTCTTTCCGAGCACTTTCGAGATCCGGAGCCATCGGCGAGCAGCCTCTTCGTTCTTGACCGATTCATCCAATTTGATCCGTTCCATGAATTTCTGAACAATCTCATTCTCAGGGATCAGATCATCTTCGAAGATTTCTTTATGGAGGGTGTGAAGAGCTGCATGCACCTGCTCCGCAACCTTATCGTTCACGACCCAGCGATGCTTGAACGTGTTGTCTTCTTTGTGTTTCGCAAACTCATCAGAGAGGATGAGAAGAAGTGTGATGTGGTTCTGAAGAACCTTGTCGTTCGTGATATGTTCGAGGAGGTCGTCTTCTGCAACAATACCACCAAGAGAATCGAGAAGATCACGGAGTTCTTTGAAGGCCGTTTTCGCCTTTTCGAACGCCTCCGACTTCTGCATCGAAGCAAGAGCGAGATTTTCGATCTGGCGAACACGCTCTCTGGTGATGCCATAGGTATTGCCGATTGCCTCAAGAGTCTTTCTTTCCGGAGTGTCTCCAAGTCCGAACCGTCCGACCACAACATCGCGTGCGCGAGAAGGAATCGTGACGAGTAAGCTCTTCGTAATCTGTTTTGGTCTAAATGTTATTGCTGCTGACATAAAATTAATAAATTAATAATTTGTATTTTTGTATTATTATTTCGATACTACATATTTTTAAATGTTTTGTCAAAGCCCGGCAAAAAATCGAACTTTTTAAAACGTAAGGAACCGAGAAAAACTCTCGTCTCACACCAAGCGGCAAATCCATTGCAAAAATGCGCTTTTTCTCCTTTCTTCTTATAACTCTAAGATAACATATTTTTAACACGAATGTCAAACTTTTGCAAGCAGCAAAACCGCGTTTATAGTCTAATTAAAAAAAGATGGCTCTAAATATGAATTTTTTAGCCATCTTTTTTTCATATTTCTTTGGGTCAAACGACGATACTGAGAAGCTTCCCTTTAACGTAGATCACCTTTTTGACCTCTTTTCCGTCTATCCACTTTTTGACGTCTCGAAGTGATAAAGCCGTGCTTTTGACCTCTTCTTCGTCGGTTTCGGCCGATATTTCGAAGGTTGTTCTCACTTTTCCACTGATCTGAACAGCAATGACAATGGTCTCTTCTTTAGCCTTCTCAGCATCGAATATCGGCCAAGATCCTTCGTAAATAAACGATTTGTTTCCGGTCTCGTGCCATAGTTCTTCGGCAATATGGGGTGCAAATGGAGCTAAAACCCTTAAAAACCCTGAAACTATCTCTTGGGATACTTTATTCTCTTTTTCCAGTTCATTCACAAATATCATCATCTTGGAGATAGCTGTATTGAACTTAAAATTCTCAATATCCAAAGAAACACCCCGAAGCATCTTATGATATGATGCTTCTATTCCACTGCCTTTGGTCGATGCGGCGGCATTGTCTCCGTATCCAGCCATGACCGTTTCTTTATTTTGGTCCGTCGGTTCGATCGTCGAGATCACGATATTCCACACTTTTTCCAAAAATCTTCTCGGGCCGATAATGCTTTCCGTACTCCACGCCGAGGCCTGTTCGAAAGGTCCCATGAACATCTCATATAAGCGCAGAGTGTCAGCGCCGTACGTTTCGACGATCTCGTCGGGATTGACGACATTCCCCCACCGCTTGCTCATCTTTCGACCGTCGGACGCGAGGATCAATCCGAGAGTATGGAGTTTCGCGAACGGCTCAGGATAATTCACCACACCGATATCATAAAGGAATTTATGCCAAAACCGCGCATAGATAAGATGACGCGTCGCGTGCTCCATTCCGCCAACATACATGTCAACAGGAGACCAATATTTTTCTTTTTCTTTACCAACCAGAGCTTCGCCGTTCTTTGGATCGATGTATCGCAAATAATACCAGCATGACCCCGCCCATTGAGGCATCGTGTTCGTTTCGCGTTTGGCGGGACCGCCGCACTTCGGACACTTGGTTTCCACCCATTCCGTCACATTCGCAAGAGGCGACTCCCCTGTTCCGGTCGGCTCATAAAATTCCACCTCGGGCAGCTTGACCGGCAGCTCACTCTCGGGCACAGGTACGACACCGTCTTTTTCACAATGGACGACAGGTATCGGCTCGCCCCAATATCTTTGGCGCGAGAAAACCCAATCGCGAAGTTTATAGGTCGAAGTAAGTTTTCCGCCGACGTATCCGGTAATCGCCTTTTTTGCTTCAGAACTCTCCATTCCGGAATAGTTCCCGGAATTTACCAAAACCCCATATTCAGCAAAAATACCAAGATTGTTGATATCAAGCTGCTCCTCAGGAACCCCGACTTTTCGCCCGTATTCTTTAAACGCTGTCATTCCCACACCATCAGACACATCAAAATCAGCCCCAAAAAAGACAACCCTCCGCGAGTCATCACTGTTTGCATACCAAGAACCTCCGTCCTCAGACGTTTTGATTAAGTTCTCTTTAAGCCACCCAACAAATTCATCTTCTTTTTCTGTTATATTCACAACAAAAAACCTTCCCCAATTTTTATCGATCTTCTGTACATCAACTTTTCCAAACCTTGAAAGTTCTTGATTACATTCTTCCGGCAAACTCTTTTCTATCACCAACCATCGGGAAACTGTAGGGCGAATAACTTTTTTTACTTCTATCCCGAATTTCTTTGCAAATTCATAGTCCCGCGTATCGTGGGCAGGAACCGCCATGATCGCACCGGTACCGTAATGCGCGAGAACGTAGTCCGCAATGTAGACGGGAAGTTCTTGATCGTTCACGGGATTGACCGCTTTTATCCCCTTGAGCAGCATACCTGTCTTTTCTTTCCCTTCAGCCAAACGCTCGATCTCGGTCTTTGCTTTCGCCTCCGCGCGATATTCTTTCACCTCATCGAAATTCTCAATTGCATCTTTCAGCTCATCAACCAATTTGTGTTCGGGTGAAAGCACGCAATATGTCGCGCCAAAAAGCGTGTCCGGCCTCGTCGTAAACACTTCGAGTGCACGTTTAATATTTTGAATTTCTGTTTTTGGGTTTGTTTCGGATTTCGATATTCGGATTTCGAATTTTAACAAAGCTCCTTCAGATCTTCCGATCCAATTCCTTTGCGCGTCTTTCACATAATCGGCCCAGTCGACCTTATCAAGGTCGGCAAGCATTCTGTCGGCATAATCGGTAATGCGAAGCACCCATTGACGCATGGGTTTTTTCTCCACGACCGTTCCACAGCGTTCGCACTTATCGCCCTCGAGATCTTCGGCGGCCAGCCCCGTTTGACACGACGGACACCAGGTTATCGGTTCGTATGATTCATAAGCAAGCCCTTTTTCCAAAAGTTTAAGGAATACCCACTGCGTCCACTTGTAGTATTTCGGATCGGTCGTGTTAACTTCGCGGCTCCAATCATAGTTGAGCCCGATAATAGAAAGCTGTTCCTTGAAACGGGCGACATTCTTTTGAACGGCCAAAGAGGGATGCACCTTATTCTTGATGGCATACTGTTCGGCGGGCAAGCCGAACGCATCCCATCCCATCGGGTGCAGAACGTTCATGCCATTCATCTTTTTGAAACGAGAATAGATATCCGTGGCGATATAACCCTTTGGATGCCCGACATGCAGACCATCGCCCGACGGATACGGAAACATATCAAGCACATAGCATTTCGGTTTGGCTGTTTCATCCGATACTTTATAGATACCCGCCTTCTCCCATTCCTTCTGCCATTTTTTCTCTATTTTTAAATGATCGTACTTTTTCATAATGATATTTGATATATGTGTTGAGTATAAATTACCGTAGACATTTTGACAAGGAATAACTTGACAATTTAGAGCAAGTGGCTTATAATAAAAACTAGCAAACGCACCGGAGATATCAAATGAGAAAAGCTTGGATATTTGGAAGTGTTAAGAGAACCACGCCACAGCGCATAGGGGATGCCCCCTACACGCACATCGACTGGTTCTCGGAGGTCATCAGCGGAGATTCCCTTGAGGACCTGGCAAAGAGGACCTTGGGGTTCATTACGGAAACGGAAAAGCACCAGGTCCCCCACGAGCGGGTTGAGGTCACGTACACCCTTCAGTTTGATCAGGTAGTCTACCCTGATGAACCGAGGGCACGGAAGGACCTACTTCGGGAGACCCCAAAGGTCCCTCCGCGTCCCGCCGTAAACACGGACCTTGAGCTCCTTCCCCCCGACGAGATCGTTCCGTTGGTCTCGTGCGCGAATTGAAGCACTCGGCATCAGAGAGCCGGCCAAGCGCCGGCTTTTTTTGTTTACAAAACAAAAAAGAGCGACCATATCGTATTTGACAGGTAGCTCTTTTTTGTTTGTTTTTCCGTCGCCACGCGAATCCACGCGCAACACGTTAAAACAAAAATATTTTCTCCCCACGGGAGAAATATAATAAAGTGCACTGCTCTCCTTAAAGTATATCGCAATAAACGGAAATTAATCAAGAAAGTGTGGTGGATAATTTGTAAAATATGTGGTACTCTGTTTTCAATGAAAGAGCAAAATAAAAACAAGAACAAGATGCCAATCAAAGAAGGCATCATTTCTCTTACTGCAAAAGGCGTCGGATACGTCCGTCCCGTCGATGAAGAGGAAGAAATAGAGATCGGACCCGAATCTCTCAACACCGCACTGCACGGCGACAGCGTGAAGGTCTTTGTCTTGCCTGGAAAACGCGGCGGACGCGTTTGCGGCGAAGTAACGGAGATCCTCTCACGGAACAAAATGAACTTTATCGGAAAGATCGAGCGAAAAGGACAGTTGGTTTTTCTCGTACCGGATGACCGAAAAATGTATACGGATATTTTCATCCCCGACAGCAAGTCTCAGGGGGTGGCCGACGGACAAAAAGCATTCGTAAAGATCGTCGACTGGGATAATCCAAAGAAAAATCCTGTCGGCGAGGTCATTCAGATCATCGGCGCACCCGGTGAGCACGAGACCGAGATCCAAGCCATTATTATCGACAAAGGTTTCGCCACAGGCTTCCCTCCCGATGTTGAACATGAGACCGAGAACATTTCCGGCATCATTACGCCCGAGATCGTCACAGAAAGAAAGGACCTGAGAGGTGTTCCGACCTTCACCATCGATCCGGAAGACGCCAAGGACTTTGACGATGCCCTCTCGTTCCAAATACTCCCCGACGGTGATATCGAGATCGGCGTGCACATTGCCGACGTGTCTCATTACGTAACGCCGGGAACGAAGCTTGACCGTGAAGCCAAATATCGCGGAACGTCCGTGTATCTCGTCGACCGCGTCATACCGATGCTCCCCGAAAAACTTTCGAACGAGCTCTGCAGTCTGAAACCGAACGAGGATCGTCTTGCTTTTTCCGCCGTTTTCACCTTTGACCAAAAAGCCTCGATCGCGGGAACAAAGCCGACCGTTAAAAAACAATGGTTCGGAAAGACCGTCATCCATTCCGATAAGCGATTCACCTACGAAGGCGCGCAAGAGGTGTTGGAAGCGGGAGCGGGCGAATATGCGAACGAACTCCGCATAGCGAACGAGATCGCAAAGAATCTCAACAAGGAACGATATGATGCCGGCGCGATATCCTTCGAGCAGGACGAGATAAGGATCGTTCTCGATGAAAACAAAAAACCGATAAAAGTCGTCCGAAAACAGCGCAAAGACGCGCACAAGCTTGTTGAAGAGTTTATGCTCCTTGCGAACAAGCGAGTAGCGGAATTCATCGGCAAGATCGGGCAAAAAGAAGAAAAATTGTTCGTTTATCGCATTCACAACGAACCGAACCATGAAAGATTGCAACAACTTGCCATATTTCTTAAAGGGCTTGGCTTCGAACTGAAATTGAACGAGGAGGGCGGCGTTTCCCCAAAAGACTTAAACGCGCTTCTCGAAAAGACAGAGGGTGGACCCATGCAGAACATCGTCCACACGACGGCGCTCCGCGCTATGGCGAAAGCGGTCTATTCCACCAAGAACGTCGGGCACTTCGGGCTCGGTTTTGAACACTACACACACTTCACTTCCCCGATACGCCGCTATCCGGATATCCTTTCGCATCGCCTTCTCGAAATGCACCTGCGCCATGTAGAGATCCCTGACGAGGCCTGGCACGAATATGAAGCAATGCTCGTGTACGCATCCGAACGCGAAAGCATTGCGACCGATGCCGAAAGATCTTCCATTAAGTACAAGCAAGTTGAGTTCCTTTCCGAAAAGGTCGGACAAGAGTTCAATGCGACCATCACGGGCGTTACCGAATGGGGTCTGTATGTTGAAGAAGAAGAGACTCGTTCCGACGGAATGATCCGCATCCGCGACCTTGGTGACGACTTTTACACTTTGGATGAAAAGAATTATCGCCTCATCGGACAACACAAGAAAAAGAAATATACTCTCGGAGATGCGGTCAAAGTGAAGCTTATGCGAGCCGACGTCCTGAACCGACAACTTGATTTCGTATTAGCATAACGTGAAATAAAATGGAACAAGGACAAAACAAAGTCTGCGAGATTTCCCTTGCGGAAAAATTAACGACCAAGTTCACCCGGTCTGTGGGATCGCCGTGGTCGGTCGTAATCCATACGATATTTTTTATCGGCGTTTTCACTCTGGAAAAGTTTGACTACACACTGGACCAGATCCTTCTCATACTTACCACCGCCGTTTCACTGGAAGCAATATATCTCGCCATATTCATTCAAATGACGGTGAACCGTCAGGAAGCGCGGCTCCACGAGGTCGGAGAGGACATCGAAGAAATATCCGAGGACGTTGAGGGGTTGAGTAAAGATGTCGACGAGATACAGGAAGACATCGGCGAAATCCAAGAGGACATCGACGACATCGGCGAGGGGGTCGATGATATCGGCAAAGACATTGACGAGATCAGCGAAGACGTCGACGACCTTTCCGAGGGGATGGAAGAAGAGGACAAGGACGACATTGCCGACCGCGAACGCCTGCAAAAAATCGAGGAAACACTCAAGATGCTCTTAACGGAATTTTCCGAACTGCGCGGAAAAAAATAAAAATTGACTTTTTCTTTTAAATAACGTATTCTTTGGCCAGGAAAAACTTCGAGGAAGTATTTGAAATGACCGAGATTGTTGAAAACCCCCAATTCCCATCGACGGGGTCAATGAGCGACAATGCGACTGACATCGCGAGAGAGCTTATCGATATGCTCAACAAGCGGATCAAGGAGAAGGTAGAAGCTCTCCGAGAAAAGGACCAAAAATACAACGAGACCCTTGATTCGAGCTACGACGAGATGACCCCAGTGGTAAGAGCGCTCTACGCCGAGTGCATCGCACTCGACCGCGAAATCCGAGAGTTGGTCGAGTTCCTCGAAATATTCGTTTCGGACGACCTGGTTCAACAAACACAGGAAAAGTGAATCACAAGGAAGAACCGCCCGCATCCGGAATGATGCCAAAAGCCCACTACGGCGTAATAGTAGCAGTTCGTCCCGCAACGGAGCGAGCGACGCCCCGATTAATATATCGGGGCGCTTTTTGTTTATATAAAAAAGAAACCCCGCGAGCTCCGAGCTTTCGCCCGAATCTCGCGAGGGGGGGGTGACCGTCACTTCGTCTGTTCGGCGAAGGAATGGTCGACCTCATCTGCCCCCGATGTGTGGACCGCCCCAAGGCGATCGACCCACGTCGGGGTCGGAGTCTGGGTGGCGGTCGGGGGTGTGGTCGTGGGTGTGGTCGTGGGTGTGGTCGTGGGTGTGGTCGGGGTGGCCATAGTTGGCTCCTTTGTCAGTGCCCCCTGGGGGGGGTGTTAAAGAATCTTTCGCCTAATATTATATCATAACTACTTTTTTTGTCAATGAACCCCCCCCCATGAATCAAAAATAGACGCTAAAAAGCGCCTATTTTTCTTTGTTTTGTAAAACCATATCTACAACAAAGCCTTTTTGATCTCTTCCTTGAGAGTGGCCGCGTTTTTCCTTTCCTCCGGCGACAAGCATGCATAGACGCACAGGAGATTAACCGCCGTATTCGGATCGTTCGCGACGATCGACAACCAGGTTTCACCGAGGGTGTTTAATAACTGTTCGACAGCGCCGAGCTGTTCTGCATCCAATTTATTTCTCAGTGCTTGTTCGGCATTTGAGTCTTCGACACGAAGCTGCGCAAGCCCCTGTTCCACTGTTTCTGACGGTCGCGTCTTCGGCGCCTCTGTCCCTATATCGGCATGTTCCAAGGGAAGTCCCGCAAAAGGATCTTTTTCTGTTCCCATATATTTTATTATCACGTTAATAAGATAAGATAGTATTATACAACGTTTCGTCGGATCGAACAAAAACGTCAATTTTTCTTACTATTGGCGATTCTTTTTAAGATTTCCGAAATATTGGAGATAGAGGCCAAGGCGAAGAGCGCTGATATAAAGATGATCGAGATCCCGAGAATATGAAACACCCCACCGATAATACCGCACTGCGATACCAGACCGAGCTTTCCCAAGATATACGCCCAATCATGTTCGCCGCTGAGAAGAGGCAGGGCTTGTGCCTCCGCATCGGCGGCATATGTTCCTATCTCGTAAAGATTTACCCCGAGCCACCACGAAGAAACGCTTGCCGAATACTCCGCGCGGTTAAAGAAAAAATACACAGCAAAGAACAACGGCAAAAGTATCTGCATCAGCGTTCCTCCAAGGAACTGGATGAACTCTCCGAAGAAAAAGAATATTGTATGCCCTCCCTCGTGAAAAGCAAGATCGGCATTATACAAATAATAAGGTTCCGCCCCCGTAGCGGTCAGATAACCGACATACAAGAGAACAAGCGCGAAAATCGTTTTAACGACATTTAAGAATAAGGATTCATTGTTCATAGGGTTTTCACACTCTTCTGCGCCATAAAATGTTTTGCCAATGCATACAGCCCGGCAACAAAGTTCTCGGTATAATCGCTTTCATTGGAAAGCAAGTGCAAGAGCTCATGAAGCGTCGTTTCGACAAGCTGCCGTTTTTGAGTAGCGCCGTGCCAAAGAAGTTCTTCGTTCAAGACAACTCCGCCGTCAACAGCCTGTCCGTTGAAGTCAGCGGTCACCGAGGCAATTCTTACACCTGTTTCCCTTTCCATTATTTTCCGCGCATCGGTCCAAGCACCCATCTTTTCCGGATCACGTCCAAACCACAGCGGATCGTATGACCCTCCTTCGTGCGAAGAACCGGCAGCTTCCGCCGCCGCAACATATTCTCTCGCGCATACCGCAACGATCTCGCTTAAGGTTTCTCGAAGTTCCGGGGAAATAGGAATGACCTCATTTTCCAGACCTTCGATAAAATCTTCAACCGTCGGCAGTAATTTTTTGAAAACCGCATAATCCGCCTCTGGAACGACAACGGTGCGGTCTCCCGGAACATGCCTCATGTTTGCTTCAATGAACCTGTCTCTTTTCAGTTTCTGCATATCCGCCAAAAGTTCCTGGTCGTCTTTTTTGTACCATGACTTCGGTATGACAAGTGAACGAGGATAATCCGCCAAACTGTCGGGCCATAGTCGAAGTGCTACATCGCGCCACATCGGTATCGGGCTTACCCGGTTGTATACGGACAAAGAAACAAGCGAAATATCCTTAAAACGTTCTTCACCCGCGACCTTTTCCAATATTTCTTCCATAAGTCCCACATCTGTCGTCGCGGAGACGGCACGAGCTACATATTGGAGCAACCGCCGGCTGTCAAAAGATTTTCTTTCCCTGGTGGTCACCACTTCGGGCACATCATATCCGAAAGAAAATTCTCTTTCCTTCTCACTATCCGGATTGATCCGCAAACCGTTCTCGTATACGGCGCCAGGTTCATCAAGCAATATTGTTATGCACCCGATCTTCACCTCTCTTCCTCGTCCTTCCTTGCGAAGCTGTCTTACATAACGCGACATTCCGCGATTTCCCGCATCATCTCTTTTCCATGGATCGATCAGCGGCATCCACTTTTCCCATTCCGCAATAGCTTCCTCTGTTGCATTCTCCGGCAACCTGATAACCGTACGGGACCCTTTTTTGATATCGGGAACACCGGCGGCGACATTGAAGGCCACAAAATCTTTGACAACAGGTTGTCCGTCGAGCACCACCTCCCGCTGTATTTTTTCGACAGAAGCTTTCCATGCCCGCATTTCACGATTAATTTCCACCGTTGAAGAATATTCGAGATCTATCCCATTACGGAGACACGCCGCCGCAACCATTTTTTGGCCTTCACCATATTTCCCGGCATAAAGAGGGCTCTTCTTACTGCTCGCACCCATCGTCGCGATATCTTCAGGAGTATACCCTTCGCCATCGTCCGAAACGGCATAGCCCTTGACCTTATCGAACGGCTGCACCTCGGCCGCAGTAACCCATTCGCGTCGCCCGGGCTCGCCAATGTGCTCCACCTCGTAAAATTCGGCGATCGATCCGCCCCTTGCGACGGCATCGGCATGATTCTGTATAATATCCTGGAACACGCGGACCGGTTGATCCCACTCGTCCTTTCCATACTCAATGGGTATCGTCAGAGCAACAACACCTTCAGTAACTTCTTTACTCTTTTCTTTTTCTGTAGATGCTCCGGCCGGAAAATAAGAATACTCTCCCAAAACTCTTTGTATATACTCCTCATTGTTCTCTAAAACCTTTGGAGACCCCGAGATGATCATTCCGCACGGTTGCGGTTTTACCTGATGAAGAGAACTCCCGATGTTCAAAAAATTTACCGCGTATTTTCCCATCTCCAAAAAGTCGTTTCCTTCGTTGAACACATACTCCCTGTTATGCCCCTCACCCTTGGAAAGTACCGCGCCTTCTTCGAATGGCGCCTGAACAAGGAAACGCCCGTCGGCAAGTTTATACACGGGATACCCTTTCCATTCTGTGATCTTTTCACATTGCGAAAGATCTTCGCTCGCCCATCGGTAAATATTCGAATTATGATACGTTAAAACGCCATTCTCCAAGAACACCCTGTTTTTAAGATTCTCTGCCTGCGTAAAATATCCCTGCATATGACTTCGCGCAAGAAGATCTTTCGCCTCTTCAGAAGAAAGCGAAAGGTCAAGACTTCTTCGGAATATATCGTATTTTTCGCGTTCAGCCCCCTCGCCCGTCTCGCGCTTTCGATGCCATGTTTCGAAAGATCTTTTCAACCGCTCTGAAAAACCGGGGGACTGATGGTGAGCAAACGACGAAGGCACATTCGCGAGAGTCGGCGAGCCTTCGGGGATGACGTCTCTTAGTACTTTGCCAAGCAAATGTTGAGACACTTTGAGCATCTTCATCCGCGCATTCGGGTCATCATCTTTCTCGTCAGAGAGTATGTCTTGAGATCCTTCTCCCCTCATAAACCTGTATCTATCAGCATTGCGAAGAGATAACAGATATATTTCCACGGTTCGCTGAAATCCGACGGGGTCAGAGAGAGGGTCGGGTAATTGAGCCAAGTTCAACACCGCCGAATTTTTATCGAGAGATATCCGGACAGGGAGAATGTTGGGATTCTTTATCGGAGCCTGCCCGGAAGCATTGGCCTCTTCGGCCTCATATCCGTTCACAAAGCTCATTTCCAAAGATACCGTATCGAGTTTAACAGCACCGAAGAAAGTGTTAACGGAACCAACAGCCCGACCAAATATCTCGCGCGCCGTCCTTTCAGCCTCTCCCTCGACAACGGTATCCTCTCTTGATCTTCTTTCATCGTCCATCTTTCTCGTCACATCGTCGGACGAGAGAACATGATACCCCTCTCCGGCAACCCTTCCCGCCCATGCCGAGATCGCGGAGCCGGAAAAACCCGCCTCAACGGTCCTTATTTTGTACCCATGCCTTATCGCATAGGCTATGATGCTCTCATTTTTCTTATCAGAAAACCCCGCTTCCGAAATCACAAAGTACTGACCCCCTTCCTCGATCGAAAGCGCTTTCAAAAGAGACACATCGATGATCTGCGTACTTTTTCCCTCCTCTGCCGCTCTCCTTTCGTATTCTTCATCTCCTTCATAAGGTTTTTGGATCGGACCATGCAAGGCTTTATCCAAAAAGCTGAATTCCGGACCGGTCGAAAGATTTCTTTTACCTCCCCCCTTTACCGCAAGTTCCGCCAAACGCGTAAGCATTTCCTCGTTCCGAACCCCCTCCCAAAACGTCGAGACCTTGCCCCAAAAGTCCCAAGACAATTCGTTCCGATCGCGGCCGGAGACAATATCGGGATCGAGAACGTCATACGAGAACCATGGTTCCGAATATCCACTTTTTTGAAAATCACACTCCACACGGAGGCCCTGCACGAACTGTTCATCCGCGATCCCATTCATATTCACACCGACAAGGGTTGTTCTTGCCGCTACGGGCAAAGGATATTCAAATCTCTTTTCGCCGAACTCAACGATGTTATTTTCCAACCCGCCAAGACGCGGATCGATGTTCTCGAGCATTTCCTGTGTAAAACCTTCATCGGCGCCGCGGAGATCCAAATGCATCGAAGAACCCGTGGCTTCGGAACCGCCCATTTCCAACTCCACCCCGTGAGCCACCATTTCTCCCTTCTTTGCTTCAGGCTTCACCTGCCATAGGCGTTCTTTTTCCTCCCCTTCTTCCGTTCTCACTTTATATCGCGATCGCATCTTTATTTTTGCGCCGTGTCGGATCGAATGTAGTTGGCTCATCTTGGCGCCCTCGCCGTACTTGCCGCGCAAATATTTTTTGCCACCCTTACTGGAAATATAGAGCGACGAAAGTTGAGAATCATAGCCCGAACCTTGATCGGCAACCTTCATTCCGACGATCTTATAGCGAAATTCTCGACCCTCGCCAATGAGCTCTTTGTATTTTTCTTCATCGCGAAGGGTCTCATAAGGAATCATTCCAAGAGGCCGGTCTTCTAATGCATCAACGACATCATAAAAAACATGCGGACGTTCTTCGGGAATAGCGTGAACCGCATCGAGAAACCGATCGCAGTTCAGATACCCTCCGGACGTAACCTCTTTTTTGAGAGGGATACCGAAAAAACTTTCACGCAAAAATACTTCGGATTTTTCGCGTGCTTCCGGTCCCATATCTTCAACATGTTTTGAGAACATGAACGTCGCGAACAGCGCCGCCTCTAATCTCTCGTCCTCGGCGGCGATCCGATCCTGATCATCAGCATACCATTTTCTAAAACTCACAAACTTCTCGGTGTCGATCATCATGTCCGCCAGTTCCTTGTAGTGTCTTTCTGTTTCGGCGTCAAGGTGATTCTGCATCAAGTCGCGGACCGTTTGCCCGGTCGTCCACGTCCTCTCGCCATATTCAATGTTCGTTTTTGAAGGATGAACAAGGCGTCGCGCTTTATATGTTCCTTCCTTATTCTCGCGTTCTCTCCACTCGAGATTTGGTTCTTTCATAAAAGAAATTTTACCACAAATATTTCAAAGAAGGAAAAACCGCTCCGACAAAGGTCGAAGCGGCAGTGGACAAAAAAATCAGATATCCCAGGGATAGCCGAGCGCTATCTCTCGGTACAGAGGAACAGCTTTCTCTTGTTTCAGAAGCTCGACCCCAATACAGAAGGTATCATCCTCAAATCCTCCCCAGACCATACCGGGGTGCTTGTAGGAAAAATACGCCCTGAAACGGGGATGGTTCTGCGAGAACGCGCAAAACCCGAAACCGTCGCGCTCGAGAGGCCCCCAGATAACATCATCGGGGACGACACCGGGCAAGGTTTCTTCCAGGATATTGATCAGTTCGGTCAGGTCATCGGTGTATTTTTTCGGGATCACGTTCTTTTCCTCCACTACAGAATTTAACAGGAACAACTAGTGCTCATTATGTCCTCGCCGAAAGATTTTGTCAATATACTCGATGGCTAGATCTTAAATTCGATCACGTCGCCGTCCGCAACGATATATTCCTTCCCTTCCGTACGTACCAAACCCTTCTCTCTTGCCGACGCATAGGATCCCGCCTCCAAAAGTTTCTCACAATGGATCACTTCGGCACGGATGAATTTTTCTTTGAAGTCGGTGTGTATCGCCATTCCCGCTTCCGGAGCCGTCGAATTCTTTTTTATTGTCCAAGCTCTCGTCTCGTCCTCACCGGTCGTGAAATAGGTCATGAGCCCAAGCAGACTGTAGCTTTTTTTAATGAGTTCGTTCACTCCATCATCTTTGCTCGCGCCAAGCTCCGAGCGGAACATCTCTCTTTCCTCTCCATGAAAATCCTTCAATTCTGATTCGATCTTCGCATCGACGACAACATATTCTGATCCGTTCTCTTTTATGAAAGCAACCAGATCCTTAAAACGCTGGTCATTTAATTCATCCAGATTCTTTCCCCCGGAACGCTTGTTCAGAACATATAATATCGGCTTCATCGAAAGGAGATGCATGCCTTTCAGCGCCTCGCGTTCTTTTTCATCCAAAGACGCAGTACTCGCAAGGTGGCCGCCTTCAAGTATCGGAAGGATCTTTGAGAGCACCGCCTTTTCAGCAAGCGCCGCCTTGTCGCCCCGTTTCGCATCGCGCTCTATGCTCGAAAGCCGCTTGGTGACCGACTGCATGTCGGCAAGAACCAGTTCGAGATTGATCACGCCAATGTCATCGACCGGATCGATAGCGCCGGAAACGTGAATGATATTGTCATCCTCGAAAATGCGAACGACTTCGGCGATCGCATCGGTCTCGCGGATATGCGAGAGAAATTGATTTCCGAGGCCTTGTCCCTCCGCCGCGCCTTTTACCAAGCCCGCAATATCGACGAACTCGATCGCCGCTGGGATCTTTTTCTTTGAATGAGAGAACGCGTCGAGCCTCTCGATCCGATCATCAGGCACGGCGACAATGCCGACCGAAGGGTCGATCGTGCAAAAAGGATAATTCTCCGCCGGCACCGATTTTTCCGTCAGCGCATTGAAAAGCGTCGATTTTCCGACGTTTGGAAGCCCTACAATTCCGATAGCTAATGACATGGTTCAAATTATGCGGGAAAAACGATAAAAATTCAAGTAAAATTTGCAAAAACACGCAAAATATTGTACATTAAAAAAAATGTCTTTTTCGACCTTCAAACAAACAAAAATGTTCTTTGAAGTCGCGAAATTCAACGCTCTCAAGACACTGGCGTATCCATGGGAATTCGCCGCTTTTTTTGTACAACGATCCATCGGCCTTCTCTTCCTTTCTATCTTCTGGCTCGCCGTTTCCCAAAGCTCGGCGGAGGTGCAGAATTTCCGATCGCTTATAGCATACTTTCTCATTTCAAGCGCAACGCTCGAGCTCACTTTCGCATACGAAATGAAGTTCGGAAAAAACCTGATCGTTCTCATAAAATCCGGCGAGATCTCAAATTACCTCATAAAACCGCTTCCGGTTATACCTTTTCTTTTTTCGGGATATGTCGGACAGATGTGGATCACTTTCATCTATTCATTTTTTGCTCTTATCGCCGGTCTCTTTATCATGCCGCCGCTCGGACCGGCGAACTATCTTTTTTTCTTCGTCTTTCTTTTTCTCGGGTTCCTCATTGCGTTCAGCATGAACATCCTTGTCGGAATTATCAGTTTTTACGTTGTCGAAGCGTCCGGATTCAAGAACGTCACAAATCACATCATTCGTATCTTTTCCGGTGCCATGATTCCGTTGACATTCTTTCCCGAAGTCCTGCGTTCCGCGGTTCTCCTTTTGCCGTTTCCTTTTCTTGCCTTCGTTCCGGCCTACGCGCTTCAAAACACCCTTTCCATGGACGAGCTCTCGCGCCTCTTTTTCACCTCCCTCTTTTGGGCGATTGTCCTATGGAACATCAAAAACCGTCTCTGGAAGAAAGCGCTGAAAAAATATGAAGGCGTCGGGATATAATATTCGATGGAAAAAAATGAAATACCGATGGCAAATTTTAAAAACAAGTATCATTAACACGTTCCAACACGAAACGGCGTATTTTGCTGAGAACTGGACGAATCTCTTCTCAACCGTGTTCTACACGGCCGCAATGCTCTTATTCATCAACGTTCTGTATTCAAACGTCAAAACATTCGCGGGATACACTTTTAACGAAATGATGTTTTTGTCCTTTGTCGGGCAAATGGGGTTCTACATAAGCTGGGGGATTTTCGACCAGAACGACGATCTTCTGATGGACGACATTCAGAAAGGAACGCTTGATTTTGTTCTTATCAAACCGGTACCGTCGCTTTTCTTCGTATCGTTCCGAAGGATAGCCCTCGTCTCAACCCTCCGCGACGGTGTGCCGACTCTTGTCGTTCTCGGATCGCTCGTCCAATGGAGCGCCCTTCCTTTTGGATTCACAAATACGATATTCGGAACTCTCATCTTCATCTGCGGTCTCGTTCTCTGGCACTGCATTCGTTTTCTCCTCATCTTTCCCGCTTTTTGGTTAGGGAACGCAAAAGGAATTTACTCCGTCTCATACAAACTCACCGAGACCAACAATCTTCCTCTGCAAGGATACGGCAACGGCTTTCGAATTTTCTTCTCGGTCGTTGTCCCCATACTTTTTCTCTCCGCAATCTCCGGATCGGTAATGCTCGGAAAATCTGACGGCGGAACGATGTTATTCTACGCATTCTTCGTTACGACGATCTTTCTTGCAATACTCAACCTTGCGTGGAAAAGCGCGCTCAAGAACTACACCTCGGCTTCATCATAAAACATAAAAACATGACAAACATCATAGACATAAAAGATTTTTCGAAAAAGTTCAATATTCGGACGAACAAAAACGTTATCACGGGTTTATTCGATCCAAAATACCGTACAGTCAAAGCGGTGGACGGCATTTCTTTTTCGGTAAAAGAAGGAGAGAGTTTGGCGTTTCTCGGACCGAACGGCTCGGGAAAAACGACGACCATCAAAGCGATGACGGGGCTTCTCTATCCGACGGACGGCGAGATACGCGTCCTCGGTTTCAACCCGTTCGAACGCGATCGTCTCTTTCTCAAACAGATTGGGCTCGTCATGGGAAACAAAGCGGGGCTTTCATGGGACCTCACTGCGCGCCAAAGTTTCGATCTACTCCAGAAGATTTACGAAATACCGAAGGACGAATGCGAAAAAAGGATTGAGAACCTCACTACGCTTTTCAATTTGAAGCACGTTCTCAATACACCGCTCCGAAGCGTTTCCCTCGGCGAAAGAATGAAGCTCGAACTCGTCGGAGCGATTCTGCACGACCCGAAGGTCCTTTTTCTCGATGAACCGACGATAGGGCTCGATATCATTTCAAAAAAGAACATTCGAATCTTTCTCCGTGAGATCCAAAAGAATTTCGGCACGACGCTTATCCTTACCAGTCACGATATGGACGATGTCGAAAAGGTGTGCGACCGGGTCGTCGTCATCAACCAAGGGCAAAAGGTCTACGATGACATGCTCGAAAAACTCACCTCGGATTACCAAAAAGAGCGGGTCATCACTTTTTATTTCGACACGATACCGAAGGGGCTCGCCGAAGCGCAGCACTCAAAAGTAGAAGAAAGAGCGGGAGATTTTATCACTTACCGTACAACCGCGGAACACATGCCGAAACTTATCGAAAAGATCACAGTTGAGAACAAAGTCCTCGACATCGATATCAAACTAATCCCGCTTGAGGACATAATTGAAGACCTGTTCAAAAAAAGGAACGCGAAATAAAATCAAAGACACAAAATCTAATGCCCTTCCGATTGCCAGTCTTTAATCGCTTGGCTCGGATAGACGAGTTGAAGAACGTTCAAGGTTAAATTATCCCTGACCCAAAGAAGCGTGCCAAGCTCAAAAATGATGATGAGAGAAAGAATGATCCACATTCGAGAGAAGCGCGCCATCACAAAACCGACGACCATCATACCGACATCACACACCGAGTTCATAACGGAATCGCCAAAATAGCCGAGAGCGATCGTCGCCGTACGATAACGGTTGATGATGATCGGCGAATTTTCAAGAAGCTCCCACCCTCCCTCCAAAAGGAGCGCCCCCAAGAACCACCATTTGCGCGGAAATTTTTCTTGCAGACGCGCGGGCAACCGCGACCAAATGAGCCATGCGAAGCCGTAAAAGATCATCCCGTGGATAATATGAGAGAGAGAATACACGTCCGCTACGCGCTGAGAAGTTTCATTCCCCCAAATATCATTATCCCACCACCCGAAGCGCCCGTCGGGACCGAGCGGAGAACGGCCTGAAAGATATTCAATAGTGCCCACCACTGCGAACACAATGATCGCAGAAATAATGACGAAACGATTCTTTTTAATAAAGGCGAGAAACGGAATGAAGATCTTCATGCGTGTATTATACTCCAAAAACACCGTCTGTCATTCAGCCGAACAACAAAAAAGCGGAGGGATACTCCGCCTTGGCGTTCTGTCACACAACAATGACGACCGGCTCTGCCGGATCGATCTTTTCGGCGCAGCAGAGAGGAATAAGCCACCCGTCGAGATCCCTCATCATCTTCACGCATCGCTCGGCATCCAACCGATAATACATTTCTCCTGCCCGGTTCTTATAACGCACCCCGGGGCGCACACATGCGAGAAAGACCATGCCTTTGGGTGGTCGACCCCCGAGAACCGAGTATACGGAAACAATAAGAGCCATGAGAAGAAAAAGTTCCGTGAACATTTCGCACCTCGCGAAGAATCCAAATTCAAACCGAAGTATAGCAGAACCCAGTTCAAAAGAAAACATTTTTTCTGCTATAATACTTAAGAATATCAACCTGCCGCGCAAGACCACAGAGGATATAATATTGACTTTTTTGCAATCTTCATTTATGGTTTATGACGGCTCTAACACACATTCAACCATATCGTTCTATTTTTGGAGGAAAAAAACGATGAAAGGAAGACCGGATACGCGCGCCAATGTCATTGCGCGCTACGGGAAGAAGATCGTGCTTATAGAGCACATCGGAGCGAACCTCGTCCTTCCGGGGAGCAAACAGATCTCCGGTGAAGCGCTCTGTGAGACGATCGAGCGAGAGTTTCGGGAACGAACGGGACTATCCCTCATGGTCACGGGAATGTTCACGACCGTTGCCGACGAAGCCCTTGCAGACAAAGACCGACGCCAAACCTCAACGATATACACGGGAGAAGCGGAAGGATGGATACGCGACGAAGACGGTAAGACCAGGATATCGCTCCTTGCAAAGGATGAGATCTTTGCACAGAGAGCAAGGTTCGCCTTCGAACAATTTAATATCCTCCAAAAGTATTTGCTCTTTTCACTCGGCAAGCGCCGCCCGGCGTGACCGAGAGAACAGACCTTCGTCCACTGCGGCGAAGGTTTTTTATACCACAAACAAACGTTTGAAAAAAACTACATTTATTGATAGTATTTGGTCTGAGAGAAAACCGCTCAACTGCAGGAGGAAAAATGTTCGATCCTTTATATAATTGGCTTGACGATATGACCGACGCCTTCCATGTCTGGCACGGAAACCGCTGGATGAAAAAGCACGGCAGACACATCGCTTCCGAAGACGAACGCGCCGAAACCGAGATCGTCCTCTGGACGCTGAAGTGGAATCCGAAGACCAAGGAATACGATGAGGATGAAGCATATGCCTTTCCGGCGACGGATGTCAAAAAGATAATCCAGATAATGGGCCTTTGATCCGAAACCGCCGCCCGACGAACATCGTGGCGGCTTTTTGTATATCCGGAAGACCACTTGACTTTTAATAAAAATTGTTATATAACAAACAAGGCTCGAAGTCCAATTACGCATGAAGGTATATCAATGAAGATCCGGGAAATGTTACGCACGCTTAACCTCGCCCTCGAAAATGAGGTCGAACTCGCAAAGCTCGTGGCAAAAATTCACGAGCGGAATCGGTTGATCCGTCGATACGGCCGCAAGCTCGAGCTTGAAGAGGTCGACGGCCGGACGAACCTCCTCGACAGCGACTTCATCGGTTTGCTCCGCCCCGGCGAGACCCTCTACACCACCCTCTGCGAAGATGAGTGGAGAGACTGGAGTGGCAAGCTGATCGGAACCGAGCGATACGCCGTTGACTCCCAATACGCTCGCACGATCAACGCCCCGTGTGAACGGGTAAGCTGAGCATTCGACACCGCGCCCCAAACCAGGCGCGGATTTTTTATATAAAAAACGCGGCAGCTTTCGCCACCGCGCCTCACTGCCCTATCTCTTCTGGGACTTAGGCTTTTTCAACCACAGATATGCTGGCCCAAAGAGCATGAGCCACAAAATCGACGGCGCCGGGATGGAAGAATCGGAGTACTGGAGTTTCAGGTCGCCGATACGGAAGTACCCACCACTAATGCCCGAGGGAAGAAACTCGAGACGACTGACCAAATCGTCGAAGCCGGGGGTATTCACCCAGTCTGACGAAAGGGTTATCGTCACCGAATCGATCATCTGATCCCCGATCCATCCGATGACGGTCAGCGTGGTCGCCGCGCCCGGATATCCGATATTCCCGCCCCACAGAGACGCACTGCCCCCCCACAAAGCGGAAAAAATGATCAATCCCGCTGACAGTCAGTGGTGCATTCGTTCCATGCCCAGAATAGGCGAAGTTCGGATGGTCGTTCGGAACGGGCTCATTTTGCCCGTAAATTTGGTTATAGGCCGGACGACTCATGAACTCCCAGTCGCCTTCCCACTCAAATCCGCTGTACTGCGCAGGGACATCTCCCCACGAGTTGGGTCGCCCAGCCCACGGCTGGTCCGGCGTCAGATCGCTGAAATCGATGACCTTCACAGGACCGGCGGAGGCAGGGAGCGCGATGGAAAGAGCGCTCATCACAGCGATTGCAACAACCGCTACTAATGATCTCAGTTTCTTCATGTGCATCTCGTGTTAATGGACCAGATCACACACTAACATACTGTTACAAAAAAGTAAACCCCCACCCTGCGCAGACAGAGAGAAAGCCCGACCAACAGCACACCACCGACATGTCCCTGTTTTCAAAGCGGAATTGACTTAAAGATAAAAAGTTGTATAATAATATTCGCCCACAACAGGAGAAAGATCATGTTCACCAATACCGCTCGCGCTTACGAAGTGTGGGAATGGAATGCTTTCCTTCGGTGGTATGGCCGAAAGATCAGCAACCCGAACGAACGGCTCAAGGGGGAATGCGTAAGACACACCCTCAAAAAAGCCAAGAAGGGCTCTTGGGTCGGGTATACAGCCGACGAGATGTATGCCATCAAAGAAGACCTCGTTTAGTCCACAGCCGCATCACTCATCGATGCGGCTTTTTTACTACCCTTTTCGCCAAAAGCCCGTTCAACAACACGCCGTCGTTTGCATACTGAGGGTAGTCCTCAGTACTGACACATACTGAGGGTAGTCCTCAGTACTGACAACCGTCCATAAAAAAACATTTCCTCTCAAGTATGTTTTATGAATATTACAAAAACCACCTTTCTCCATTTTGCAATTCCCTTTCCTGTATTTATCAACAAGTACGACAATAAAAAAATACCCGCATGGTATACTAAAAAAGAATATATTAATTTATTTTTTATGCTCAACCAAGAACAATATTCGTACATTGATAGTCTTCGCGCCACGGGAAGCACGATAACAAACGAAGAGCTGACTCAAGCTTTAACACAAGCCAACTGGGCACAAGAACAGATTGACGAAGCGTTGAAGTACTACCGCCGCGATGTCGAAACAAAACAGCCCGTGGTGCCTCAGCTCGCGAATTTTCCAATATCCGCGCCATCAACCGCCGAAAACACGCCCACCTTTTCAACACTAACAAATTCAGCCGAAAACATCTTTGCGGAGCCAAAACAAAAGAGCCGCAACCGCCTCATTTTATTTGTTCTCATTGGCATTCTTTTTAGCGGTGCATTGGGAGCCGGCGCATATTACGTCGCTACCAAAACAAATATTTTTTCTTCATCCTCCTCGGTACTGACAAACGAAAATCTTTTGAGCAGTATCGTAAGCAAGATCCGTGAAATTAATACGGCAAATTATTCCGTCTCGGTTTCCCTCGGAGTAAATCCGAGAGAAACCGGTGCAAAACCTTTTTCTCTTACTGTTACGGAAAACAGCGAAGAATTGTTGAGATACAAACGCGATGAAGACAGAATGCGCGATATTCAAAACATAAGAGAACAATTATCAAACGCAAAATGTGGAACAGGATTCTCTCTTTCGGCAAAAGAAAAAGCTTCGAGCAAGTGCCCCGTATCTCTCGGCTCTTACCCCAAAACGACCGACCCCTTGGGAACGCCGTACATATATACCAAAAATGCGGGCGACTCTCTCTACACGTTAACAGTTACTTTCGAAACACAGGAAGCGGCGGATGCAGCAAGGACATATCTCGGCGGTATTGAAAAATATGGTCAATCAAACGGTGGAAGCAAAACCGTTGTTATTCCAGATTCTCTCGAATTCTATTCGGAAACTTTCAGAGGACAACCAAGCCAGCCAAAGCTTTTCGGAATGCTCGACCTTTCCGGTGTCGAAAAATATATCCCGAACGACGTGGGCGGAAAACTTTCCGTTTCGGGCATACTCTTCCGCTCAAAAGAAACACCTGTCGATTATCGCACCAAGATCGAAGGAGAACTTTCCCTTGGTGACTCAAACTTTGTGCTTAGTGCCGAAGGAATAAAAAAGGGGGATGATTATTTCGGAATCATTAACAAAATGCATTCGCTTTCCAGTCAAATAGCGCAGGTAAAAGGAAAATGGGTTAAATTCACTGAAGACGACATTCAATCGTATGGACAAGGTTCTTTCCTCTCGCCTTTTATCCCCGAAACAAAAGGCGGGGTTGAAAGCAAAACGAGCATAAAAATAGAGCAAACAAAGATCTTACTCAAGATCGCAGAGGAAGAACGCGTGGCCACTATTTCTTCCGGACCGGAAAAAGTCAACGAAGGAGGAAAAACTTTTTCCAAGTACGAACTTTCCCTGGTTAAAGAAAAAATTCTTCCTTTCTACGAACGCGCGACAAAAGAGCTTGCCTCATATAAAGACGAAAGCATTCTGCCTCGCGATGAAAAAACACTGGAATATTTGCGCGGAAAAGATTTCTCTTCAGTATTCGACTTTTTGAAAGAAAACACAAAACTGACGCTCTGGATCGACAAAGACGGATTCCCCGTCAAGGTCGAATGGAAAGTTCGATATATTCCGACCGATGCGGCAACGACATTAAAAGACAAGCAAATTGATCTTATCATCACAGGAACCCATACAAACATAAACGAGCAGATCTCGGTCGACGCTCCGAAGGAATACATAACCGCCGAAGAAATGATGATGCAGGTGTCAGGAAAGACCAAAGAAGAGCTCCTGTTCGATACGCAATCCAAAAATATCAAAAAAATACGTTACGCGCTCGGTGATTACGACTCATACACGGGCCACTATCCAACATCCCTCGACGAACTCAAAAAGAAACGAGAGGAAGTGACAATGGATAAAAGCGCGGACAACATGGGAGGATATTACAAAGACATTCCGTTTCTGTCGGAAATTTCCACCGATGCATATACCAAAAAACCGTTTTCTTACAGCGCGCAAGCCGACAACTACACACTTGTTTACCAGATAAAACTTCCGGTCTACACCCCAAAAACAAACCCCTCTTTATATTATGATTACGCCAGTTTTCTTGACAAAGAACTCCCCATCGAGAAAAACCCTCGGCTAAAAATGAATTTCATTGAGGGTATTAACACGGCGAACAAAACAGCACTCTCGAAAGAGGCAATCACGGCTTCTGTAACAGACACCGACAAGGATGGCCTACCAAACACTCTTGAAAAAATCTTCGGGACGAATCCCAATAAAGCGGACACCGATGGCGACGCCTTTAGCGATTTCAAAGAAATAACAACGGGATCCAACCCTCTGGGTACGGGAAAGCTCGACCTTTCCTACTAAAAAGGAAAATACCATCGCGACCTTTCGGTCGGCGATGGTATTTTTTTGTCGCCAGAATACAGAAACCATTTACACGGAACTTCCCTCCTCGTTCACCCGTACCGGAGAATGTTCGATAGGGTCTTTGAGTGTGTTCGGATTTTTGACGACTCTCACCCCCCCCTAAAACAAGAGATGATTGACAAATTCGCCAGAATGGTACATAATAGTAAAATCCTTTAACAACGACCGGGAGGCCAAAATGGGCTGGTATGACGTAGGGACGAAAGAAGCCCTCTATGATCCAAACGGCACAGAGGTCCACAGACGGCATGGAATCTATGGTGGGGCATACGGCCTCGCCATGATGGTCCGAGGCAACCTCCTCAAGGAAGCAGGAGTTACAGACCCATCGGGGTACTCAATGAAGTACTCCACGGGTCCGTTCACGGAATGGGAAGAGGTCGCGGCGAAAGATCCCATGTACCTCGACCCAGCGCAATACTTCGCTCCCGGGGACAAAGTCCTTCTGGACAACTACCACAAGAGTACCCCCGGCACGGTCCTCCGAATCGAGGGGTTTGAGGTCGTCGTCCTCACGGAAGATGGTGAGAAGAAAGTGGATTCGACCTTTCTCAAAAAGGCCGAACAAGAAGACCTCGTTTAGTCCACAGCCGCATCACTCATCGATGCGGCTTTTTTACTACCCTTTTCGCCAAAAGCCCGTTCAACAACACGCCGTCGTTTGCATACTGAGGGTAGTCCTCAGTACTGACA
>Ga0247842_10001371_pt1 | contig 41255 bp, 49 predicted proteins | sample LaCruzMarch2015__3_FD_192411 | JGI IMG/M metagenome (GOLD analysis project Ga0247842, IMG submission 192411) | Freshwater microbial communities from meromictic Lake La Cruz, Castile-La Mancha, Spain - LaCruzMarch2015_19m | ecosystem: Environmental > Aquatic > Freshwater > Lake | place: Spain...
CCCAAGAATTAACTAAAGAACTTTTAGAAGAAAGAGGGTTTACCTTGGACGAGGAAGGGCTTGAAAGGGCAAAAAAAGAACATCAAATAATTTCAAAAACAGTTGGTGAGAAAAAAGAAGGCGGACTTAGGGAAAATCCAACATATTATGAAATTAAACTTCACACAGCGACTCATTTGCTTCATAGAGCATTGAGAGAAGTTTTGGGGGAAGAAGTGAAGCAAATGGGATCTGATATTTCAGAAAAAAGACTGAGGTTTGATTTTAGCTTTGGACTAAATTTAACAAATGAGGAAATTGCGCAGGTGGAAAAGATTGTAAATCAGAAAATAAAACAAGATTTGAAGGTTGAGAAAATTGAAACGACTTACGATGAAGCAGTAAAAATGGGAGCGCTGGGATTTTTTAAAGAAAAGTACCCAGAGAGAGTAAGTGTTTATAGAATCAGCACAAATGGAGTGCAAGGTGATTTCTATTCATGTGAAATTTGCCGAGGTCCACACATTAAGTTGACATCTGAATTGAAAAGCTTTAAAATTATAAAACAAGAATCAGTTGGCGCAGGAGTAAAAAGAATAAAAGCAAATATCGGGGATTAACCTTACAACGAAACGACTAACGACTAACGACAAGAAATTTAAATGATATTGTGTTGTAAAGTTTTCAGTTGTTAAGTTAAACAATATGGAGAGGTGACAGAGTTCCGCCCGAGGCGGACAAGGGTCGCCAGCCCGAGGCTGGTCGGCCTTGGGCCGAAATCGGACAGATGAGATTATATGTACTATGTTTATATATTAAAAAGCAAAAGGGTTAACAGATTATATAAGGGGTTTACAAAAGATCTCAGACGAAGAATTGTGGAACATAATTCGGGGGAAGTTAGGTCAACAAAATCTTATGCGCCATGGGAATTAGTGTACTATCAAGGATTTATTGACAAAACTGATGCGAGACGAGAAGAGTTATTTCTTAAAACAGGTAAGGGCAAGGAGAGAATTAAATATCTGTTAGAAGAAACATTAAAAAGTAAATTAAAACATACAGGTTATTAAAAAGGGAAACAAAACGGTGGGGTGCGAGAGTGGTTGAATCGGACAGTCTTGAAAACTGTTGAACCAGCAATGGTTCCGTGGGTTCAAATCCCACCCCCACCGTTTTGTTCCTCTTGTCTTAAATATAAAATCCTAATATATTTGAGATTTTTTTTATTGACAATCACGTAATCTAATGATAAGATTCTTTTAGTTCAGTTAATGGAAGATAAAGGAGGCAGTAATGAAGAGCGGAGTTGATGTAAGAGAGGCCACCCATGTCAAGGTTGCTGGTCATGTCGAAAAGATTGTTTCTAAATGGGGTATCGACGACGAAGGTCATCTTGCAAAACCATCAGAAGGCGGATTCGGAGTTGTGACCGAAAGTGGCCGAAGCGTAGATATGTATCATGCTCAATCGTATTTAAAAGAGAGAGCAGAATAGTGGAATCATTATGGCACATGGGAAATTTCGAAAGTGATTTTTCCGATGTGCTATTTTTTTAAAAACCCAAAATCAATAAAAACAAAAACCCCGGCACGCCGGGGTTTTTGTCGCATTGTTTGCCTAAATTTAATTGGTCGGGGGCGTTGATGTTGCCACAGGGACATTATCTTTATCAAATCCGAATCCTCTAAAGCCTCTTCCTTCGCCACGACCATGACCGAGACCACCGAACGGCATAATATATTGTTCAGGAATACCGTTATCAGTTGCCCATTGCTTCAATTCATCTGTTCGTGTTTTTATGACAGCGACCATTTGTTCTCGAGTCATATTTTTCAAATCTTTCATTGAGGTTTTCATTTCCTCTCTTTTGGCAGTAATAAGGTCGGCTTGAGCTTGAGTTAATTTTCCATCTTTAACGGCTTGAACAAGCAAATCAACTCGCGCCAAACGGTTTTTTCCCATTTCTTGATCATCGGCAGTAATTGTATCATCAATAACAGCTTGAACATCAGAAACATTCAAGTTGAATTTATTAGCGATGGCATCTGCGATGGTGTTAAATAAACCGCCTCTTCCAGTAACTGTAGTTGCGTATGTTGTTCCGGCAATCAATAATGTGACTGCTAAAACAGGAAAGATAATAAGCGCTATTTTTTTGTTTTTCATGGATTAATATTTACACAAATTAATCGTTCTTAACATTAATACAATCGAACTTTCAAAATTATTTCATTTTAATTTTTTGTTTGCAAAATGTTAGGAAAATAAGTTATCATTAGAGTATAAAATATTAAAAATATTTAATTATGGAAGAAAATATTAAGCCAAAAATTATTATTGTAGATAAAAACGATAAGATTATTGGTTATAAAGATGGAAATACTTTAGGCAAAGAAGAAATTTATAGAGTTTCAGCGCTATGGATTACAAATTCTTGTGGCGAGATTTTACTTGCCAGACGCCATCATACAAAATCTCACCATCCAAAAAAATGGGGACCAGCCGTTGCTGGAACCGTTGATGAAGGCGAAACTTACGAAGAAAATATTATAAAAGAAGCGGAAGAAGAATTAGGACTCAAAAATATTAAAGTTGAGCTTGGTCCAAGGACAAAAACCGATGATGAATTTCACCATTTTACTCAATGGTACACTGCAAAGATTGATAAAAATATAAATGATTTCAAAATCCAAGAAGACGAAGTTGAAGAAATTAAATGGATTTCACCGGATGGATTAAAAAAAGAACTCAAAGGGCATCCGGAAGAATTTACGCCAACAACAGAAAAGTATTTTAAATTGTTTTTGCCATAATCCTGTCGCTATTGCATGGAATATAAAAAAGCAATTGGTGTTTTGATGAATCTTTTGAATAAAAATCAACTCAAACCAGAGGAAAAAGAGGCGATTTTGACTGCTGTCGGCGTTCTTGACTGGGCTCATTTCGGTAAAAACAGAATGAGAAATATTATTAAAGCGCGAAAGGAAAAATTAAATAAAGATTTAGCGTAAATTATAGTAAATTAATTAATAAAGCTTAATAATAAACATATGGAAAAAACACATATTCATATTATAAAAATGGGCGGGACGATAGAATTTATCGATTCTGCTTATGACAACATAAATCAGCAATTAATGAAGCTGGATTCAACGATTGACAGTTATTTTAAAAATGTCATTAAACCTCATTTTACCTATAATATAGAAACTATTTGCGAGAAAGATAGCAGAGAGATCAAGTCTGAAGATTTGGAAAAGCTGATTAAAATGATAAAAGCAAGCCCGTACGATAATATTTTGATAACTCACGGAACATTTACAATGAAAGATACTGCCAAGTTTTTGGAAGAAAATTTTAGCAAAAGCGAGATTAAGAAAAAAATCGTTTTGACAGGCTCAATGATTCCCATTATGGGGTTTTCCACATCAGACGCGCCCTTTAATCTTGGATACAGTATAGCTTCATTTAACAATATCAAGCCAGGTGTTTATCTATGTGTTAATGGCGGAATATTTAAATATAATGAAGTAGAAAAGAATATTGAACTATTGAGGTTTGAATAGCGAGAACCTAAAGTTAATTTCTAAAAGAAAAATTAAATAAAGATTTAGTATAATTTTATATGCTTATATATTTTGACGAATCTTACGATCAAGAACATCGATACTTGATATTGGGTGCGTTATTTAATCCGCATCCCAAGTTTTTGCATAGAGAATGGTTGAGGGTGAAACAGGATTTTAATTTTTTTGGTCAAAACAAAAAGTTATTGGAAATAAAATATAATTATTGTACCACAAGACGTCGTCAAGAATTATGTTGCGCTGGTATTGATATTTTTATGAAAAGCACTAGTTATTTTCGAGCCATAGTGGTTGATCAAAAGATTATGGATTTAGAGCGTTTTGGCAAGAAGAGTGAAGACAAAAAAATTAAGATGGCGAGGGCATATAAAAAATTTGCTGAATTATTGCTCTCCCACAATACTGAAGAAATATATAATGGAGTGCTATTAACCGATGAACTGACTCGTTGTAATGGAGATAAATTTATCGAAATTATGAAGCAAGATTTCTGCGTTATAGGCGGACGACACTGCGCTGATGAACATAAGCCCACACTAAAAGAGATTACAGATATTAAATCTCACCTGGAAGACTATCATGTTAATCAAATAAATGATATTTTATTGGGTTGTATAATGAACAATTTAAAACCAACGAACAAAGAATACAAAAATAATGTAAGAAAATATTTGATAAAAAAATTAGATGTAAAAAGCTTGCTGCCTGAATATTGGGATAGATATTCAAAAACTTTTGCCGAGGAACATTATCCAAAATTTAATATTTGGTATTGGAGGCCAGGCAATAATCAAAAAACCTCTGAAAATCCAGAGGTGCTTTGATTGGTCTAAGTACTGGCAAAGGTATTAGCGATAGTTGAACAAATTTCCAACATCTCCCCCTGCTACTCCGACCTAATTGAAGTATAGCAATATAGTTATCCACAGTCAATAGGTATTAATTTTTCTTTCGGGATTTTAATTTTCGAAGAAGTTAAAATGATTTGTAATAGAAAAAATATGAAAAAACCCTTCGACACAACTCAAGGCAAGTCCTTCGATAAAACTCAGGACGAGATAAATATTACAGGATGTTGTCCGGAGTTTGATCCTGCTCCTTGGGACGGAAAAGTTTTTGAGTGGGAGAATAAGAAATTTATTAAGGATAAGGTTTTTACTTTTCTTTTTATGCCCGTAAATTTTGGCGCAGTCATTACGCGTATGAATAAACAGATAGAAAAAGCGGGCGCAAAGGTGCCTGATTGGATGTGCTTATCCGATCACAATTCAAAATGGAATATGGATCTATATTTGGCAGTAGATAAAGAAGTTTCAGGCGCTGAAAATGTCACGCTGTCAGGAAAATTCTTGAGTAAGGTCTATGAAGGGAATTTTAAAGATACAGGAAAATGGTGCGAAGATTTTAAGGAATACGCTAAGGGCAAGGGCATGAAAATAAAAAAATGGTATATGTGGTACACCACTTGTCCTAAATGCGCTAAAGTATATGGCAAAAACCATGTGGTAATTGTGGGAGAAATATAATGAACAAAAAAAATATGACAAAAAAAGTGACATTGCAATATTTAGCAAAAAACATATCGATAGTTGTTGGACTAGTTTTAATTTGGCGAGGGATATGGTATGTATTAGATGCTTTGGACAGAACAATTTTTGGCGGCAGCCACCTTTGGACTGCTTTGGGCGGCGTTATTGTTGGGCTGTTAGTCCTATATTTGCCTGATAAAGATTTGAAAGAGATAGAAAAATTGTAAGAAAATAGAAGATAGAATCTGGAATTTTGAATTTAGAATTTGAAATAGAGAAAATTATTATTGAGTTTTATATTAAAAATATGGAAGTAGAAAGAAGAAGTGCTGAAAAAGCTGAAAAAATTGAAACAGATATACCATTGGACATGTATCAGGTTTCGGGACAAGATCCGATTACCGAACATTCTTTTAATAGGTATCTTCAATGCCGAGAGCAAGACGAAGCGATTAAAGAAAATGTAGAAATAGAAGAAATAGAAAAAACAATAGAAGCAGAGGAGGCGGAAGAATTACATTACTTATTAGAAATGAAAATAGCGAAAATTCCTCGTGAGGAGCGAACATTAATGATCAGAGAAGGTCTTAACCATCCAAGTCCTAGGGTGCAAAAAGTATTTGTAGAAATGATTAAGTTTGCGCCTGAATCGGATCAATCTTCTTTAAGGGAAATAGTTTTACAAAAGACTAAAGAAGGTCTTAAAAGTAAGGATATTCGAGTGCAAACGATATATGCAAGAATGATTGAACGTGGATTTGCTTATCTTGAAGAATGCGTGCCTTTAATCAGAGAAGGGCTTAATCATCCAAATATTGAAGTACAAAAAATAGTCGCAAGCATAATTTCATATGCACCTGAAAAAGAACAAGAATCTCTTAGGGAATTATTTTTAGAAAAGATTGAAAAGAATATTGAGAATTCAGACACAAAAACACAAAAAACACTCATGAGAATGGTTTGGGTTGTTCCGTTGACTGAACGAACAGCCTTAGTTAGAAAGGGACTTAGTTGTCAAAATACAGAAGTACAAAAAGCAGCTGCAGACAGAATTTTTTCTACACCAGAAAAAGATTGGACATTGTTAATTGAAAAAGGTCTTAATAGTCAAAATATCGAGGTGTGGAGCATTGTTGTGAAAGCAATAGTGCATATGCCAATAGAAAAACAGAAATTTTTTCAAGAAATATTTTTTCAAAAAATTAGAGAAGGGCTTGAAAATCAAGATACTCAGGTTCAAGAAGTGGCCGCAGACATAATTCATATGGTGCCTGAAGAAAAAAGAGCAGCTTTTATTGAAGAGGCCATTAACCATCCGAATCCTGAGGTTAGAATAATAGCCACAGGGAAGATTTGGTCTGTATCAAAAGAAGAACAAAAACATCTTGAGGAATTGGTTTTGCAAAGAGTCAAAGAAGATTTTAAGAATCCGAACGTAGAAATATTTAAAGCCGCCACGGAGATGAGAACTCGTGCGCCTGACGAAGAACAGATGTCTCTTGTAGAAATAATGATGACTAGGATAAGAAAGGAACTTAAGAATCCAAGTGTTGAAATATGGGAGATGGTCGCTAATAATATTCATCGTTTTTCCGAAGAAGAAAGAGTAGAACTTATATTAAGCGGTCTTGACAGTCAGAATGTTGAAATTCAAAAAATGGCCGCAAAGATGGTTAATTTTACAATAAATAGAACAGAGCAGAATCGTATTTTAGATATAATTTCAGAAAAGGGGCTAGGAGATGAGGTTATAAAAAATCCTTTGTATGATAAAAAAATGTTGATAATAATAGATTTTCAAGACAGAAATTTGATAAAACTGGCTCAGAAACAGTTTTAATTGGAGGAGATTTGAAAGACAAGGCGATAGTGAGGAAAATAAAAGCTGGTCCTTTCTTAGAATGGAGAGGGTTGTATGAGAATTATGCATTATGGCAGATTCATGGTTTTGATTATATTCCCATAGAACAGATTCATTCATATAGATTGAACGAAGAAGGATTAATTGAGGTATTTGGTGGCGTACTAGATTTAAATTTAAAGGAATGGAGTGAGATTACGGATAGATTTTTAAAAAAACTAGAAGATCAAAGGGATAAAATTATCAAAGTTCTTAAAGAACAAAAGACTGAACATGGACATGATCACGATAAAAACTTTTGTCTTCGTTTTTTTAGAGATGAAAATGGGAAACCAGACTTAAAAAGAATGCCTCGTCTTTATTTAATTGATTTTGATCAAGCCGTTTCGCCATAAAGTATTAAAATATGGAAATTAAAAATGGCGCGAAAGTATTTATAAAAAATAAAAAAACTTAACAAATATTTATTTTTTTTAAGAGATGATAAACCAAGCATTCCAAATCCGAATACATGGGGAATTTTAGGTGGCGCCATTGAAGACGGAGAAAAACCAATCGAAGCCTTAAAGCGCGAAATTAAAGAGGAATCGAATATCAAGATTTATAATATCAAAGAACTAGGAAGAAAAGATGAGCATACTGTTTTTGATGCAATCAGAGATAATAAGGGAAAAGGTATTAATGCTAAAGATTTAGTAAAAGTTTTAAGAACAACTCTTTAATTTTTCTTATGGATAAAATAAAGAAACACACAAAAGATTGTAAATTTTGATTTTTATGGAACAGATAACATTTTTAATAATATTGTTTTTCGTTGGAATTGTTGCAAGTTTTGTGGGAAATTTTGTTTCAGGTGGAACTTCGCTTATTGGAATTTCCACAATGCTTCTTTTGGGTGTTCCTCCGCATTTAGCAGTAGCAACACAAACGGTCGGAACATTGGGTTGGCGCATTGGCGGACTGCGTGAATTTCTGAAAGCAAAGAAAATTATTTGGAAACTTGTTCTGCCTTTATCCATTATCGCTTTTCTTGGTTCGATGATCGGAGCTCATATTTTAGTTGCAACAAGTGATCAGCTTTTAAATAAAATTGTCGGTCTCGTCATTCTCTTATTTATTCCTCTGTCGCTTATCAAGAAAAATCTTGGAATTGAAAAACTAAATGTATCAAAAAAAAGAGAATATTTAGGATATTTCTTTTACTTACTCACGGCAATTTGGACTGGATTTTTTTCAGCAGGAACGGGAATATTTTTCTTGTATGTTTATATGTTCTTCTTTGGATTGACGATTTTAGAATTAAAAGGAACTGATAAAATTCCGGGAATATTTTTAGATATTGGAGCAATTATTGTTTTCGCTACAAGCGGGATTTTCAATCCTTTGTATTTGCTCGCATTTTTCCCGGGAATGTTGATTGGTTCGAGTTTGGGGGCAAAATATGTCATTAAGCTTGGGGATAAATGGTTGAGGACATTTGTTTTAATCAGTATTGCCTTAATGAGTTTAAAATTAATTTTGAAATAAAAAATATATAATAATTATGGCAGAAAAATTTGGTTCGCCAGAGATTAATGAACAATCAGAAGAAACTCTTGTGTTGCCCGAGGGAACATATTTTATTCATGGCATTAAGCCGTGGTCAAAGACAGACAGTATTGGACTCAGGAGTCCAGAAGTTTGTGCTTCTCTTCAGAAGGACAATATTACTAGTCCGTTAAGACCATATGGATATATTTTAAAACTTGATAAAGGTGCTATCTCTGGTGCTTTTGATAGAGATGTTGCCAGTGAATATAACGAGAGATACGAAAAGCAGTTTAAGCCGCAATCTGTGGGGCATGAGCGTCGAAAATATGACGAAGAAGAATTACAAGAATTGATTAAAAATACTAGAAGTGGTTCTCATAACGAAGTATGGGTTAGAGGAGATGGGGTGGAAATTATAGGAGCCTATATAACAGAAGAAGCATTAAGTGCACCTGGCGCAAAAGCATTTTTAAAAACATGTCAAGAAAATAATATACCTGTTAGAATTATTAGAAAAGAATTGGAAATCAACCTCTAGACTTGATAAAAAATAAAAAAATGGCAATTAAAATTTAAATAATAATTGAAGTCGGACTTCAATAAAATATGAAAAAAAGTTAACTTGATAGATGTCTGACATCTACACATAAAATATAGTAGAACTAAAAAAAAGAACCACCAATTTCTTGGTGGTGTTTTTGTTTTTATTTAGAATTGAGCAAAGGAACGATAAGTTAGATTTTTTCTATTCCTTTGATGGCGGCCGATAATTCATCTTCATTAGTTGCGCGATGGATTTGCTTGGCACGTTCAAAAAGAACATAGACCATTTCGTTTACCGGGCCAAATGCGGAAGAATTTCAACATTGATCAATAATTCTTTCGGTGACATCCATGAGATCGCGTTCTTTTATTCTCATGAAACGTAGCTGAGAAGCTACTCTGTCAAATTTAGTTGCTGGTGCTCCCGGAGCATCGGCTTCTTTTGCCATGTTTTCCTCCTTGAGAACTATTGCAATTCTAATCTTTTTAGAGAAAAAGTCAATTGTTCTGTGCCCTTTGGACCAAGGAACGGCAAATCATCTTTCACTAAAGCCATAAGAGGGGAAGTAACGAAATGACTTTACAACGCATAATAATATACTTATAATATAAGTAGTTCTTGAAACAAGGAGGAGAGTAAAATGGGAGTAGCTGGTGAAATGGGAGGAGCACAAGGAAGAAGCTCTTCTGATGGAAGCGGAAGCGACCCAACAACTTTTGGAGAGTTTATTGCATTTATTGGATTAATGAGTATTATGTATGGCGCGTTCTTTGCAATTGACATCGCTGTTTCGTACCGTATATTACTTGGTTTTTTTGGTTTACTTTTAATAATCGGCGGAATGGCTATAGAAGAAAGAAAGTAACTAAAGACAAAAAAGTAAAAACAAAGAGAGGCAAAAAATAAATAAACGGAGCGATTAACGCTCCGTTCTTTTTATTGATTGAGGAGGAAAAATTTGATAGCATTGAAGTATAGAAACCAATAATTTTCAATTTATAATTTTCAATTTATAATTTTTAATTTCTAATGAATTTTTAATGACGAATATATGAATCAAGAAACAACTAAAAGAGAATTTCCGGAAAATCAGCCGGAAAAAGTTAAAGAGTATGCGAGTTTTGATGATTTTTCCATGAATGCAAAGGTTGAGGGATTGAGACCAAGAAGAGAGTATGTTGGTGGAGATCCGGATGAAATTGTTATTGTCGAAGGAAGGAAATATAAAAAAGTCGTCAAATATAATACTGATATTGATATAACAGGACAGAGTATTCCAAAAAGACCAGCAACGGAACAAGAATATTATTCGCATGCATGTCCTGGGTGGGATTACGGATCTGATTATATGGGAAAAATGGGAGTTGACTCTCTTGATTCAAGAGATCTTTCAGATTTAGTCTTGTACGAATTAGAAGAAATTGAGAGTTAGAATTTGGAATGATAAAATTTAATTCTGGATTCCGTATTAAATACGGAATGACCCTCCTTCGCCAAGGCTATGGAAGGGCAAGCCCTCCTTCGCCTCGGCTTGCCGGAGCTACGGAGGGGCAAGCAATAATTAAATATATGAATCAAGAAAATTTAGAAAAAGAAAATACTGATTATTTTAGCGAAGTTGAAGAAAGCGCGGGATTTTCGAGTGGTCCGGGCGGACAAAATGTCAACAAGCGAGCAACGCGAATTGAATTGCGTTGGAAAGTAGCGGAATCAGGTTATTTTAATGATGAAGAAAAAACGCGAATTATGGAAGTATTGGCAAATCGAATTAATAAAGCGGGCGAGCTGATTGTAACAGCGCAAAAAGAAAGATCTCAATCGCGAAATCGAGAAATTGCGTATGAAAAATTAAATGAATTAGTTCAAGGGGCATTAGTGGTTCAAGAAGAAAGAATTCCGACGAAGCCGACAGCTGGGTCACAAGAAAGAAGAATTGAAGACAAAAAAGCCCAAAGCTTTATTAAAAACAGAAGAAGAAAGCCGGAAATTGAGGAATAAAAATACTTGTAAAGTATTTTTGACGGAAGAATAAAAAATGTATCCATTTTTTGACGGGGGAATAAAAAAATATACTTATTCTAATTAAAATTTATTAGTAATTATACAAAACTATGACATTTCCAGAAAATCGTTCAATAGAACGACAAACAGAAGATTTCGAAAAAATTAGACGATCAGAAGAAGAATGGGCATTTAACCAATTACTAACCGAACTGGAAAAAAATCAAAGAGGATTAAGTCCAGTTGAAATTGTTTTTTTAAGACGAAAACGGGATGAAATTTCTGAAGCTTTGAGTAAACCACACGAAGATGGTATTGAAAAAGACGATCTGACTGTTAAATTGGAAAAGATTAACAAAATTTTAGACCTAAAATAACAATTCCGCAGATTTTCAACATTTTTTAGCTCTTGACATAAGATTATCTTTTGTTAAACTTAAGATAAACTTGTTTTAATATTAAAATATGGAAAATTTAGTAGGACTAAAAGATTTACGACTAAATATGGAAAAATACGCTCAGAAAGTTAAAGCTGGACAGTCTTTTGTTGTTGTCAAGAAAAATAAGCCACTTTTTAGATTATCTTCGATAAATGAAAATGAAAAATGGGAAGAAGTGATTGATTTTACTAAAATAAAAAAAAGCGGAATAGATGTTGGTGAGTTATTGGCTCATTTTGCAAAACAGAAACAATTCACAGCAGTTTATCAAAAAAGCGGAAAATGGTATTTAGGATGGATTGAAGAAATTTCTGGTGTTAATACTCAGGGTAAAACCATTAAAGAAGTCAGAGAAAATCTAAAAGAGGCGCTTTTACTAATATTGGAAACAAATAAAATAATCAATGAAAGAGAAATCACAAAGGGCAAGATAATTCGGGAGCCACTTTTGATTTCGGCTAAATGAAGCGAAAAGATTTAGTCAAATATCTTTTGAAAAACAATTGTATTTTTTTACGAGAAGGCCCGAAACATAGTATCTTTTTTAATTCTTTAACGAAGAAATCCTCCACTATTCCGTGCCATAGCGAGATTGATGATTTATTGGCAAGAAAAATTTGTCGTGATTTGGGTGTAGCACAATTAAGATGAATATTATTATCTCCAATCAAAGAAAACTTGAAAGTTTAAAAGAAGCAATAAAAAAACAGGGCTATAAAAACCTGCATGTTTTGTCTGATTTTGATCGGACCCTAACTTATGGATGCATAGATGGAGTAAAAACGCCGTCAATTATTTCAATGCTTCGCGATGATCGTCATTTGAGCGAAGATTATGCAAAAAAAGCGAATGCACTTTTCGAAAAATATCATCCAATTGAAATTGATCCAAAGGTTTCGCTTGAAGATAAGAAAAAGGCGATGACTGAATGGTGGAATATACATAATAAATTATTAATTTCTTCGGGATTATCAAAAAAGGACTTAGAGGATATTGTTAATAACGGACATGTTAAATTTAGAGAAGGAGTTGGCGATTTTTTGGTAGGATAAAAATAGTTCTTTGAAAATGTAACATTGTCCGCCTTCGTTCTTCGACAGGTTCAGAACTACGGCGGGACGTAAGAGCTTTTAAATTCACTAAAGTTCATCAAAAATCTCTAACGGAGGGGAAACAATGAAAAAACTGCGGGCAAAGAAAATCAAACACTTGGAAGGAAAAAAGGTTTTTCTTGTTTTTCGAGTAAGGGATGGCGAAGGAATTAGATTAGTTGCAACGCGGCTGAATGAAGTGTTTAACGATGAGGCTATTTTTGAGGGTAATTGTCATGTTTGGTTAGGTAATATCATTCGGCTTGTCCATAGGGCGCAAGGTGGCAATAGTGTTGTTTTTAGCAGAGATTATAAGAAAGAGATCAGGGCTGATGTTGAAGAAGTTATGAGAAGATTAAGCGATGGCGTTGCTGAAGCAAAAGAAGTCGAGATACATTATATTAAAGACGGAGAAAGCAAAACCGTAAGAGGTATTCTTGATAAAGCAAAGTATTGCGGATTTGTTGGACTTGAAGATGGGACACTGATTCACTTTCTCTCTCCTGGAGAGGCTATCTGCAGCATAGACTTCATTGAACAATCGGAAGATCCGAGATATCCATGGCATGTGGGTTGCTATCAAGTACCTAGCGAGCTTATTCCGAATGATTTCAATGTAACGAATCCTGATTTGGTCGATGAGTTAAGACAAACGATCTTTTTTTTGGATAAAAACGGAATATCTGTTTTGAGCAGGTTTTCGAGTAGGCCAGAGCTAATGATGGAATCCTTGTCGGCAAATAGAGAGATATATTCGGTCCGCGTTGTACCTGAAACAGTAGAATAAAAGATAGGCGTAGTCCCAGGGACTACGCCTTTTTATTTGATGAATATTTATGAAGTCTCACTTCGTAAGATTAACTTCGTAAGATTAAATTTGATAAATATTTGGAAGTCCCACTTCCAAATATTAAAAAAAGCCGCTAGGTGCTACTAGCGGCGAATGATTTGTTCTGCAAATCAAGGACTAAGAGGTACGCCATCTAAACCACGGAATGAATCGGGATCGTCCCAGCTCTCATCTTCGAGTTTACGAAGATAATCTTGTGTTACGACATTACCACTCCACTCAATTTCAAGATTGAGTAATTTCTTAGAATGCTCGATAAGGGCGCCAATAGCTTCGGATATTGTTCTTCCAAGATAACGGTCACCATGAGCATCGGCAAAATAAGCTTTAAAACCGAATGCATGATTAGCATCCTTTTCTACGATGATTGTTCTGGATTTCTCTTTTTCTTGACAAGAAATATCAGACAAACGCCCCTCACAAACCTCAAATATTTCAGGAACAAAGTTATTTTCTACTAACGATGCCCTAACTCTAGTAAGACTTTTATTAGTGAAAGCTATATCTTGGAAAAATATACTCTGTGGATTATCTCTTGGCGCAGTAGCTTTTCCAACGAACAGTTTTTCTAAAAATTTGATTTCTTCAGGTTTCCAAATACCTGCTCGGGCTTGTTTGAAAATCTTAATACATCTGCCATCCCCTTGAATCACTTTATCCCTCCTTACGATGTCTCAATCGTATTATAAAATGAATTAAAAGTCAAGAGTTTAAAGAAAGGGATTGCTTTTTGCAATCCCCTGCGATGAACTACTTCACCTTCGGATCCTCGCCATTAATCGTACCCTTCGTAATCCATTCACGCACAATTGCTTGAACTTCGCTTATTCTCTTTGGACCCAACAGAAAAGCTTTACTGAACCAAAATACATCTCCTGTTCTTTCGTTAATAGTGATTGCGTAACTTCTTAATTTTCCTCTGCCATTACTAGAGCAATCGATGTAGATATATCGCACAGTACGAACATGACCATTTTTGTCAACTATAGAAATGCATCCCCTATACATCTTTTTATTAACATCAATACAAACAGGTATTCCATTCCAAATTTCATCAATGCTTTCGACAATCTCAATTTTTCGTCTTAATCTAGAAACTCTATCATTTAATGGTCGCAATGTTTTCTCTGTTCTTTTAAGTTCTCTTCTTAACGACTCCTTTTGCCTGAAAAGCCTGACTATCCTACTTTTGTCTGCCATCTTGCCTCCCTTAGATTGTCCCGGTGAACGAAGTGGGTCTTTTTGAAGAACTAACAAAATCCTAGCATACACAAAGTAATTTGTCAACAAAAAAAACAACCAATAATAAGATTTTAAAAAAACATTCCAATAAAGATGGAATGTCTATTTTTTTTAAAGCTTGGAAATTAGTTTCGGATCATGACTGAAAAAACATAGAGAACATACACGGTAACGAAAGCAGCGCCAGCCCAACGACCAAGGGAATAATGTTTATCTTTCAAAAATTGGCGACTCATTAGGAGGCAAAGGAAAAACAGGAGCGTGAATAATCCGTAAAGAATAATATCAACATTTAATACTGGGTTAAAAATAATTGGCTTAATCACGGCGCTAAGACCTAAAATTAGAAGAATATTAAAAACATTTGATCCGATAATTGTACCGATGACGATATCATTCTTTTTCTTTAAAGCAGCAACTATCGCTGTGGTAAGCTCGGGAAGGGTAGTGCCAAGGGAAATAATCGTGAGACCGATAGCAGATTCACTCATCCCCAATATTCTTGAAATAGCAATTCCTCCTTGAATGACCCATTCTCCGCCAAAAAACAATCCAAGAACTCCCAAAATAATCATTGGAACAGCTAGGGCAGGCGGATGTTTTTTGTGTTCAATTTTTGGGTGTTTACGGCTGCGAGCGATAAAAACTGCATAAACAATAAAAAAAACAAAAAAAGCTATCATAATCAATCCGTCTATGCGTGAGAGTGTTGAAGAGGTTGATCGATTAAACCAACGATCATTGGCTAAATAAAAAAGAATTGCTGGCGCAAGCAAGCAAAAAGGAATTTCTTTCCAAACAGTTTCTTTTCTAATAATTAATGGGTAAATAAGTGCTGCGATTCCTAAAACAAACAAAATATTCAAGATATTAGAACCGATAATATTACTAAAGGATAAATCGCCAGAACCTCTAATATTTGCCAGAATATTTATAATCAATTCTGGAGCAGAAGTGCCAATAGCGACGATAGTCAAGCCAATAATCATATCAGAAAATCCCCATCTTTTTGCCAAAGACGATGCGCCGTCAACCAAAAAACCTGCGCCCTTGACCAAGAAGATAAATCCAACAAAGAATAGAATGTATGTCAGCATATATAAAATAATTAATTAAAAAATCTTTCTCGTAACAAATATTATACCATAGTTTAGTTTTTGATTTCTAATTAAATCTATAGTGGATAACTATGGTTGCGCAATAAATTAAGATCGTATATAATGGGTGGTGCGAAACCTGAAGGCTGAGTTTTGTGTAGTTTTTAATTTTATGGCAGAAATAATTCGTCCGATTTATGTAGAAAAAGAGGAAGGCGTCGGCTCTGTTTTGAGTCGTATTGGAAGCACGAGCGAACAAAAATTAGCCTTAGTCTTTCCGCCAAACAGCGCTTTGTTTCGCAATGTTTTAGAAGTGGAATTGTTAAAGAAAGAAGTCGATCGGCTTAAAAAAGAAGTTCGGATTATTACGAGCGATCCTGCTCAGGCAGAACTGGCCCAGGGTTTGGGCTTTAATTCAAGCCGCGAAACAGAAGCGAATCAAGAAACAGACAAATTTTTAGAAGACTTTTATGGCACAAAGGAGAAAAAAACAATCAGTCCGCTTATAAAACCAGAAATGTCTGATATAGTTAGTTCAAAAATAGGGCGCACAGATAAAATCGCTGTTAAGATTAGCGCGGAAGAGAAAAGTTTTAGTGAGCCAGACTTTAATGAAGAAGAAAAGAAGACTAAAGAAACTACTCAAGCGCAGACAGAAGAACTCAGAGATATTCCTCGGGTTGAACCAATTTCTTTAACAGAAGAAGATATTAACCAGACCCAGGAAGCAGTTAAAAAAGAAGAAAAACCAAAAGAAAAAACTATTTTTAAAATTAAGAAACCAAAAATTTTTCTCAATGCACTTACTATTAGTCCTCTTAAAAAAATATTTATTACTCTTCTGTTGGTAGCAGTATTAGTTTTTGTACTGACAGCGACATTCATTTTTCCTAAAGCTGACATTGCTATTAAGCCGGCAAGAGAAAGGGCGCAGCTTAGCATAGATGTTATTTTTGACACGGGAGCTAAGGCTGTTGATTTTGAAGGAAACACTGTGCCAAGCCAAATTTTCAAAATGACTAAGGCTGTTTCTCAGGAATTCACGGCAACTAAAGAAGAAGATATTAGCAAAAAAGCAACAGGAATTATTACAATTTACAATGCTTACAGTTCACAATCTCAAGCACTAGTTAAAACGACTCGTTTTGAAGCTCCTGATGGCAAAATCTTTCGTCTTTTGAATACCGTAACCGTTCCAGCTGCAAAAATAGAAGGAGGATCAATAATGGCTTCGTCTATTGATGCGGAAGTAATTGCTGATGTAGCAGGAGAAAGTTACAACATTACTCCGTCTGATTTTACTATTCCTGGTTTTAAGGGTACTGATAAATACAAGGGCTTTTACGGAAAATCAAAATTAGCTATGAAAGGTGGACTAGTTAAGAAAGGATTAGTTGTTGGACAAGAAGATGTTTCCAAAGCCGAGACTTTATTAAAAGAGAAATTATTGACTGAGGCAAAAGATGAGTTAAAAAAACAGATGGGCGAGGAATTTATCTTAATCAATGAATCGCTGACAGCCGATATTACTGAAAATGTATCTCAGCCAGCCGTTGGGGATCCGGCAGATAAGTTTACTCTCACTCTTAAGGCGCTTGCTCAGGGATTTGCCTATAAGAAAAAAGATCTAGGAGACTTAGTCGAAGAAAAAATTGCCCTTAAGGTTTCTGATAAACGGTTAACTCTTCCTGACACGAGAACAGAGACTTTTACTAGCAATGATATAAATTTTACTAGCGGTAAGTCAAACTTTACTTTGGCAGTTGAAGAAGATATTAGCTGGAAAATTGACGAAGTCCGACTCAAGGAAGTTTTATCTGGAAAAAATGAATCTGAAGCGAAACAAGCAGTTGCTCTTTTCCCCGAAATTGATTCCGCAAAATTCTCATTATGGCCTTTCTGGATAACAAGAATACCTAAAGATATTAGAAAAATAGAAATAGGTGTTGACTATTAGAAAAAAATAGATTAGAATAGACAAAAAAATAATTTTTTACGATATGGTAAGTAATCAAAAAGATGTGATTCAAAAAAAAGGCGTTATTACTGAGGCTTTGCCCAGTGCCACCTTTAGGGCTAGACTTGAAACTGGCGAAGAAGTTCTAACCCATCTCTCTGGAAAAATGAGACTTAACCGCATTCGGGTGCTGGTTGGAGATGAAGTAACGATTGAGTTCAGTCCCTACGATCAGTCAAGAGGAAGAATCACTTTCCGTACAAAATAGAAGAAGAGTGCCAGAAAAGGAAGACTTAAAACGAGGTCTTTTAAAAAGACTGGGGTTTTCGTCCTCGGGCGGATTCCTTAATTTTTTAAAGATATTATGAAAGTTCAATCATCAGTAAAAAAAATCTGTCAGAATTGTCAAACTGTTCGCAGGAAAGGCAGAGTTTATGTTACCTGTAAAAATCCGCGACACAAACAAAGACAAGGATAAATTTTTTGGGGAATTCCTAATTCATAATTCCTAATTTCTAAATAATTTCTAAACACCAGTTTTTAAAACAAGTTTAGGCATTAGAAATTGGAGATTGATTAGATATTAGAAATTTGTAATTAGATATTACTAAATTATGCCTCGAATAGCTAATGTAGATATACCAGAAAATAAAAGCGTTCTCATCTCTCTAACTTATGTCTATGGGATAGGGCGTTTTTTGTCGGAAAAAATAGTAAAAAAAGCTAATATTGACCCAAGAAAGAAAGCTTCTGCTTTAAACGAAGACGAATTGACTCGTTTGAGGAATATTATTCAAGAAGAATGCAAGACAGAGGGACTTTTAAGAGAAGAAGTCCGCAACAACATCAAACGCCTAAAGGCGATTCATTGTTATAGAGGAATAAGGCACTCAAAAGGTCTTCCAACAAGAGGTCAAAACACTAAAACCAATTCAAGAACTGTTAGAGGAAACAAAAGGACTACTATTGCTACTGGCCAAAAGAAAGCAGCAGCAAAAACATAATTATTCATGATTTTTAATTAAAATATGGGAAAGAAGAAAGTTGCAAAACAAACACAAGAGGACGTACTGAAAGAGCAGGAAAAGCTGAGTACTACTCAAAATAAAGTTCAGGCCCAAAAATCGATTCCAAGAGTAACGACTAGAGGTCGAGCTTATATTCAATCTACATACAATAATACGATTATCACTCTTACCGATATGATGGGCAGAGTGATTACTTGGGCTTCTGCTGGTTCGGTTGGTTTCAAGGGACCAAAGAAAGCGACGCCTTATGCTGCTTCTCGCGTGGTTGAAATTTTGACCGAAAGAGTTAAAAAGAGCGGAATGCAGGAAATAGAAATTTTCGTGAAGGGTATTGGTTCTGGCCGAGAATCAGCAATTAGAGCTCTAGCTGCGGCTGGGTTTGAGGTAAAATTAATCAAAGATGTGACGCCATTGCCTCACAATGGACCTCGTCCACGCAAAGCTCGTCGCGTATAGTAAATTAAAAGTTAAAAATTTAAAGTGAAAATTTAATGTATGAAACGTTATAAATCAAAAACAGAAAGGCGATACGGTCAAAATCTCCAAATCAAAGGAGAGAGAGGCTTATCAACAAAAGCGTCTTTTAAACGACGCCCATTTCCTCCTGGACCAGCCGGAAAAACAAAATTTCAAAAGAAAACTTCTGAATTTGGCGCTCAATTAGCTGAGAAACAAAAACTGAGAATTACCTACGGACTCAAAGAAAAACAGTTTAAAAATATTGTTAACAAAGCTCTTGACTCAAAAGGACAGACTGATATTGTTTTAATGCAGCTTTTAGAAAGCAGATTGGATAATGTTATTTTGCGTATGGGAATTGCTGATTCTCGCGCTCAAGCAAGGCAGATTGTTGTCCATGCTCATATTTTGATTAATGGTAGGAGAAATAATGTTCCATCTTATATGGTTAAAAAAGGCGATGTTATTTCTTTAAAAAAGCGTTTCAAAGAATCAGGACTGATGAAAGATATTCAATCACGCATCAAGAACTATAATCCGCCATCATGGATTTCGCTTGAAAAAGAAAAACTTGAAGCAAAAATCATTAATCTTCCTGAAGGCACGAGCTTAAACATTGGCATCAATCTGACCCAAGTCATTGAATATTACTCAAGATAAGCTAGTAATTATCTATTTTCTATTTTCAACTATCAATTATAGTTAAATAAAGCAGTCTGCTATTCTGGCGGATTGCTTTTTTTGCTCTGTCATTCTGAACGGAGTGAAGAATCTCTATTTAGTAATAATAACATGGGATGCTTCGCTGGTTCGACAAGCTCACCACAAGTACTCTCAGCATAACACAATCATATTATAAGTATGTAAAACAAAGGCTTTTGTACAAAACCCATTAGACCCTTGCATTTTAGACTGATGCGTGGTATAATAGATAGTGAAAGGGAAGTTAGAAGTAATGTAATCCTTCGACAGGCTCAGGATGTACCCTTCGACAAGCTCAGGGCAAGAGAGTTTCTAATTCGCTGAAGCTCATAAGAATCTCTAACAGGAGGGAACGGAGATGACGAGGGAGTTTCAGAGGAACAAACCTCATCTAAATATCGCAACCATCGGCCACAAAGACCATGGGAAACCATCTGCTGCATTGTTAGCAGCGGCTATCAAAACTGCGAAGGAGGAGGAAACAAAGATGGCGAAGGAAGCAGTAGCGACAAAGAGAGAATGGAAGGGTCGTTGTCCGGTGTGTGGCAGGGTTCATCCGTTGATCCTTGCGATGCAGGATCCCGAAGACATCCAAGCGATCGAGGATGGCACGATCACTCCGACTCCGGGCGAGTTCATGGTTGACATCCATGAGTTCGAAGGGAAGACGTGTCCAGGATCAATGGACATGCCACCGCGGACGGCCACCGAAGTTCATCCCAGCGGAACCATGATGGGTGTCTGTTGCAGTTGCCAGAGCGCTCATCCTGTTCAGGAGAGGGATGGAGTTCCCGGAGTGGACTTTCCCTCGGCGGATTGCTGGGTGATGTCTCCTCACAATTTCCCTGGAACGGTTATTCAATGCGAAGGAGGGGGAACACTTCCTCAGACAACGTTCAGTTTGTAGGTTCGTCCATAGGGACGACGAGCGAGCCCCGTATCGTATGGTACGGGGCTCTTTTTTCGTATTGTGGTGTTACCTGGTAACGCCTAATAAGAAAAACATAATCTTGAATAGAGCGAAGAATCCCGGGATCCTTCACTATGTTCAGGATGACAGAAATTGTCATTCTGAGTTGTGTAGATTGTAGATGTCAGACATCTATCACTCGCAGTTTTTGTGTTGACATCAAGCGGTTTTCTGATAGGATAAAAGCACAAAACAGTTCTTTAAAAATGTCTGCCTTCATCAAGATTTCGGCAAGACTTAACCCTACGACATACTCAGGGCATGGATTCTCTATGGCTCACTTCGTTCACCAAGACAATCTAAGGGGGGAAGAACATGAAAAAACTAAGCAAGGCAATTTGGCGACACAAATTCATATTAATTCTGGAAGTTTTGATTTCCTTCGCTTTTGCATTCGGGGTACTAGTGGAAAAATGGTTTGTTCCAATGTTTATGCTTTTTATGATTAGTATTTGTCTAATCTTGTACTATTGGATAAATCATTTCCAAAAAATGCCTATTATCTTGGAAAAAAAATTAGTATGGCGAAAAAAAATTGTTTACCTTCTTGTGACTTTAGGTTTCTTGGGTCTTGGTATTGCCATTACGGTAATTTTTAGAGATTTTATCATGAGTAATGGAAAATTATTACTTAGAATTGGCTTAATGGGGGTTATTCTTTGGTTAACAACTAGAGGAGCTTGTCTCTTGGCGCGTCTACGCTTCATTAATAGAAAAGAAGAAAAGAAGCAATAATGCTCCATTTTCTTCGAGATTAGAGATACAATACCGAAGATTAGTTCTTCGGTATTTTTTCATGTCAAAAAATATTCAAATAAACACTCTTTGAATGTTTTGACTTTCAGGTCAAAACTTCACTTGAAATTTTTGTAAAACAGAAAAACAAATTATTAGAAATACTTTACTATCAAGGCTTGGAGAGATTTTTGCCGACTTATCCACATTGCTCTAAAATTAAAAATCGCATATCATGAAAATATACCTGTAGGCACTCTTCTTATTATGGAGGAGTGAAGAGTTGTGCTAAAGGTATTTAAAAAATGCCTTTTTTAATTTAACTGGACAATATTACAACGAAACAACTTACAACATGTCCAAAATTACTAAAATTCGCAAAAGAAACGGCAGAGTTGTAAAATTTGAACCGATAAAAATCGAGTTAGCAATTCACAAGGCAATTATGGCGGTTGAAACAAAAGATGGTCCTCGGGCGAAGAAATTAGCGGAAAAGGCAGTAAAAATAGCCGAAGAAAGATTTAAAAGCAAGGATGTTCCGACCGTAGAAGATATTCAGGACATTGTTGAGGAAACTTTGATAAAAGCAGGAGATGTTACGACCGCAAGGGCTTATATTATTTATCGTCAACAGCACAAAGCGATTAGAGAGGTCAGCCAATTACTCAATGAGACCTCAATGGTGGATGATTATCTGTCTCAATCTGATTGGCGCGTCAAGGAAAATTCGAACATGAGCTATTCTTTGCAAGGCTTGAATGTTCATATTAGCTATTACATTATTGCGAATTACTGGTTGAATAAGGTTTTTTCCAAAGAAGCTGCCAAGGCCCAGAGAGACGGCGATTTTCATATTCATGACCTAGGAACTCTCGGTGTTTATTGTGTTGGTTGGAATTTGGAGGATTTGCTCAAGGTTGGCTTTAAAGGGGTGCCATGGAAGCTTGAGACCAAGCCAGCAAAACATTTTTCTACGGCCCTGATGCATTGCGTTAATTTCATGTATACAATGCAAGGCGAGGCGGCTGGAGCGATTGCTTTTTCTAATTTTGATACCCTCTTAGCTCCCTTTATCAGATATGACAAACTAAATTACGAAGAAACGAAGCAAGCTCTTCAGGTTTATATTTTCAATATGAATGTTCCGACTAGGGTTGGCTTCCAGACGCCCTTCACGAATGTTACTCTCGACCTTCATTGTCCGGGCTATCTCAAAGATATGCCGGTGATCATCGGTGGCAAGCCTCAAAAAGAGAAATACGGCGAATTCCAAAAAGAAATGGATATGTTCAATCGGGCTTTTTCCGAGGTTTTGGCAGATGGCGATGCCAACGGCAAACCTTTCACCTTTCCTATTCCGACATACAATCTATCAAAAGACTTTGATTGGGATAATAAAAACCTTGATCCCGTCTGGGAAATGACATCAAAATATGGTATTCCCTATTTTGCGAACTTTATTAATTCTGATATGCATCCTGATGATGCGAGGAGTATGTGTTGCAGACTCAGGCTAGATAAGCGCGAGTTAAGAAAACGAGGCGGCAGTCTTTTTGGCTCTAATCCTCTTACTGGTTCAACTGGGGTGGTTACGATAAACTTGCCACGCATCGGTTTTCTGGCGAAAAATGAGAAAGAATTCTTCGAAAGACTGGGCAGGCTTATGGATATAGCCAAAGTAGTCTTAGAGACGAAAAGAAAAGCCCTTGAACACTTTACCGAAAAAGGACTTTATCCTTATTCGGCTTTTTATTTAAGGACAATCAAGGACGCAACCCACAAATACTGGAAAAACCACTTCTCAACCATTGGATTAGTTGGCATGAATGAAGCGATTCTTAATTTTTTGGGTAAAGAAATGAGCGATGAAGAAGGCATCAACTTTGCAAAACGAGTTCTGGATTTCATGAGAGATAAATTGGCAGATTATCAAGTAGAAACAGGCAACATCTACAATCTTGAAGCGACGCCAGCTGAAGGTGCATCTTACAGTTTAGCGCTTAAAGACAAAAAACGCTATCCCAAAATCAAGGTCCATAATCATACCAATGGCAAGAATGGCGTTGAGCCATATTATACAAATTCTACCCAGCTTCCTGTTGATTTTACCGATGATGTTTTTAAAGCGCTTGATCTTCAAGACGATCTTCAAACAAAATATACCGGCGGAACAGTTCTTCATGGATTTATTGGAGAAAAAATGCCCTCAATTGGCGCAGTAAAAAAACTTATTAAGGCAGTTGCAAGTAATTATAGATTACCATATTTCAGTCTCACGCCGACATTTAGTATTTGTCCTGAGCATGGTTATGTTGCTGGCGAACACGAATTTTGCCCAAAATGCAAAGAAAACAAGAAAAAAGTCATCTGCGAAGTCTACTCTAGAGTGGTAGGCTATTTGCGCCCAGTCAGTCAATGGAATAAGGGAAAGCAACAGGAATTCAAGGACCGCGTGATGTATGATAAGCAATTGACGAATAGTTAACGCGTTAATGTGTTTCGAGTCTCGGGTTTCGTGTTAATATCGAAACTAGCAACTCGAGACCCGCAACCCGTCAACATTATATGAAAATTGGTGGTTTTCAAAAAATTTCTCTTATTGATTATCCAGAACACCTTTCTTCTATCATCTGGACACCGGCTTGCAATTTCAGGTGTCCTTTTTGTTATAACAAAGATCTGGTTTCGGGTGATGTCGATCTTTTTCCCGAAGACGAAGTTTTTAAAATCCTTAAAGAAAGACAAGGGAAAATTGAAGCGGTTGTTATTACTGGCGGCGAACCGACACTCCAAAAAGATCTCAAAGATTTTATAAAAAAAATAAAAGCGTTAAATTATTTAGTTAAACTTGATACCAATGGCACTAATCCAGAGATTGTAAGGGATCTTTTAGAAGAAAAACTAGTCGATTATATTGCAATGGACATTAAAGCGCCAAAAAATAAATATTCTGAAATTGTTAGACACTCGGTGTCGAACATAATTGAAGAGATTGAAAAAACAATATCAATTATTAAAAATTTCGCGCCTGACTACGAATTTCGCACAACTGTTGTTACGGGCTTATTAAGTAAAGACGATATTCTTTCCATTGCCCAATGGCTTAATGGCTCAAAACGCTATATTCTTCAGCAGTTTACTGTTCCAGGAGAGCTCATGGACAAAAACTTAGCTAAATCCAAACCTTATTCAAAAGAATTTTTTAATGATTTAAAATCAGTCATTAAAAATTATTTTACCTTTTGCGAAATTAGGGGATTTTAGCATTAATAATATTAATTTTTTATTTATTATTAGGGGTTATCCCCTTTTTTTACGAAAACTCTCAAAACGCTTGCATTTTGTATAATAATATGGTATAATGTAAGATGAGAGAGAAAATTAGGATTACTCACACAAGGAGGATGCGATGCAATCTAGTGATATCGTCGAAATCGTTCGTTACCACAGCTATCATCCGGTAGGTGATGAGAGACACTGTCCGATCTGTAATCGAACACTTGAACATTCAATCACGCTGGTAGGTAAAGACAGAAATGGTGAGGAACACGAAGTTCATGCGGAGTGCATGGCGTAATAGGGCGGTACTGCTATAAGTGCTGCGGTACCTTCAGCGAGTGAACAAGAAAGGGTTTGCGATGAGTCTGCCGAAGTATGGCGTGACGACTCGCGAACCCTGTTTTTTTATTGATGATTTTTTGTTACAATATGCCTATGAATAAGCCATATTATATCCTCTTTTAAAATGTGTAGATGTCAGACATCTATCACCGCCAAGACTCAGGAAATGAGGACTTGTTCAATAAATTTTGTTGTAGATGTCAGACATCTACGCCACTATGTTGTTTTTAATTAATTAGATAAAATATAAAAATATGCAGAGAAATTTTCTGGTTGATGATTATGTGCATGTTTATAATCGTGGCGTCAGAAAAATGCAAATAGTTTATGATGATGACGATAAATGGCGTTTCTTAAAGATTTTGCGTTATCTGAATAATAATTTTTCAATTCCTAATCTTTTTCGCGACATTGAATTATTGATCAGAGATGATAAACACATGAGATTTGAATGGTCGCCAGCGTGGGAACCGCAAGATCCACTAGTAAAAATCATGGCTTATCACTTATCATCTAATCATTATCACCTACTTTTAAGAGAAATTAGAAAAGGGGGAATCAGTAAATTTATGAAGAAATTTGGTGATGCGTTTACTAATTATATTAATAGTAAATACAATGAATCAGGAAGACTGTTTCAAGGAGTTTATAAAGCAAATGTTATTAGTGATCAAAGAAGCTTAGAGTATATAGACATCTATATACAGCTTTTGAATTTTTTAGAAAAAATTGATAGAGGTATTAAGGGCGCTCTAGAAAATTTTAATGAGGCATTTAATCTCGCCTTAGAATATCCATTCTGTAGTTTAGGAGAAAGTTTTGGATACCGAAAATTGAATATTGTAGAGCGAGATATCTTTAAAAATTTGTTTTTAGACATAAATTCATATAAAGAGTCTGCATACGATGCCTTGGTTATTCGGCGAAACAGAGATATCGATAGTGTAGATTCGATAGTGTAGATGTCAGACATCTACAGCCAAATTTTTCAGATAAATCCACGCATTACAAGTCTTAGCGATGATAGATGTCAGACATCTACAGCCAAATTTATGGCATATTATCTACAGCCATATAAAAATTTATGAAAAAGTTGTATCATATACCTTTTTTGTTTTGTATTTGCCTGATTATTGGCGCAGGAATTGGGTCGTGGTTTTCTGTTGTTAACCAGACCACAATGCTGGCAATTTTTATTGGATCGGCACTTTTTACGCTTTTGTTTTTTTTGAGAAAGGAACCAATTTTTGCCTTAGCGGGATTTGGTTTAATAGGAATTTTACTTGGCGGATTTCTTGCAAACCAAGCTTCATTTCGTCTTAGTCAAATTCGTCAAATCAAAAACACTTCTAAACAGGTAAATATTCAAGCCATGGTTGTTTCAGAGAAAGACGAAAGAGAGAAATATAATAACTATATTATTGAGTCAAACAAGGAAAGAATTTTACTTTTAACCGACAAATATAGTGATTTTTCTTATGGTGATGTACTGGAAATAAAAGGAGTTCAAGAAGTGCCAAAAAACTTTGCTTCTTTTGATTATCAAGGATACTTAGCGAAAGACGGAATTTATGTTATGATGCGTTTTCCTGAAGTAAAATTGATTGGCCGTAGTAATTCGTCGTTGATAAATCTTTATCGAGGATTATTTAATATTAAAGCCCAAATTAGATATAATCTTGTAAAAAATTTCCCTCAAAATGAATCAGGTTTTATTCGGGCGTTGATTTTGGGTGACAAAGGAACGGTGAGCCAAGATTTACGCACTGCTTTTTCCCGCACTGGTACTTCTCATGTCATTTCTATTTCGGGCCTACACCTTTCAATCATGACTGTTTTTATGTTCAATATTTTTCTAGCCATAGGACTTTGGCGCAAACACGCAACAATTGCAACAATTTTTATGCTTTTTTTGTTTTTGATATTTATTGGGCCGATTGCGCCGCTTGTCAGGTCAGTTATTATGTCCATATTGTTTTTAATTTCAATGTCTTCGGGTAAAGTTTTCCGCAGTACACGCATAATTACTTATGCTGCGACAATTATGCTGATATTAAATCCGCTTCTTTTAAGATACGATATTGGTTTTGAACTTTCTTATTTAGCGCTTCTTGGAATTATGCTTTTTAAACCGATGTTTGATTATTTTCTCAAAAAATTCTCTATCCCCAAAATTATTAATGATATGATTACCACTACTTTGTCGGCGCAAATTCTCACCATGCCCATTATTATTTCCAATTTCAAAATTATTTCCATTGTCGCCCCCTTGGTTAATCCCCTAGTTTTATTTCTTTTTCCGGTTCTGCTTAATCTTAGCTTTTTGTGGGCATTTTTATCGCTTATTTTCAATGCTTCATTTTTAGCAATTCTTCTTTATCCCATCACCAATCTAACTCTGTGGATAGTTAAATGGTTTGGAGGTCTTTCTTTTTCAGCTAAGCAATTGTCAAATACATCATCATTATTTTATTCCAGCTTCATTTATTTACTCTTTTTCGCAGCAATTTTATTTTGGTGGAAAAGATTTTATGCGCATAATTTAACGCCACTGGCTGAATGGCGCAAATGGAAAAACCATGAAGAGTAATTCCTCAAAAATCATTCTTGTCACTGTGCTCCTTGTTATTAATATTTTCGTTTGGAGAGAAATCATTCTCACTGATCGTGATTCAAATATTTTAACGGTCAGATTTCTTGACGTTGGAGAGGGAGATGCAATTCTTGTCGATGATTCTTATGGCAATCAAATTTTGATTGATGGCGGAACGGGCGATAATATTTTAGAAAAACTTGATAAATATCTACCTTTTTACGACAGAACAATAGAGATGATTGTTTTAACTCATGCTGATTTTGATCATTTGGGCGGAGTTTTAAAAGCGCTAGAAAGTTATAAAGTAGAGAATTTTCTTTATTCGGGCATTGTTTTAACAGGTAGGTCATATCAAGAACTTATCAATCTTCTTAATAAGGAAAAATTGAAAATAATTCCTGCTCAATTAGGTCAAAGCGTTATTTTTGGTAATGGTGCCAGCTTAAATGTTTTATATCCTGATGAAACTGTTAATGGAATTGAAGTTGAAAATGCCAATGAATATTCGGTTGTTACGAAACTAATTTTCAATGATTTTTCTTTGCTTTTGCCGGGTGATGCTGGTCGGCAGCTTGAAGCGCATCTTTTAAATTCTGGTCTTAATTTAAAATCGGATATTTTAAAAGTTAGCCATCACGGTTCAAAATATTCAACCCATCCGTTATTTTTCATCCGAACTAATCCAGAATTAGCCGTGATTTCTGTGGGCGAAAATCGCTATGGCCATCCAACCCAAGAAGTTCTTGAGCGCCTGAAAGACATCTTAACACTTAGAACAGATTTAAATGGCGATGTGACGATAAAGACAGACGGATATAAAATGAATATTATAACTGAAAAGAATTCCTCAATTAACGAATTCGCGAATTAACGGATTATTTTTTGTTTCGTTAATCGCTAATCGTTAATCGTGAATCGTAATAGCCAACATGAATTTTCTTGTAGAACGATTAACGATTCACGGCTCACGATTTACGAATGACGATTTCACTTCTTGACTTTTAAAAAAACTGCTATACAATGTTTATTGCAGTAGAAGGGGGAACAAGCAATGCCGATTGCGATTGCATTGGCGCTCCTACTTGCGCTTCGGGGCGTAGTGGGAGTTTTGAACGGTTGGGAAATTCCATAGGAGCTGTCTCATGAAGGAGAGACTAGTTGCGACAGTTGAGATAGTGGAGCTTGGCATCGGAATATTTCTTATCTACATTCTTTTTTTTGTAGGTAGGGCCTACAAGCGAATCTGTAGATTTTTTCGCCCTTCTCTCAAAAAGAGCAAGGAGACCGTGGAGGCGATAACTGAGTGAGACATTCTTTCGACAGATAGCTGTCGAGATTCCCGGTAGAAGGAGCTACCGGGATTTTTTAATTGACGGAAAAGTATTTTTTGTTAAAATAGAACGAAGCAATAAAAGCGTTGCCTTTTATTTAAAACTTAAAGCGTAAAGCGCAAAAGTTAAAACTACAGTTCAAAATTTAAAACTAATGAACTATGAATTCGAATATTTTTGCATTTTGAGTTGTTGTTTTGAGCTTTGAGCTTTGAATTTTAAGTTATTAAATCCATGCCAACACACAAACACGAACGAACATTGATTATTATTAAACCCGATGCTTTACAGAGAAATCTTTTGGGTGAAATTATCCAGAGATTTGAGAGAAAAGGTCTAAAAATCATCGGACTTAAAATGACCCGCCTAGATGATGTGCTCTTAAGTGAACATTATGCGCATCACAAAGATAAACCGTTTTTCGAGGGGATTAAGAAATACATGAAAAGCGCACCAGTAATTATGATGGTTTTAGAAGGACTTGAAGTTGTGAAAGCGGTTCGCTTAATTACTGGTATTACTAAAGGTAGAGAAGCTGATGCTGGAACAATTCGTGGCGACTTTGCGATGAGCTCACAATGCAATATGATCCATGCGTCTGACTCAGTAGAAAATGCCGAAAAAGAAATTTATCGCTTCTTTAACGAAGATGAACTTTTTGACTACAAGAGATTAGATTTTGATTTTATTTATGGAGAAGAGGAAAGGTAATTTTGAAGAACAAAATTACAAATTTCTAATTTCCAATTTTTAATCTCTAATCAATACCAAATTTTCCAATGTTTAAAAGTTTATTTGATTATTGGACATTTTGATGTTAGACATTGATTACCTGTCTGCGGTAGGAGGGGGTGATTCGAATCCATATTGTTGCTTGCAGTGTACCGTGATTGACGAAGCCAATCTCTGCTACAGTGCCTGCAGCGTACCGTGATTGACGAAGTCAATTTCTGGTACACTGGGGATAACTTTTTTGACTGATTAGCAATTTAGTTTTAAAATCAGAGTACTTTAACTATATAAAAGAGTTTATAGATATGAGGCCATCTGATTTTATTTTGGACCCTGACAAACTGGATGATATTATTGGTTATGCATTAACCATATTGTTGTCTTTGTGGATGCTTTTCACTTGCTCTTTTGTTAAAAGCAGAAAGAAATTAGCTTTAATATATAAGCGCATTGTTTGATAGAACTGATAATGATAAGAGGAGACATATTGTCCTCTTTTTTTGTTGTTTAAAAATGATACAATGAAAGTGACTTTGATTATGGAGATTGCTTTGGATCTTGGATTATAGACTCAATGGGAGTTCCACATTATCTGTTCCTTTGGGGACAAGATTGCGAACACCCCCGCCTTCGCTAAGCTCATCCGTCATTTTTGCCGAGATGAACTTAGCATGTCTGATGATAGGACTATAATCTCGCTTTTAGCGAGTGAGAAGGCACTGGTTTTTTACCAGGAGTCCCAAAGTTTTCTCCCAATCAAAGTCAACAAAAAATCTCTCATAAAGAGGGATTTTTTTGTTACTGCAATCAATCAATGCAATGTAGAGGTTTAACCTCTACAGCCAAGTGTGGGAGGCTGAGCCTCCCACATATTTCATCTGATATATGAGTTTTATATGATTTTTAGCGTAGTAGCGTAGCGTTATATAATAACGAATATTAGTTAGATTTTTTTATTGTCTTAATAACTAAAAATGCAACTATGCCTCCTATAAGTGCTGTGATTAGTTGCGGCCAGGACATCATTTGCGCTACTTTTGTTGCGATCTCTTTCTTCAATAAAAGATTAATAACGACTGAACTTGTTGAAAAAAGGAAGATAAATTTTAAAATGCTAGCAGAAACCATGCTCATCCAATAATTTTTTTCTTTAAGACCACTAAAAATTATTACAAGCAAAGCATTTGACATCATAATAAATGGTACCATTGGCGCTAAAGCAGGCGATAACAATCCAAATGAAAGGGCGATTAGACTGGGGATAAGCCCGATCATTATTGCTGCTTCAGTTCCGAGTATTATTGCAGATGAAAATAAAACCGCATTGACAATTGGACCAGTAATAAATTGCTGATGAATAAGCGCGGGAATCACTGTTGCAGAAGCCAAAAAAACGGCAAAAACGATTGATTTTGTAACGACAGTTTTAGTAAAAGCTTTATTTAGAGAGATGGCCTTTGATTTGGACATAATTTTATTGCTACATTGTTAAATGGTTAATTTTCGATTTACGATTTACGATCAAATTTTTAATTTAAAATTTCTAATCAATTTATAATGATTTAATTTAAAATTAGTTCATTAAAAATTTAAAATGAAAAATGAAAAGTCACAATGCAAAATTAAAAATTAAAATTAACTTATTATTTTAATTTTTCCTCTTTTCTGTCTATGATAACTAGTATGTAAAATTGAGTGAGCTAAGCGCTTATTTCTATCAAGAAATTTGGTATAGATTTTTTTAACAATGGGATTTTCGTGGGCGCGTCTTATTTTTAAATTATCATCGATTTCATAAAGACCATTGGCGCGCGCTAATCTGATTTCATCGCTTACCGGCAAGGGTTGTCCGCCTCCACCGACACATCCTCCTTGACAGGCCATAACCTCTATGCAAGTATATTTTTTGTCTAGGTTTGATTTTAATTTCTCAATAAATTTTTTAGCATTTCCTAACCCATTAATAACTGCAATTCTATGTAACTGATCACCGATAGTTAATTCTGCTTCTTTCGTTCCTTCTAATCCCCTAACGGATTCAAACTCAATCTTTTCTAACTTTGTTTTGGTTAGTTTTTCGTAGGTTGTTCTAAAAGCTGATTCCATTACGCCTCCCGATGCGCCATAAATCACTCCTGCACCAGAAGGTTCACCAAAAATATTATCAATTTTCTGTGGCTTTAATTTGTCAAAATTAATTTTGTGCTTTTTTAGAAGTCGAGCTAATTCTCTCGTGGTCAAAACATAATCAACAGACGGCATTCCCTTAACGCTCAGTTCTGATCGGGAAATTTCAAACTTTTTGGCGGTACAGGGCATGATAGAAACGACTCGGATTTTCTTTGAATTAATTTTTTGTTGCTTTGCCCAATAAGTTTTAATCAGACCACCCAAAATTTCTTGGGGAGATCTGACGGTCGTCAAATTAGGAATAAACTCTGGATAATAATATTCAATATATCTAACCCATGATGGGCAGCACGATGTCAAAATCGGCAATTTTTTACCGGATTCAATTCTTTCCACGACTTCCTTTGACTCTTCGGTGGTTGTGAAGTCTGCGCCGACAGATGTGTCAAAGACATAATTAAAACCGAGTTTTTTGAGGGCAGAAACAATTTTTCCTGTTACTACTTTTCCGTATTCCATGTCAAATTCTTCACCAATACTGGTGCGAATTGATGGGGCAAATTGAGCAACAACAATCTTATCTTTTTCCTGAAGAGGCCGTTCGATTTCTTCAAATTCACCAACAGACTCAAAGGCACCGGCAGGACAATGATTAATACATTGACCACAATAAATGCAATCAATATTTTTTTTCTTAGTCGGCAGGATTTTCATTTCATGGCCGCGCTTATAAATTTCTAGATAACCAACACCCTGATTTTGACAGACCTCGACGCAGTTTCTGCAATCAATACATTTTGAACTGTCAAACTCAATAACGCCATTAAAGCTATAAATCGGATAATCCGTTTTTCTATCATCGAATCTATTAATTACTGCCTTATTTTCCTTGGCTAGCTTTAAAAGTTGGCAATTAGAAAGCCAAACGCAATCGGAGCATTCTTCTTTGTGTTGAGCAAAAAGAAGTTCTAGATTGATCTTTCGCGCCTTTTTTACTCGAGGACTGGCAGTCAAAATTTCCATACCATTTGTTACAAGAGTCGAGCAAGCGGGCGCCAATCTTTTTTGGCCACGCACTTCAACTGAACAAACCCGGCAATTGGGTTTTATTTTTAAATCAGGATGATTGCATAGTAAAGGAATATAAATGCCACTTTCTTTTGCGACCTGCGCAATGGTTTTTCCTGGATCAGTTGCAATTTTTATATTATTTATTTTTAATGTCAGTTTTGCCATTGATAAGTTTAGAATAAAGAGAAGAAATTGTGCTACCCGCAATCATCCCCAGAGGACAAAGTGCCGTATCTTCAAGAACGGCGAAAAGATCTGCAAGGATTTTTTTATCAAGCTTCTTCTTGAAAAATTCCTCAAACAGCCGATAAGTCCCTTCACGACAAGGCGTGCATTTATCGCAATTTTGATAAATGACAAATTTTAAAATCTTTTGAGCCAACAAAACAGGATTTGTAATCCTTTTATCATAAACAACGACAGAACCAAGGCCATTAACAGGCTGATCAATTTCATTCTCCAATAAAAACTCCCCCAAGATTCCGCCGGATTGAACAAAAAATTCATTTTGAGGCAAGTTTTTGGTCTCTTTAAGAATTTCTCTTATGGTTAATTTATCTTTGAGCCTAGAAACGCCTTTGTTTTTTATATCTCCCGAAAGACAATAAAATCTCTCACCATGATATTTATTCCTGGAAATCTGGTCTATGAAATAAAAAGTTTCAACATTATTGATTAAAGTTGGTTTTCCAAAGATTCCTTTTTCCGAAGGATAAGGCGGTTTTGGTCTTGGCTCTGGGTTCTTACCCTCAATCGCTTCAAGAATTGCCGTTTCTTCTCCTGCTAAGTAGTGACCGGGTTTTTCAAAAGGCGAAATCGGTAAATTCTCAGCGAGTTTTTTTATTTGAATAGCGTATTTTTTATAATAATCTTTTTTTAAATAAAAATAGGCCCGAGATCCTGGGAAAGCATTCAGAGCAATTTCGATGCCACGAATAACATCTTTTAAGTGGTGTTTTAAAATATAGCCATCTTTTGACAGTTGAGGATCGCCTTCCGAGGCATTACAAACAATATATTTCAAATTATCCGGCGTAGCTTTAAAAATTTCCCACTTTAAAGCGGTGGAAAAGCCAGCCCCTCCACGACCACTGAGATTAGATTGTTTAAGTTGTGTAATAATATCACTCACAAATTTAAAGTTTAAAGTTAGAAGTGAAAAGTCAAAGTTAAAAGTTCAAAATTGAAATATGCAGTTGAAGGTTCAAAATTAAAAATTCAAAATTGGAAATACGGAGTCAAAATGTAAAATTAAAAGTTAAGATACAAAACCAGAAACTACTTCTTGCCCCTTAATGATAAAATACTAGAACCTAGTATATTAGATAATTCACAAGCTTCCTTAAGTAATGTTTCCGCTTTTTTCTCGCTTACTTTTTGGCTGTCTCTCGATAACGCGAGCCAGTACTTGGTTTCATTTGAGGATTTTAGAGCGTGGTTAATGAAATTAGTGAAATCTTTCTTGGATGATGATGCCTGAGCTTCGATTATATTAGCTCCAATACTTGTGGCACTTCTTATTAATTGTCGAGCAATAATCTCCAGAGAGAAATCTTTCCGCGTAAAAGTGTCTATAAATTTAATAATTTCTAGAGAAAACTTATAAGATCTTTTAATTAGCATTTCCTTGTAAGATTCGTTTTCCATAACTTTTCACTTTCACCTTTAACTTTGCAATTTTAACTTTATATTTTAAACTTTGTTCCATTTTACCATTTTTGCCGTTCTTATTCCAAAAGTAGCATAAGAAGCATAATCGCTATGCCAAGAATAAAGACAAATAATTCGAGAATTGATTTTGAAGTTTTGCATTCTTTGTGAAGCTCAGGAATGAGGTCGGAGCCGGCAATATAAATGAAGCTTCCTGCGGCAAAAGGAATAAGAAAAATCGTCAATCCTTTTGTGTAATGACTTAGAAGAAGAGAAATAATTACGCCCAAAAAGGCGGTTAGCGCGGTTAAAAAATTTAAGAACAGGGCTTTCTTTTTTGAAAATCCGCCATAAACCAAAACACCAAAATCACCGATTTCTTGGGGAATTTCGTGAATAATAACCGCGATAGTTGTCGCGATACCCAAAGGAATACTTGCTAGATAAGTTGCGCCCAAAATTAGTCCATCAATAAGATTGTGAATGCTGTCGCCGACAAGGCTCATTAATGAGGCGTGGTGGATATGGTTTTTACTGATAGGTAAATGACAATGGCGCCAGTGAATAATTTTTTCTACAAAAAAAGAAAAAACAATTCCTGAAATAACAAAAAGAGAAATGTTTACGCCAAAACCGTTTTCCTTAACGGCTTCAGGTAAGAGATGAATAAAGGCGCCGCCAAAAAGTCCGCCAGCCGAAAAACTAACCAGATAAAGTAAAAACTTTTTCAATCTTTTCTCTTGAAGACCAATAAATAAAACGCCAATAAAAGAAATGAGACTGACGATCAAAACGCTAACGAGAGAATAAAGCCAAACAATGCTCATGTTATTAATAAAACAGATATGGATATTTTATCACTAAACGGTTTTTAAGTCCAAAAGGCTTGATTTTTGATAAGTTATATGGTATAATGTAAGTGAAGAGGAGATTGAGATAGTCCCGCACCAGAGCAAAGCACGGTGCGGGATGTGAGATCTTCTAAGCTCACTTCGTTCGCGAAGAATCTCTAACAGAGGAGGTAGGGATGGGTCTTGGAGGTTGGATCATTGTTGGCGTATTCGTTGCGTTTGTCGCATTTCTCGTAATCATGCTTCGGAGGCCGAAGCTGAGAGGAGTGAGTAAGCGCAGAGAGTAAGTAAGTACAGAGCCAGGGCGGGGTAGATTACCCCGCCTTTTTGTTTTTAATAAATCTTATGAAGTCTCACTTCGTAAAGTTTACTTCGTAAAGTTTATAAACTTATCAACTTTTAAATTTGCTATTTTAATATTAAGATAAGAGTAAATGATTATTTAACAAATATGAATATGAAAAATCCCGATGCAATTAAAATAGAAAATGAAACACAGCCTCAGCAAACAACAAATAAGGTCATTGACGCAAAACCAGAGAAAAAAGAAATACCAGAATCAAAATCAGAACTGATAGAAAAAATTGGAAGCGTGAGGCAAGACCTTGAAACTATTGAAAAAGAATTAGCGATTTTTGAAGCTGATAAGGATAATTTGTCAATGGAGAAAATCGAAGCGTTTAATGTAAAGTTGCAAGAACTAATAGAGCGCGCCCAAAAACTTAAGGATTATTTCGGAAAAGAAAATTTTAACGGAGATGAAGGAAAAATTTATGATGAATTCTTTTATGAAGAAATTTCAAGAGACATTGCGGAAGCCAGACCAATAGTTTCATCAGATTCTATTAGGCATTGGGTTGGTATGTTTAAGTTGGCGATTGACAGAAGGATGCCCGAGTTAAAAAACTTTACAGAGCGAGACAAAGAAGACGAAGCGGTAGCCAAAGAAGCAGAAGGAAAATTACAAGAAAAGAAAAAGGTCTTACTAGACAAAATATCCGAAATAAGGAAATATTTATCGGGCGGTATTTTTAAGGGCGCAAGAAAAGGAAAGTTCGAAGATGGGATTTTAGATAAATTAACGGCGATTGAAGATTATTTAGAAGGCAATTCTCCGGTAGTTAATATAAAAATTGAAAATTTTGAACTAAAACAACTTCTGGATGACTATGAACAATTAAGACCTTATACAGAAAGAACTAAAGAAAGAATTGAATATAATAAAAATCGTCAAGCAAGACAATCAAGAGAAATCTACGATGATATAGCCAAAGACCTAGGAGAGGTTAAGAAATATGTTACAATCCTTAAGAGATTGGCTGATATTTTAGAAACCAAAAAAGATTCTGACATCAGGTGGCAAGCAATGTTTGAGGGAAAAGCGCTGCCAGAATTAGGGATTACCGAGGAGGATGAACAAGGATATAAAAATAGTGTCCGAGAATCAGGAGAAACACTTTCGGCTTTAGATGTTAAATCTTTTAAAAATATTCGAGATTCGCTTAAATACTTCTTTCGCCATCTTTGTCGCGAAGGAGGAATGAGCCCAGAACAAGCCCTAGAAGAAATTAAGACAGAGTTTGAAAAAATCGAAAGAACAAAATTTATTGCTATTGGCAGAAAAGAAAGAGGCATAAGAGGATTGCTTACAGAGGGAAGATTAAGATGTATTTGGGATTTTCCTAAAGAAGAACAAGCGAAACAAGCTAGGGATGTTATGAATATTGGTGGAGAACTTTATGTGAACGACAGGAAAAGAATTGAACAGAAACTAGGTGTTTGGGGAAAAAATCCGGTTTCTGGTCTATTTGGCAGCGAAAATTCTCGCGATGAGCTTGGCGCTCCTCCTCAATACGGAGATTATTTAGTCGTACTAAAAGACAGAGTTGTAGATCGAAGTGTTTTTATAGAAAGTGATTCAATGAATCCCAATTGGATGATTGAGCCGTTAAAATTCAAAGGAAGAGCAGAAAAAACTGTTGTTGACAGAAGATTGATGCCAAGGCACGCGCCGATTTCAAAAGCAATTTTTAATGCTTTTAGACACAGACCAAGTACAGATTCTTATTATTTTCCAAAAACTCAAGAAGCTAATCTTGAATACATAGAAGCTTTGATTTGCGGAGGCGTGAAATTGGAAGATGTAAAAGAAATTGTAGTTAAAAATCCAAATGAAGTACCGGAAGATATTAGGAAATTACTTGAGGAAAAAGGAATACCTTTGGTGAAAAAAGTTACATTTGAGAAAGCGGAGATGCCACAAGAAGGGTAATTTTATATAAAATTTAAATTATTGTAGATGTCAGACATCTACACATTGAGAATCTAAAATTAAAAAAAAGCGCGGAGTCTTTCCGCGCTGTTTTGTTTTCAGTTTTCGATCTGATTCTCTTCTTTGACATCTGGATAGAGATGCCATAAGATTCCGACAGTAAGCATTAAGCCAAGAAAGCCATATAGCATTAGACGAAATGCAAGAATAGGTAAACCGTCGTGAAGACAACTAAGCCAAGTAATGCAAAGAGCAATCAATCCTAACATAATCAAGCCTGATGAATTATACTTTGCCTTCTTATTTCTTAGTACAATATCAATAATGCTTAATATAGTCAGTAGGGCAAAAACAGAATCTAAAACATAAATACCGGTAAATGGATGTTCTGTCTGTCCTTGAAAAGACGTTAATCCCATGAACAAAAGAGCGACTATAAAAATAATTGCATTATATTGACAGATCGTCTCAATGATTTTTTTCAAAGAACTCACCTCCGTTAATTATATTAATCTCTTTTTTTATAAAATTCAAGATAAAACAATACTATAACTTTACAACTAAACAACGAAACAAAAAATAACAATTCTGGATTCCGTATTTAATACGGAATGACAAACAAAAATCGGAGGCTAAGCCTCCGATTTTCTTTATGAATTGTGGGTTTGAGAGATTGGGAGAAAATATTATAGCCAATTTCTTTTTCTAAAAAATGCGAGCATTACAATCATAATGCCGAGCATACAAAGACTAAGAATTAATGGAGCGTGGGAAGAATTGAGTCCTGGTAAAAACTTAAAATTCATTCCAAAAAACCCTGTTAAAAATGTTAAAGGCATAAAAATCGTCGTAATAACCGTCAAAATTTTCATCACCGAACTAATTCGATTATTAACTCCAGATAGGTAAATATCAAGCATACCAGCAAGGACATCACGATAGGTTTCAACAGTATCAATTAAATGAATTAATTTCTCGTAAATATCGCGCAAATAAATTTTTGTTGACCGATTAATTAAATCGTTTTCTGTGCGTTCCATGGAGCTGATAATTTCACGCAACGGCCAGACAGCTTTTCTCAATTCAAGCATTTCTCGTTTGATTGTGTAAATGTTTTGAAGAGTTTTTTGCGAAGGCCTTTCTATTAATTCTTCTTCTAGATCTTCAATCTGGTCTCCGAAATTTTCTATAATTTTAAAATAACTGGAAACAGTAGAATCTATTAATTCGTAACAAAGATAATCGGTACCGAGAGATCGAATGCGTGTATCTTCATGGCGCAGCATACTTCTAACTGGATCGAAAACATCGCCATTAAATCCTTCCTGAAATGTGAGCAAGAACTTATCTGCGATTACAACACTAACCTGTTCTGATGTGACAATTTTTTTAGAATCATCAATCGACATCATCTTGATAATCAGGTAGATATACTTACCAAGAATTTCGATTTTGGGACGCTGATGGGTATCTAAAATATTTTCGATAATTAATGGGTGAAGATTGAAACCGAGTCGTAGTTTATTTAGAAATCCAATCTTAGGCGCATTATCAATATTAATCCAAGTGACAGTTGGCGAATCTTTATAAGGAACGCAAACGGCGACATTAGTTAGCGTTCTTTCTTCAAAGTGGTCTTTAGCGTAATCAAATAAATGAATTTTGTGAGGATTGCGTTTGTAATTATTAATTATAGAAATTTTTTTGAGTGGCATAATGGTTTTTTTAGATCTTTATTTCATTTTAAAGAAGAAAAAGAAAAAAACAAAGAGGATAAGTACATTATAAATTTTCAATTTTCAATTACCAATTTTCAATAGCTGACTTTTTATTGACAAATGATTTTATTTCTGTTAGGATGAAAATAGCATTGTTCTTTGATTACCCTTGCAGGGCTTTGGAATGATGTAATCCTCCTTCGCTGTCTCCTACGCTAAAGCTACGAAAGACCGAGGAAAGCTTCGGAAGGATGTATCCTTCGATAAACTCAAGACAAGACCCTTCGGCAAGCTCAGGGTGTATCCTTCGATATTCTCAGGACAAGAGATTTTCTAATGCTCGTAGACTCACAAAGAAAATCTAACAGGAGGGAAAATGCGATGGATTCTTGGCGTCGTAATCTTCGCGTGGTTGGTTGCGGGAATACTCGCCTACGCCATTAAGAAGCATGCCTATAAATTTCATCATGAAAGATTTTTGTCCAAGGGATATACCAGAAAAGAAGAATGGTGCTGTTGGTGCTATGCTTTTTGGGGGTTACTAGGATTAGTTTCTATTTTGGATCATGAAATTGGAAGTTATCGATCACTTGGTCTTTGTTTCAGAATGCCCAGAGAATTAGTAACAAGCCTAGAAAACAAAAGGCGCTAAAACGCCAAGTGGAACTCGCGAAAGATCGCGAGTTTTTTTAATTCAATAATAAATAACAAAAAAAGGAGTCCCTTAGGACTCCTTGACTTTTTCGCCTTCCTTGGCAATTATGCTTTCTAAACGACGGGCTACTAAGTTTATTACAGAGAAAGGATATCCATTATCTATGAATTGTCGAATTTGATCCAGAGTTATCTCATCATAGACAATCCTGCTTCTAAGGACTTTTCTTAAGATGATTCTGGCGTACGCAACAAGAGCTTGATCAGAAAGGTTTTTTCTAGAACGAAGCTTATTGAGTTGGTCAAGGAAATAAGCAGGAAGGGTTCTTTCGAGAATCGCTAGATCTGCTCTTCCAGCGCCCTCAAGATATTTCTTGTTCTGTCGACCAAGAATTAGTCTTCTTTTAATAGTTCTGATTTCTTCGGGAGCGTAGCCATATCTTGGTTTTTCGTCAACTGCTGCCAAGTCGGTATTTGATGTCGAATCAAGATCTAGATCAATGCCATTTTCCTTTGCCCACTCTCCAAGGGTCAGATTACCATCATTTTCTGGATAGAAGCCGAAATTAGGGTAAGGATCATTGGTCAGGGAAGAAGGACAAACCTTCGCCTGTTTCAACTCCTCAAGACTCATGGTTTCACTATAAGCCATCAAGACCTCTAGCCATTCTTCTCTTGAATGTATGTGTCCCCACCGTAAATTTGCATTAAACCAGAATTCTTTCCACATATCGCCTCCTTTGGAACTAATGCTATTCTATATTCTTTACAAAATAATGTCAATAGAAATGACTAGAAGTTGGAAGTTGGAGGTTAGAATTTAGAATAATATTATATGGCGAATACGAGATTCTTCACTATGTTCAGAATGACAGACAAAAATCGGAGACTGAGCCTCCGATTTAATGATATCGGGCTGGGGAGACTTGAACTCCCGACCTCACGGTCGCCTCAGGCGACCGCTAGCCAACTGCATGTTTAATATTTGTATCTAACCATTCTCTTCCCTTACCAGATTTTAAGA
>Ga0247842_10001374_pt1 | contig 41225 bp, 39 predicted proteins | sample LaCruzMarch2015__3_FD_192411 | JGI IMG/M metagenome (GOLD analysis project Ga0247842, IMG submission 192411) | Freshwater microbial communities from meromictic Lake La Cruz, Castile-La Mancha, Spain - LaCruzMarch2015_19m | ecosystem: Environmental > Aquatic > Freshwater > Lake | place: Spain...
CTATGGGATGTTTTACCAATTATGATAGTGTAAGCAGAATTATTTATGCGATCTTTAACCGCCTAAACTCCAAATGGCAAGAGAAACCTTTAAAAGAATTTACACAATTTATTTGACATTACCATTTTGGCTTAAAATCATTCCCCGGAAATGTGACAGTCACAAAAAGCGTGACAGTCACATTTCCGAAAGTGGCACAGGTTGTCATCTCCGCGGGAGCGGGGATCAGGTGACTGTCACGCTTTTTGTGACTGTCACCTCTGCCAAAAAAAACAGAACCGTCCCCAAGTTTTTTAGAAATTCTTGCGGATAAACAGGCTGGTTTGGTTAAGCAGGCTCAAAATTCCTTCTGCCATTTGCGTATCCAAGGTGCCTAAACCACAAGCCGGGCTAATTAAGAGCCTTTCCAATAGAAGTTGGCGGTCAATTCCCTTCTTTACCAATATATCCAAACCAAATTTTATCTTTCGCGCCAGCAGCTCCGGGCTCTGATCAGTATTAAATTCTTGAGTCGGGACTATCCCCCAGCAGATAATCCCTCCTTTTTTAAGGAAACGATTAAGGTTATCCGCGTAAAGCACAAACCTCTCCTGAAAATTAAAAGCATCAAAGTTAATAATATCCACACCCGCGATATCCGTGAGCATGGACCAGTCTGTATTGCCGCAGCAGTGAATACCGATTAAACTGTCTTGGCTTTTTAGGGTATCCGCGAGTTCAGAATAAACTTCAATTACCTGATTACGATTAACCGGCGTATAAGCGGAACCTACGCCGGCCAGATACGGTTCATCAAAAAACATAATTATCTTTTTGCCAAATTTCTTAAAATACTCCAACTGCCAGAGCGCCTTCATGCCTAAGCCTTTAACCATCGCCTGCATCAACACTTCATCATGCAAAATAATCTTGCCTTGACTATCGGTTATCCCGGAGCAAAAAGTAAAAGGGCCGGTAACCTGGCACTTGATAAACTCTACGCCGGATAAATCCGCGCCGCCAAGGCGCTCGTAAAATGCGGGTAAGCCCCGGGAAAAATCCGGGCTGATTTTAAAATATTCCAGATCCCGGGCAATAAATCGATCATAAAATAATTCCAGCTCTTTTTCTTTATCCTGCGCGATAAAATGTAAACCGCCGCCATCAAACTTAAGCCCGGGCAAATTTTCACTAAACTGCGCCAGCATTCCCTCGCGCGCGTTAGCTTTAGGCAGCTGCGGCCAAAAAGGCGCCGCAGGAACATAACGCAAGATTAAGTCTAGCGCGATTTGGGCATCGGTTAAAGGAAGGCTGCCGACACCCGTAGCCAGGCCTTTTAAATTCATCATCTTTTTACTCTACTGAGCCTCCAATAAATAATGGGCACATTGGTGGCCTAGATTTGAGCCTGATGCAAGGCGCGACGACGAAGCCGTAGTCAAGGCACTACGGCGAGGAGGAGCAACGCGGCAGCAGGCCAAAGATAGGCCACCCCGCGGGGGCTGGCCGCTTTTGGGCTGCGACTGCGTCGCTCGTCCTTGGCGTAGTGCAAGACTACGCCGGCGTCCTCGCTCCTTGTCTCGCTCCAAAATCGTCTCAGCCAATGTGCTCATTATTTATTGGAGGCTCAGTAAATGCTTCCATTACGCTATCCGCTAAAACATTAGAAAAAGCCGCCTTAAAATCATAAACCGCGTCAAAATCAAGCAGGGAATCTTCTTTAGTCTTGGATAAAAGCTTTTTTTCGATCAGATTAAAAACAATATTGCCGAAATCCTGCGTCTGGTTTATTCCCCAATAAGCTAAAACCCTGCTGGCCAAAGCCCCGTACTGATTAATGGCGTAATCCCGCAGGCCGCAGGCCAACTGGCCGCCGCTGATATGCATAGTTTTTTTTAGTTTTTTCTGGGTAAAGCCTAAACCTTGCAATACAAATTCATAAGCATCAGGCTTATAACGTTTATCCTGAATGCAAATATCCTCAATCAGCTTGTAGAATTTACTCATTCTTAAATAGCAAACTCTTATAATTGTCCGGTAAACTGTGGGCCTGTGAAATTATTTGTCCGGTTTTGTCCAGAAAGACATACGTAGGCACGCCCAGCAAATTATATTTATTCGCCAGTAATCCGGATTTATCTAAAAGTATATTAAAATTAAGCTGGTACCCCTTAAAGAATTTTTGCACTTTATAATCTGGCTCATTCACATTAACGCCAAAAACAACAATCCCCTCTTTAGTCATTACAGAATACTGCTGGTTCAATATTTTTAATTCCTGACGGCAATAAGGGCACCAGGTCGTCCAGAAAAAAAGAACCACCGGCTTACCTTTATAGCTGGAAAGATTCACTGCCCGGCCGCTTAAATTATTTAAGATTATCTCGCCAGCCAAGGCCCCTTTACCGAAACCTAAAACTAACCAGATTAATACCATGAATAACGGTGCCCTAAATTTTATAAAAGTACGCATCAAAATCTCCTTAAGGCCGCGATGATAAAATATAAGCCGGATAAAACAATAATTGCCGCGCAAACTTGCTTGATGGCCACCATCCACTTGCCGGGCCTAGGCAGGCCGGTAAAGCTAACCCCAAAAGTACCGATTAAAATAAAAATAAAACCCAGGCCATAGGAAAAACTAAGCAATAAGAATCCGCCGTAGAGTATGTTTTTCGTAGTCGATAAATACGTCAAAATCGCGCCCAAAATCGGAGTTAGGCAGGGTGAAATCATTAACCCTGAAACCAGCCCTAAGAACAAGGCCAAAAAATAGCTTCTTTTTCTATGAACCGGAGCCTTTAAATTCAGAGTAAAATTAAATTGGAATAAATCAAACATGGAGATTCCAAAAATTAAAATAAGGGCTCCAGATATAAGATTAACTACCGGGTTAACGCTGAATTCTCCGAATATTCTTCCGGATAATACTGCCAGGATTCCTAAAGAAGAATAAGTAACGGCGATACCGGTAACATAAAATAAACTTAATAAAAACCCTTTAATTTTAGAATTTTGCGCGTTGCCGATTATGTATCCGGTACTAATCGGAATAAGCGGATACACGCAAGGAGTAAAGCTGGCAAGTAATCCTCCAAAAAAAACAAAAACAAAATCAAACGGGCTACCGGAGAGCAGCATCAATCCACCTTAAGTATGGCCGATCTCCAGCAATTATTGGGATGGCGATAATTTCCGGAACTTCATAACTATGCAAAGACCGGACTAACTTAATAATGCGGGGCATTTTCTCTTGTTTGGATTTAATCACCAGCAAAGATTCTTTAGCCTGATCAATCTTTCCCGCCCAAAAAAACACCGAATCAACTTTATCCACGATATTAACGCAGGCGGCTAATTTAGCCTTAATTAGAGCGGTAGAAATTTTACGCGCTTCTTTTTTATCTTTCGCGGTAACCAAAACAACCACATACATAACTTAAGTTAACCTCCGTATTTAAATAATTATACCATGGATAACTACTTCATTCAAGAATAATGGGGACGGTTCTATTTTTTATATATAAAAAATAGAACCGTCCCCGTGTTTTTCGGAAAAAACAGAACCGTCCCCTTGATTTTAATCATCCCCTTAACTTTCGCGCACCTTAACCGACCTAATCCTGCCCAATTGCGAACAAAGATCAAAAACTAAAGTCGGGTCTTCGGTAGTCATGCTTACCTGGTAATTACAGCTTCCCTCTTGCTTTTGGCAATCATCAACTACCAAATCGCTGCCAAACTCCGCCAGCGCGCTTTTGATGATTTTCGGCGAGCTGTCTTTAGCGTGTAAAACAAACTCCAGTACGTATTTTGTAATCATTTGAGCATTATTACTGAAATTAATCTGCCCGCAGCTTGAGCCTCTTTGCGGAATGAAAAGAAATTATCATCAGAAAAGGTGCAAAGTTTTGGATCAAAGATATTTTCTGCTTTTACTCCACATTCAACCAACTGCCTTTGATTGATTAGCGCGATATCCATAAAAACCCGGCCGCCTTTCTTGGCCAGCCCAAAGGCAAAATTACTTTTAAAACCATCCTCGACTTGAAAACAGCAGGAACGAATGGACGGGCCAAAGCCAACCAGTAAATCCTTAGGCTGGCTGCCAAATTTATTTTGCATTGCCCTGAGGCCCTCCTGAGAAATATTCTGCTCGGTGCCGCGCCAACCCGCGTGTAAAATAGCAATCGCCGGCCGTTTAGGGTCATAAATAAAAACTGACAAGCAATCCGCGGTTAATACCGCCAGCGGAACGCCGGGCTGGTCGGTTATAAAACCATCCGTATCCATAACGGAACTCTCGTAATCCAAGGCGCCGCTTCCTTTATTTTCTTGCTCCACATACTCCACGTTTTTTCCATGAACTTGTTTAGCAGTAATTAGATTTCGATAGTCAATACCCAAAGAAGTTAGAAATTTCCCCCGATTTTCTAAAGCATCCCGGGTATCTCCAAAACACAAAGACATATTCCCATCCTGGCGCCGGCTAAAAGAGGCGGTCACCGATTCTATCCTGAATTTTTCTAAAGGATTAAATGCCTGCATCTATCTCTACCAGTTTATTACGGCTTCTTGCGCCGCTTTTAATACTAATTTGATATTTTCTAATTTTAAAATGCGCGCTTAATAAATCAATAAGCTGGGAGTTGGCCTGGCCTTCCACAGCCGGCTTAGTCAAATAAACCTTTAAGGTATTTCCGGATTGCTCAACACGGTTACGGCTAGCGCGGGGGCTAACCCGAATATTAAAAATCATAGGTTAATTTATTGGGGACGGTTCTGTTTTTCTGACGTCATTCCCACGAAAGTGGGAATCTGGAAACAGATCCCCGCTTGCGCGGGGATGACAAATGGAAAAACAGAACCGTCCCCTTGATTTTAAGGCTCTATGGACTTAGTGTCCTGAATATTCATCAGGCGCTCAGAGACCTTATCAAAACGCTTCTGCGCGTCCACGTACTTAGTATTGGCATTTAAAAGATGGCTGCCTAAGATATTAAAATCTTCTTTAAATTTATCCGTCTCAATAGCCAGAGCGCCTAAACTTTTTAAAATCATCTTAGCGTTCTCCTCCACTTTAAGGCCGCGCAAACCTAAACAAATTACCTGCAAATAAGCGTAGAAAGTATTAGGTGAGACGGGAATAACCTTCTTTTGCAGGCTATAAGTAAAGATATCCTCTTTAATAATCACTTCATAATAAACATTCTCCGCCGGAATATACATCAGGGCAAAATCATAAGTATTTTCCGCGGGCAGGATATATTTGGCGGCAATCTCATTGATGCGATTTTTTATGTCCTGAATAAATTTTTTGCGAAAAGAATCTTCTGCCAGTTCATCCGAGGCTTCCATCATCTTCTGGAAATTCTCTAAACTAAACTTAGCGTCCACCGGGACTAACCGCTCGCCAAGCCGGATAACCGCGTCCACGGCATCCCCATTTTTAAAGCGATATTGAGCTTGATAATGCTCTTTAGGCAAAACTTGAGAAAGTAAATTTTCCAATAAAGCCTCTCCCATTGCCCCGCGAAACTTTGGCGCGCGTAAAAGCTCCTGGAGGCTGGAGATATCTTTGCTGATAGCGATAATCTGTTTATTGGTCTCCTCCAGTTTTCCCAACTGCTCTTTGACATTTCCGAAGACAGCGGTAGCGCCGCCTAAATTCTGGCCGATAATTTTATTGGCCTCCTGAATAGACTGATTCATCTGATTCAGGCGCTCATTAACCTGAGAGGAAATCTTGAGCACGACCGCCACAATAAATCCGGCTAAGGCTAGTAATAATACTGCCGCTAGAATAATCATAAAGTTATTATACCACCGTAGGCTTAGCGATTAAAGCAAATATTCCGATCTGATTCTTTTTATGCTTCTAAAAATATTGGTCTTGATATCCGGACAATCCTTTTTCAACTCTTTGATAATTTCGGTAATCTTAGTACGTTTGGAAGTTATGGAATTCGGGCAGCTGCATTTATGATGCGGGAACTCCAACTCCTTGGCCATCTTTACGATTAAATCCTCGTCCACATAAGCCAGCGGCCGAATAATCGTTATTGCCCCCTTAAAAAGCACCTGCTTCGGGTTCATTCCCGAAATCTCTCCGTTAAAAAACATATTCAGTAGAATAGTTTCAATAATATCATCCTTATGATGGCCTAAAGCAAGTTTGGTACACCTAAAACGCTTGGTCACTTCAAAAAGGGCTTTGCGCCGGTTCCAGGAACACCAGAAACAAGAGATATCTTTACGGCTCTTGCCTTTTAATATATCAATTTTCTCAATATGGTACTCTACGCCTATTCTTTTAAAATACTCCGCCAGGATCTTTGGATGATGACAGGGATACCCCATATCCACATGCACGGCTAAGAGCTCGTATTTTATAGGCACAAACTTTTGCCTGTCTATTAAAAGCTTAAGCAAACTTAAAGAATCCTTTCCACCGGAGATAGCCACCGCTATCTTATCCCCGCTAGCCACCATCTCATAGTCCGCCATCGCCTTACCGACTAACTTAGAAATATGATATTGCGCGCCTTTTAAAGTTCCCATAAAATTAATAGTTTATAAATCCAGGGTAAATCCCGGGGACGGTTCTATTTTTTAGAGAAAGGTGACTGTCACGCTTTTTGTGACTGTCACCTTTGCCAAAAAAAATAGAACCGTCCCCTTGACTTTTAAGTATTTTTAAACTCTCCCTGAATCCACAATCATCTTACGAATCTGTTGATTAAGCGGATGGACCAGCATATCCTCAAGGCTAAGCGGGAGCCGCAGGGACCAGTTTTTTGGGCTAATCGTTCCGGGAACATTGATCCGGTATTGGTAGGGATCACCCTTAAATATATCCGCCAGGCTTAAATAGTCTTGGATAGAATTAATACAGAATATTGCCCGAGAGTTTAAAACAAACTTCATTACCCTGGCTAATAACTCCGCGCTGGCTTCCTCCGTCATCTCCCCGGAACAATCCAAGAGCTTCCAAAGCTTTTCTTTTTCTCCAAAGGTATTTTCATAAAGCTCAATAAAATCCCCGACCTCTTCCTTTCTTTTACCCAACTCCTCAAGCAGTTTATCTATACAATTAATCTCATTCTTCCAACGCAAACGCCCACGAAACGAAAGGCTGGGCTCAAAAAGTTTTAAACTCACCCTGGCAAAATCTATTTTGCGTTCATTACACTTTCTGATGAATAAACCCTGATCAACTGTACCGGCTTCATACTGCCACCAGGCCTTCCAGTTAGTCGTATCATGAGTTGAGAGCATGGCCACGGCAAGCGCTCGATATTCCTGGGGCAAAAGAAAATCATGACGGACATTCCAATCTTTCACCCAACGCTGAACATCATTTCCGCAAATACCAAATTCCAGCAAGGCTTCTGTACAGCATTTCGGAATTACCCCTAGGTCTTCGGCGCAAAGCAGCATCTTAGTATTTTGCGCCAAAACGTTTAAGATCTTACGGCCATGCTCATCCCAAACCTGCTCTTGAAACGGATCAAAAACTCCGTTAACCCCATGGTTCTCTGGGAGGTCATTATAAGGTATGCTCCAAATACGAAAAAGCCCGACCACATGGTCAATCCTTAAAATATGATAAAACTCCTGCGCGTATTTTAATTTTTCTTTGATATAGTGGTAATTATCACCGGCAATCGCCTCCCAATTGTAAGTAGGCATTCCCCAGCGCTGGCCTAAAGAGGCATACGTATCCGGAGGGGCTCCGGCGGCAAAATCCAGTTTAAAAAATTCTAAATGGCTCCAGACATCCGCGCTATCCCGGGAAACCAAAACCGGTAAATCTCCTTTGATAAAAATATTATTGGTTTCGGCATAGGCGCTGGCCTCTTTAAATTGTTTAAAAAGAACCCATTGCAGCCACATCTGAAAAGTTATCTTCTCGATATTCTCCTGCTGGAATTCCCGTAACGCCTCCGGCTGACGGTTTTTAAAACTCGGCTCCCACTCATACCAGGGCTTACCCTGATGGTAATCCTTTAATACTTTAAAAAGAGCGAAATCCGGCAGCCAATAAAAATTAACCCGTTGAAATTCTTCGAAATCCGACGCTTCAGACAAATCCGCGGCTAGATAAACATCCCAGAGTAAGCGCAGCTTCTCTTTTTTTAAACCGTAGTCAACATAGTTAGGCTCTGTAGAAACAGAGTTAAATTTTTCTCCGGAAATTTCCGGAAAATCTTTTAAACAGATATATGCCGGCTCAAGGGCGAAAGAACTCAAAGCATCATAAGGGCAAAAGAGTGAACCGACTTCATTCATCGGTAGAAGCTGAATAATGGAGTTAGCGGTTGATTTTGCCCAATCAATAACCAGTTTTAAATCACCCAGGTCACCTACGCCATAACTATTCTTGGAATAAACAGTAAACAATGGAATCAACACGCCGGCGCGCTTTTTAAAACCAATATTTTTCCAATTGCCGCCAGAGATGGTATTAGAAACTAACTTTTCGAGGCTTAATTCAGGCATCTTTTAAATTTTCTTACCGGTAGGGTAGAATTAAGGAGATTATTTTATCTGCCCAAAATAAAGTAACCAAAGCGGCTATGGAGAGAAATGGGCCGTAGGGTATGGCGTGATCTTTTTTGATAGCTAAATTTATAATCCCAATTACTATACCCAAAAACGGCGCCAAGAAAAAGGTCAAAATGGCCATCTGCCAGCCCATAAACGCGCCAATCATCGCCAGGAGCTTTACATCCCCTCCGCCCATAGATTCGGTCTCTCCGTTAATCGCCGGGCGCTTAAGCAGTTTAAAATAGACCAGGTCAAAAAGCGCTCCGGTCAAATAAATAATCCCCCCGCCGGCAATTATTCCTAACCCGGATTTAGCCATCGGAGAAAAAGTAAACCTTAATGGGCTGAAACTGAAACCGGTTACCGAAACCATGATAAAACCAATAATCAGGCCTCCTACGGATACCTCATCGGGAATAATCCGATATTGGATATCCACAAAAGTAGCGATAATTAAGCCCCAAAGCATAACCATATATAAAAAGAATTCATAATGTAAACCAAAACGGTTAAAAAGCGCTACCATCAAAAGAGCGGTTAATAGTTCAACCAAAGGATAACGCCAAGATATCTTTGCTTTACAAAAACGGCATTTTCCTTGCAACAAGATATAGCTGATAAAAGGAATATTATCATAACCCGGTATTCTCTTCTGGCATTTAGGGCAATGCGAGCGCGGCCAAACCACGGATTCGCCTTGAGGCAGGCGATGAATACAAACGTTTAAAAAACTACCCACAATCGAACCAAAAATAAAAACAATTACCTTGGCAATCATTTCCTCATCACTCCTTTCAAAAGCGCCTCTTGCATAATCTTAACTGGAGCAGTTTTGCCGCTAAAATGCTTAAAAGCAAAAACCCCCTGGTATAAAAGCATTCCCAAACCATTAGAAAAATTTAATTTGCGTTCTTTAGCTAGAATGATTAACTTTGTCTGAAGCGGACTGTAAATAAGGTCATAGACAAACAACCCGGCATGCAGGTCTCCCGAGGCAACCAGGCAGGGATCTGCCTGATGCATTCCGACCGGTGAAGCATTAATCAATAGATCCTTATCCGCCAGCTTTAAATCTTCAAAGCAACTAGCCACGTCAAATTTAGTTTTTGGAAAACTGGAATTTAATTTCTTAAACAGGCTCAACGCCTTAAATTTATCAATATCATAAATACAAAGCTGGGAAATTTTCATCTTAGCCAGAGCAAAACAGACTGCCTTAGCCGCTCCCCCTGCTCCGATTATGGCTGCTTGCTTAGGATTAAGTTTTAATTCTTTCAGATGCGCCATAAACCCCAGGTAATCCGTATTAAAACCCTTTAATTTTCCGTCCTTACCCACTACCACGGTATTAGCCGCGCCGATTTCTTTTACACCCGTGGATTTACCGCTAAGAAACTTAAGAATTTCTTCCTTGTAAGGATAGGTAACATTAAAACCGCGGATATTTTTCTGGGTTAAACTATTCAAGAAATTTTCCAGTTGACCGGGTTTTAACTGAAATAATTTATACTTAGCTTTTATTTTTAACGCGCGGAACGCGGCATTATGTATACCAGGAGAGAGGCTATGCTGGATAGGAAAACCTACTAAACCATAAAGTTTAGGCTTTAAGGTCATTTATTTTCTAATTTATTCACGGCATCGATGTAGGCTCTTACCGCCGCTTCCACAATATCGGTACTTGAGCCGCGGCCGCTTACAATTAAGCCGGAAACCTTCAGCTTAAGGCTCACTTGGCCCAAGGCATCCTTGCCCGAGGTAACTGCTTCCAGGCGAAAATCTTCCAGCTTGGCCTTAAAATTAGTAATTTTATCCAGGGCTTTAAAACAGGCGTCCACCGGGCCATCGCCGCCGGAACTGCCACTAAGGAGTTTACCTTTTTTATCTAAAATTACCGAGGCATTTGGCTTAATCTTGGTGCCCGAAGCAACCTCAAAACTCTCTAATTTCCAAACCGGGCGAATCAGGCGAACTTCATCCTGAACAATAATTCTTAAATCATCATCGTAAATATCTTTCTTTTTATCCGCCAGATCCTTAAAACGCGTAAAGGCCTGGTTGAGCTGTTGGTCATTAAGGTTAAAACCCAGATGTTTCAACCTGTCGCCAAAGGCATGCCGGCCGGAATGCTTGCCTAAAACTAACTGGCTTGAAGATATACCAACATCATGCGGATCCATAATTTCGTAAGTGGAGCGTTTCTTTAAGACCGCATCCTGATGAATACCGGATTCATGACGAAAGGCATTCCTTCCCACAATCGCCTTATTGGGAGGAACGATAAAATCCGTCAAATTACTTACCAACTTTGATGTGCGATAAATTTCTTTAGTATTTATCTGAGTGAAGAAATCTCCGAACACATCTTTGCGCGTTTTTAAAGCCATAACCACTTCTTCCAATGCCGCGTTGCCTGCGCGCTCACCTATGCCATTAATCGTGCAATGAACCTGCCGGGCTCCGGCTAATATCGCGGATAATGAATTAGCCGTAGATAACCCTAAATCATCATGACAATGGATGGCCAACACTGCTTTCTCAATATTAGAAACATTATTTCTAATATCAGTAATCAGGGAATAAATCTCCTGCGGATAACTATACCCTACGGTATCCGGGATATTAATTGTCCGCGCTCCCTCATTAATCGCCATCTCAACCACCCGATAAATAAAATCTCTTTCTGACCGCGTAGCATCTTCGCAAGAAAATTCAATGTCCGGGCAAAGTTTACGCGCAGTTCTGATTGCGCCTTTGGCCAAGGCCAAAATTTCATCTTCGGCTTTTTTGAATTTATATTTAAGGTGAATTTTAGAAGTAGCCAGAAATAAATGTATACGCGGATGCCCAGCGCCTCTTAAAGCCTTATGCGCGGCAATAATGTCCGGTTTTAAACAACGCGCCAGGCCGCAAATAGCGCTCTTCTTAATTTTGGCAGAGATATTTTTTACCGCCTGAAAATCTCCGCTGGAAGCAACAGGAAAACCCGCCTCAATCACATCCACGCCCAGTTTTTCCAGGGCAAAAGCAATCTCCAGCTTCTGCTGAGGGTTTAAAGACGCCCCCGGAGCCTGCTCCCCATCTCTTAATGTAGTATCAAAAATAATTATCTTTTCCACTTTTTTCCCCTACTCCAAGATTATAAATTGCGCTTTCAAGCTAATCGCGGGTGGCTTGGGGTGTTTTCGACGCGCGTCAGCGCTAGAAAATACCCAAGACAGGCCCCGCGAACAAGCGATCCGTAACTTGTTACCCTTATTTCTTCATCCATTATTCACTTCACTCTAAAGATTGTAAATTGTTATTTTAGATTTTGCGGGTGGCTTAGGTGTTTTCGCAGCGCGTCAGCGCAAGAAAATACCTAAGACAGGACCCGCAAAATTTGATCCACAATTTACAATCTTCACTTCTTCATCCAAGGCATCATCTCTCTTAATTGCTTACCCACTTTTTCAATTAAGTGATCATCCCCGGCTTTAATTAAGCTGTCAAAATTCTTGCGCCCGGTTTCATTCTCTTTAATCCACTCCCTGGCGAATTTTCCGGATTTAATTTCCTTAAGAATCTTCTTCATTTCCTTGCGTGTTTTTTGGGTGATAATTCTGGGCCCGCGGGTTAAATCGCCATAACAAGCAGTATTAGAAACCCCCCGGCGCATTCCCGAGATACCGCGCTCCTGAATCAGGTCAGTAATTAATTTTAACTCATGCAAAACCTCAAAATAAGCAATCTGTGGCTGATAACCGGCTTCAATTAAAGTATCAAAACCAGCCTTAATCAATTCACTTACTCCTCCGCAAAGCACTGCCTGCTCGCCAAAGAGGTCAGTTTCCGTCTCCTCATCAAAAGTCGTTTCAATTACTCCGGCGGTAGTAGCTTTTAAGGCCTTGGCATAAGCTAAAGCTAAAGCTTTAGCCTGGCCGCTGGCATCCTGATAAATAGCGATTAATGAAGGCACGCCTTTGCCTTCTTCGTACATTTTTCTTACTAAAGCCCCCGGCCCCTTCGGAGCAACCATAAATACATCTACGTTTTTCGGAGGCTTAATCTGCTTAAAACGGATATTAAAACCGTGAGAAAAACAAAGCGCTTTGCCTTTTTTTAAATTCGGTTTAATTGACTCTTTGTAAACCTTAGCCTGCAGGTGATCCTGGGTAAGAATTTGAATAATATCCGCGGATTTTGCCGCTTCCGCCGCGCTCACCGGAGTAAACCCATCCTGCTTGGCCTGTTCGAAATTAGCCGTTCCCTCCATCTCTGAAACCACTACCCTTATTCCTGAATCCCGCAGGCATAATGACTGGCCGCGGCCCTGTATACCATAACCGATTATTGCTACGGTTTTGTCCTTGAGTAAATTTAAATCCGCGTCCTGATCATAATAAATCTTAGCCATCTCTTATTTCCCCTTTCTTATTTTCTAACTGCTAATTACTAATTTACCTGTTCTAACCAGCTCTTTTACCCCAAACTTACTCAAAGCTCCTAAAAGCGCTTTTACCTGATCCTGATCGCCAATCGCCTCAATTATCGCGGTATTATCCTTGGTCTGAATAATTTTTCCCACAAACTTATCAAATAACCCCTCAAGCGCCTGTTTATCTTTAGCCAAACAATTAACTTTAACTAAAACCAGTTCGCGCTCAAGATGATCTTTTTTGGTGAAATCCGTCACTGTGATTACATCAATTAATTTATTTAACTGCTTATTAATCTGTTCTAAAACCTTTTCATCTTTGGCATCCACCACAATCGTCATATAGGATATTTCCGGATCCAGTGTTTCACTCACCGCCAAAGAAGCAATGTTGTAGCCTCGAGCGCTGAATAACCCGGCTACCCGCGCCAACACTCCGAATTTATTCTCAACTAATACTGAAATTGTATGTTTCATCAGGCCAGGCCTCCGATAATATTGTTGATTGCTTCTCCGGCCGGAACCATCGGATAAACATTCTCTTCTTCTTCAACCTGGAAATCAATAAAAACAGTATTATCTGTTTCAATCGCCCGCTCTAAAGCCGGACGGACTTCTTCTTTTTTAACCACCCGGATACCTACGGCTCCATAACTCTGGGCCAACTTTACGAAATCAGGGCTGGAGATCGGGGTGTAAGAATACCGGCGCTGATAAAATAGCTCCTGCCATTGCCGGACCATGCCCAAATATCCATTATTTAAAATAGCCACCTTAACATTAATCTTATTGGCTACGCAAGTTCCTAATTCCTGAATATTCATCTGGATTGAGCCATCTCCAGCAACATCAAAAACAATTTTATCCGGCCTGCCCAATTTCACTCCCATAGCTGCCGGAAACCCAAAACCCATTGTTCCTAAGCCTCCGGAAGAAATAAAAGTGCGCGGCTGGGTATAATTAAACCACTGAGCTGCCCACATTTGATGCTGGCCCACCTCAGTACAAATAATCGCTTCTCCGGCAGTTACCTCGTCAATCTGCTGAATAACATATTGAGGCAAGATTTTACTTTTATCTTTATACCCCATAGGATATTTTTTCTTTAAATGGTCAACATGTTTAAGCCAATCTTCTATTTGGGGGCCAGAATTAATTTCCCGCAAGAGCTCAACCAACACCTGCTTAAGGTCACCGACAATCGGAAGATCGACATGCACATTTTTACTGATCGATGAAGGGTCAATATCCACATGAATCACTTTAGCCGTAGGCGCAAAGACATCTAGCCTTCCGGTTACCCGGTCATCAAAACGCGCGCCCAAGGCAATGATTAAATCTGACTCCATAATACTGTGATTAGCATAGGCAGTGCCGTGCATCCCCAGCATTCCTAAAGATTGTTGATGATTAGAAGGAAAACCTCCAATACCCATCAATGTCCAGGTCACTGGGCAGCCAAGTTTCTGGGCTAATTCCAATAACTCAAAAGAAGCTCCGGAGGTAATAATGCCTCCACCGATATAGAGTATCGGCTTTTTAGCTTTCATAATTAATTTAGCCGCCCGTTTAATCTGGCCCGGATGGCCAAAAATATTCGGATTATAACTGCGCAGCTTGATTTCCTCAGGCCAAACAAATTCCATCCGGGCAACCTGAACATCTTTAGGTAAATCAATCAGTACCGGGCCGGGACGTCCGGTTGAGGCAATATAAAAAGCTTCGCGCACAATTCTGGCTAAATCCTTAATATCCTTAACCAAATAATTATGTTTAGTAATCGGCCGGGTAATTCCGGTAATATCCGCCTCTTGAAAAGCATCATTGCCAATGAGCGCGGTGGGAACCTGGCCGCAAATAGCAACCATGGGAATTGAATCCATATACGCATTAGCAATTCCGGTAACCAAATTTGTCGCTCCGGGGCCGCTGGTAGCCAAACAAACTCCGGCTTTACCGGTGGCTCGGGCATAACCATCAGCGGCATGGGCAGCGCCTTGTTCATGGCGAGTAAGAATAAATTTAAATCCTTCATAACCATAGAGGGCATCAAAGGTCGGAAGAATTTGGCCTCCGGGATACCCAAAAACAACTTCCACCCCTTCGCGTTTTAAACACTCTAAAAGTATTTCTGAACCTGTCAAATTCATTTTATTTTAACACCGCTCCTTTATCCGCTGAAGCCACTAGCCGAGAATAACGGGATAAATATCCGGTTTTAATCTTAGGGTCAACCGGCTTCCAATTTTTAAACCTTTTTTCTATTTTCTCTTTGTTTAATTTAACCTCAATCTTACGATTGGGAATATCAATAATAATTGTATCATTATCTTCAATAATTGCAATTGGCCCGCCGGCGCTAGCTTCCGGAGAAACATGGCCGATACAAGGGCCTTTGGTTCCCCCTGAAAAACGGCCGTCAGTAATTAAAGCAACGCTATCACTTAAGCCCAATCCTACAATTGCCGCTGTCGGAGCTAACATTTCGCGCATTCCCGGCCCGCCGGCTGGGCCTTCATAGCGGATAACCACACAATCACCTTTTTGAATTTTTCCGCTCATAATCGCCTGCATGGCTTGCTCTTCACGATTAAATACCCGAGCCCGGCCAACAAACCGCATCATCTTGGCGCTGACCCCGGACTGCTTGACCACTGCCCCATTGGGCGCCAGGTTACCATATAAAACCGCGATCCCGCCTTGCTTATGATAAGCTTGAGACAATGGCCGGATCACCTCCTCATCAAAAATAGTGGCGCTATCGGCAATTTTAAAAGTTTCCTGGCCGCTGACATTTAAAGTATTATTTAATTTAGATTTTAATCTTTTTAACACTGCGGGAATACCGCCGGCATATTCCAGGTCTTCCATAAAATGCTCGCCGGAGGGCTCAATAGCCGTAATATGCGGCACAATCTTGCCGATTCTGTCAAAATCCTTTAAATCTAAATCTATGCCTGCTTCATGAGCGATGCTCATCAAATGCAGAACCGTATTGCTTGAACCGCCTAAAGCCATATCTACCACAATTGCATTCTCTAAAGATCGCGCCGTGATAATATCCCGCGGTTTGATATCTTTCTTAACTAATTCCACAATTCGCTCGCCGCTGGCCTGAGCAATCCGGCGTTTTTTGGCTGAGCCGGCCAAAGCTGTCGCGCAGCCCGGAATAGACATCCCCATCGCCTCGGTAAGGCAAGCCATGGTATTAGCAGTATAGAGCCCCTGACAGGATCCTTGCCCCGGACAAGCCTCTAGCTCCAGGCAAGATAATTCTTTCTGAGAAATATCTCCTTTTTTAGCCCGGCCCATACCTTCATAAGTATCATGCACAAAAGCTAATTTTCGTTGATTAAAACGCCCGGAAAGCATTGGCCCGGCGGTAACCATAATTGCCGGAATATTTAAGCGCGCCGCGCCCATGAGCATTCCTGGAGTAATTTTATCACAGTTAGTCAGGCAGATAATCCCGTCTAATTGGTGCGCGTTAGCTACTGTTTCGATAATATCAGCAACCAGCTCGCGTAAAGCTAAAGGATAACACATCCCCAAATGCCCCATAGCAATCCCGTCGCAAATACCCGGCACGCCAAATAAAAACGGCACGCCCCCGCCATAACAAACCCCGCGTTCAATAAATCTTTCCAAATCGCGCATCCCAACATGCCCGGGAATAAGATCAGTAAAAGATGTGGCTATCCCGATAAACGGGCGCTTTAAATCATTTCTAGATAGGCCAGTAGCGTGCAAAAGCGCCCGATGCGGCACCCTATCCAAACCCTTCTTGATCTGATCTGAACGCATATATTATCTCCCTGTTATAATTTAAATCCCGGGGACGGTTCTCTTAAAAAGAGAACCGTCCCCAAGTTTTTAGTCGGCGCCCTCTCCGTCATGAACCACTCCGAAAGCCGCCTGACGTTTACGCGTAATTACCCGCTTTAAAGTAACATATTTATCTACCAGCGGCCGATTATTTACCGCGTTTAACTGTTTAAAGAGAAAATCAAATTTACCCTCCATCTCCGCGGCAATCTTATCCCGCGCCTCTTGCGGTAAAGACATAATTTCTTTTTTAAAAGGGCCCAATGCTTTTTTACGCGCTTTATAAAAAAACTGTTCTTCTGTTTCGCCTTCTTTTCTCTCGCTAGCAGCGTTAACCTTTAACCAATCATAAATTTTATTCTTTAAATCCACGGGAAAATGCTGGCTGTCAAACATCATATTCTGAAATCCGGTGGCTAAATGCACTTCCAAGGTATTATTCTGTGGAAATTTATGAAACATCTCTTCCGGTAAGGTCGAAGCGCCATGCTGGACTGCTCCGCCAAGACCAAACTCTTTCTGCGCGATTCCAGAAAGAATATTTAACGTGCCAAAATCAAGCTTGACCTCGGCCAAAGAACCATCCGACTTGACTACTCCGCCGTGAGAAGTTCCAGTCTGAACAGAGATTTTACTTATACCAACTAACCCTTTGCGTAATCTTTCTTTATACCCCTCCATAAACGCGCGAAGGTCATCGGTATTTGAATTTTGATGCCCTACCTCGCCAATTTCGCCGCCCACGGAAACGATGACGCCTTTTGGCTCAATCCGGCGGATAAACTGGGTTAACTTCGCGCAAACCTGGTAATTATCCTTCTGCTGCTGCTTAATATCCTTTTTAGATAAATCCACCAACGTCGAAGAATCAATATCGATATTGTAGAAACCTTCGGCAATGCTCTCGGCGATCATATCTTGCAATACTTTTAATTCTTGATCCGGGTTCTCTTGGAATTTCTTGAGATTAACCTGACAATGATCTGCCTGGATAAATACCGGGCCGGCATAATTCTCTTTTATCGCCGCGGCCAAAACAACCGCGGTATATTCCACCGGAGCTTGAGCGGTATAACCCATTTCAGATTTAGCAATCTCAAAAATAAACGCCCCGGAGTTATTCTTCTTGGCCGTTCTGAATATCGCGCGGGCTAAATCATAAGTCATACTCCGCAGATTAATCGCCGGCACGGTAAACCCGTTAAACTCTCCCTTACCGGCAGCCATATAAAGCTCATGAATACTGGAAGGATAAATTCCTTTTTTATAGGCGATATCCAAAATTTTCTTAGCGATTTTCTTTTTCAAAATTAGATCATTGGTTAAAATCAACTCCATTACAATTTTATCAATTTCCAACGGTTTTCTTCCCATGTTATATTTTTCTCCTTATTTTTAGTAATCGGTCAATAAACAGAATCGGTGTCATTGCGAGCGAACGAAGTGAGCGAAGCAATCCCGTCAAGATTGCTTCGTCGCTGCGCTCCTCGCAATGACACATTAATTACTTAAGTCAAAACCTTAATTAGTTTATAAAGATTCTCAATCTTTAATTCTTTTTTCTGTATAGCAACCGAAAAAGCAACTTCAGCAATTTTACCAGAAGTTAACCCTATAGCAATATCCGCTTTACCCGCAATTAAACAATCAACCGCAATTTTACCAAAATTCAAGGCTAAATCCCGGCTAACTGCTGTCGGCCGGCCGCCTCTTTGCACATGGCCTAAAACTACTGTGCGCGTCTCCAAGCCGGTCATCTCCGTTATTTGCCTGGCAATATCATCCGCCTTGCCCGCGCCTTCGGCGACCACGATAATCCAACTCATCTTTCCCACCAAATTACCGTGCACGATATCATGACAGACCAGGTTAAGGTCCATTTTTTCTTCCGGAATAATTACCTCTTCACACCCTCCGGCAAGGGCAACGGTCAAAGCAATAAAACCCGATTCTCTGCCCATCACTTCCACCACAAAAATCCGTTCCATACTCGTCGCGGTATCCCGAATTTTATCAATGGCGTCCAGGGCGGTATTCACCGCCGTATCCGTGCCAATCGTATAATCTATGCCGTTAATATCATTGTCAATGGAAGCGGCGATACCCAAGCAAGGAATATTATATTTTTTGTAAAATTCATGAGCGGCGGCAAAAGAACCGTTACCGCCAATAACGATTAAACCATCAATATTATATTTTCTAACCGTCTCAGCTGCCCGGCTCTGCCCTTCTGCGGTTCTAAACTCCGGGCAACGCGCGGTCTTAAGGATAGTTCCACCCTGGCCGATAATGCCAGAAACAGAGCGATGGCTTAAAGGCTTAAGCTCCTCATTAATCAGGCCCCACCAGCCTCGAAATACCCCCATCACCTCTAATCTTTGATTAATCCCGTAACGCACAACAGAACGAATTGCCGGATTCATCCCCGGGGCGTCACCGCCGGTAGTCAATACTGCGATTTTTTTAATCATATTCTAAGAAACATGGGGACGGTTCTATTTTTCCCGGACGATTTCTATCTGAAAAATAGAACCGTCCCCCAGTTTTTTATTTTTTACGTCCCCATCTCCCAGCTAGCTAAATATTTCTTCTGCTGTGCGGTAAGCGCGTCTATCTTAATCCCCATCGATTTAAGTTTAAGCCTGGCAATATTCTTATCAATATCCTCAGGAACCGTATAAACCTGCTTTTTTAGTTTGCGATAATTTTTCGCCAAATACTGCGCGGAAAAAGCCTGATTAGCAAAAGACATATCCATCACGCTGGCCGGATGGCCTTCGGCGGCTGCCAAATTAATCAAACGCCCCTGGCCTAAAAGATAAATCTTGCGATTATTTTTTAAGGTATATTCCTGGACAAAATCACGAGTTGCCCGTTTAGATTTCGCGATTGCCTCTAAACCCGCGATATCAATCTCCACATTAAAATGCCCGGAGTTAGCCACAATCGCGCCATCCTTCATTAAACTAAAATGTTCCCTCCGAATTACATTAATATCACCGGTAACCGTGACAAAAATATCTCCAACTTTGGCTGCCTGCAGAAGAGGCATAACCTCAAAACCATCCATGGTTGCCTCTAAAGCCCGCAAAGGGTCAACTTCAATAACCACCACTTTTGCCCCCATGCCTTTGGCGCGCATGGCCGTGCCTTTACCGCACCAACCATAGCCACAAACTACAAAATTAGACCCGGCAATTAATTTATTCGTTGAACGAGTAATCCCGTCAAGCGTAGACTGGCCGGTGCCATAACGATTATCAAAAAGATGTTTAGTTAAAGCGTCATTAACCGCGATTATCGGATAACGCAATTTTCCTTCTTGCGCCAAAGCCCGCAGGCGGATAACCCCGGTAGTTGTCTCTTCAGTACCGCCAATAATATTAGCGTGCATTACCACGGGGCGCTGATGAATTGTGCTTACCAGGTCCGCGCCATCATCCATGGTAATATCCGGCTTAATGGCTAGCGCCGCTTTCAGATGCGCGTAATAAGTCTTGGTATCCTCTCCTTTAATCGCGAAAACACTCACTTTTAAATCTTTAACCAAAGCCGCCGCCACATCATCTTGAGTAGAAAGCGGGTTAGACGCGCAAATATACACATCCGCGCCGCCGGATTTTAAAACCTCCGCCAGCACCGCGGTTTCAGTAGTAACATGTAAACAACAGGCGGCCTTAAGGCCGGCTAAAGGTTTCTCTTTAGAAAATCTCTGCTTAATTAAATCCAAAACAGGCATATTTTTGGCTGCCCATTCAATTCTTAAAGCGCCTTTTTTTGCTAATTTTATATCTTTAATGTCATATTGCATATTATCCCCCATCGTTAACTAAATAATCTTAAAACTCGAATTAAAAACACGGGGACGGTTCTATTTTTTCATATTCAAAAAATAGTAAAAAATAGAACTCCTCCCCTGATTTTCGCTAATCTACAACTTCGCCGCTTGTCTTTTCAGGTTCTCTGCCTTATCCAGCTTCTCCCAGTGGAATTCCGGATCCGGCCTGCCAAAATGCCCGTAACTGGCAGTCTTCCTATATATAGGCCGGCGTAATTTCAATGATTCGATAATTCCTTTGGGGGTAAGTTCGAAATTCTGCCGGATCAGCTTCACCAAAGCCTCCTCTGAAAGAACAGAAGTCCCCTCAGTATTAACCATAATCGATAAAGGATCCGCCCGGCCGATAACATAAGCCAGCTGAATAAGGCATTTTTCCGCCAAGCCTGAGCCCACAATATTCTTGGCAATATAGCGGCACATATACGCCGCGGACCGGTCGACCTTAGTCGGATCCTTACCCGAGAATGCCCCACCCCCATGAGCCACAGCGCCGCCATAAGTATCCACAATTATTTTCCTCCCCGTCATGCCGGTATCAGACTGGGGGCCGCCCACAACAAATTTTCCCGTTTGATTAACATAATACTTAGTATTCTTATCTACCCAGCCTTTAAGAATCGGGCCGGCAACCTGGCGAATAATCTCACTCCGCGATTTTTCAGTAATGCGCTTGCCGCTTTTATCCAAGATATCATCGGTATGCTGAGAAGCTAAAACCACCGAATCCACGCGCACGGGCTTGCCATTATCATATTCAACCGTAACTTGAGTCTTTCCATCCGGGCCAAGGTACTTTAAAATCTTTTCTTTACGCACGCTGGTTAAACGCATAGCTAATTTTTGCGCCAGCATTAAAGCCAAAGGCATCAACTCCTTAGTTTCCTTGCAGGCATAACCAAACATTATGCCCTGATCCCCTGCTCCGCCGGTATCCACGCCTTGGGATATATCCGGAGACTGGGCATGAATCGCATTAAGAATAGCGCAAGTATGAAAATCAAAACCGTATTTAGGGTGGTCATAGCCAATCTCTTCAATTATCTTCCTGCTTATTTCATGCACATCGATAAAGCCAGTGGTTGTAATCTCTCCTCCCACAATTAAAAGCCCCATCGTGACATAGGTTTCGCAGGCTACCCGCGAATAAGGATCGTTTTTTAAGCAAGCATCCAAGACCCCGTCTGAGATCTGATCGCATAACTTATCCGGATGCCCTTCGGTTACCGACTCTGAAGTAAAATAATGTTTCCGCGCAGCCATGTCTCCTCCTCATTTTTCCCCAGCCTCCGGCGCTTGGGGAAAAATGACCCTCAAGCTCCCGCGAGGGGGGAAGCTTATTGAACAAATACTTTTTTTGCCGTGTTTAGGTATTTATAATCACCGATATCAAACCAAGAACCGCTAAATACGTATCCATAAACATCCACCTTATCTTTTAACCAAGCGATGTAACTTCCGGTGGCATCGGATTCTCTTTTCTCATCCCGCAAGTAGGCGCTAATCAAATTTAAATAATTTTTTGATAGATAATACAAGCACATCGCTACCAGGTTTGACTCCGGATGCTTAGGCTTCTCCTGAAAACTAATCACTCTCTTTAACTTATCCAGCTTAACTACGCCGTAACGGCTGGCATCAATTTTACGCTTTAATCTATACAAACCTAGGCTGGCAGGAGCAATATTTTTCTTAGCAGTATCCAAAAAACCTTGCAGAGAACCACTGAACAGGTTATCGCCGCCGACCACCAAGAGATCCTCTTGAACTTTCTTCTTGTTAATCGTAAAATTTATATCTCCAATCGCCCCTAACCTATCCTGATTATCTTTAGTCAAATCATCAACTAAAACGATCTTCTTGGGTGATTTTACTGTTTTGGCCCACTTTCTAAAATCAGCTATAAATTTACTATTGGTTACGATATAGATCTCATTAATCGAGCCGACTAATTCTAATTTATTAATGATATAATCTATTATCGGCCGGCCTTTTACCTCTAAAAGCGGCTTGGGATATTTTTTAGTTAACGGATATAGCCGGGTAGCATACCCAGCAGCTAAAATTAACGCCTTCACCCCGCACCTTCTTTCTTATTTTAAAATCTGGGCTAACCTATTTTGCGAAAATTCTTCAACTTCTTTACCAGTCGAAAGTACCATCGCCTGCGCGGCCAATTCCTGCGCGGCCTTAAAACCTACGGCGCGAATTACGTACTTTAATTCCGGAATCACCTGCGGCGGTAAACTAAACTCATCTAAACCTAAACCCAAAAGAATAAGCGCCAAAGACGGTTCCCCGGCCATCTCTCCGCACATGGCTACCTTGATTTTAGCCTGATGCGCCGCGTCAATAATCTTCTTAACCAATCTTAAAACTGCCGGATGCGCCGGGTCATAAAGATAGGCAACTTTCTCATTACTGCGGTCAACTGCCAAAGAATATTGGATTAAATCATTTGTCCCAATACTGAAAAAATCTGCTTCTTTAGCCAAGATATCCGCGGTCATTGCCGCTGAAGGAACCTCCACCATTACCCCCACTTCAATTTTATCATTAAATTTTAAATCATTCTGCCTAAGTTCTTGTTTAGCTTCATTCAGAAGCTGATTTGCCTGCCGCAGCTCCTCAACCCCGGAGATCATCGGATACATAAGTTTAAGGTTCCCATGCACTGAAGCCCGAAGAATAGCGCGTAGCTGCAACTTAAATATATCCGGGCGCGCTAAACAAAACCTAATCGCCCTCCACCCTAAAAATGGCTGCATTTCATGCGGAATTTTAAATTGCGATAAAAATTTATCTCCACCTATATCTAAAGTACGAATAACTACCGAATGCGGGTTCATCTCTTGGGCCACATACTTATAAGCCTGATAATGCTCCTCTTCGCTGGGAGAATCCTTGCGGTTCATATAAAAAAACTCCGTGCGGTAAAGCCCGATTCCCTGGCCTCCGTGCAGCTTAACGCTGGGCACCTCATCAGGAAATTCGATATTCGCGTTAATCAAAATTGCCCGGCCATCGGTAGTAACTGCCGCTAAATCTTTAACCGACAAAAATTTATCCGCGATACCTTTTAACTTTTCAAGTTTCTGTTGATAATTCCTAAGCGTTTCCTCATCAGGATTAATAATTACGATCCCCATACTGCCATCAACAATCAGTATGTCTTGCGGATTAACTTTAGAGGTTACGCCTTCTAACCCTACCACCGCGGGAATCTCTAGGGATTTAGCCATAATCGCGGTATGCGAAGTCTTACCGCCAATATCCGTGACAAAAGCAGCGACATTCTTGGTATGCATGGCCACGGTATCCGAAGGAGAGATATCATGCGCCACAATAATCGCCTTGGCCCCGACATCATCTAAGCCTTTCTTCTTTTTCCCTAGAAGATTCCTTAATATCCTTTTACCGACATCGTTAATATCCGCGGCGCGTTCCTTAAGGTACTCATCCTCGATTTTCAAAAACACACCGATATATTTCTTTAAAACCTCGGAAAAGATATAGGCAACGTTAAGCTGTTCTTTTTTAAGGCGGCTGATCACCTCTTCAATGAGCATCCGGTCTTCCAGGACCAAAAGATGCGCGTCAAAAATCTGCGCCTCTTCCTGGCCCATATCTAAACTAATCCTTTTTTGCAGTTGGATAATCTCACGGCGAGTCTGAATCAACGCTTCTTCAAAGAGTTGAATCTGCAGGGGGATGTCCGCCCAGTTAATCGCTTCGCGGACGACGATAAACTCCTCTTTACCTAACAGGTAAGCCGGCCCAATACTAATACCGCCCGCGGCGGCGATTCCTTTTAGTTGAATCATAGCTCTTCCTCGCTGCTAATTAATTTTTCCAACTCTACCAACGCGGCCGCGGCATCCGTTCCATCCGCCTCAATGACAATCAAACTATCCTTCTCCGCCCCCAGCATAAGAATACCCATAATCGATTTACCATTAATCTCTTCACCATCATGGCGCACGGTAATCCGCGCGTCAAATTTATTAGCTATCTGCACAAATATAGCCGCCGGCCGGGCGTGTAATCCCTGTTTATTTTTTACGATTAATTCTTTTCTAATTAAAGGCATCCCTAGATCTCTTCAATAAAACTCAAAATAATTTTAGCTAATTTTTCCGCGTCATGGCGGATTACCCCGCCGGCAATCATGCTAAAATCTTCCTCGACCAGGCGAACCCCAAGATTCTCAATCTTCTTACGGTCATTAACCACTAAAAGCGAATTATCTTTAGAGTAGCGCTTTAAGACCTCAGCCGGAACCTCGCCATTATTTACCACGCAGTAATCCAGAATCTGTTCATTACTGTGTTTCAGGAGAGCTTTAATATGATCAGAAACACTATAGCCATCGGTTTCTCCCGGTTGAGTCATCACATTGCAAACATAAACTTTTATGGCTTCCGATGAGGCGATCTCTTGAGCAATCTCTTTAATTAATAAATTCGGAATTATACTAGTGTACAAAGAACCCGGGCCTAAAACAATGATTTGCGCTTCTTTGATTGCTTTTAAAGCATCCGGCGTAGCCAATGGCTCCTCGGGAGTAAGGCTGACTCTGTTAATCGGCTTTCTAGCCAGAGGAATCTGTTCTTCTCCAATAACCATTGAGCCATCTAAATAATGCGCCACCAACGTTACATCTCCCAAGGTTGAGGGAATAACCTGGCCCCGTAAAGCTAAAACCTTGCTGGTTTCCTTAATCGCCTTTTCAAAATCACCAGTCAAACGCGTCATTACCGTAAGAAAAAGATTCCCAAAAGAATGCCCGGAAAACTCGGAATTAGCATCAAATCGAAATTGGAAAAGATCCCGCATCAATGCGGGGGCATCCGCCAGAGCCACCAAACAGTTACGTATATCACCGGGAGGTAAAACATCAAACTGCTGCCTAAGCCTGCCGCTGGAACCCCCGTTATCCGCCACCGTGACTACCGCGGAAATATTGGACGTGTAATTTTTTAACCCGCTTAAAAGAACAGATAAACCCGTGCCGCCGCCTACGGTAACAATGCGCGCTCCACGGCTTAAATGCTTCTTTTGATACAAAATATCAATTAGCTCTGTACCCCTGCTGGATGGAACAAATATGGCAATAAAAGAACGCATCAAGCGTTTGACGCCTAAAATTAAAATTATAATTCCAGAAATTACCACCAAAGCATCTAAAATTTGAATCAACCAAAATTCTTCACTGCGTAAATTAGCCGTACCCAAAATTAAAAGTATGACACCCAAAGCGCTTAAACCAACCCAGCGTTTAATCCCTATCCCCGGATAAAACCATTTTAAAATATCGGTAGTATTAGCTTTCATTTTTAGAGAAATATCTTCTTAAATTATACCCCTTAGGAATCAAATCTTTTTTTCATCTTCCTGAGTAATAACCTTAATTACGGATTTTTCATCCATACAGGTACGTAAGGTATCACGAAAGTATTTATCCTTTAAGAGGCGGGATATTCTAGCTAAGGCTTTAAGATGCGGGCCGGCGGAATCCTGCGGGGCAACCAGCAAAAAGAAAATATAAGCTAACTCGCCGTCCAGGGAATCAAAATCCACGCCCTTTTTGGAAAGGCCAAAAGCGGCCACCAGCTTATCCACGCAATCGCATTTGGCATGCGGTATGGCGATGCCTTGGCCGATAGCCGTTGATCCTAAGGCTTCTCTGGACATTAACGCGTCAATGAGCTTATTACGATTACGTTTTTCCACGTCAGAAGCTTCAATCAAAAAATCCACCATTTCTTTGATCACATCTTCCTTATTGGTGGATTTGATATCAACAAGAATCGCCTTCTTCGAGAGAAAATCCATTATCTGCATTTGTTTCTCCTTTTTAAATGAGCCCCGCCATTGGCGGGGCGAATTTAATCCGCCAATCTTTGTGGCGGAAAAATACATATGTTATATTTCAATGGAGCGGGAGACGGGATTCGAACCCGCGACATCAACCTTGGCAAGGTTGCGCTCTAGCCAGCTGAGCTACTCCCGCAAATTAGGTGCTAGGTGCTCGGCTATTAAACAATTACCTAGCACCTAGAACCTAGCACCTAATATCATTCCAGCAAAACAGTGGGCGGAAGAGGATTTGAACCTCCAAGGGTTGCCCCAATAGCTCCTAAGGCTATCGCGTCTGCCAATTTCGCCATCCGCCCGGATATATTTCCTCTTTCCAACCTACGTTCTACCTACTACCTACTGAATTTATGAGCCTCCCGCGACTCTCCCGCCCGCTCAATAAACCTTAGGGCGGGATCCCGCCACCATTCTAAACTGACTGGCGGGAGAACGCGGCACTCCGCGTTACCACATAACACAATAACAATTTAGTGAGCCTCCCGCGACTCGAACGCGGCACAACCACATTAAAAGTGTGGTGCTCTACCTGATGAGCTAGAGGCCCAAATTACGGCTTAAAACTCCAACACTTCCTTCTCTTTGCTCTTAAGAAGTTCGTCAATCTTAGCGATATATCTATCCACTACCTTCTGTAACTCATCAATACCGCGAAATTTCTCGTCTTCAGAAACAACTTTATCTTTTTCCAGTTTCTCGACAGATTCTTTAGCTTCTCTTCTAATCGTACGCAAAGACACCCGGCCGTCTTCAGACATTTTGTGCAGTAATTTAGCCATCTCCAGGCGCCTCTCTTTGGATAACTGCGGAACAGTGATTCTAATTATCTTACCGTCATTAGAAGGGCTGACCCCCAGATTAGATTTCAGAATTGCCTTCTCAATCTCAGCAACCGCCGTAAGGTCCCAAGGCTGAATAACAATCAAATGCGCGTCCGGAGCGGATATGGCTGCCAACTGTTTTAACATCGTCGGAGTTCCATAATAATCAATATGCAGGCCTTCCACTAAGCTCGGGGACGCCCTGCCGGTCCTTACTTCATGGAACTGGCGATTCATCGATTCAAAAGCCTTTTTCATTTTTTCCTCAGTACCCTGGATTGTTTCTTTAATAGACATATTTACTTACCTCCGCTTAGCGCACGACCGTACCAATCTTCTCGCCTAAAATTACACGCTTAATATTACCCGCGCGATTAAGATTAAAAACCACAATCGGTAATTTATTATCCATACATAAACTGATTGCGGTGGCGTCCATTACCTTTAAACCCTTATTAAGCACATCAATGTATTTTAATTGAGTAAACTTTCTGGCGTCTTTTACTTTCAGCGGATCAGCCGAGTAGACTCCATCAACTTTAGTGGCTTTCAAAATAACATCGGCATTAATCTCCATCGCCCGTAAAGCTGCCGCGGTATCCGTAGTAAAGTAAGGATTGCCGGTGCCGGCGACGAAGATAACCACTCTGCCTTTTTCTAAATGCCGAATCGCCCTTCTTTTAATATAAGGCTCAGCTATCCTTTGCATTTCAATAGCGGTCAAGACCCGGGTCGGCACGCCTGTTTTCTCCAACGCGTCCTGCAGAGAAAGCCCGTTAATCACGGTAGCCAACATCCCCATGTAATCCGCGACACTCCGGTCTAAGTTCAAGCCTCGGCAAGCAGTATTCTCCTGGCCGCGCAGAATATTACCCGCGCCTAAAACTACTGCCACATCCACCCCCAGATCCCTAACTTCTTTGATCTGGCGCGAAATGGCCAAAAGCACCTCTGGATCTATACCCTGCGTTTTCCTGCCGGCAAGCGCCTCGCCGCTAAGTTTAAGGACAATTCTCTTATAGGCTGGTTTGGCCATTTATTCGCCAATCTTGTAGCGGATAAACCTGCGGATAACAATATTTTCACCAATTTTTGCCACCATACTGCCTAAATAATCTTTAATCATTAAACTCGGGTCTTTCACAAAAACCTGCTCTAATAAACAATTATTCTTATAGTAGTCTTCTTTATTTTTTTCATGTTTTAGAACCTCTTCAGGGACATCTTCTTTCTTGATATACTCCGGGCTAGTAGCGGCAATCTGCATCGCCAGATCCTTGGTAAACTTAGTAAACTCTTCATTCCTAGCCACAAAATCTGATTCACAGTTAACCTCCAGCAAAACTCCAATTTTATTGCCATGATGGATATAGCAATCAATCCTGCCCTCTTTGGCAGCGCGGCTCTGCTTTTTAGCGGCAATCTCCAGGCCTTGCTTACGTAATAATATCACTGCCTGTTTGATATCACCCTTGGCCTCCTCTAAAGCTTTTTTACAATGCGCGATACTTGAACAAGTTATATCTCTCAATTCCTTAATCGCGTTAACTGAATTCTTCACTTCACACCTTCCTGCCTGCCGGCAGGCAGGCTTTCTTATTCAATATTATTCCTACTATTTATCCCTTTAAACCTTAATCTTTAAAAATAAAATTACCCTTTTTTCCTTAGTTTCGGGTTAATTTCCGCGGCTGCCTTGGCGTGCGCCCTTTTTACTGCTGAGGCCTCATCAGGCGGCTGGCTATCCTCAACAATTTCTTCGATTTCTTTAATTTTAATCTCTTCTTCCGGAAGAACCTCCGTGAAAATATCAGCCTTAGCCTCTTCTACTTTAACCCCTTCCTGAGCAAGATAGGACAAGAATTTTTTTCTTCCTTCGATAATCGTATCAGCGATAATCGAAACTATCGTGCGAATGGATTTGGTGGCATCGTCGTTACCGGGAATAGGATAGTCTACCAAGTCAGGATTAGAGTTGGTATCAATCAAACCAATAATCGGAATCCCCAGCCTGCGCGCTTCGCGCACCGCTGTCTCTTCTTTTTTAGTATCCACAACAAACGCTGCTTTGGGCATGCGTTCCATGGGAACAATCCCTGAAAAATTCTTATTGAGCTTAGCCAGCTCTTTTTCCAGGCGCGCGATTTCTTTTTTAGTCAATTTTTCAAATGTTCCATCGGTGCGCATCTTTTCAATATCCTTTAGGCGGTTAATGCTCTTTTTGATGGTGGCAAAATTAGTCAGCATGCCGCCCGGCCAACGGTCAGTAACGTAATACATTCCGCTGCGGATAGCCTCTTGCTTAATTACATCCTGAGCCTGCTTTTTAGTTCCCACAAAAAGAATAAATTCTCCTTTTGAGGTTATCTCCATTAAAAAATCCCGGGCCGCGTTAATGCACTCCTCGGTTTTTTCCAAGTCGATAATGTAAATACCGCTTCTGGAGCCAAAAATAAACTTCTTCATTTTGGGGTTCCAGCGTTTAGTCTGGTGGCCAAAATGTACGCCCGCTTCTAAAAGTTGCTTGATTAAGTCTGATGGCACGTCTTTACTCCTTCTCTATTGGTTAATATGCATTTTTTGCCCTTCTTATAAGTAAGGCAAAAAGTTAATCCGGTAATTATAGCAGAATTTTACCTATTTTTGCAACTATTTTTGTAACTCTTGAGCTTCGTAGAGCCGCTTATATAAACCGTTCTTTTCCAGCAGCTGGCTATGCGTTCCCTGCTCAACAATCGAGCCTTGATCTAAAACTACAATTCTATTGGCGTTTCTTACCGTGGAAAGCCGGTGCGCGATCATAAATACCGTTCTACCGCTAACCAAACGATCCAAAGCTTCCTGCACAATGCGTTCGGATGTAGAATCCAATTGCGAAGTAGCTTCATCCAAGATTAATATCGGAGCATCCTTAAGCAGGGCACGGGCAATGGCAATCCGCTGGCGCTCTCCTCCGGAAATCATTACCCCCCGGTCACCGATAATCGTCTCATAACCTTGCGCGCAATTAAGTATAAAATCATGGGCATGCGCTTTTCTGGCTGCCTCCTCTATCTCTTCAAAAGAAGCATTAGGCTTGCCATAAGCAATATTAGCCCGAATCGTATCATTAAAAAGCATAGTTTCTTGATTAACAATACCCACCTGGCTGCGTAATGACTTCAGGCTAAATTCCCGGATATTGACCCCATCAATGAATACCGCTCCATTTTGCGGATCATAAAAACGCGGAATTAAATCTACCAAAGTACTTTTTCCCGAGCCGCTCGGGCCGACGATCGCCAGCATCTGGCCGTATTCTATATCTAAGTTAATGCCTTTTAAGATTTGCGCATCGGCATAACTAAACCCAACATCATTAAACTTGATCTGCTTCTTAAAACCGCTCAAAATCTTGGCTGACAAAGGCTCTTGGACGCTGGCTTGGGCCTCCAATACCTCATGAATGCGCTCACTAGCAGCCATGCCCTGCTGATTCAAAGCATTAACCTGGCTTAGTTTTTTAAATGGCGAGAACAAAGAAAAAAAACAACCTATACAAAACCCGAAAACACCAAAAGATACCCTCCCGGCAATAACCTCATGGCCGCCCCAGATAAACACCAGAATACCGGCTACTACCGCTAAATACTCCGTAAAGGGGCCAAGCAGAAGCGAGCGTTTAATTGTCTTCATGCAGATTTTATAATAATCCGCGTTTACCCGGTTAAACTTATTAACCTCATACTCTTCCATATTAAAAGCCTTGACAATCCTGGCGCCCATAATCGTCTCATAGAGCAAGGAGTTGGTATCGGCGATTTTTTCTTGGGAACGCTTAGAAAGCTTTCTTAGGGCCTTACCAACTTTAATAATCGGAAAACTGATTAAGGGCACAAACACAAACGCGACTAAAGCCATCCTAAAATAAAAAAAGAAAATAACCGTGGCAAAAACAACTACCTGCAGGCTCTGATAAATCAAATCCCTTGAGCCATAGGATACGGCATTCTCCACGATTTTAACGTCGTTAGTAATCCGCGACATCAACTCACCGCCGCGTTTATGCGTAAAATAATTAAGGGATAGGAATTGAATCTTGGCGTAAAGCTGGCTTTTAATGTCCCGTATAACCCGCTGGCCGATATCCGACAAAATATAATTTTGAAAAAACCCAAAAATCCCTTTTAAAAGAAAAAGCAAAAGAACGCCGGCCGCTATATAGTTAAGCATCAACTCCGCAGGAGTATTATTGATTTTATCCACAAAACCCGCCAAAAAATCCGGCAATTTGACGGGAACAATTATTTTTTTATTCGTCATAACCTTATCCGCCAGAGGCACTATCATTCCCAAAGATACCCCATCAAACACCGCGGAGAACCCCATGCAAACGATCGCCGCAAAAAAAGGCCATTTATAAGGTTTGACGAATTGCAATAACTTTAAATAATCCTTCATCTTTTTCACCTTCCTTAAGAAAATTATTTTAACATATCAACCTAACCATAGCAAACCTTTTTATTTAAAATCCGGGGACGGTAAAAGATTAAAAACTAGGGGACGGTTCTCTTAAGAGAACCGTCCCCGGATTTTCGATTTTATCTTTAATTTTATATTTTAGTTGCAAGAAAACACACACTTTGCTATGATACAACATATGAATAAAATCAGAGTAGGCGTAATCGGGGTAGGGCATTTAGGCAGTATTCACGCTAAGATTTATAAAGAAAGCCCAAATTGCCAGCTAGTGGGGGTATGCGACACCAACCAAGAATCCTTAAACCAAGTTTGTTCTAATTTAAAAGTAGCCGGATATACTGATTACCGGGAACTTTTTAAAAAAGTTGACGCGGTAAGCATTGCCGTACCCACCTCATTACATCATCAAGTTGCCACAGCGTTCCTTAAAGCCGGCATCCACACCTTGGTGGAGAAACCTTTTACCCTCACCTTAAAAGAAGCTGACGAGCTGATTAAAACCGCCGCTGGAAATTCGCTTATCCTCCAGGTCGGCCACATTGAAAGATTTAATTCCGCGTTTGCCGCTACCTTGAAAATTATTAAAGCGCCGAAATTTATCGAATGCCACCGGCTCTCCAGTTTCCCCAACCGCTCTTTAGACGTGGGAGCGGTGCTGGACATTATGATTCATGATATTGATATTGTCTTAGGATTGGTTAACTCTCCCTTAAAAAGAATCGATTCCGTAGGGGTAAATATCCTGACAAAATTCGAAGATATCGCCAATGCCCGCTTGAGTTTTAAAAATGGCTGTGTGGCTAACCTCACTGCCTCGCGCGTATCTGAGGACTCCATGCGTAAGATCCGCATCTTTCAGGAGGACACCTACATCTCCCTGGATTATAAAAACGCTGAGGCATCGGTTTACCGCAAGATTGGAATAGAAATAACTAAAACTAACCTGCCGATAGAAAAAGAGCAGCCCTTGCAAAAAGAGCTGGAATCCTTCATCAATTGCGTAATCAATAAAACCACCCCTCTGGTCAGCGGGAAAGTTGCCCGAAGCGCCTTAGCCGTTGCCCTGGAAATTCAAAAACAAATATGGCGAAAATAAAAAATATTTTTATTATTTGCGGAGAACCTTCCGGAGACCTGCTGGCAGGAAACCTGGTTAACGCAATTAAAAATATTGGCCCTAATATAAAAATATCCGGAATTGGCGGAACAAATTTAGCCAAAGCTGGATGTGAAATTTTCTACAATATTAATGAGCTCTCCGTGATGGGTTTCTTTGATGTTTTAAAGAAACTGCCGAAATTCTTTAAGTTAAAAAAAATAATTTTAAGGAAAATTGATGAAGATAAACCAGATGCCATCATCCTGGTTGATTTTTCCGGTTTTAACCTGCGCTTAGCCAAAGCCATCAATAAACGCATTCCGGTGGTTTATTATGTCAGCCCTCAAGTTTGGGCTTCCAGGGAAGGCAGAATAAATAGTATAAAAAAATTTATCTCTAAAATGGTTGTTCTTTTTAAATTTGAAGAGGAATTTTATAAAAAACGAGGAATTCAAGCAATCTGCGTTGGGCACCCTCTTATTGACCTGGTAAAACCGGTTCTGCCAAAACAGGAGTTTGTAATAAATTACCGCCTTGCTTGCGGCAAAAAAATTATTGCCATGCTTCCCGGATCACGTAAACAAGAAATAAAAATAATGCTGCCGATAATGCTCAAAGCCGCTAAGTTCATTAATAAAACAATTCCTCAGGCACAATTTATTATCGCCAAAGCTTCTAACCTAGGCGCGCAAATATATTTGAATGAATGTAAAGAATTTAATTTAGATATAAAAATTATCGATGGGTTAACTTATGATTGTTTAAACAACGCGGATGCCAGCCTGGTCTGCTCCGGAACCGCCACTTTAGAAGCGGCAATTACGCAAAAACCTTTTGTAATTATCTATAAAACCAACCTGCTTAATTATTTACTTTACCGGCCGCAAGTAAAGATTCCTTACATCGGTATGGCCAATATTGTGGCAGGGAAAAAGATAGCCCCAGAGTTTATCCAATTTAACGCCCGGCCTGAAATGATTGCCAAATCCATTATCAAACTTCTGCAAAACCCCGCCTCTGCTAACCGCATGAGCCAAGATTTAAGGACTGTAAAAGACTCTCTGGGTGAACCTGGAGCGGCAGGACGGGCGGCAAAGCTCATCCTTGAATTTCTCCAAAAATAAAGGGGACGGTTCTCTTAAAAAAAAGAGAACCGTCCCCTGGATTTTATTGTTATCAACCACAAAATCAACATATTGCTTTTGCCTGATTTGCGCGGAATCTGATAATCCAAGATAGACTGGGCTTAAAGTAATCAGCCCATCCGGCTTACTATTGGCATAACAATTGTAACTCGAAAATAAATACTCTTCCGGGTGATATACCATGCCTGCGCGGACAGGATTAAGTTCTATATATTTACCGCATTGCAATAGATGCGCATCCGTATCAATAATATTACTCTTAAATCTATCTTGCCAGAAATGACCAAAATAACCATACTTTTTTCGGTAATAATGAAAGTACGTCAGATTCAACTGTTTCATAAATTTTGATAAAGTGCTATCTGGGTTAAGATTTAAAATGATGTGGATATGGGTATTCATCAAACAATAATGAAATATATCTATTTTATTCTCATCTTTTAGCTCCCGTAATAACGTATAGTATCGTAATTTGTCATTATCGCTATGAAATACAGCACTTCGATTATTGCCTCTACTGATAACATGTAAAGCCGCATTATTCAGAATTACTCGTTTAACCCTAGGCATAAAAAATCCCTCCTTTTACTATAATTGACGTAAAAGAAGGGAAAATCTAACTAGAATAAAGAAAAAATCAAGGGGACGGTTCTCTTAAAAAAAAGAGAACCGTCCCCTGGTTTTTATTTCTTGGCTGGTTTGGCCAAAGGTTCAACGTTGACAAATGTGCGCACTTTACCGTGGCTAGTTTTTTTACGCGTAAAATAAACTTTTCCCGAACAAACCGCGAATAACGTGCCTAAACCGCGGACATTAACCCCCGCCTTATAAGTATCAATACCGCGGACCAAAATCTCACCAGTCTTAACCAGCTTACCGCCGCTAGACTTAAGCGCTTTATCTTTTTTGGGAGTAGAAAAACCACCAATCATTTTAAGTTTCCTCCTTAAGTTTTTATCTAGGAAAATACTCTACCACAAAATCCTTAATTAAGCAATATTTCTTCGTCTTTATCCGGGATATATACCTCTTGCCCTCTCTGGGTCAAGATATCCGCGAGTATTTTTGATTGCTCAAGCTCTCCATGTACTAGAAAAATTCGTTTAAGAGGCAGGCAGCCGGAAACAAAATCCAGCAGTTCCGCCTGGTCGGCGTGCCCGGAGAAAGAGTTAATTACCACCACTTCCGCGTTAAGCTCATATTCCACTCCGAATATTTTTACAAAAGGTATTTTCTCAACTATCCTCCTGCCCAAGGTATCCTGGGCCATATACCCGACCACCAAAATCATATTGCGTGAATCTTCGATATTATTCTGCAAATGATGCAATATTCTTCCAGACTCGCACATACCGCTGCCGGCAATAATAATCATCGGCCGCTTATCCGTATTTAAGGCCTTAGATTCCTTTTGTTCGCGGATAAAACGTAAATTCAATAATTCAAATGGATTATCCCCCCGGGCAAATGCCTGGCGGGTTCTGGCATTTAAAAAATCCAAATGATACTTAAAAAGATCGGTGATATTCGTAGCTAACGGGCTATCCACGTAAATCGGCACGGTGGGAATAATTTTTTCTTTAAGTAATTCATTTAAAAAATAGATTACCTCCTGGGTACGCTCCAAAGTAAAAGAAGGAATAAGCACTTTTCCTCCTCTTTTAACCGCCCGGGAAATTGCCTCTCTGAGCTTAGATTGCGCTTCATCAATCGGCCGATGCAGCCTGCCGCCATAGGTAGATTCTAAAATTAAATAGTCCAGGCCCTTAGGAATTACCGGATTATTCAAAAGAGGCAGATTCTTCCTTCCTAAATCCACGGCATAACCTAAGCGTAAAGTTCGTTGGGCGTCTTTAATATCCAAAATGATAATCCCTGAGCCCAAAATATGCCCGGCATCGACAAGCGTGGCAAATATATCTTTGGCAATGCAAAATTTCTGGTTATACGAAATAGAACGAAAACTCTTGGTAGCCCGCGAAGCCTCCTTGGCGGTATACAGAGCCTTGCGCAGAGGCAGCCCCAGGCGCCGGTTAATTTTATTTACATAGCGCACATCTTCTTCCTGAATCTTGCCTGAATCCACCAGCATCAGGTCCGCCAAGTCCTTGGTTGCCGAAGTAGTATAGATCTTACAGCGTAACCCCTGCTTGATTAAATTAGGAATATTACCGCAATGATCAATATGCGCGTGCGACAAAACCATGGCTTTAATCGTCCGCGGATTATAATGAAAAGTGGTGTTAATTTTATAAAAAGCTTCGCGATGCCCCTGAAAAAGCCCTCCATCCAGCAGAATATCGGTATTTTGCGCCGAGATTAAATGGCTTGAACCAGTAACAGTTTTTGCGCCTCCCAGAAATTTTATTTTAATTGGCATAATCAGAAAAACTTAAACGAAGTTTAAGTTACAAAAAGATTACGGGAAGAGAACTTCCCATCAGTAGTTAAATTTACTCCTAATCGCTTTAACCCCACCTCATCTCCCGGAGTAGGAATATGTGTCAAGTGCACTTCACAGCCTCTTAGTGCCCCGAGTTTATGCATCGCCAGCTCCGCGGTATGGCTGGCAGAGGCGCTGATAGCCAGAGCAATTAAACACTCTTCTAAATCCAAGCTCTCTGAATCCGACTTCAAAATATCCTTTTTTAGTTTGGCGATCTGATTTATAACCTGCGGGCTCAAAAGCAGTATCTCATCCGGAATACGCGCTAGCGCCTTAAGCGCGTTCATCACCAGGCTAGAGGCGGCATGCATAAGCTTGGAATTTTTACCCGTAAGCATTTCTCCGGTACTTAGCTGAATTGCCGCTCCACAGAATACCCCATCATGCCCCTTATCTTGCTTCTCCGCCCCTTGCGCGGCTTTTCTGGCAACCTCTACCACCGCCCGATCCGTAACTTTTACCCCCACCTCCTCCATCAGTGAAACTACCCTATCCACGGTTTCTTTTTTCTCAATGCCCAAAAGATATTCGCTATTATATCTAAAATACCGGCGGATAAGTTCCTGCTTAGCCGCATCCCGCACTACTTGATCCTCAATAATCCCAAAACCAGCGCGATTAACCCCCATATCCGTAGGAGAATTATAAGCAGGCAAATTATAATTCTTGGTAAAAATCCTGCTTAATATAAGCTTAAGAATAGGAAAACTTTCTACATCGCGGTTATAGTTAACCGCGCTCTGATTATATTTCTCCAAATGAAACGGGTCGATAAGGTTATAATCCTGGATATCGGCCGTAGCCGCTTCATAAGCAACATTAACCGGATGTTTCAACGGTAAATTCCAAATCGGAAAGGTTTCAAATTTCGCGTATCCGGCATTTATTCCGCGTTTGTGCTCATGAAACAATTGCGAAAGGCAGGTAGATAGTTTACCGCTGTTAGGGCCGGGAGCGGTAACCACCACAACGGGATTCTTGGTTTGAATGTAATCATTTTTCCCAAAACCATTTTCGCTCACTATAGCATCCACGTCAACCGGATAACCAGAAATAGAATAGTGCGAATAAACCTTTACTCCGCGGCGCTCCAGCTTATTTTTAAATATTACTGCCGAAGGCTGATTAGCAAAGCGTGTAATCACTACAGCCAAAATATCCAATCCCCACTTTCTTAAGTCATCGATTAATTTTAAGGTAGCGGCATCGTAAGTAATCCCGAAATCCCCGCGCACCCTGCCCTTTTCAATATCCGCGGCATATATAGAAAGCACGATATCAATTTTATCCTTTAAACACTGCAATAATCTAATCTTAACATTAGGATCATAACCCGGCAGGACGCGCGCGGCGTGATAATCAAAACAAAGCTTGCCGCCAAATTCCAAGTAAAGTTTATTATCAAAATTCTTTACCCTATCCAAGATAGCGGCCGTCTGGTCTTTAAGGTATTTCTCGTTATCAAAACCCATTTTTTTAATCATCTTTCCCTCGTTATTTTCAAAAGCATTATATTATGCCATTCATGTTTTGTAAAGAAAAACAAGGGGACGGTTCTGTTTTTTAGAAAAAGGTGACTGTCACGCTTTTTGTGACTGTCACCTTTGCCAAAAAAAACAGAACCGTCCCCTTGTTTTATATTTATTTATCATAAGTAGAGTAAAAATAAGGGGTACGCGCCTTAAACTCCGCGGCGCAGGTATCCACTAATTTAAAATCAGGCGTTATATTCATCGATTTTCTTAGATGATAAACCTCGCTCTCACTTAAAGATAAAAGCTTGGCCAGCTGTTTATCACTAAAACCATACTCCTTGGCTTGCTTAAGCAGATCCCGGGAAAGGCTGTTCTTATTCTTAAACAGCTCCCTTTCGCAATCAATGATCTCTTTAATATTATGCAAAAACCAGCGGTCAATCTTAGTTAAATCATGCACCATTTCGACATCTAATTTAGCGCGAAAAGCATCGCCAATATAAAAAATCCTTTCAGCATTAGGCTGTCTTAATTTCTGATAAATTTTATCTAAGATTTCACTTCCGGCTTTAATCTCCTCCGATTGATTAAAGACGATGCTTTCTAAACCAAACTTCTTAAGCTCTAACGCGCGCAGCCCTTTCTGCAGGGCTTCTTTGAATGTGCGTCCGATAGCCATCGCTTCACCCACGGACTTCATGGATATCCCCAGTGTATTTTCTGCCAAAGCGAATTTTTCAAAGGTAAAACGCGGTATCTTTACCACGCAATAATCAATCGCCGGCTCAAAACAAGCAGGAGTTAGCCGGGTGATATCATTAGGAATTTCATCTAAACTGTACCCTACGGCAAGCTTAGCGGCAATTTTGGCAATCGGAAAACCTGTGGCTTTTGAAGATAATGCTGAACTGCGCGATACCCGGGGATTCATCTCAATGACCACCATCCTGCCGGTTTCCGGATGCACGGCAAATTGGATATTGGAACCACCGGTGGCCACGCCAATCTCACGAATACAAGCAATAGCGGCGTTACGCATTAATTGATACTCTTTATCGCTAAGGGTCTGGATTGGCGCCACAGTAATGCTATCTCCGGTATGCACGCCCATCGGATCAAAATTTTCGATAGTACAAATAACCACAACATTGTCTTTTAAATCCCGCATGACTTCCAGCTCAAATTCTTTCCAACCGATAACCGACTCTTCAACCAGGATCTCGCTAATTATGCTGGATTCCAGGCCGCGTTTAGCTAAAACCTTAAACTCTTCAATATTGTAAGCGATTGAGCCTCCGGCTCCTCCCAGCGTAAAACTAGGCCGGATAATCAGAGGAAAACCGACTTTTTGCGAAACGACAATTGCTTCCTCCAGATTATAAGCCCGGCCGCTTTTCGGCAGGTCCAATCCGATCTTTTGCATTGCCGCTTTAAACAATTGCCGGTCCTCGCCTTTTTTGATCGCCTTAATATCCGCTCCGATAATTTCAACTTTATATTTCTTCAATACTCCTTTTTGAGCTAACCCGATAGTCGTATTCAAAGCCGTCTGGCCGCCCAGAGTAGGCAAAAGCGCGTCCGGCCTTTCCTTAGCAATAATCTTCTCAACCACTTCCACGGTAATCGGTTCAATATAAGTCTTATCAGTAATCTCCGGATCAGTCATAATGGTTGCCGGATTAGAATTCACCAAAATTACCTTATACCCCTGTTGTTTTAAAACCTTACAAGCCTGGGTGCCGGAATAATCAAATTCACAGGCCTGGCCAATAATAATGGGGCCGGAACCAATAATTAAAATTTTCTGAATATCCGTTCTCTTGGGCATAAATTTTCTTTTTTCTGATACATTCGACGGCGCCCACAAAAAGGCGCCGCTTGAGTATCAATCCTGAGCAAACCCCGGCTTCAGGCCGGGGTACGTCGAAGGATTGACTTTTGCATTAACCGGGCGAACTCCGCGAATAAATATTCGGCATCCTGCGGGCCCGGAGCTGCTTCCGGATGAAACTGCACGGAAAATACCGGTAATTTTTTATGCCGCAATCCTTCTAAAGTACCGTCATTTAAATTTACATGCGTCAGCTGAATATCTTTTTTCGGCAAAGAATCGATATCCACGCAAAATCCATGATTCTGGCTAGTGATATAAACTTTACCTGTTTTTAAATCTTTAACTGGATGGTTTGCGCCATGATGGCCGAATTTAAGTTTATAGGTTGCGCCGCCTAAGGCCAGAGCGAGTATCTGATGCCCCAGGCAAATTCCAAAGATCGGAACACGGCCAATCAAGCAGGCAGTCGTCTTAACCGCGTAATCTACTGCCGCCGGATCCCCCGGCCCGTTAGAAAGTAAAACTCCGTCGGGATGAACCGCCAGAATTTCTTTAGCGGTTGTCCACGCGGGCATTACCGTAACATTACATTTATGACGCAGTAATTCTCTTAATATATTATACTTTACCCCGCAATCTAAAACCACCACCTTAAATTTAGCATCTTTAATCCGCGTATAAGCATATTTCCTGGGTATAGTAACATCCTTAACTAGGTCTACTCCAACTAAACCCCTGCTTAATCTGGCTTTATTGGCCAAACTGTGCTCATCAAAATCTACGGTAGACAAGATTGCTTTCATCGAGCCTTTTTCTCTGATCCGCAAAGCCAACTGGCGGGTATCAATTCCTTCGATAGCTAAAATATTATTTTCTTTTAAATACTCTCCTAACCCCTGCTCTTTCCTCCAATTACTGGCAATTTTACTATGCTCCTTAACTACAAAACCTTCCAAAAAAGGCCGGCGGCTCTGTGCGTCTTCTTGATTAATTCCATAATTACCAATCAAAGGATAGGTCATCATCACAATTTGGCCTTTATAAGAGGGATCGGTAATAATCTCCTGGTATCCGGCCATACTAGTATTAAAAACAACTTCGCCCAGAACTTCACCGCTTGAGCCAAAGGAGCTGCCTTTAAATACCGCGCCATCTTCTAAAACTAAAATTGCCTGCATATCTAATTTTCCTTATTATTCAACTTGCTTAGTTTAATTTAAAAACCTACACCTACAAAAAAAGGCGTTTAGTGCCGAGTATCCGGCTCCTAAACGCCTTTGTTTAAGAAACTATAGCACAGTTGGCCTGATTGTCAATTTATTTTTAGTGAGCGGTAGTATACTCAATTGTGTGTAAATTCGTTTTGCTGTCTAGCGGGTCCTGCCTCGGGCATTTTCTTGCGCTGACGCGCTGCGAAAACACCCGAGTCACCCGCTGGACAAAACAATTAAAAAGGCG
>Ga0247842_10001376_pt1 | contig 41173 bp, 35 predicted proteins | sample LaCruzMarch2015__3_FD_192411 | JGI IMG/M metagenome (GOLD analysis project Ga0247842, IMG submission 192411) | Freshwater microbial communities from meromictic Lake La Cruz, Castile-La Mancha, Spain - LaCruzMarch2015_19m | ecosystem: Environmental > Aquatic > Freshwater > Lake | place: Spain...
GCAGGCGTCGGTAGCGGTCCAGGTGCGGGTGACGCTGTACGAGCCGGCGCAGAGGCCGGGCGTCGTCACGTCAACGAACGTGAGCGTGAGCGCGCTACCGCAGGCATCCGTCGCCGTTGCCACGGCGAAGGTTGGGGTGGCCGGGCAGCTGATCGTGCTCGGAGCCGGCAGGGTTGCGATCACCGGTGCGGTCGAGTCAAGGAGATAGACCTCCTTCGTGCAGGTGCCGACGTTGCCGCAGGCGTCCGTTGCCGAGAAGGTGACGGCCGTTCCCGCAACAGCGCTGCAATTGACGTTGAGGTCGAGGGTGTTGAATGCCGGGTATGTGAACGAGGCGATGGCACCGCAGGCGTCAGCAGCCGTTGCACTCGTCGCCCAGGCCGTGTACAGGCTGGCGTTGGCCGGATTGCCGCACTCAAGGCGGAGATCCGCCGATGGGCAGATCACAACGGGCGGCGTGACATCCATGAGGAGCGTTGCTACCGTAGCGGAGTTGTCGCTCGGATCGGGGTCGCTCGTCGTTGCTGTGACGACTGCCGTGTTCTGGATGACGTCCGGGCAGACGCTGGGGCATCCCGCGATCGTCGTGATGGTCAACGATCGGCTCGCCCCGCTCAGAAGGCCGCCAATGCTCCAGACGCCCGTCGTCGGGTTGTACAACCCACCCGACGTATCGGAGATGTATGAGACCCTGTTGGGCAATGGGTCTTGCACTTGGACGCTCGTGGCGCTACTTGGCCCATCATTCCAGACGGTGATCGTGTAGATGAGAGTCTGACCGGCGACAACAGGATCGGGTGTGCCCGTCTTCTCGACTCTCAGGTCTGCCTTCGGTTGGGTGCCGAAGTAGTGCGCGAGATCGCTCGCGGAGTAGTTCGTCCCACTGTACGTGGCCGCTGCGGTCCCCGTGTTCTCGTACTGGCCGGCAATTGCCGTTCCGATCTTCGTCAGCGTCGTCGAGAGCCCGGGCGCCAGCGACGCGATCGTGCCAATCGCGCCGACCTTGTCGTCCGTCACTGCGATGTTCGTGAACGTTACGTCACCTGCATTGGTCACGACATACGTCCACGTCACAGACTGACCCACGTCAATCGAGGGGCCAGGCGCCGCGTCGGCATCCTCGCCGTTCACTCGCTTTTCGATCGCGAGCGCAGGCGCTGGACAGCGTGGTCCCGTCGTGCTCTTGCTACAGACCGTTGTGCCCGCCTTGACGGCCGCCGTCGCGTTCGACTCCGCCCATTCCCCATTGATCCAGACGTAGAAGTCCTGCGACGCACCTTTCGCGACGCCGCCGTCCCACTTGATTCCGTAGACGCCGGTCACCGGATCGGTTCCGAAGGTCCACGGCGACGGACTGGCGCTCGAGATCATGCCGCTCGTGACACACGCAGGGAGTCCGAGAACCCAGTGGCTCAAGGCGTAGGGCGCGCTCGCATCGACGGTCACTCGATACCGGAATTGCGTCTTGCCGCCGGAGACGGTTCGCCCCGTGTAGTTGACCTGGTATCCCGAGCAGCCGGGCGTCGGCACCGTCAGCCGTGCTACGAGGTAGGCGACGTTGTCCTTCTTCTCTTCGGTGACGAACTCGAGCATCGGGAATGGGCTCGCCAGCGATCTCACGAAGCCGACGATCTCGAGCTGATATTGCGTGTCTCCAATCCAGAACGTGTTGGACCCTCCCGACGCGGGGAAGATCGCTCGATCGTCGCATGGAGTTGCGGAGACTTGCCATGACGGGCAGTCGCCTGATGAGTTCGGGGTCTCCTGAAAGGTCACTCGGTACGTGAAGACCGGATCCGGGCTCACAGCAGGGCTCGCAAAGTGAAGCTGAACGCGAAGATCCATCGCTGTCGGAAGGTTCGACCCACTGATCGGGTTGTTGTGATGGGTGAAGAGGCCGACGACGAAGAGCTCGTTGGCATTAAACGACGCCCCCGACGAGCCGGTGAACTCGAATCCGCTCTGCCCAGAGCCCGTCGACGTGCCCCACCAGATGGCGTTTGTGTTGAGTCCAGTCACGGACTGGTTGGCGTACGTCCATACCCCTTGCGAAGAGCCAAGCTGGAAGTCCGAACCGGCCGCTGCGATGCTGGCCACTGCGAGCAGAGTGAGGGCGAGCAGGGTGACGAAGGCAGACTGACCCAGCCGGGGGCTGCGAGTTGCTCTGGGACTACGTCGTCCCTTCGTCGCCGTGAGGGCGCTCGTGCCTCGCTGCGTAGCCTGTGTCCGTTTCTCGGTCATTGCTCTCACCTCCGTCTTGAACGTTGTTCTGCGACGCACATTCCCATCGCGCCCAGGCAATCCGTGCATGTGCGTCGACCTCCTGCTTGCTGCTCGCTCGCTAGTACGTCAAGAGTCCCTCAGGGAACTCGACAGTCATCAGGTTGACGAGGTTGACGCCGCCGTCGGTCACGTCGAAGTACAGGTAGTGAACCTCGGACGGTAGGTAGAACATCCAAATCGCCAGCTCATAACGACCGGGCTCCAGCAAAAGCCGAATGGGGTTCTCCGGTCGAGTCAGCGTGACGACCGGCGTGACGCTCAGGCGCTTGCCCAGGACTGGATCGATGCCGTAGACTCGTACTTCCGTGCACCCTCGAAAGAAGCTCGTATCCCCGTCCGAGATCAAGAGGTTGTATGGGCCCACGGCCTCCTGTTGGGCCGCAACGCCAACCGCAATCACGGACAGAACGAGCACGAGGAGCAACCTCGCGATGGTCTTCATTATTCTTCGCCTCCAGGATTCCCGATGAGCGGACAACCCAACGAACAGCAAGGGAGAAACCGAGCGGGTACCGTTCGACGATCTGCTGATCTGCTGTGTCGGATCGCTGCCACGCTGCCGTCTCATCTCCGCCTCCACTTCTGAGGCTGGCAGCCCAGCGTCCTACATGAGGTCTGTGGCTTTGCGTCCTGCCCTCGCGGGCAGTTTGCCCTTTTCAGCCGGTCTTTCTGCGCTACGCAGACTCCGACTTGCGTCCGCGAGTCTGAATCAGCAGTGCGCGCTCGAGGGCCTCGGGGGGAACCAACTGCTCTTCCAGCAGTATATCGCCGAGAAGCTTCTGCGTGAACTTCGTCTGCTGCAGCTCCAGTCCCCTAGCCAGGTCGGCGTGCGTCATCACTCCAAGGTCGACGAGGATCTCGCCGAGGCGCTTCTCGCACTCGAAGTGCTGCTCGAGGATCGAGAGGATGACGCTCGAACGGCTCTTGCGTTCCCTCTTCCCCTTGGCGTCCACTTGTTTGACGAGGTACGCGTCCTCATCGCTGTAGTAGATCGTCGTCTGCATCTGTCTCTCCTCTCACCGCGCCGGCAAAACGCAAAAGCCGGGTCCCAGTCTCCTGGTAACCCGGCCACCTCACGACTCCCACATGGAGCCACGCCCTGAGGCCCGTAGCTTTGCGCCCCCACCTCACGGTAGGTTTGCCCTTTTCAGGCTATCGAACTACGTGAGTGCACTATATCCGCCATATATCCTGATGTCAAGAGAGAGGCGCATTTAGCGTTCGGCTCGCCTTTTTGCGGCCCCCAGCTCGGGATTCTATACTACGGGTCATGCCCGACGACGCAGCTCCCTCACCGATGATGAAGCAGTACCTGCGGTTCAAGGCGGAGCACGCCGACGCGATCCTGCTCTTTCATCTGGGGGATTTCTACGAGGCCTTCTTTGAGGACGCGGAGACCGTAGCTCGCGAGTTGGACATCGTCCTGACGTCGCGCAACGGCCACCCGATGGCCGGAGTTCCGATCCGCCGCGGAGACGCGCACGTGGCCCAACTCCTTCGCAAGGGATACAAGGTGGCCGTCTGCCAGCAGATGGAGGATCCCAAGACGGCGAAGGGTCTCGTGAGGCGCGAGGTGATCCGCGTCGTCACGCCGGGAACCGCCATGGACGACGCCGTTCTCGATGTCGGGACGAACAACTACCTTGCTGCCGTGTTGCCGGAGGAGAGGGACGCACGTTACGGGCTCGCGTTCCTCGACTTGTCGACGGGCGAGTTCGGCTGCACTACGGTGGCCGACGGCGGTGCGCTTCGCAGCGAGCTCGCGCGGCGTGACCCCAGTGAGGTTCTGATCCCGGATCGAAGCGATGCGGCGCTGGAAGCTACGCTGGTCGGCCGCTTGGTGACTCGAGTTCCGCTGGAGACCTACTCCGCCGCGGCGGTTCCGACGGCCGATCCTCGTGCCGACGAAGCCGCGGTGCGGGCCGCGGGAGCGGTGTTGCGATACGTCGAGGAAACCCAACAGACCGCGCCCGCGCACGTGCGCCCCGTCGAGTGGGTTGCAACGGCCGAGCACGTAAACCTCGACCCCTTCACCGTGGCGAGCCTGGAGCTCGTGCGGCCGATGCGCGCGGGGCAAGAGCGCGGCACGCTGTTCCACGTCCTCGACCGAACCGGCACCGGGATGGGGCGGCGCTTGTTGCGGCGACGGATCCTCGCGCCGCTCGCCGATCGCGTCGCGATCGAGGCGCGCCATGACGCGGTGGAACGGCTCGTGGAGGACAGCCTCCTGCGGGAGGAGATCCGAGGGTGTCTGGATGATGTCCACGATCTCGAACGGCTGGTGGGGAAGCTGGGCGCTGGCCGCGTGCGTCCGCTCGATCTTCTCCGCCTCTTGCGATCGCTCGATGTTGCCCCGCGAGTCCTGTCCCTCCTGGCGCGTGACGTCGCCACGTGCAACGCGCGCCTTCTGCTCGACGTGCGGGAGCGGATGGCGGCGCCGGAGATCGGCGTTCTGGCAGCCAGATTCTCGCGGATGCTCGTGGATCAGCCGCCCATTGACGTGCGGGATGGAGGGATGATTCGCCCAGGCTACAGCGAGGACCTCGACGGCACCCGCGAGGAGGTTCGCCTGCTGCGCGACCGGCTGTCTCACCTCGAGAGCGACGAGCGCGTCCGGACGGGCATCTCGTCTCTCAAGGTCGGGTACAACCGTGTGTTTGGTTACTACTTCGAGGTGACCCGGCCGCACTTGAGCAAGGTGCCGTCTGAGTACGTGAGGCGCCAAACCCTGGCCAACGCGGAGCGTTTCGTGACCGACGAACTGCGCGGGTGCGAGGAGCGGATCGCGGCCATGGAGGAGCGCGCTCTCGCTTTGGAATCGACCCTCTTCGACGCGGCCGTCGAGGCGCTTCGTGAGGCCATTCCCCTCTTGCAGTCTCTGACCGACGCGGTGTCCGAGCTCGACTTCCTGCAGTCTCTGGCGGACGTGGCTCATCGATACCGCTACGTGCGGCCCACATTCACAGACCGCCATGCAGTCGAGATCCGGGGGGGGCGGCACCCGGTGGTGGAGCGGATCGAGGAGTTCGTCCCGAACGATCTCCTTCTTCCCGAGGGGCGAGACCTCGTGATTCTCACCGGGCCGAACATGGCCGGGAAGTCGGTCTACCTGCGCCAAGCGGCTCTGATCTCCCTCATGGCGCAGATGGGATCGTTCGTCCCGGCCGAGAGCGCCACGTTGCCCGTCGTCGACCGGGTGTTCGCTCGCGTCGGGGCGAGCGACATGCTCATGGCCGGCGTGAGCACGTTCATGATGGAGATGCTCGAGGTGGCGGCCATTCTCGAGCGGGCCAGCTCGCGCAGCCTCATCATCCTGGACGAGATGGGGCGCGGGACGAGCACGTTCGACGGGGTGTCGATCGCGTGGGCGGTGGCCGAGGAGTTGGCGCGCAAGGTGCGCGCCAAGACGCTGTTCGCGACGCACTACCAGGAGCTGACGCGCCTTGCGGAGGAGATCCCGAACGTCGTCAACCTGCACGTTGCGGTCAAGGAGTTGGGAAAGGACGTCGTGTTCCTCCACCGGGTGGAGCCGGGCACGGCGTCCGGGAGCTACGGCGTCCACGTGGCGCGTCTTGCCGGCCTGCCGGCGCACGTCACCGACGCGGCGGATCGCATCCTTGCCGACCTCTTGACCGAGGCCCCGCTATCGCGCATCGGCCGCGCCGAGAGACCGGCGGAGGCCCTACCCCTATTCGGCAGCGAGGATCACCCGATCCTCAAGGCGCTTCGCAAGATGGACGTCGATCGGACGACGCCGCTCGAAGCGTTGGAGAAGCTCGCGGAATGGAGGCGGCAGCTGAGTTGACGGAAACCCACGGCGACGCATCGCGTTCCGAGCACATCCCCGTGCTCACCCAGGAGGTCGTCCAGTACCTCACGACGGGCCGCGGAGGCACGCTCGTCGACGGCACGGTCGGCCTGGGTGGACACGCTGAAGCCCTCCTACTGGCGGACCCCGACGCCCGCGTTGTCGGCATCGACCGAGACCCCCACGCGCTCGAACGCGCGCGAGAGCGGCTGCGGCGTTTCGCAGGGCGCGTCGACCTCGTGCACGGGAACTACGCCGACATCGGCGGGCACCTGGCGCGGCTGGGTCTTGGCTCCGTCGACGGCATGCTCCTCGATCTCGGCGTGTCGTCGATGCAGCTCGACGACCCGGAGCGCGGGTTCAGCCTTCGTGCCGACGGCCCGCTCGACATGCGCATGGATCCAACGTGCGGTCCGACGGCCGCGGAGTGGCTGGCCACGACGAGCGTCGTCGATCTGGCTCGAGCGATCGGGCAGTACGGGGAGGAGCGATACGCGCGCCGCATCGCGCGAGCCATCGAGGCGGCGCGCGGGCGAAGCCCGATCGAAACGACAAGCCAACTCGTCGAGGTCGTTCACCGCGCTGTTCCAGGGATCTACTTTGCGCAGCGCATCGACCCGGCGACGCGCACGTTCCAGGCACTGCGCATCGCCGTCAATGGAGAACTGGCCGCGCTGGAGCAGGGGTTGCGGGAAGGGTTCCGAGCCCTCACCCTCGGCGGCGTCTTCGTCGCGATCAGCTTCCACTCCCTCGAGGATCGCATTGTGAAGACCTTCTTCCGCGAGCGCGCGGCCTCCTGCGTCTGTCCGCCCAATTTCCCCGAATGCCGCTGCGGGAAGAAGGTTGAGGCCGAGATCCTCACCCGCAAGCCCATGGTCCCCTCCGATCTCGAGATCCAGAAGAACCCGCGCGCCCGCAGCGCCAAGCTGCGAGCCGCTCGCCGGGTCGCGTAGGGTCTGCGGGAGACCGACAACTGTCCCTGCGGCGGCCGTCGTCCTCGTCTACCCTTCGGGTGAGATGGCCTACTCTTCGAGGTTCCCCGTGCAGGACCGTGCCTGGCGTCGTCGACGGCGTGCCAGCTCGTGGCTGAGTCGCCCGAGGGAGAGTCGCCCGCGACTCCGCGGTGCGTTGGGTCGGAGGCGAGGCAGGGGCCGCGGGCGCCGATTCTCGTTCGCACCATCGCCGGACTTGGTCCTTGTGGTGGTGGCGAGTCTCGTCATCGGGGGTCCCTCGTTTCTCTACGTTTGGCAGGGAGCGAAGCTTCAGCAGTTGACGGCGGAGCGGGAGGCCGCGCGTGCGGAATTGACACAGCTCGAGGAGATCAACCACTCGCTCGAACTGCAGATCGAGGAAGGGTTCTCTCTGCAACGGCTGTCGCGGTACGCGATCGGCCAGTTGGGGATGGCTCCTCCAACAGAGGTCCGCTATGTACACATCCCGAAGAGCGACCTCCCCTGAGGGGGGCACGCGTCGCCGCGCCCGTTCGCTCCGCGTCCTCATTGCTGTCGCTGCCGCCGTACTCCTCGCCCGCATGATTCAGGTGCAGGTGATCGAACACGGCAGCTGGACGCGGGCGGCGGCCGCGGTTCAGGAGCGCGAGCTCGAGATGAGCCCACGTCGTGGCGCTATCTACGACCGCGACGGCACGCTGCTCGCGTTTGACGTGAAGGCCGCGGCCATCGCCATCGATAGCTACAACATGACGCGCCCGGTCGAGCTCACGAAGATCCTGACGGAAGAGCTGAAGATGTCCGCGGCCGAGGTGATGAAGCTCATCTACCGGCAGAGCTACTTCACATGGATTGAGCGGCAGGCCGGCCTGGAAACCGCGAAGCGGATCGAAGAGCGAGCAAGGGAGGCGGGCGCCTACGGCCTCATCTTCCTCGATGCCTGGAAACGGCACTACCCACAGGGGAGGCTGGCGTCGAACGTGATCGGCTTCGTCGGTGCCGACGGGGAGGGGCTGGAGGGCCTCGAGCTGCAGTACGACAAGGTGCTCCGCGGCATTCCGACCATCGTTCACGTCGTGCTGGGTGCCGACGGCCGGACCTACCAGTCTCGCGTCGTCGAGGATGGCGAGCCCGGAGAGGACCTTCGGCTCACTCTCGACGCCGACCTGCAGCTCCTCTGTGAGGAGGAGATTGCGAAGTGCGCCGTCGAGCACAATGCCCTCGGTGGCATCGTCATCGCCCTCGACCCCAACACCGGCGAGGTCCTGGCGATGGCGCAGGACAAGACCTACGACCTGAACTCGTTCGGGAACTCAACTCTCGCCCAACGGAGGAACCTGGCGGTTGCGTTCATGTTCGAGCCGGGGTCGATCTTCAAGACGGTGGCCGGCCTGTCGGCGCTCGAAGCCGGAGTCGTGACGCCGAACGACACGCTCAACGGAAACGATGGCATCAACGTTGCCGGGCACACGATGCACAACGCGGGGAACGTCTCCTACGGTACGGTGACCTTCTCCAAGGTCATCGAACAATCGATCAACACGGGCATGATCGCCGTCGCCCTCAAGCTCGAGAAGGAGCGCTTCCACCGGACGCTATCCTCGCTCGGCTTTGGGACAGTTACGGGGATTGAGCTTCCGGGAGAGGCCAAGGGAATCCTTCGCCCGGTGGAGCAGTGGACGACGCTCGACTTGGCTTCGGCCTCGATCGGCCAATCGGTTGCGGTGACGGGCGTCCAGCTCATTCGGGGGCTCTCCGTGATCGCGAACGGCGGATACCTCGTGTCACCGCACATCGTTCAGCCGACGGAGACCAAGGCGAAGCGCCGCGACGCGGCTGCCTCTCCTCGCGTGGTCGACGCCTCGGCCTGCGACACGATGCGCAGCATGATGGCCGGCGTGATCTCGACGAAGGGGACGGGATTCAACGCCATCATCCCGGGTCTCACCCTCGCCGGGAAGACGGGCACGGCGCAGAAGGCGGTCGCCGGGCAAGGCTACGTCGATGGGAAGTACACGTCGCTCTTCGCCTGTTTCGTGCCCGGCGACAAGCCGGAGATGGTCTTCCTCGTCGTGCTCGACGAAGCGATGCCCTACGGCGGCGGAGCCACCGCTGCGCCCGTGTTCCACGACGTTATGTTGCGATGGCAGAACACGGGACACTTCCTGCCCCCCAGCCAGCGCTGAGACCTACCGCTTGAGATACACCGCGAGCATCGAGAGATCGGCCTGCGAGACCCCGGGGACGCGCGTCGCTTGCCCGAACGAGCGCGGGCGCACGCGGGCGAGGAGTTGGCGTCCCTCGAACGACAACGCGGTCAGGGCCGCATAGTCGATGTCCTCTGGGACGAGGAGATTGTCCAGGCGCTTGAGATGATCGATGTCGCGCAGGTGCTGCGCGAGGTAGCCGGCATACTTGCCCCTGATCTCGACCTCCTCCCTCACCGAATCCGGGATGCTGTCGGAAGGAAAGAGGTCTTCCAGTCTCACGTGCGGGCGGACCAGAAGCTCGAACAAACTCGCGCCGTTCGACTCCAGGGGGCGACTGTCGCGTTCCGCGAGCCGCTCGTTGATCGGGTCGTTCGGGCCGACGCGGGTCTCTTTCAGCGTCCGCGTCAGTTCGTCGACGGCTCGTTCGCGTTCGAGGACCCGCTCGTAGAGCGCGTCCGGGAGGAGGCCGATGGCGTGTCCCTTCGCGGCCAAGCGCAGGTCGGCGTTCCGCTCGCGAAGGGTGAGACGATGCTCGCAGCGCGACGGCAGCATGCGGTATGGTTCCGCCACGCCCTTGGTCACGAGATCGTCGATGAGCACGCCGATCACGGCTTCGCCGCGCGTCAAGACGAAGGATGTCTCGCCCTTGAGCGCGAGCGCCGCGTTGATGCCTGCCACGATCCCCTGCGCCGCCGCCTCCTCGTACCCCGTTGTCCCGATGACTTGGCCGCATAGGTAGAGTCCGGCGATACCGCGCGCCTCGAGCGTCGCGGAGAGATGGAGCGGATCCACGAAGTCATACTCGATGTTGTAGCCGTAGCGCTCGATGTGCGCGTTCTCGAGTCCCTCGATGGAGTGGACAATGCGTTCCTGCACGTCGGGTGCGAACGCCGTGTAGATGCCCTGCAGATACATCTCGGCCGAATCGCGGCCCTCGGGCTCGATGAACACCTTGTGCCGGTCGCGGTCGGGGAACTTGACGATCTTGCTCTCAAGCGACGGGCAGTGGCGGGGGCCGGTGCCGGTCATCAGGCCGTTGAAGATCGCGCTTTGCTCCAAGTTGTCGCGGATGATGCGGTGCGTCTCGGCGTTCGTGTGCGTGACGTAGACCGGGAAGTCGTCGGGCAAGGTGCGCGGTGTCGTCCAGAACGAAAACGCGAGCGGGACGTCGCTCGTCGGCTGCCGCTCGAGGTCGGTCGTGTCGACGGTTCGGCGGTGGACGCGAGGAGGAGTCCCCGTCTTGAGACGCTCCATGCGGAAGCCGAGCTGGCGCAGTGAGACGGCGAGGTGGGTCGACGGCGGCTCCCCGGCGCGCCCGGCGTCGTAGGCCACGTTGCCCATCAGAATGCGGCCGGCCAGAAACGTCCCGGCCGCGACGATGATCGCACCCCCGCACAATTCGAGGCCTTCGCGCAGGCGCACCCCCTGCGCGCGAGAACCGCGGACGACGATCTCTTCGACCATACCCTCGACGAGATTGAGCCCGTCGGTCGACTCGAGGAGCCGCTTCCAGGCCTGCTTGTAGGCGAAGCGGTCCGTCTGGGCCCTGCGCACCTGCATCGCCGGACCCTTACTCGTGTTGAGGAGTCGGATGTGCATCATCGTCTCGTCGGTGAGTTGCGCCATGGCGCCGCCGAGAGCGTCGACTTCGCAGACGAGCTGCGACTTCCCTGGCCCTCCGATGGACGGGTTGCACGGCATGCGGCCGATCTCGGACAGATTGATCGTCACGAGGGCGGTCGAAACGCCGAGGCGGGCCGCGGCAAGCGCGGCTTCGCAGCCGGCGTGTCCGGCGCCGATGACGATCACGTCGTAGTGTCTCACGAGTCCACCGCCTGGGGATCCCGGTCCCTTCGCCCGTCGCGAGAGAACCCATTCCTGTGTGCATCGTCCTCTATGTGGGTCGACTCCGGTAGGGCGAAGGATACTAGAGCGCACGGTTTCGGAAATCCATCGTGCGAGAAGGAAGGGCGGTGGCTATACTGCCGCGGGAGGACGGAACATGCGACGCTGTCTCGTGGCGGGAAACTGGAAGATGCACATGACGGTCGCGGAAACCGAGTCGTTCATCGTTCGCTTCCTTCCTCTCGTTGGCGTGCCGAACGCCGAAGTGGCTCTGTTTCCGCCGTTTACGAGTCTTGACTGCGCCGGCCGGCTCCTGCGCGAGACGAGTGTCGGACTCGGGGCCCAGGACGTCTACTTCGAGTCCAAGGGAGCGTACACCGGCGCCGTGTCGCCGGGCATGCTCGTCGCGTGCGGGTGCCGCTATGTGCTTGTCGGCCACTCTGAACGGCGACACGTCTTCGGGGACGGGAACGACACCGTGCGCCGCAAGCTTGACGCGGCTGTTGTCGGGGGCCTCGATCCCATTCTCTGCGTCGGCGAGACGATCGCCGAGCGGCGGGGCGGACAGACGAGCCTCGTGCTCGAGACGCAGCTTGAGGCCGGGATGAACGGCCTATCTCCAGGGGCGATGGCGCGCATCGTCATCGCGTATGAGCCAGTCTGGGCCATCGGTACGGGAGAGACGGCGACGCCCGAGCAGGCGCAGGAGGCCTCGGCCTGGATTCGCGAATGGGTGGGCTGCCACTACGGTCGTGCGGCCGAGACGGTCCGCATCCTCTACGGCGGAAGCGTCAAGCCTGACAATGCACGATCGCTTCTTGCCCTTCCGGATGTCGATGGATCTCTCGTCGGCGGGGCGTCGCTCGACCCCGAGGGTTTCGCGGCCCTTGTCGCCGCGGCGGAGGCGTGATGGCACAGAGTCGTGGGCTCCTAAGGTCATCGATCCCAAACCAGATCACGGTCGCGCGCCTTGCCAGCGTTCCGCTACTGATGTTCCTCATCCTGTGGGATTCGCCCGTCGGACGCGTGGTCGGGGTCGTCCTCTTCTTCCTTTCTGCCATGTCCGATGTGGTCGACGGCTACCTCGCGCGCAGCTTCAAACAGACGAGCGTGTTCGGAAAGTTCGCCGACCCGATCGCCGACAAGCTGCTCGTCATCAGCGCCCTCGTCTGCCTGCTGCAACTCGGCGAGCTCAACGCGGTGTGGGTCATGATCATCATCGCTCGCGAATTCCTCGTGACCGGCCTGCGCATCCTTGCCATATCCGAAGGCCAAGTCATTGCCGCGAGCCTGCTCGGGAAACTCAAGACGATTTCGCACGTCGTCCTCGTTCTCGCCATTCTCGTCGATCGCTCGTTCACCGTCGGCGCCTGGATCGGTATCGCCAGGGACGCGGCTCTCGCTCTCGCATTGGCGTTGACCGTCATCTCCGGCGTCGAGTACTTCGTCCGCTGCCGGCGGATGTTCGTGTAGACCAGGATCGGTGGCAGGCCGAGCGGGATCGCAGCGTGCTGCGGCAACCTTCAGGGCACAAGATGCGGACACCGCGCCCCCACGGCGCGTTCACACCCAGCCGGCACACTCCCTCCACTCTAGTTACGAAAGGACGTGTCCATCATGAATACACGAATGAAGAAGGTGGCTGCCGGCGTGGTGATCGTCAGCTTGCTGGTTCTGGGCGTTGTTCTCCTGACGATGGCACAGAGCGCGTCAGCGCGAGGCGCCTCCGGCATGATGAGGGCGTCAGCCGCATCGAGCTGTCCGGCGACCGCGGGAGCGCAGTGCTCGATGAACGCGTCGCAGTGCGCGGCCGCGACGGCGAGCGGCGTAGCCGCGAGCGGCGCAGCCGCGTGTGCGAAGACAACCGGGACGTGTCCGGCTGCCGATCGGCAAGGCACGGGCTCGCGAGGCGCCTGCCCGATGAGAGCGGGAGTAGCCGTTCCGGCCTGCCACGCGGTGCAGCCCGCGAGCGCCGGGTAGGCGCACCGACTCAGCTCTCGGGAGCCGTGACCCAGACACCGGCGTCGCTGTAGGCGGAGTCGGCACCGGGGGAATGAAACAAGAAAGGGTTGGGCGAGCCGTTCATCGGCTCGCCCCTTTCTCTTCCGCTGGTTGGAACCCCAGATTCTCGCTTTGCCCTGCCCTGTCGCCCGGTTACTCCTCGGCGCCTCACCGGCAGCTACGGTGTCCAGTCTCGGAGTGGTGTTGACACCTCAGACCTCCTGCCGGACTTCGTGGTTGATCGCGCCCAAGAGATCTGGGCTGCGTCGGCCACCGTGGCCGTGCGCCGGTTCGACGGGGACGCAGCCCGTCGGCGGCGTACGGAGTGAACCTCTCCGCTGTAGCGTCGGAGCTTGCCTCCGACGTTCGCGTTCGATGTCGTTCCCGATTCGCGAACGCCGCGCGTCGACGTCGCACACAAAGGTGGTGCGCTCTTTCGGCAGACCCGAGCGCATTAGCTACAGTGAGCCTGTCTTTCTTTGCGCCCTTTGCGTTCTTGGCGTGAGACGGCGCGTGCCTCCCTGATCTCAACTGCCGCCGACTGCAGGCACTACTGTGAGACTGGACAGACTAGGGTGCAGACAGGTCCCGCTTGACCTGCTCGGACTCCTCTTTCGTGATCTCTCGTCGCGCGTACCGCGCCTGGGTCTCTGTGCAAGATCAGGTGCTGCCTTGCAGCCAGCTGCAAGCAGCTAAGAGCCTGACATCCTTCGGTAGAGGTCGAGGTGGTCGCGGCGGTCGGCGAGGTAGGTCGCGGTCTTGCGCCAGTCGGCGACCTTCTCCATGCCGAGTTCGTGCATTGCGAAGCCTTCGCCTTCCTCCATTCCGGCGAGCACGCGGCCGGAGGGGCTGACGATGCAGGAGTGGCCGAACTTGGTGTAGTCGCCGTCTTCGCCCCACTGGCAGGCCATCGCGAGGCCGACGGTGTTCTCGAGCGCGCGGATCCGCGCGAGGGCGCGCGGCTGCTCGTGGCACCATTGCCACTCGTCGAGTGGGCCCCAACGCAGCCAATCGGTGCTGTTCAAGATGTACTCCGCGCCCGACAGGACGAGCCCGCGGATGTACTCGGGGAAGAGAAGGTCCATGCAGATCGTGAGGCCGAACGTGCCGAGGTCGGTCTTGATCACGGCCGGCCTATCTCCCGGCGTGAACATCCGCTTCTCCGTCGCGAACAGGTGGACCTTCCGATAAGCGTGGACGAGCTTGCCCGAGGGATCGATGAGGACGCCGGTGTTGTGGTACTTGCCACTCGCCTTCTCGACCATGCTCGCGTAAATGTAGACGTGGCGGCTCTTCGCCACCTCGCCGAGGATGCCCGTCGTCGTGCCGGGAATCGGTTCGGCGAGCGCGTCCAAGCGGTCGGCGATGTCGTAGCCGGTCGTGAACGTCTCGGGCACGAGGACGATCTCGGCCCCCAGGTTCGCCGCGCCCTCGATGAGGCGGAGCGCCTTGTCGCGATTGGCCGCCACGGCGCCGGTCTGAGTGTTCATCTGCGCTACCGCAACTCGAAAGGACATCATGCCTCCTTCTTGACGATGGCGATCGCGGCGAGGAGCACCAACGCTCGCGTGATCTGGTAGTACCAACTGCTCAAGTTCCACATGGGGAGCAGGCTCCCCAGCACCGCGAGCAGCAGAACGCCTGCAAGGACGCCAAGGATGTTGCCGCGCCCGCCGCCGAACGGGATGCCGCCGATCAAGACGGCGATGATCGAGTCGAGCTCGAAGCCCGGGCCGACCGACGGGCTGGCTGAGCCCGTGCGACTGGTGAGATACAGCCCGGCCAGCGCGGCGCAGGCGCCGCTCACCAGGAACGTCGAAAACACAATCCGCCGAACGCGGATCCCCGCCAGGCGTGCGACTTCCTGGCTGCCGCCCACGGCGAATGCGTGCCGCCCGTAGCGCGTTCCGTTCATCGCCAGGATGGCGATGGCGAACGTCGCGACGACGATGAAGAAGGCCGACGGGAACAGGCCTACGGCGCCGCGCGAGACGGCGCGGAAGCCGGCGCCGATCGAGCCGACGGACCCGTGCGTGATCAGGAAGACGACCCCGCGTGACAGCGACATGACGCCGAGCGTCGCGATGAACGGGGCGACGCGCAGGCCGACCACGGCGAGACCGTTCACGACCCCGACGGCCAGGCCGACGCCGAGCGCGGCGAGGACGGCGGGCAGAATCATCGCGTCGTTCCCGCTCATCACGGTCGCTGCGGCCATCATCGACAGAGTGATCGTCGAGCCGACGGAGAGGTCGACGCCGCCGGCCTGCATGGCCACGGCTTGCCCGACGGCCACGAGGCCCAATGCGGCGGCGTAGCGGAGGATGCTCGTCAGGTTGAGGACGCCGACGAATCGCGACGACGTGAGCGCGCCGGCCACGAACAGCGCGATGAGGGCGGCGAGTACGATGAACTCCGTGCTCGTCGCGACCGGCGCCCATCGCCGCCAGGTCCTGCGGAGGAAGCTCTCGCTGCACGCGTTGCGCGGCGCGTCCGGCGCGCACGCATCGTCCGCCCGTTCGGCGAGCGCGAGCGACATGACCTTCTCTTCGGTCGCCTCGGCGCCGGGCACCTCCCCCACCGTACGGCCGTCGCGCATGATGACGATGCGATCGCTCATGCCGAGGACCTCCGGCAGCTCCGATGACACCATCAGAATCGCCATGCCGGCGTCGGCGAGACGACGAAGGTGGGCGTAGATCTCGGCCTTGGAGCCGACGTCGATGCCGCGCGCCGGGTCGTCGCAGATGAGGACCTTCGGTTCGGTGAGCAGCCACTTGCCGATCACGACCTTCTGCTGGTTCCCGCCGCTCAGTTGGACGACCAGCGTCTCGGGGCTCGGCGCGCGGATGCCGAGCAGAGCGATGACGCAGTCGACGACGCCACGCTCTTCGCGAGCGCGGATGAGCGACCCACGCTGGCGGCGCGCCAAGCTCGGCAGGGCCAGGTTCTCGCGCACCGAGAGACCGAGGACGAGGCCTTCGCTCTTGCGGTCCTCGGTGACGAAGCCGATGCCTCGTCGGATGGCGCCGTGCGGCGAACGGATGCGGACTCGATGCCCGTCGAGCTCGACCGTACCCCGCGACTTCCGTGCTCCGAACAACGCTTCGCAGAGCTCGGTCCGGCCAGCGCCGACGAGTCCATAGAGGCCGACGATCTCGCCTCGGTGCAGGTCGAACGACGCGTCGCGCACGCGCGGCGCCGCCGCGAGGCTGCGGACCGACAGGACGGGGGGGCCAACGCTCCCGGCACGCCGTGGGAAGACCTGGTCGAGCTTGCGGCCGACCATGCGGGTGATGATCTCGTCGCGGTTCGTCTGCGCCGTCTCCTGGGTCGCGACGAGTTGGCCGTCCTTGAGCACGGTGATCCGATCGGCGAGGCGGAATACCTCGTCGAGGTGGTGCGAGACGTAGACGATGGCCAACCCCTTGGCCCGCAGTTGCTCGACGATGGCGAACAAGCGGTCGCGTTCGGCGATCGACAATGCGGATGCCGGCTCATCCATGATGAGAATGCTTGCGTCCTCGGACAGAGCCTTCGCGATCTCGACCAGCTGCTGATCGGCGACGCTGAGGCGCCCGACGTGGCGGCGCGGCGGCGCGCTCATGCCCAGCTCGTCGAGGGCGACCTGCGCCCGCCGCAACTCCTCCCCGCGGCGTAGCCACCCGAAGCGATGCGGCTCGCGGCCGAGAGAGATGTTGCCCGACGCGGACAGGTGCGGGATGAGGTTGAATTCCTGGTAGATGATCGCGACGCCCGCCCGTCGAGCGTGATCGGGCGAGAACTGCTTGACGACGTTGCCGTAAATCGAGACGGTCCCTTCATCCGGGGCCTGCGCTCCGGCAAGGATCTTCATCAAGGTCGACTTCCCGGCCCCATTTTCGCCGACCACGGCGTGGATCTCGCCCCGCCGAACGGAGAAGGACACGGCGGAGAGCGCCTGGACGCCGGGAAACCCCTTGGAGACTCCGCAGACCTCGATGGCCTTCTCGTTCATTGCACCCTCAAAGAAGCGCCGGCCGTCCACGCGGACGGCCGGCGTCTGCTCCTACTTTCCGTAGTACTGGAGAATCCAATCCTCGGGAAGCTCGTTGATCGCGAAGTACTGGTCGCTGAGATCCGGTCGATAGTACTTGTCGAGCTCGTCTTGCTCGAAGGTCACGATCGGGTATTCGACGATCTTCGGGACCGGCTGCCCACGAAGGACCTGCACGGCGAGATCCACGCACGTCACGGCCAGCGGGCATCCGCCCGACACCGCGAGGAACGGGATGTTGTGCTCCTTGGCGATGCGCAGCCAGCCGTTCCAGTCGTCGGCCGTGATCGGCGGGATGCGGCGTCCGGCATCGAGCAGGGCCTCCACCGCTCCCAGGCCCATCTGCCCACCGTCGGCGATCACGCCGTCGATCTGGGGATTGGCCTGAAGGAACGCCGCCATGGCCACCTTGGCTGTCACCGGCGACCAGTCGCAGTACGCCATGCCCACAACCTGGATGCTCGGATAGGCCGCAAGACCCTGGAGAACGCCGCGGTACACGTCCTCCGCGTAGCTGCTCCCGGCCATGCCCATGAGGACGACGACCTTCCCGCCCGCCGTCAGCTTCTTGCCCATCCAGTCGGCGTACAGGAAGCCGGCCTTGGCGTTGTCGCGGGATACCCACGACACGTAATCGTCGGTGTTCACGCCCGTCGAGGCGAGAATCACCGGGACGCCTTGGGCCATCGCTTCTTCGACGGCGCCGACCAGCGGAGCCTCCGCGGCCGGGTCGACGAACAGGATGTCAACGCCCTGCGCCACGAGGCTCTCGATGTCCGAGATCTGCTGGACCGGGTTCCAGAAGCACGACGTCACGCGGAAGTCGCTGAAGAAGTCCGCGTACTTCACCTCGATGGCATACCGGAAGTGAAGGCCAAACATGGTCATCCACGCGTTCGTGTCGCCGAGCCCGGCCCTTCCTGCCAACCACGGTCCGGCCGTGATGTAGGTGGACGTGTCCGTCATGCCGGGAAGCACCGTGTCCGCCGCCATGCCCGACCATCCCAATGCGAGTACTGCAATGAAACTAGCGATGAGAAGACGCTTACTCATCTTACATCCTCCTTCTCTGCTTCCAGGCAAACTCCTCTTTCCGCACCTGCCCAAGCGTTGTTCGGCTACTCCCTTGTCGCGGTGTGCACCTCCTTCTCCTCTACACCTGCACACCGATCCGGGTTCCGTGGAGAGGCGGTGCCGGCTCGATGACCACGAAGCTTCTCAACCCAGCCCGAGGAGTAGAAGGCGACGGCGGCCAACAAGACGCCGCCGCGGACCACGAGTTGGTACTCGACTTTCAGATTTAGGATCAGGACAAGGTTCAGTAGGGCCGTCATGAGGAGGATCCCCGCCACCGTGCCCGAAATCTTCCCGCGTCCGCCGCCGAGGACGGCTCCGCCCACGACGGCGGCGGCAATGGAGTCAAGATCGTATCCCGTGCCGATTTCCTGGTCCGCGTAGCCCAAGTACCCGACCAGCACGAGGCCGGCAACCGCGGCGAGGAGACCACAGAGAACGTAGGAGAGAATCGTCACGCGATCGGCGCGAATGCCGGAAAGCTCGGCTGCCCGGGCGTTTCCCCCCACCGCGTAGATGCGCCGTCCGAGCGTTGTTCGGCGCAAGACGAAGCTGGCCGCGATGGCGACCAGGGCGAACAGGATGACGGCGTTCGGAATGGGTCCGATGCCGCCGCGGCCGAACGCGCGCACCGCCGGGGGCAGAATCCCGGACGGTGTCGCGTTCGTAACCCACAGGCGGAGTCCGGTGACCAACAGGCCGACGAACAGGGTGGCGATGAACGGCTGCACTCTGCGCACTGCAATGAGCAGGCCGTTGACGAGGCCGATGCCCGCGCCCATGGCGAGGACGAGGGGGATGACGAGAGGAACGAGCGTGTTGGTCCCGCCGGTCAGCTCGGCGATCGTGACGCCCGCGAGTTGCATCGTGGCCGCCACCGAGAGGTCGATGCCGCCGGCGAGGATGACGAGGGTTTGCCCGATGGCGAGTACGCCGATGGCCGACGCCTGTCGAAGGACGTTGAGCAAGTTGCCAGGCTGGAAGAACGGCGGCGACACGATCGCGGCGACGACGAGCAGAAGGCCGAGGAAGACGAAGACGAGCGAGCCCTCCAGTTGGCGGCGAAGTGTCGTGACCCACGCGCTCATGTTGCCCTCGTCCACGCGCGGAGGATGTCGGCGGACTCGATCACGCGCCCGTAGTGGTTCTCGATGACGTAGAGACTGACTTCCTTCATCTTCGCGCTGTGGTCGCGGCCGAGACGCGAGAAGCAGGCCAGACAGTCGGAGACGGCGATGACGTGGAATCCCAGGGCGAAGGCTTGGTGCATCGTGTCGCCGCTGCAGATGTTGGGCCCCGTCCCGGCGACAGCCACGGTGTCAACCCCCAGGGCGCGCAGCGTGGCCTCGAGCGACGTCCCGGCGAACGCTCCGTAGCCGTACTTGTCGATAACGGTCTCCGTCGGGAGCGGGGACAAGGACGGGATGAGCTCCGCCCCCCACGTGCCCGGAAGTGTGACCGCCGGGTCGCCCCAGAAGGCGGTCCACGACGGCGCGTTCCGGCGTACGTCGTTCAGCACGCGAGTGTGGAAGATAGGGACGCCGCCGTGGCGTGCCGCGTCGAGCAGGCGGCCGAGCGCAGCGACGATCGCCTGAACGTCGGACACGTCGAATCCGAATCGAGCCATCGCCCCGGCCGATGAGACGAAGTCGTTCTGCATGTCGACGATCACGAGGGCCGTGCGTCGCCGGTTCGGTGTCCTAGCGGATCCAGTCATCGAGATGCTCCTTGACGAACTCGTCGTCCGAGAGGTGCGGGTAGAACCGGACGACGCGATCGATCTCCTCCGCCTGGCCCGGGGACAGGTCGAGGCTCGCGTCAAGGCACCATCGCTCGGCGAGGAGGCCGCCGCGTCGCAGCATCTCGAGGATGCCCGGCAGGCATCCGGCGAAGGTGTTGCGAACGTCAAAGACAGCTTGGTTCACGTCCGTGATCTGCGCGCCGAGCGAGAGGAGATCGGGTGGGAAGGAGGCGCCGTCCTCCTGCAGTTGCTGGATCCTCGCTTGCAGCTCCGCGGCCCGTTGCGTCCAGAACGCCCACTGCCCGAGGAGGCCGCCGGCCATCCGTACGGCCACCGTGCGGCCGCCAACGGGGATCTCGTACGTCGTCATGAGATCGAGAACAATGTGGTCGTCGTTCCCGGTGTAGATGGCGATTTCGTCCGCACGGCCGGACTCGGCCACCGCGCGCGCAACGTCCAGCGTGCGATAGCGGTTGAACGGCGCGACCTTGATGGCCACGACCGACTCGAGCGTGCAGAACGCTCGCCAGAACCCCTCTCCGAGCTCGCGTCCGCCCACGGCTGACTGGAGGTAGAAGCCCACGATGGGGAGCACGTCGCCGACCGTGCGACAGTGAGCGAAGAGCTCCTCGTCGGTCGCCGTGCCTAGCGCGGCTAGGCTGACGAGCCCCGCGTCGTACCCCAGATCGCGAGCGAGCCTCGCTTCGTCGACCGCCTGCCGCGTCGGCCCGCAGACTCCGGCAATCCTTATGGCTTCAGGCTTGCGCTGCTTCATCTCTTCGACCGCCAACTCCAGCACGGGTCGCAAGAGACCGTGCTTTGGCTCGCGGATCTCGAACTGCGTCGTGTGAACGCCGACGGCCAAGCCGCCGGCTCCGGCGTCGAGGTAGTAGCGCGTCAGGGCCCGCTGCCGCCGTTCGTCGAGCTTTCGGTCCGCGGTGAGCGCGAGGGCGTGGGCAGGAATGGCGGTCCCGCCGCGAAGGATCTCTCTGGCCTCGTTCCGCATCGGCATCTCTAGAATCGCCCTTCCCGTTCCGCGAAGTGGGTCGGTTTGCCCAGCGTGCGTCCGCCGATCTGGACCCACTCCGCGATCCAGTTCACCATCTGGTCGACGTCGATCGCCGGCCGTCCGAGGAGGCTGCCCGCTTTGTCGCAGTTCGCGAGAAGCGCGGTCTCGCTCTCCATGCCGACGAAGCGAAGCGAGCGCCCCAGGCGTTCGCTCAGGAGCTCGGCCACGTGCCGTACGGAGACCGCTTCCGGCCCCGTGACGTTGAGGACTTCGGCAGGAGACGAGGCGAGCGGAAGCGAGCGCAGCATCATGTCGCACGCGTCGCCCTGCCAGATCACGTTGACGTGCGACATAGAGATGTCAACCGGGCGGCCCTGCCAGAGGGCTTCCGCGATGTCGACGAGGGCCCCGTACCGCAATTCCACGGCGTAGTTCAGGCGCGCGATCGTCGTCGCTACGTGGCGAGTCGCGCTGAAGTGCTCGAACACGCGTTCCCGTCCCAGACACGATTGAGCGTACTCGCCAACGGGCGCTGGCTGAGTGGCCTCGCGGGCGCCACCCGAATCTACCGGCACGAAGGGATAGACGTTGCCCGTCGAGAAGACGAGGATCCGGCTCTTGCGGAACCGGTCGGCGACGACGCCGGGAACGTAGGCGTTGATGACCCACGTCAGCGCCTCCCCGCCCGACGAGCCGAACTTGCGGCCTGCCATGAACACGACGTTGGGCAGATCCGGCAGACGCTCGACGGCCGTGGGGTCGGTCAAGTCGCAGCGAATCGTCTCGATCCCATCGTTTTGGAGGGACCGCTCCACGTTGGCGTCAGAAAACCGCGACACGCCGATCACCGGCGCGCGGATGCCGGCCTCCGTCAGGGCGCGTTTCGCCATGCGGCCGAGCGTGTGCCCCATCTTGCCGCCGATGCCGAGGATGAGAAGCCCGCCCGAAAACTGCGACGCCTCTTCCACAAGCGCCGGGCTCGGGCGGCTCAGGAACTCGTCCAACTCGCGTTCGCTTGCGAAGCTCTTCGGCCAACTCGTCTTCATTCGCATTTCCCTTCGTCCGCGGCGATTCCTCGAGCGAGGAGCTGGGAGTAGAAGCCGACGAAACTCGACATCGTCTCCGGCGATTCGAACGGGATTCCCGTCAGAATCTTCATCGTGTGGCGGTTCGAGAAGTAGACGACCGTCAGGGCCTGGAGGACATAGACGATGCGTTCGACGTCCACGTCGCTGCGCACCATGCCCTTCTCCTGGGCGTCCTCGAGGATGCTGCGCAGTCGCGCCCACCCCGGTCCGCGGGCCGCCTTGGCCGTCGCCGGATCGAGGTGCTCGGCGCCATTCAAGTTCTCCCACGAGACGAGGCGGGCAAAGGCCGGGTGCTCGTGGTTGAACGCGAACAGGTCCGAGAGAATACCACGCAACAACTCCGCGACTGTCTCCGCCTCGGACAGCGCGTGGAACGTCTCGCGTTGCGACAACTCGGCGTACTTCGTGTTGAGCACCGTGCGGTAGAGATCCTGCTTCGTGCCGAAGTAGCGAATGACGAGCGCCTTGCTACATCCCGCGCGCTTCGCGATGCGATCGAGCGTCGCCCCGCTGTAGCCGAGGTGGGAGAACTCCGCCGCCGCGGCCTCCGAGATCCGCCGCTGCGTCTCTTCCTTGTTCCGGGTCTGCGTCTTACGCTCTGTCGCTTTCATAAGTAACCGAACGGTTACTTGGAAGTATAGAGATCGTCGGGCGGCGGTCAAGAGGCTGAAGATGGCTGCAGTGGCTGACGGACATGCGGCCGATCGAAACACGCCGCGCAACAGGACGAACGAAGCGTCAACTTGGAGTGCATTTCTACATCAGGCCACCGAGCGGCCTTCGAGTCCTTCCTTAGCTGAGGCAACACGTGCCATCCCCGCAACTGGCTTCCTCGGATTCGCTCGGGTAGCCTCACCTTCATGGATCTCATGCAAGCGGCGCGCGACGTAGAATCGCTGCTCGAGGCCGAGGGAAGGCTAGTTCGTCTTAAGACCGGCACTCGCACGATCTTCGTCGGCGACGTGCACGGCGACCTCGATGCTGTGGAACGCGTGTTCACCGAGGCTTCTGCGCCGGGAACGGTCGTCGTCTTCCTTGGAGATGTCGTCGACCGCGGGCCCTCGTCTCGCGAGGTCCTGACGCGCATTCTCCTCGCGAAGCTCGACCGGCCACGGGCGGTCTATCTTCTCATGGGAAACCACGAGGCGTGGGGGGCGGTGAGGTTTGGACCCGCCGACTTCTGGGAGTCGCTGTCACGGGAGGAGGCCTCCGCCTTGTCTCCTATCCTGCTCAAACTCCCTTTCGCCGCGTGGCATGAGGCTGGGGTGCTCGGGCTGCATGGCGCACTGCCCGACCTGCCCACGCTCGGCCATCTGGCAACCGTGGCGATCCCCGGCCCTCCGTGGCGCGACATCACGTGGGGCGACTGGAGCGACCGCTCAACGTCCCCGGAGAACCTGACGGGACGACCGACGCACGGGCCGGGCGAGTTCATCGCGCGCGCTGGCCGCCTCGGAGTCCGCGTGCTCGTCCGCTCGCATCAGCCGCACGCTCCAACCTACCTCTTCAAGGATCGGTGTCTCACGCTGTTCACGTCGAGAGCGTACGGAGAAGGGCCACGGCGCGTGGCGATCCTCGCACCAGGGAAGATCGTGTGCACCGCGCACGATCTGGATGTCGTCGAGATGTGAGAGACCCTTGCCGCGGGTCCGACGGGCCGCTTGGGTCGGGAGACAGCGCGATCGGTTTTGACGAACGTGCTTTGGGTGTGGCCGTGTGCGTCTTGTCTCGACTCGTCATCGACCTTGCGAGAGAGATGCAAGAGACAACGTAGGGGTCAGAAGAAGAGAGGTAGCTGGTGCGCGGAAGATGCGGAAGCGGAGGAACTCGGCGGAGACTCCCGCCCAAGTGGCTGCACCTCTGGGCTGGACAAACGAGAGGAAACGGAGTATTGACTCGACCAGCGGGGAGTCGCTACTCTGCGGCCCCGAGTGGCACGTCGGACCTCGGCTCCTGAGACGCGCGCCAAGATAGGAGAGAGGTCCGCGTCAATGGGTCGGGGACTTTGGAGCACCAGGAGAATCGCCATGGCGAATGCAGCGGAACAGCAGGCGATGATCGAGGGGACACCCCCGCGGTTCGAGGCGAGTGGGCGGCATCCTAGGTGGAGGGCCACGAGCCGTCTCGGATGTCGTTCTGTATATAGAGTAGAGCTGTTATACTGCACGAGCATGCACTATGTAAGGAGGGGTTTGTGAGCAAGATCGTGTGTCCTGTGTGTGACGCGGCGCTCGATCTCGACAAGGACGAGCTCGGCCTGTTCAACCGCCTGCGTTGCGAGGAGTGCGAGGCGCTGCTCGAGGTTGTCGAGGAGGACCCGATCCGCCTGGAGTGGATCGAGGAGGAGGACGACTTCGAGGAGGACGAGGAGCTTGACGCCGAGGAAGACGACGAGGACGACGACGACCTTTAGGCCATCGCCGCGGCGGCGAGGACTCTAGCCGCCAGGTCGATGGAGCAACGTACAGAGGGAGGGAAGGCGAGGCTGGGTCTCGCCTTCCCTCCCTCCTTCTACAACCAGCGCTTCTTTCGGAAGTAGAGGAGCATGCCGGCGGAGACGATGGCCATGACGCTCAGAAGCCCATAGTAGCCATACCGCCACGCCAGCTCTGGCATGAAGCGAAAATTCATCCCGTAGAGCCCGGCAAGGAACGACAACGGAATGAACAAGGTTGTGATCATGGTGAGGACCTTCATGACCTCATTCGTACGGTTCGCGATGCTGGAGAGGTAGACATCCATGAGGCTGGTCAGCATCTCGCGGAACGTCTCGACGGTGTCGAGGATCTGAACTGCGTGATCATAGACGTCCCGGAAGTAGGGAAGCGTCTCGGACGCAAGAAGTGGGGTCTCGCCCCGCTCGAGACGGCTGAGGACTTCGCGAAGCGGCCACACCGCCTTGCGCATGAAGAGGAGCTCGCGCTTGAGAAGACGAATCGCGTCCAGTTCAACGCGGCTGGGGTTCTTGGTGACTCTCTCGTACACGTCCTCGACGCGATCCCCGATGTCCTCCAGAACGACGAAGTAGTTGTCCACGATGGCATCGACAAGGGAGCAGAAGAGGTAGTCGGCTCCTGCGCTGCGGATGCGTCCTCGTCCCGTGCGAATCCTCTCGCGGACGGGGTCGAAGACATCGCCCTGGCGCTCTTGGAACGAGATCACCCACGAAGGGCCGAGAACGAGGCTGACCTGCTCGTCCTCAATCTGCCGCGTCGACTCAGCGATTCGGAGCATCCTCAGGGAGACAAACAGGAACGCTGCGGACTCCTCCAGCTTCGGCCGCTCGCCTGTGTGCATCACATCCTCGAGGATCAGGGGATGGAGGCCAGCCGAAGCGCCGATCTGTTCGATCGTGGAGGCATCGTGGACGCCGTCGACATCCAGCCACAGAGTGCTGCCCTCGATCTCGGGAACAACGGCCCGAGACGGATCCGGATGGGAGTCGATGACGCGACCCGTGTCGTACTCGATTCGCGCCAGCATCGTCCGCTGGTCGTAGACGTGGCCGACGTGGACGAGCGTGCCGGGTGGTTGCCCGAGAGTCTTCTCTCGCGTCTGTTTGATGAACTTCGACATAGCGCCTCCCTCGTCGACGGTACGCCGAGTTGCCGCGAACGGCAAGAGGGAGTTGTGGAAGGGACTCGCGAGGGAGTACCCTCTTTTCCGTTCTTCTGAGGGTGGATCACCCATGGACAAGGCACTTCTTCGCCCCCTTGTGTTCGACGCCCTGCGGCGAACGCCGCAGACCCATCTTCACGCCATCGAGAACGAAATCCGCCAGAGATCCAGCGGCTACGAGCGGGGCGACGCGCTTCTCGTGCAGGAAGTGGTCTGGGAGCTGCTGGGTCAGGGCGTCCTCGCCCCGGGGAAGAACTCGCTCAATCTCCATCTGCCGTTCGTTCATGTGACCGAATACGGACAGCGATGCCTCGAAGAGGGCGTCATCGTAGCTCACGATCCGGACGGATACGTGGCCCGGCTGCGCGCCGAGACACGGGAAGCGATCGCACTCGACGTGTTGGAGAGCGCTCGGGATGCGCTTCTTGCCTTCCATCATGGCCTGTTCCGGGTCTCTCTCGTTCTCCTCTCGCGTGCGGCCTTCGAGATCCTCATCGAACTGTGTCGTGCTCTGGAGGGCGACGGAGACGTCGCATCGGCTCACCGCCACCGTGACGCCGTCAGTCCGGCGGGGCTCGCGCACTCCGTCCGCGGTGCGGCTGCGCAGCGGACCCTGCCGCGAGCGCTGGCAGACGAACTAGAAGGGCGACTCTCGGAGCTGGAGACGCTGGCCCGACTGGCGCACACGGAGGCGGGTGGACCCCGCAACTTGACCGCAGACCGTGAGTCGACGCTCGGGCGGCTTCTCCTCTTCCCTGCTCAATGTCGCTTTGCCTACACTCTGCTCGAAGAATGCCGCGGAACTCGCCGCGAGCCCAGCTCGTAGCAGAGACCGCGATCCCATACGCCAAGAAGGAGCCATCGTGAACGCGAGTCTGTTCGCTACGCTCTCTGCCCTCGCGGCCGGAGCGGCCATCTCCGTCCAATCGTCGCTTTCCGGCCTCATCGGGCGGACGCTTGGAGTTCTCGAGAGTGCGTTTGTCGTCCACCTGGGCGGCCTCGTCCTGGCGGGCGCCATCATGCTCGGCCTACGCGGAGGGAATCTTGGGGCGTGGCGTTCCGTCCCGTGGTACGCCTACGGGGCCGGGTTCGTGGGTGTGGTCATCATCGCCGCCGTGAGCTACACCGTGCCACGCCTCGGCCTGGCGACGACGCTGACCCTGACGATCGTGGCCCAGCTACTGCTCGGCGCGTTCCTCGACCACATCGGGTGGCTCGGCGCGGCGCCGCGGCCGCTCGACGCGACGCGACTCCTCGGCATGGCCGTTCTGCTGGCCGGCACGTGGCTTATCGTCCGGTAGCGGGCTGCAGCCCTTCAGGAGGCCGCCGGTGACGGAATGCAGGAAGTTGGACAGTCCGGAGGAGACGTCCCCGCACATCGGGACGCTCAACGAGAAGCCTCTTCACGCGGCGCTCAAGGTATGGTACTCGGAGGACGGCGATCGCTTTGAGGTGCCAATCCTCGGATTCGTTGCAGACATCGTGCGTGGAACCACCTTGATCGAGATCCAAACGGGATCGGCGTCGGGCCTGCAGCGGAAGCTCGCAACGTTTCTCCGCCGTCACGAGGTGCGCCTCGTCCTGCCGGTGGCGGCTCGCAAGACGATCGTCAACGTCGGCCCGGACGGAGAAGAGCAGGAACGCCGGCTCTCCCCACGACGCGCCGGGGTTGTCGATGTCTTCCGCCAGCTCGTCAGCCTCGGCGAGCTGGTCGGCGACTCCAATCTCTCCGTCGACGTAGTCCTCGTCCATGAACAGGAAACCCGTCACGCACGGGCCGCGCGTGGACGTGCCAAGCGCTATGTTGTCGCAGAGCGGAGTCTTGTGGAGGTGATGGACTGCGTCTCGTTCCGCCATCCCGCCGACTTCCTCGGCGTCATCCCAGCGACGCTTGCCGAGGGGTTCACGACCGCCGATCTCGCGAAGGCGATCCGACAACCACGCTGGATGGCCCAAAAGATCGCCTTCGTGCTGCGAACGATGGGCGTTCTCCGAGTGGCCGGGAAGCGCGGGAACGCTTTCCTGTACGAGCGCGACGCGTGTTCGTAGACGAGGCCGCGAGCGCACGACACCCCCCTGCGGATACGATCAGGTATCGTGGGCAAGGACGCTGCACCGAAGCATGGGCTGCCGGAGTACACGCTTGGAGAGGAGATCGCGAACAGCGTCACGCACGGTGTCGGCGCCCTCCTGAGCTTGGTCGGAACTGCAATTCTGCTCTATCGCGCGGCGCGTTACGGCACGACTCTCCACGTGGTCAGCTTCGCCGTCTACGGCTCGTGCCTCTTCCTCCTTCACCTCTCGTCGACCCTGTACCACGCGCTGCGCCCGCCGCGGGCAAAGAGGGTGTTCCGAGTCTTCGACCACTGCTCGATCTACCTTCTCATCGCCGGAACCTACACCCCCTTCCTTCTCCTCTCCCTGTGGGGACGCTGGGGACTAACGCTCCTCATTGCCATTTGGACGCTCGCCATCGCAGGCATCGTGTTCAAGAGCCTATTCATTGGAAGGCTGCAGAAGGCATCCGTTCTTCTCTACGTCCTCATGGGGTGGATGATCGTCGTCGCGGCGCGGGAGGCGTGGGTGCGGGTCCCTCACGCGGCGATCGGCTTCGTCGCGGCTGGCGGCCTCTTCTACACCCTCGGCGTCGCGTTCTATGCGTGGAAGTCCTTGCCTTACAATCACGCGGTGTGGCACCTGTTCGTCCTCGGCGGAAGCGTGTGTCACTACGCCGCGATTCTCTTGTACCTCATGCCGCACGCCTAGGCCCGGTGGAGACTCCCGCGGTACGTCGCTAGAATAGGTCGACGTTCACGATGGGTTTCAACCATCGCTCTTCCAGGAAAGGACTCGCACTATGGCTCTTCGTTGCGGTTTGATCGGCAGCCCGGGCTGCGGTAAGACGACGCTCTACAATGCGATGACCGCCGCGGGCGCCTCGTCATTCGACGCGGCGGAGTTGCACCGCGCGACCGTCGAGGTTCCGGACCCACGCGTGACGGAACTAGTCAGGCTCTATGAGCCAAAGAAGATCGTCAGAGCGTCCGTCGAAATCGCCGACATCCCTGGTCTCGCGGCGGGAGACGCCACGGCCAACAGCCGCGCGCCTCGACTCCTCTCCCACATCAAAGAAGCCGACGTGCTGATCCACGTCGTGCGATGTTTCCCGTCGGCCGGCGGCAAGCCGAATCCGATCCACGACGTTGAGCTCGTCGATCTCGAGCTGATGGCCGCCGACTCCGTCACTCTCGAGCGCAAGCGCGACCGCATTGTCAAGCGCGCCAGGACGGGCGACAAGGAAGCTGCAAGAGAAATGGCGGACTGTGAGCGCGTGCTGTCGCGGCTCCACGAAGGCCTTCCTGCGAGACGACAGGAACTCACGGCACGAGAGAAAGAGAGCACTTCTGAGTGCAATCTGATGTCTCGCAAGCCCGTCTTGTACGTGGCGAACGTCGCTGCGCCAGACGACATGCAGGGCGACACCGTCGCCCTCTTGCGATCGTGGGCTGAGAAGGAGCGTGCGGAGACCGTTGCGATGTGCGGAAGAGACGAGGCCGACATCAGCGAGCTTCCCGCGGGGGAGCGTGCCCCATTCCTCGCGGCCCTGGGGCTGACGGAACTCTCCATCGAGCGCTTGATCCACGCGGCCTACCTGGAACTGGGGCTCGTTGACTTCTTCACCGCGGGAGATCGCGAAGTTCATGTTTGGACCTGCCGCAAGGGCGACAAAGCCCCGGCGGCGGCGGGGAAGATTCACACCGACATGGAGGGAGGCTTCGTGCGGATGGAGATCATTCCGTACAGCGACCTCATCGCCCTCGGCTCGGAAGACGCCGTCGCCAAGGCCGGCAAGCGTCGCATCGAGGGCCGGGACTACGAAGTGCAGGACGGCGACGTCGTCTTCGTGCGGTTCACGCCGCCGCGGTCGTAGCCGTTCCTCCGCGGGCCGGGAGCCCCATCGGCATCGTGACCACGTCGCCAGTTCTCGCGTCGACCCGAAGTGCCGATCCGTTCTCCATCGGAACCCAGCCCGCGCCTACCTCCAGCAGTGGCTCTGACGCCACGACGATCCCATACGGAGTCTCGGCCCAGACAAGCGTGTAGTAGGTCCTGACCTGAGGATTCGTCCACGCGCAGAAAGCCCACAGCCCCGTCGGGCCAAGCAGAAAGCTGTTGAGCGAGGTGTAATCGCGAAGGGGTTCGGCCACGGTCTGGAATGCGGTCACGGGGTCGACGCGCGAGAGCAGAGGCGACAGACGGCGGAAGAACCGCTCCGAGTCGGTCGCGCCGCCCTCGTCATCCGGCAGATCCCTGATCGTTCCGTTGTGGCAGAAGTACCACGGCTCGCCATCGATATCCAGCTGGAACGGATGCGAGTTTGCTTCGCTGACCCCGCTGACGGACGCCCGCCGGGCGTGAAGAAGAAGCACGGACGCTGCTCGCGACTGCAAGAACGCGCCGTCATCCCAGCAGGGACGAGGGCTGCGGACGCGGGCGATGCGGCCGTCGAACTCGAGCACGGCTCCCCACCCATCCCCGTGGCTCACGAGACCGAGCGAGGTGTTCTGTTCGTTCACGGCGTTCTTGCCTTGCGCCATACGCAGGAACGCGTCGGCAGCGAGACGTCCAGGGATCCCCGAGGGCGCGGCCATCATGCGGCACATGACGGCGTCGAGTGTACCCGGGAGATGACGGACGTGGGACGCTGGGGAGACGCCCGGCGCTCTACCGTGGGCACGTGACACGAGGGAGGAGCGATGGACCGAGCAGGATTCCGCGCGTACTTGGTAGCGAGGAAGGCGAGCGAGGAAGCGATCGAGCGCGCGGTCGCCGTGGCCGAGAGGTTCGAGTCCTACGTCCGGAAGACGCTTGGCGTCCCCGTGGACCAAGCGCCCGCAGACACCGCAAGAGCGTTCTCGCACGAGCTCGTGAAGAGCGGCGACAACACGTACGACAACTATCTCGCGCTAGCAAGGTTCGGACGGTTCGTGCGGAACCATGCGGTCCTTGTGGCGATGCTGGAGATTCTCGACGGCCACGAGGCGCTCGGAAACCTCTACGACAAGGTCGGGGACGAGTTGGGCGATGCCGCCCGCGACCGCGTCTTCGCGGTGATTGACGTCCCGCCTCTGGGAGTGTCGAACCTCCAGAGATCTCGGCTCATGAGGCAAGCCGTCGAGCGTCTCGAGACGGCCGTAGGCCACGAGCGCTGCGCCCGCCTGATTGGGCAAGGGCTGCGCGATCTTCCCGACGAGGGGTACGCGGAGGAGCGGCGCCGCTTCGAGGAGGCCGGCGGGATCGACGAGTACCTCCGGCGCAAGGGAGACCGTTTCGTCGCCGAACTCCAAGGGATCCGGGATCAAGGCGCCCTCTACTTCTCGCAGCCGATCACCGACGAGGTGATCGCGTATGTCGAAGCGCACCCCGAGATTCGCCAAGGCGTGCGCGTCGGCAACGTGCTCTACGAGGCCAAGATCCCGTACATGGCCCGTGAGCACCTCGAGGAGACCGACGTTCAGCTCCGGGCAACCTACTACTGCCACTGCCCGTGGGCTCGGGAGTCACTGCGCCAGGACGAGGCCAAGGTGTCGGCCACGTTCTGCAACTGCAGCGCCGCATTCCACAAGAAACCGTACGAGGTCATCTTCGGGCGAAAGCTCGAGGCCGAGGTCCTGGAAACGGTTCTCGCCGGAGACCCGTGGTGTCGGTTCGCCGTCCATCTTCCCGAGGACGTCGCCTGATGGTCTCCAGCGGACGCTGAGGTAGGTCCGTCTGCTTGAGAAGACCGAGCCCCGCTTCGCGGAGACGCCGGATCAGGCGATGAGTCCGAGCGACTTCCCGACGGAGGCGAAGACCTCAAGCACGCGATCCATCTGCCCGTCCGTGTGCGTGGCCATGTAGCTCGTGCGCAGAAGAGCCTTGCCCTGCGGGACCGCGGGCGGAATCGCCACATTGACGTACACGCCCGCGTCGAACAGGGCGCGCCACGCGTGCATCGTGTCCAGCGAGTTACCGATGAAGATCGGGATGATGGGCGTTTCGCTTTCTCCGACGTTAAAACCAAGATCCCTTAGGGATTCGCGCATTCGATCCGCAATGGCGTTGACGCGTTCCACTCGCTCCGGCTCGCGCTCCGTGATGTCCAGCGCAGCGAGAGCGGCCGCGACGTTCGGCGCGGGGAGGCTGGCGCTGAAGATGAGCGATCTCGCCAGGTGCTGGATCCAGTGGATCGTCGTCTCGTCCCCAGCGACGAAGCCGCCGATCGAAGCGAAGGACTTGCTGAACGTGCCCACGATGAGATCGACCTCGTCGACCAACCCGAAGTGAGCCGCGGTGCCGCGCCCCCCGCCAAGGACGCCCATGCCGTGCGCGTCGTCGACGAGGAGTCGCGCCGCATGCTTTCGACACACGGCGAGAACATCGGGAAGAGACACGATCTCGCCGCCCATGCTGAAGACGCCATCGACGACAACGAGCTTCCCGGCGTCAGGCGGGCACGCCGCGAGGACTCGGTCGAGATCGCCAGCGCTGTTGTGCCGGAAGCGAGCCATCCGCCCGAGCGCCAATCGACAGCCATCGATGAGGCTCGCGTGGTCCTCCTTATCGCAGACGACGATGTCGCTCCGCCCAATGAGGGCGGACAGGACGCCGAGATTGGCTTGGTAGCCCGTGCTGAACACGAGCGCTTTCTCCTTGCCGACAAAGAGGGCGAGGCGCCGTTCCAACTCCCCGTGCAGGGCGAGAGTCCCGTTCAGAAAACGGGATCCCGTGCAACTCGTGCCGAACTCTCGGATCGCACGCACAGCGGCCTCACGCACCTCCGGATGCGTGGTCAAACCGAGGTAGTTGTTCGAGCCAAGCATGACCAGCCGCCGGCCTTGGATGGTCACTTCGGTCCCCTCCGTCTGGTCGAGCGGGATGAAGAACGGATACACCCCGAGTTCCTTCGCCCGATGGGGGCTCGCCGGGTACCCCATGCTCTCGGCAACGGAGGGGTCGGAGAAGAAACCTCGACATTTCTCGAAGAGATCAGGCATCTCGTCCTCCTCGGACTCCGACGGCTCCCTCACGAGAGGACGCGTCCAGTCGATAGTAGACGCGAAGGATCTTCTCGAAGGCCCGTCCTGGAAGGATTCCCTTCAAGTGCACGGCCAGCCGCTGCGGCAGGGGGCCGATGGTGTAACGAAGGCGGGGCCGATTCGAGAGGAGGATGCGTTCGACCAGGCGAGCGATCGGCTCCGGGGTGGCTCCGCCCCGCTCGTCGGCCTCGATCACGGTCAGAGCGCGCTCAAACGCGACGTGGTAGGCGCTTCCTTGTTGCGAACGGCGGACACGGGCGCGGCGATCGGTGAACCCCGTGTGGAAGTCGCCGGGTTCGATGAGAGCGACGCGCACGCCGGAAGACCGCACTTCCATGCTCATGGCTTCCAGGAGACCCTCCACCGCGAACTTCGTTGCGCTGTACAGACCCTGGAATGGCAGGGCAATGCGCCCACCGATCGACGAGATGACGACAAGAGTGCCGGAGCCCTGACGGCGCATCCGCGGCAGCACGGCGCGGCAGACACGGAGGGTCCCGAGAAGGTTCGTTTCGAAGATCGCCCGCGCTTCGTCGTCCTCCGTATCCTCGACAGCGCCACCGATGCCGAAACCCGCGCAGTGGACGACGGCGTCAATGCGCTGCGCCCTTTCCAGGAGCCGTTCGATCGCCTCGCGGACGGAGTCGTCGGCATCTACGTCCATGCCGAGCACCTCGAGACGAGCCTCCGCCGGCAGTTCCGCGTGAAGCTCAGCCGACACGGCCACCGCAGAACGCCGCGATGTCGCGAACACGGTGAAACCACGCCGCGCTAAGTAAAGAGCGCACGCACGGCCGATGCCGGACGAGGCACCGGTCACGAGAACGACAGCTGGAGTCGTAGGAATCATAGGCAGCCTCCTCGGTTCGCGAGGATCTCGGACACGGTCGTCCGCCTTCTCATCCCGCTCGGCTCCGCAACGCCGGACGGCCCTCGCCGAGGCACGTTGTCGGCGCACGCCAGGGCGGAACCCAGCACGGCCCGGCCGTTCAGCGAACGGCATCGGCGGATCCTAGATGGCCTCAACCGCCGTGACCCCGGGGACCTGTTCTTTGACGATGCGTTCGATGCCGTTCTTGAGAGTCATCGTCGACATCGGACAGCCATGGCACGCGCCCTGGAGCCGTACGCGCACGACGCCCTGCTCGGTGACTTCCACAAGCTCGACGTCGCCTCCATCCGCAAGCAGCATCGGCCGGACAGCCTCCAGGGCCTCCAGAACCTTGTCGTACATGCTCGGTCACTCCTTCCCCTTTGACTGTGCAACGCGAGAGAGAGTACCCGCAGCAGGCGGCGAGCACACGGCCAACAAGGAGTCCCCCTTATCCTCGCGCGCCGGGGGTTCGCTGCGCTTGTTCGAACAAACGAGAACGCGCCGCCCGAGGCGACGCGTTACTCACTATTTACGTCGCGAAGGCCAGATATGTCAAGGGCGGACTAGCCGCTGCCCCCTGGGACGAGTCCCCCCCGAGCGGATTTCGACTACGCCAGGTATTGGCAATGGTAGGCCGAGGGCACGCCCACCGTGAGGTGAAACGTCTCTCCGGCGCCAACCCGAAAGGAATCGCCCGCTCGATAGACCGTCGGAGTCTTCTCTCCCGGAAGTTGCGCCGCGAGAGCGCCGTCGATCACGGTCATGACTTCGATTGTCGTTGTGGAGAACTCATACGCCCCTGGGCTCATCACGCCAATCGTCGCTCGCCCCTTCTTCCCCTCAAAACCGATCGACTTGACGTTGCCATCGAAGTACTCGTTGACCTTGAATGCCATTCCACTCTCCCTCGATCCGTGCATCGGTCGCACAGTATACGTTGCCCTCTCGACACCCGCCGCAGGTGTGGCAAGCGCGCCGTCCACGTCACCAAGGTACGCACGTCAAGGCACCGACGAGACCTGCCCGCGGGCCGTTTCTCCCTTCCCACATCGTCCCTCTCGGGTATCTCTGGTCGAGGGGCAGACCTCGATCACGGAAGGACCGATCATGCCGAAGAGAAGCGACGCATCCATGAGAGACTTCGATCTCGATCAGCGCCCGTTTGGCGATTCCCACTTCGGCGACGCCGGCCTCCATCGGCGCCGCTTGGAGAGGTCGCGCCCGTTCGCCCACGAGGCAAAAGAGGACGCCTGCTGCGGGTCTAGAGACCTGGCGCCGTCCTTGACTCCCTCTGTCTACTCGTGGCATGAGGGTTTCTTTGAGGATCCCGCCCCAGAGGACTCGAGGCCCAAGCGGTCTGCCGCTCGGCGGAAGCCGGCGCGGCCCGCCGGGGGGATTTGATCCCCGCGCTGTGCGATGTCGCGCGCTGCGAGAGCGGCATGGCGGTTCCACGCCACTTCTCTTCCCACAGAACGCACAGACACGGACAAGAGCGTTGACCCATTTCACCCGTACGCTCTCCTGATCGCGGGGAACCTGGAGTTGAATTCCAGGCCCGATCCGGCTATTGTGACGCGGGTTACGCCTAAGGCCATGACGAAGAGGACATCGGATTCGGACGGACAGACGGAGCGCGCCCTGACGAAAGCTGAACTCCAGCGAATCGAGGAGCGTCGACACGTCGAGAGCGTGATTCGCAATGCGCGACGCGTCCGCCTCCCAAAGAAGAGGGCGACGTTTGTCAAGCACGACGATCCCGTGAAGGCCGCGCGGATCGTCCCGGCGCAAGAGCAGCGTTCCCTGACTCCGGCCGAGCAAGAACGCATGGACGAACGTCGGCGCGTCGAGTCCGTGATGCGCAATGCTCGCCGGTCCCGACTTCGACTTCGGAAAAAGCCGGCGGCTGTGCGCTCCGGCGGTGGGGGAGCCGCGGCAGGAAGCGTCGAAGCGTCGGCCGGATCCTCTGCCCGGGGGTCCGCGATCCGGCCTGTTCGGATGGTACTCGGAGTCGCGGCTCTCGCCCTCGGATGCGCTCTTCTTGGCCTGACGCTCAAGACGGTACTCCAGCACGACCGGCTGGCCGAGAGCCTTGCCTCGTTGCGCGAGGAGACGTCTCTTCTCAAGGGAAACCAGCAGGAGTCCTTGGACAAGATCGAGCAAGCTCTCAGCCAATTCACGGCCGCTGAGGACAAGGTCGAGGCGAGACTCCAGGCGATCACGGACAGTCAAGGGAAGCTCGAATCGCAGCTCGGTGCCCTGGAGGCCAGCCAAGCGGCAGAGGCTGCTCGATGGCAGGAGGATGTCTCAGGCATAGAGAAGGCAACGCGCGAGGGCTTCGCTGGAGTCGCTGCACGGCTGGACAGCGAAGAAGCGCTGGCCGCATCAGTCGAGAAGCTCCTTCCCTTACTACAACAGCCGGCCGACTCGACTGTCCCAGTCCAGACGCCGTAAGAGACGACCCCAGCATCATAGGGTCCGCCATCCGCGTGGAGTCCCGCTCGTGTTCATGTCTACAACAAGAGCGAAGCCCTGAAGGAATCTCCCCACCGGAAAGCTCTCGCTACCCTCTCGCACCTCACCTACATCGGACCGAAACCGGAGGATACTGGCGAAGCTTGGCCTGCGGCCTCTCCGCGGTAGCCCCGATTCGTCCCCTCTCAGCTGGCTGGCTACGTGTTCTGGCACCTCTTCGTCCGTCCGCACGTGGCTGCCGAAGATGGGCTACGGCATGAGGAGTGGCTTCGCGTCCACCGGGAGGCGAGTGTCGAGCGTGGCACGCCCTCCTGTCGCCCAGGCAAAGGGCGCGTACTGGTCAAACTCCTCCGGCGCGTTCCGGCTCATGAGGTGGTAGGAGAGGAGCGAGTAGTACACGTACTCGGCGTCGGTGAACGGGTCATCTTGTACGACGATGAACGCCCCAGCGAAGGCCTTCTGGCTCTCATCGGGAGTTGGAGAACGTGTCCCGCCGTGCGCCGCGATGATGTCCTCTAGGGTCACAGTCTGCACGGATGCAGCGGTGATTCGTTCTGAGTTCGCAAGATCCGGCTCTGACAGGATGTGCATCGGAGGAACGTCCTCCGCGGGGACCAGGCCCATGATGTAGAGCTCCAACGGAGCGTAGGGTTCGTTCTCGGAAACGGGCACCAGCCTCCACGTCCCATCCCCATTCGAGGCAAGGCGGCCCACCACTCCATCCTCCGAGATGCAGTAGGACGCCAACTGCCCGCCGACATCGCTCTGCGGGTTCCAGGAGAGAGAGCCAAGGCCCGCAGGCTGCGCGAGGTCGAACGGGACCCCAATGTCGATCCCCCAGACGTTCAGGACCTCCGAATCCAAGAGGTCGATCGACCCAAACGGTTGGACGACGACTCCGCGAAGACGCCCCGCCGAGCCGCACAAGGCCGCATCGTTGTGGATCGGAACGCCAATGTGTTCTACGTCATTCGCGGTCCGGAGGGTCTGGGACGTGGCCTCCTCGAACACGCCGGAAGAGAACATCGTCCTTCCGGGCATGACGATCGCGAGATCGAACGCATCGGGGAAAATGGAGTAGAACGTCCGTAACACCGCACTCGAGGCAACTCGCGGGTCCGTCAACGACACGGGGTACCCATCGAATATCGCGCAATCGCTGTCTTGCACGAAGAACGCGTAGCTGGTGGCCGATAGGCCGCCGCCGTAGTACACCACGTCGGTCTTCCCGCGGTATCGCGGCGCTGCAAGCCCGATACGGATGGCCCTCTCATCGATCAACGTAGTGCCATCGGCAAGCGACGCCTCCAGAGTGCCCAACCAGCTTCCGATCGTCCCTCCGTACTTGAGGGAAAGTCCCGTATGGCAGTAGGGGCACGCGCCGGCCAAGGTGAAGGCAAAATCGCCGGCGAGAGGGTCGCCGTGCGTACCATCGTCGTAGAGCGTGAACGTCTCGTTCGGCCCAACGACACGAACGCCCACGACGTCGGCGCGCCCCACAATGTGCGCTTCGATCGTCGTGGTCGAGTCCCTCACGCCGCACCAGATGACGGAGGGGCTGACTCGCGTCCACACGTTCTCGGATGGCAGGATGCCGCCGGGGAGGTCGTCCGCGTGCAGACCAACCGAAGATGCCAGAACGCAGAGAGCCGCGAGCACGAAGCGGCTCGCATGGACTATGAGGATCTTCATGCCCCATCGACCTCCCGCACCCCATCTCTGGAGGGACGCCCCATTGTCTGGGGTCTGGCAGTCCGCGTCAAAGGGAGATGTCCGCGACTCTGCGTGGCTCGTATCGCTCTACAAGGAGCGCGCTCCGCCTGACCCGTGTCGGAGCCGGACACTCGACAGGGATACGTCCCGAACTGAGTACGCACCGGATGCACCGTATCTGGGTCACGCATCGCACGACGATCACTGGCGACAGCAAGGACGTCAAGCGAACCCTCGCTCTGCCGCGGTGCGGACACTGAAGAAGAGCAGGGCGACCTGGCCCCGTGTCGTGACGTTCGCGAGGCAGTGGAGTAGGTTCGCCGTCCCGACGCACCATAGAAACGACGTGGGAAGCTCGCTATCCCTGTCGCTACAGGCATCCGGAACTCGAAGCTCCCGAACTCCTCTCCCGGCGGCCCGAGACGTTCATTGTCCGTGCGAGCGGATCGGCGAGTCCTGCGCTCTCGCGAATCCTGAGCGATGGGCGATTCGCCGATCCCACCGCGACTCCAACGAGTGCGCTCGTCAGACTCCCTCCGTCCGCCAACCCGAGGGCCGAGTTCCTCTACTTCTTGCCTGCGGCGCGCCGATCCTCGACGATTTGCTCGGCAATCGAGTAGGGCACTGTCTCGTAGTGCTCGAATTGCATGGTGAAGGTGCCGCGGCCGCTTGTCAGGTTCCGCACCTCCGAGGCGTAGCCGAACATCTCCGCAAGCGGGACCATGGCTCGCAGGATCACCGCATTCGCCCGGGACTCCAAGCCGAGGATGCGCCCCCGCTTGCTGCACAGGTTGCCGGTAATCGGCCCCGTGTGCTCCTCGGGGGCCGTGACTTCGACGTTCATGATCGGCTCGAGCAGCTCGAGACCCGCCATACGACAGGCCTCACGGAACCCCATGCGTCCGCACGTACGGAAGGCCTGCTCAGAGGAGTCGACCTCGTGCATGGATCCATCTTCGACGGTGACCAGGATATCGACCATCGGGAACCCAGCGTATGGGCCTGCGGCCATCTCCTCGACGATGCCGCGCTGGATGGCAGCCAAGTACTCACGCGTGATCTTTCCGCCGGTCACCGTGTCCTCGAATTGGAATCCGGAACCGGGAGCTGTCGGCTCAATGCGGAAGACCATGTGCGCGTACTGGCCGCGTCCACCCGTCTGCTTCACATGCTTGTACTCATGGTCGACCGGAGCCAGGATCGTCTCGCGATACGCAACCTGCGGCCTGTCGGAGATCACGCCGACCCCGAACTCCCTGCGCAGGCGGTCGACGATGATCTCGAGGTGGAGTTCTCCCATCCCGGAGATGATGACCTCGCTGGTTTCCTGGTTGGCACGAACGACGAAGGTTGGATCTTCTTCCGCCAACCGGTGAAGCGCGTGCGAGAGCTTGTCACGGTCATCGCGCGACTCGGCCCTGACAGCCACGCCGATGACGGGGGCGGGAAACTCGATGGACTCGAGCACAATGGGATGGTTCGGGCTGCAGAGAGTGTGCCCCGTCAACGTCTCGCCAAGACCCACCACGGCGCCGACCTCGCCGGCGCGCAGAACGTCGAGGGGCTCGCGATCGTTCGCGTGCATCTCGAACAGCCGCCCCACACGCTGTGGCTTGCCCACGGAGGAGTTGTAGAGCTGAGCTCCGTTCTCGAGAACTCCAGAGTAGACACGCACGTAGGTCAGCTTCCCCATGTGTCGGTCGGACTGAATCTTGAACGCCAGCGCCGCGAGCGGAGCGTCGCTTCGGGGGTGTCGAATGAGCTCCTGATCGGACTCCAGTCCGACCCCGATCACAGGGGGCAAGTCGACGGGGGAAGGCAGAAAGTCGACGATCGCGTCAAGCAGCCGTCGAACGCCCTTGTTCTTGAATGCCGCCCCGCAAAGGACCGGGATGAACCGCCCCTCGATGGTCGCTCGTCGAATCGCACTCACCATCTCGTCCCGCTCAGGGGGGACGCCCTCGATGAACTTTTCCATCAAGTGGATGTCCTGCTCGCTCACGCGCTCGAGCATCAGCGCGGCAGCGGCACGAGCTTGCGGGAGCAAGTCCTCTGGAATGGGCTCCTCACGAACCGCCGCCCCGGCCGCGGCGTCGTCGTAGTAAATGGCCTTCATGTCGATGAGATCCACGATGCCACGGAAGTCGCCCTCGGCCCCGATCGGAATGACCACCGGGACGGCATTGGCGCCCAGTTCTTGCCGGATTTCCTCAACGACCCGCTCGAAGTCCGCGCCCGTCCGGTCCATCTTATTGATGAAGGCGATGCGGGGCACGCCGTACTTGTCGGCTTGGCGCCACACCGTCTCCGCCTGCGGCTGGACTCCGCCGACAGCGCAAAAGAGAGCCACGGTGCCGTCGAGAACCCGGAGACTCCGCTCCACCTCCGCGGTGAAGTCCACGTGCCCCGGCGTGTCGATGACGTTGATTCGGTGATCTCGCCAGTACGTCGTCGTCGCGGCGGACGTGATGGTGATCCCGCGCTCCTGCTCTTGGATCATCCAGTCCATCTTCGCCTCGCCGTCGTGCACCTCACCCAGCTTGTGGCGCTTGCCTGTGAAGAACAGGATGCGCTCCGTGACCGTCGTCTTGCCGGCGTCGATGTGCGCCATGACGCCCACGTTGCGGATGTGTTCTATCGGTGTTGCCTTGCTCATCAGCGTCCTCCCCTTTCCCGCATCGTCAACAAAACATCCGTCCCCCTAGGGTTTGTGCATGGTGGGTCCAGCTCCCAACGAACGCAGTCACTCTGCGCGAGAAGACGTCAACAAGGGCGTACAGACACGCCGACCAACACGAAAACGATCCGGGGATCTGCCAAGAAGCGTACGGAACGGGCCCACAGAAGTCAACCAAAGGAGTTCCAAATCCGTCGGCCGCTTCGTGGGCCCTGCTCGAGACGCACGAGACGTGCATTCGAGCCCGCCGGCCGGGTAGAATGAAGGGCCCCACGGGGCGTTGACGTTCTCTTCACACGAGGCGCACAGGTAGAGGACACAATCTAAGACCTGAGGTGTAAGGAGAACAGCAATAGCGTGGGAGAGGAGGGGACATGCCCAAGAAGGAGCTTGTTGACAAGCTGAGTATCTACGTTCCGAAGTCCAAGTCAGAGATGCAGCCCGTTGAGAGACTGATGAAGATCGGCGCGAAGAAAGACCGATCGATCAACTACCTCGTCGTCGAGGCGATCATGCAGTACTTGGAGAGAGAGGAGAACAAGCAGTGACCTGCGGTCTGAGCGTCCTCCCGAGGTTGCGTAGATAAGGGAATGCTGCGTTCAGGAGTTTGGCCCACTCGCGGCTCATTGGGAGCGCGAGTGGGCCGTTCGTTCTTCTATCCGGCGGTACTCCTCCATCATCTTGCGGCCCGCATC
>Ga0247842_10001378_pt1 | contig 41167 bp, 37 predicted proteins | sample LaCruzMarch2015__3_FD_192411 | JGI IMG/M metagenome (GOLD analysis project Ga0247842, IMG submission 192411) | Freshwater microbial communities from meromictic Lake La Cruz, Castile-La Mancha, Spain - LaCruzMarch2015_19m | ecosystem: Environmental > Aquatic > Freshwater > Lake | place: Spain...
TTGACCGTATCGATGCCGAGATCAGCTTCCATGTCGAGATCAAGTTCCAGCATGTCCTTGGGATAGCCGGTCTTCTCGGCGATCATAGTAAGGATTTCAGTCTGGACGGAGTCGTGGTTTAGATCGCTATTTGCCATTTGCCGTATGCCATTTGCTTCGGAAGTTTCTTCCTGGTTAACGGCAGTTCCCTGTTTCTGGCCAATGGCAAATGGCCAATGGCCAACGGCAGTCGCTTGCGTCTGGCCAACAGCAGGCGCTGCGGACGCAGGGATAGATTTGGGTTCGGCGTAGTGCGGCGCCGCCGGTATCGGCTTGGACGTGGAAACTGTCTTGCTGTCTTGCTTTCTTGCTGCCGCGCTGGTTGCTGCCATAACCGGTTCTTTTGCCGGCGTATGGGGTAATTTTCCGGCGGTCTTTTTATCCTTGACCCTTAACGTGTTGAACATCACTTCCAGTTCCGGATTCTCTTCCCCCGATATTGCTTTAAGCCAATCGGCGTGTCTGGCCTGATCCTCTATTCGGTTTTCCCCTTCCCTGAACACCCGTTCGGTGAATGACATGGCCATGTGTGAACCGAAGCCGGCCGCAAATCGCAGAACATATTGAAGGTCATATTTACCGCCCTTTGAGAGGGTGATGCCGGAAAGTTCCGGATCCGGTTCTTTATAATTGGCAATGGGTGGGATTATACCCGTGTTCAGGGCGCGTATCGACACCACTTCCTCCAGCGAAGATCCCATTGTGTGGCCGGTAAAACCTTTCACATTGCTGATGATAACATCAGCCGCGTGCGCGCCGAAAGCTTTTTTGAGTGCCTTCACCTCGGCTGAAGCGCTGCCGCCCCGGGCCGGCGTGTAGGTCTCATGCGACATAAAGAAAGTTTTTTTGGCGAACTGGCTCTTGTCCAGGCCGTAGAGGTCTTCCACCTTCTTGACGAATTTAGTCATAACATCCGCCACGTGGTCGGTGTCGAGTCTGCTTACATGGTAAGCGCTGTTTGCGGATTCGGTCAGCAACAGGCGGGCCAGCGGCTTCATGCCTCTGCCTCTGACAAGGGTTTCATCCTCTATTACCATTCCCACCGCGCCGGAGCCGACGATCAATCCGTCTCTCCTTTTATCGAACGGCAGAGCGGCTTCAGCGACGCTTTCCTTGGTCGAGGCTGTGCCTGAGGCTAAAAATCCGGGCATAGCCCATTCCTGAACAACGCTGCTAGTTATATCGTCGGCGGCTATTATAACTACCCGCTTCGCCTTGCCGGCTCTTAACCAGCATTCGGCGGTATGTACGGCCTGTGTGGTGGACGCGCAGGCCGCGCTTATATGCATTGCAGGGCCTTTCGCACCTACCCATTGCGCGAACTGACTGTCGGCTATAGGTATCACTTTCATCAGGAAGTTCTGGCTGAAAGTATACATATCCTTTTCCTGGGTGGAGCGATCTTTTGTAAAGGTCTGTTCCATCCAGGTTCTGAGTGCGGTCCGGTCATTCGGGTTTTCCAGCTTGCCTATAATATTGTCATATACTTCCCACATCTGCCCCGGGGTTTTGCCCCGGTATTTGTAATTAAAATAGCCGGTGACTTCATTTATCAGAGATTCCATTACCGGGAAAGCGGAAGCGAATATAACTCCGGTTTCGCTTGCCAGCGGTTCCGGCAGCGCCCATTTCTCCGGCAGATAGCCGCCGGTGGTTGTTTTCTTGTAGTAATGGATCAGCGGCAGTCCCGCGTCCTTGAGCGCCAGCACTCCAGCGGCCATGGCCATCTTGAAAGTAGTATCCAGGGCTTTGGCGATGTTATTTGGCACGCCGAATTCCTTTTCAAGGTCAAACTGTCCCTTGCGCGCGGAGAGCTTTATGGCCTGGTCTGTGGAATCTATTTTGGCTATGCTGTGGTTGCCGGTAGGAGATTTGATGACGCGGATGATATTCTTGTCTATCTGTTTGCCGCGCCAGTCCATGGGGATAGGCTCTATCATGTTTTTTCCGGCGAGTATTTCGTCGAGATTATGCTCGCGGAAGAGCTTGTCCCATGTGCCGGGAGTGCCGCCGGCTATGCCGGAGACCGCTATATTATTGGTGTTGAAGCCGTATTTCCGCGCAAATTCCGTCATTGCCGCCTCCGAAGTTGTAGGTTGTTCCTGGCGTATGGCCGGTACTGCCGCGCTGTCTTGCTGTCTTGCTGTCGCGCTTTGCGCCGTCCACCCCAGATAGTAGGGATTGAAAAATCCGCCGCCCTGCTCCGGGTGTTTCCCGGTCCAGTTCAGTGTGAAGCCCAGCGCCATAAGATTGGCCAGCAGATCGTTAAACTCGGTGATGCCTCCGCGCTTCGGATGGTTAGAGGACAGAATAGTGAGACCTTTTTTATCTTTTAAGGTGGAAGTGGCGAAGGCGCTCAGCACGCGCTTCGGTCCGCACTCTATAAATGTCCGCACGCCGTCGGCGTACATGCGCTCCAGTTGTTTTATGAATTCCACCGGGCTGGTCATCTGCTTCAGCAGCAGGTCGTAGGTGGCCTGCTTGTCCGCGGGAAAATAGTCGGCGGTAACGTTGGATAATAGTGGTATGGTCCATGGCGCGGTCGGGATATTTTCCAGAAATTTCCTGTAGGGCCCTATGGCGGGTTCTATGATGGCTGAGTGAAAAGCGTGAGAAACGGCTATCTCCTGGGCCTGTACGCCCAAAGATACGAACAGCTCCACGGCTTTTTCCACCGCCTTCCGTTCTCCGGCGATGACGGTCTGCTGCGGGCAATTTTTATTAGCGCAGATCACATAACCGTCAATTTTTTTGAGTTCCTTTTCCACTTTATCCGCGGGCCAGCCTATAGACGCCATCTTGCCCGGGTCTTTAACTTTTACGGTGGACATTTCTTTGGCCCGGCTGGTGACGGCGCGCAGGCCGTTCTCAAGCGTGAAAACTCCAGCCGCGGTTGCGGCGGCGTACTCGCCCAGGCTGTGGCCTATAACCATGTCCGGCTTTATGCCGAATGAGGTCAGCAGGCGGAACATAGCCATGTCCGCAGTCATCATGGCCGGCTGGGTCATCTGGGTCTGCTTTATGGCGTTCTCGCGCTTCTCAAGCTCTTCTTTGGATTCGCCTGGTTTTGACCAGAGCGTATCGGTGAGGTTTACGCCTATCATCTTTTCAAGTATGCGGTCGGCTTCGTTAAAGGTGGCCTGCACCACTTCGTACTTGGCGGCCAGATCGCGCATCATGTCCACATATTGTGAACCTTGTCCGGGAAACAGGAAACCTATTTTAGCGTCGTGCGCCTTGCGCCTGAAGGTGTAGACGCCTTTAAGCCTGAAGTTTAACGGTGGGGTGTCCCAGGTCTCAGGTTTGGCGTTGGCGTTCAGAAAATCTATTTTCTCGCGGAGGTCGGCCGGGGTCTTGGCAACTATGGAAACCCCCCACTCCCGCTGCGGTTCGGCGTTCATCCGGGCGGCGAAAAGCGACATAGGATAGGTCTCGGGCAAGTTTAGGAAGGCGGATCCGGAGAGAGCTTTGGCTTCGGCCATGACCGCCTGGGGAGTTGCCGCGGTAAAGGTGACGGCCTCACCCTGCAGGGCGGAGAACGGCGTCTTCGGATTCTCCGTCGGAGGTTTGGAGGATTGGAGGACTGTAGGATTAGAGACAGCACAAACTGCCGCGCTGTCTTGCTGCCGCGCTGTCTTGCTGTCGGGCTGTCCGGCATACTCTTCCATGGTTACATGGAAATTTGTTCCGCCGAAACCGAAGGATGACACATTGGCTCGTCTTATACCGCTGGTTTTCCAGGGCTCAGCTTTGGTTATCACTTTAAAAAGGTTCAGGTCGATGGCAGGATTGGGCCTGTCGCAATTGATGGAGGTAGGAAGAGTCTTATGGTGCAGGGCTAAAGCCGTTTTTACCAGACTGACCGCTCCGGCGGCCGCCTTGGCGTGGCCTATCTGGGATTTGACCGAGGTGAGTCCTAGTTTCCTGCCGCTTTTTATGTGGGGTCCAAAGATATCTTTAAGCGCTTCCACTTCCGCTGCGTCTCCGACTTTAGTGGCCGTGCCGTGGGCCTCGACAAAATCCACTTCCCCGGGACCGTAATCCACCTGCGCGAAGGCGTTTTCTATGGCCATTTTCTGGCCCTTGGGATTGGGGGCCGTGATGCCCTTCCCCTTTCCATCCGAGGACGCTCCAACGGAATTTATCAGCGCGTAGATCTTGTCCCCGTCTCTCACAGCGTCCGAATATCTCTTCAGTATATATACCGCCACGGCTTCAGCCATGACAAAACCGTTGGCCCGCTCGTCAAAAGACCAGGAGCCGTCCGCAGAAAGCGCGCCTATCTTGCAAAACTTGACGAAAGCGGGGGCGGACATCATCTCATCCGCGCCGCCGGTTACCGCCATGTCGAATTTACCCGAGCGCAGGCCCAGTACCGCGTAGTCCAGGGCCGCCAGTGAGGAGGCACAGGCCGCGTCCATGGTCATGTTGGGGCCTTTGAGGTTAAAAACATTGGCTATCCGGCCGGCGGTGACATTGGACAGCTCGCCTGGCATGGTATCCTCGGTGATCTTCAGTATGTTCTGGTCTATCTGCCCCTCGTATTCCTCCAGGAGCGCTTTTTGCTGGGCCGGCGTGAGACCGGAATATGTGCTGGTCTTTTTCAGGAGGTCTTCGTTGTAGAACTTGTAGACGCGCAGATCGGTCAACTCTTTGCGCATGGCGCCCATTGCGTTGCCAATAACCACCGCGGCTTTCGCCGGGTCGAAAGCTTTTTTATCGTAGCCGGAGTCCTCGAAGGCCATGCGGACGGCTTCTATCGTGATCTGCTGCAGGCGCGAGATCTGTACAGCCGTCTGGGGCGGGATCTTATACTTTATGGGATTAAAAGTGAAGTCCTTTATGAAGCCGCCTATCTTTGAATATGTCTTGTCAGCCGCCTTATGATCCTCAGAATAGTAAAGCCGCCAGTCCCAGCGGTCCTTGGGGACCTCGCTGATGCAGTTCTTCCCGGAAATCACATTCGCCCAAAATTGGTCTTTATCGGCGGCTTCAGGTGCTATTATGCCGATCCCGACTATGGCTATTTTCTCGTTATTCATCTCAGTTGCCTCGCTAATGGATATTTTTAATAAAAAGTTAAGGCCTTTTAAAGGGCCAATAGGTCCGGATAAGGTGCCTACAAGTATTGGAAAAGCTTAGTTTGGTCGTTTGATGGGCATAGAGCCCCGTTACGACACCCGCGCAAGAAATGAGCCGGATAATGAATGTAGATAGGATCGCATAAATTGATTATATTAAAAAACGGCGGACAGCACAATCTTGTATGGCCGGGGGTTGGAATGAAAAGTCGGCAATTTGGAAATTGGGCATATTTGGCATGCTTACGTGCGCTAAAAGGTAATATATAATCAATGGCGTCTTTGGCGCTTCAGCTTCACCGCTTCTTGCTGATTTTTTGCTAAAATCAATTATCTTAACCGGGCAGGCGGAGGGCTTTCTGATGGATGTTCTTACTTTGAGCAGGCTGCAGTTCGCGGCTACAGCCATGTTTCATTTTTTATTCGTGCCCTTAACGCTCGGTCTTTGCATCCTGGTGGCCTGGATGGAGACCGTTTATGTCCGTACCGGCGACGCGGACCATCTGCGGATGACCAGGTTCTGGGGCAAGCTCTTCCTGATAAATTTCGCCCTGGGGGTGGTCACCGGCCTCACTCTTGAATTCCAATTTGGCACTAACTGGGCCCGCTACGCCCGCTATGTGGGCGACGTTTTCGGCGCTCCTCTGGCCATAGAGGCCACGGTAGCGTTTTTTCTTGAGTCCACTTTTCTGGCTGTCTGGATTTTTGGCTGGGAGAGGCTTTCAAGGCGCGCGCACGCCGCAGCCATGTGGCTGGTCTCCCTTGGGGTAAATATGTCGGCCCTTTGGATAATTTTAGCTAACGGCTGGATGCAGCATCCTGTAGGTTATGTTATATCCAACGGCCGGGCCGAGATGGTCGATTTCGCTGCGCTCGTTCTGAATTACCACGCCTGGCTCCAATTTTTTCATACCATTCTCGCGGGATATGTGACGGCCGGCTTCTTTGTCATGGGAGTCTCGGCCTGGCACCTGCTGAAAAAGAAAGAAACAGTCCTCTTCTTGAAGTCTTTCAGGCTGGCCGCGCTGTTCAGTCTGGCAAGTTCTCTGGCTCTCTTTGCTGTCGGGGATTTGAGCGGGGTTTCCGTGGCCGAACTTCAGCCCGCTAAATTCGCCGCCATGGAATCAGTCTGGGAAACCCGCGCGCGTGCCCCATATGTCTTGCTTACTGTTCCCGACCCGGTCAATGAGAGAAACTCCGTAGAAACACTAAAAATTCCATATATGCTCAGTTTCATGGCTTTTCACCGGCCTGACGCGGAAGTGAAGGGACTTAAAAATTTTCCGGCTGCGGATAGGCCGCCGGTTCTGCCGGTCTTTTTAGGCTTCCGGACCATGATCGCTCTGGGTATGCTGTTTATACTTCTTTCCGGCCTGGCTTTTTATTTTTCAAAAAAGGAATTTCTGGAGGCCCGGCCATGGTTTCTGCGGTTGCTGGTTTGGGCCATCCCCCTGCCGTATTTGGCCACGCAGGCCGGATGGCTGGTTACGGAGATGGGGCGGCAGCCTTGGCTGGTCTATGGTCTGATGCGCACTTCCGAGGGTGTTTCCGAATCCGTTTCCTCCGGGCAGGTCTGGGTCAGTCTGACATGCCTTATAGTTTTTTACGCGGTACTGGGCGTTTTGGATATCTACCTGCTCGCCAAGTTCGCCCGCAAGGGACCGGAGGCGGCGTAGCCGTCAGGGATGCTAAGCCGGTGTAGACGCAAAGCCGTCTAGAAGTAAAGCAATTTAGGCAAATTGCGGCTGCGCATCCAAGTTGCTGGACGGCTTTGCATCTAAATCGCTGAATCGCTTTGCTTCTAAATGGCTGGATTACTGGAGTTTTCTTATGGATTACGTTAAATTGTGGTTCGGTCTTTGGGGCGTGTTGTGGGCGGTATATTTCGCCTTGGACGGCTTTGATCTGGGCGTGGGCATGGTTGGAGATTTTGTTTCGCGCGGAGAGGAAGAAAAACGCAGCGTTCTTTCCTCTATCGGTCCTTTTTGGGATGGAAATGAGGTTTGGCTTGTGACCGCAGGCGGGGTAACTTTCGCCGCGTTTCCCGGCGCCTACGCCAGTATGTTCAGCTGGTTTTACTCCGCTATGTTCCTGGCGCTTTTCGGCCTGATATTAAGAGGGGTAACACTTGAGTTCAGGGGCAAGGTTTCCGGCCCCGTCCTGAAAAAACTATTGGACGCAGGGTTCGTTGCCGGCAGTTTTGTTCCAGCTCTTATTTTCGGCGTAGCTTTCGGAAATATTTTCAGGGGTCTGCCCGTGGGTGCATTAGGTTATGAAGGTAATTTCCTGAGCCTGCTTAATCCATACGGCCTGCTGACCGGGGTTTTGTTCGTAGTGTTCTTCGCCACTCACGGCGCACTTTGGATATCTTTCAAGGTTTCCGGACCGCCGGCCGCGCGGGCGTTCGCTCTGGCTAAAAAGCTATGGGTCGCCACAGGCATCCTTGGCGCGGTCTTCTTTACTGTCACCGCTTTTGATACCGGGCTTTATGCTAATTATATGGGGCATAAATACCTCTTCGCGGTCCCCTTGATTTGCGCCGCTTCTTTCGCCGCGGCCAGGTTCCTGGCAGCTAAGCACCCGGACAGGGCGTTCCTAAGCTCAATTATTTCCATAGTATCCCTGGTCTGCACCGGTTTCATAGGTATATACCCGGAGCTTCTGCCTTCGCGCGTGGACCCCGCCTATAGCGTAACTATTTACAATGCCGCTTCCGGTCCTTACACTCTCAGGATAATGGCTTTGGTGACGGCTATATTTCTGCCGATGGTCATAGCCTATCAGTTCTGGGTATACCGCCTGTTCAGGCTTCCGCTTACCGCTGAAGAGCTTAAAAAAAGCGGACTCTATTGAGCGGAGCGTAAAATCTGTAAAGTTGTATGGCTTTGCGGTTTTATATTACTATATACCCTATATTGGAGGTTTATGAAAGTTAAATTCTGGGGCGCCAGAGGAAGTGTTCCGGTTTCCGGCAGACAATATAATATTTACGGTGGCAGCACCGCTTGCGTGGAATTGCGTTCCAAAAAAGATGATCTCATCATAATAGATGCCGGCACCGGAATAAGGGCTCTGGGTAAAGAGCTCATAAAAACCCCCCACAATAATTTCACGATGTTCTTCACTCATTCCCACTGGGACCATGTGATAGGTTTTCCTTTTTTCGCCCCCATCTATCGTAAAGAAACGAAGATCCGCATGTTGGGCTGCTCCTTTTCCTCCGACCCCGTGCGCGAGATCGTCGCCAAGACCATGCAACCCCCGGGTTTCCCTGTTAAATTTTCTGAGATCTCAGCCAAATTTGAATTTGCCTCGGTCTGCTCAACCGGCTGGGATATAGGTCCGATCAGTATCGCTCCCATAGAATTAAGTCATCCCAATCAGGGCATGGGTTACAAGTTTCTGGAAGCTGGACGGACATTCGTTTTTCTGACCGATAATGAATTGGCTTTTAAACATCCCGGCGGCCGGGACTTTGAAGATTATGTCGCTTTTTCACGCGGCGCAGACCTGCTGGTGCACGACGCGGACTACACCGGCGCGGAATATCCAAGGCGCAGAACCTGGGGGCACTCCACTTACCAGCAGGCGGTGGATCTGGCCCTTAAAGCCGGAGTGAAAAGTTTAGGGCTTTTTCACCATAATCAGGATCGGACCGACAGGGATATTGAGGAGACCCTGGCCGCGTGCCGCAAGCTGATCAAGGCGGCGGGTTCCAAACTCAATTGCTTCGCGGTCAAAGAGGGGCAGGAAGTAAAGCTTTCTTGATAATTTTAATGGTCGGATAGTTTAAGTCTGTAGCGGGCAGGTTCGGCGTGTTTGCATAGTCTTGAAGACAAATCCTAAAAGCGGGTGCGTATATTATGAAATTCAATATTTACACGGTCTGGATGGATCCCAACTTTTACATAGCCGCGGCTGTTTTCGCGCTCGCGCTATTTCTGCTGGTGTTCTCGATAAGAAAATACCTGGAAATAGAGAATCAGTCCGATTTTGAAAAAACGGATGATGAAGCCGGAGAAGTCCAGGGCGAGTTGCCCATGGCGGGCGGCGGTCCGGAGGTGTTCGAGACGGCGTCAGCGCCAGTTTTGACCGGGGCGGTCGCGGAGGATCCTGAACCGGGCTCTTTTTCCGAAGCTCTTGACGGACCGGCGGCGGTTCCCCCTCCCGCCGAAGCGGAAACGATTTCTATGTCGAGGGCCGAAGAATTTGTTAAGGGTCTTTACGAGCACCTCGCCAGCCTGGACGGGCGCGTAAAGAATATTGAAGCCGATCTGTCAAGGTCCAGGGTCAATCGTGATTTTACCGCGAAGTTCCTGGAGGACATGGTCGCTGATTTTGACTCACTCGACAAAACCAAGATAAAGTCCCGTATTGAGTATCTGCTGGCGGACCTTAAAAAATAGCTCCGCCCAAACTTGCGGCGGTCTCATATCAGGCCTAAGTGAATAAAAAAACGCTCTTTTTCGCCTTGGTGTCAGCGCTTTGCGGCGCCGGCGTCTGCGGCGCGGCCTTGTTCCCGCCGAACGCTTTTTCGGATTCGGCGCGCGGTACAACTTCAGCTTCCTTCCTTAAATCTCCGGCTTCCGCGCGTCTTGCCGCGCTGGGGTCAGGCGGCGGTGCGCTCAGGGCGCCCGACGCTTTTTTTTGCAATCCAGCCGGCTTCGCCTATTTGCCTCCGGGCTCCTCAACTCTTCTGCTCGGCTATGAAAGTCTGCTGGAAGGCGCAGGACGCACCGCTTTTGCGGGGCTTAAGGGAGTCTCAACCGGCGTCCTGGGAATAGGGGCGCTTTACCGCTATGAGACCGGGCTTGAAGAATATGACTCCCGCGGCGACTCCGCCGGCGGGTTCGCGGCTTACGACGCAGCTTTAACCGGCTCCTACGGGACGCGGTTCGGCTGGGGCGACGCAGGTCTGGCTTTTAAATACATCCGTTCAAAGCTTTATGACCGCTCCGCCGGGACGGCGGCTCTGGACCTGGGAGTGCTGATAAAAGACAGAGAGAACCGCGATGTGGAGTTTGCCGTTTTCGCCCGGAATTTCGGGCTGCCTATGAAACTTGGCTCCATATCGGCGCCGCTGCCTTTTGAACTTGGCGGGGCTTTAAGTTTGCGCTACGCCAGTCAGTTCGTGCTTTTTATAGACGGGCGCGCTCCGGCCGCCCATATTCCCTACCTTGTTATTTCCGGGGAATACGACTTTCGGTTCGCGCAATCATCCGCGCTGTCCCTGCGCTCCGGTTTGAATTTTAAGAATTACGACGACCTGGGAATGATGGGCGCTTTTTCCGCCGGCTTCGGGGTCAAGCTCGGGGATATAGGTTTGGATTACGCTTTTGTGCCTTATGGCGATCTGGGGGTGACGCACCGGTTCACCCTGGGCTGGAGCTTCACCCCGGTTCCCGCCGCCGCGCTCGACCAGGAACTTATCGCCTCTTCACCAGCCAAAAAAATATAACGCCGCTCCGGTGAGCTTCGGGTGGTGAACCGCAGGATAGTGAAGTCGGTTATGTTACCGCTGCAAGTTTGGGGTCCTGCCGGGGTCGGGTCTTTTTTTCCCTGTGAAAATATCTTTGCTTCGCCCATTCGTAGGCGAACTGGTTCTTATGGTACCTGGATCTGCGCGGCTTGCTCTTTCCTTGACGGTATTATTAGAGCAATGATTATCGCGATCGTAAGGTCCGGGATCCATACCTCGGCAAGCTGCAATAGAACTACTTTCCAAGGATTGCCCACCAGCAAGTTCATAAGGGGCTGGCGGATCAAATCGCCTTTAAGGAATAAAAAATAAAGACCCAGTAATAAACCTTTCTTCAGGCGGGATTGCGCGGGAATGTAATCCCCGATCCAATAGTAAAGAAAAGCTAAGCCGGATACTGGTAGTAATGCCGTTATAAAAGCAAACAGGTTAATGATCGCGGAATAGGGTGGCTGAGGGATACTGATCCCCTGCATGGCATTGATGATCATGGGGGTCATTGTTTGGAGCAAAAATACATGCAGTGCCATGCCAACGCCACTGGCTAAAAGTGTCGCAAATATCCCGTATTTAATGTCATGTGTTAACACTCGCATATATTCCCTCCAACTATATCCGCTAAGTCCCCGATTTTACTATCGTGCGGTTCCCAAACTTAAAGTGGTATAAGTTTATCGTTATTATTTCTGTTTCAGGGCTGACGGGGCTTTTTCTTCCAGGTCCTGCTTCAGGGTTTTCAGGCGCCATCTGTTCTTTTCGGTCGGGTCCAGTGTCGCCGCCGTGGCGGCGTGCGAGGCGGCCTTTTCAGTGTCGCCTAATCGTTCGTGAAGTTCTGAAAGCCTTTCGTGGAAGGCGGAATTAGCGGGGTCGGATTTCAATCCGCCTTCCATCTCCCGTATTTCTTCCAGCAGGCGGTTTGTAATTTCGGCCGCGCTCCGCCGGTAGGACGCTTCCTTGATCTTTTCGAAGGCCAGCAGGCAGCCCAGCATAAAGAGCTGGATGTAAAGGAACTGCTCACGGAAGCGGAAAGAGGAAACGAAGTTTATTACATAGGAGGATATAAAAACTGCCGTGCCGGCCAGCAAGGCGTCGCCGGAGTAATACCCGCCAAGCCGGTAACGCTTTTCCCGCCTTTCAAGCGTGCGGACCACGGCCCAAGTCAGGAAAAGAGAAAAGGCCAGAAAATAAATGACAGCGAGAAGCATGTTTCCTACACCCCTTTTATCGTGCGTTTTATAATTCCGAGCATTTCTTTGTGGATTTTTCCGTTAGTCGCCAGGGTTTGGACGCCGTAGTCATTTGTTTTTTCCCATGGCCGGCCGGAAAAATCACTCACCTTCCCCCCCGCTTCTTCTACCAGCAGTCCGCCCGCGGCCACGTCCCAAGGCTTAAGGCCGAACTCCCAATACCCGTCCGTTCTGCCGGCGGCCAGCCAGGCCAGGTCCAGCGAAGCGGAACCCATTCTTCTGACATCATGGGATATCCGCATGAACTTTGAGAAGAACGAGCAGTAGAAATCGGTTTTTTCCGCGCGGTCGTAAGGGAATCCGGTAACAAGGAGCGCGTCGGAAATTTTCGGTATGGCGGAAACTTTCAGCCGCCGTCCGTTCATAAAAGCGCCGCTTCCGCGCTTGGCCAGGAAGAGCTCTTTTCTAAAAGGGTCAAAGACGCCGGCGGCCATGATCCGTCCGCCGGCCAGGAAGCCGATGGAAACTGCCGCGACCGGGAAGGAATGGGCGTAGTTGGTAGTGCCGTCCAGGGGATCTATGATCCAGAGCGGGCCCTCACCGCTTCCGTGCATCCCCTCTTCTTCCGCCAGAAAGTCGTGGCCGGGGCAGGCTTTTTTTATGACGGCGATCACTTCTTGCTGTGACTTAAGGTCCGCCACTGTCAGCAGGTTCGCCCGGCCTTTCAGCTCATAGCTGACCCGTCCGAAATAACGCTTCATTACGGCGCCGCCGGCAAGCAGGGCTTTTTTAAGTACCTTTAGTTCTTCCATAGAAATTTTCCATAGCCAGTCTGGCGGCGGCGTATTCGGCCGTGCGCCTAAGCGTGGTGAAGGTCAGTTGGACTGGAGCGAATTGCCCGCGCGCTCTGACGATAAAAGTTTTCCTGAAAAAAGCGTTCTGCATAAGTCCTCCGGTCAGCGCCACTCTTAGCGGCTTCCTGGCGTTAGCCGTCCGTTGGCCGGGGGGCCCTGCAGCGGCGCTTGCGCGGGCAATATGCTTTTTTACCGCGCCGGCCAGCAGGTTTGAAAGATGCTCATGGGCCTGCCGTACCAGTCCTATGGCCGCGATATCTCCGCTCTCCGCGCTGCTTACTGCTATCGCGGCGTAAGCCGCCCTGGCCCGGCGGTCCAGACCCTTTTTCTTCACTTTTATCATTTTCAGGAATCTTGTGCCGATCCACAGGCCCGATCCGGGGTCGCCTCCGGCCGGACTATGTCCGCCTATTTTTTCAAAGCGGCCGCTCCGGCGTTTCAGAAAGACTACCGAGCCGGTGCCGGCTATCAGCAGGGCGCCGTTCCCGGCTCCGTGAGCCGCCAGGTAGGCGGCCTGGGCGTCCGAGATAACATCCAACAGGTTGATCTTGCCTTTTAGTTTTTTAATGAGGAAAGGTTTTTTCCATTTCCTGGTCATAGCGCCGCGCGTAGCTATAATAACCGGGATATGGGGTTCAAGTTTCCATTCTAAGGCCGTCTTTATTATAAGTTTCGGCAGGAGTTTAATGTGGGAGCTGGGGTGCGAGGCTTTCTTCAACTCCGAGCCCCGGTTGTTTATCAGCACTATTCTGGTGCGGGTGCCGCCTCTGTCCACGCCGGCCGCCAGGCGGTTCTTTGCCGTTTTGGGTGTTTTATCGGTCATAAAGCGTCCGTTTCTCCAGGTCTTTCTCCTTCTTCTTGACGGGGCCGGTCTGATAATGATAGCATATGCCTGTAGAAGTTTTGAATCAGCCCCTTATGATACGACAGTCCGAAGAAGTCACTCTAGCCTCCATACTTAAGAGCGATTATGTGTTTTTCCTTAAGGGCAGGCCCGCCAAGGAAGAAGTTGTTAAGCTTCTTACCGACGGCCTTTATCCCCAGGTGAGTGATTTTGTTACAGCCAAAGCTCTTTATGAAAAGGTTACCGAAGTAGAAAAGCTCAACAATGTGCTGGAGACCGGTTTCTATATCCCCCACGCCAAACTGGCTGAAATAGACCGTTTTTATACGGCGCTGGCCGTCATTCCGGAAGGCTCGCTTGACCCCAAATCCGGGATAACCGTAAGAGCCGCTCTCCTGCTCCTGACCCCCAACAGGCCAATTTTCTTCCAGCAGCATCTCAATATGCTCTCCAAACTTTCCCGGCTCTTCCAGCCCGCTTTCATGGATTCAATCGTAGCTATGAAAGATGGCGTGCAAGTCCGTGAAGCTGTCGCCAAGCACGAATAGTTCACCTGCCTTTTTTGTCTCAAAACACAGCCAAAAGAAGTGTGGTATTCTTTAACGAGCCCTTTAAAGATATATAATATATATTGCCATATGAATCCTCCCTCCCCGCGATTTAAACAGGTCCTGGTGCTCAGCACCGCCATGCTCAGTTTCATCTCTTTCTGGAAAGCCGCTTCCGTAGTTCTGTGCGACATGGGGTCCAGCGCCTTCTATGCCGGCGGCATAGCAATGAACGCCTTCGGCCCCGCTTTCCCCTGGTATGTTCTGGCTGTAATGATATTTTCCGGCTTAATGCTTATGGTTTACGTGGAGTCCTGCGCCATGTTCGTGCGCGGCGGGGTTTATAAGGTTGTAAACGAGGCTATGGGGCATTCCATGGCCAAAGTTTCTGTTTCCGCGCTGATGTTCGATTATATGGTGACCGGTCCTGTCAGTTCAGTGGCCGCCGGTTTATATGTTTCCAGTCTGCTTTATAATATCATGCCGCTTATGCACGTCAACTGGCATGTTCCTCATAAGCTTTTTGCCGTACTCTTCGCCGTGGCCGTAACAGCCTTCTTCTGGCGCGAGAACATAAAAGGCGTGGAAGAATCCACCGATAAGAATTTTAAGATCATGGGTTTTGTAACCTTGGTCGGTGCCGTGCTTATAATCTGGTCAATAACCACGGTTTATCAGCGCGGCTTCAAGATGCCGCCTTTCGATCTTAAGTTCACTTCCGAATCGCTCGGTTGGATGACGAATTTCCCCTACCTTCAGACCATAGGCCTTGTCGGTATTTTCATGGCTTTCGGTCACTCCATCCTGGCGCTGAGCGGTCTTGAGACCCTGGCCCAGGTGTATCGGGAAATAGAAGACCCGAAAATTAAAAATCTTAAGAAGGCCGCATTCACTGTTTTTCTGTTCAGCGTTATATTCACCGGCGGGCTCACTTTCCTGGCGTCTTCTATAATTCCCCCGGACCTTATCGGCGGTAAGTACCTTGACAATCTTCTGAGCGGCCTCGCCCTTGAGCTTAACGGCCCTTATTGGGCCAGACTGCTGTTGCAGTGCTTCGTGGTCGTTTCAGGCAGTCTGATGTTGGTGGGCGCGGTTAACACCTCGTTGGTGGGATCCAACGGCGTCCTTAACCGCGTGGCCGAGGACGGCATCCTGCACGACTGGTTCCGCCATCTGCATAAGAAGTACGGCACAACTTATCGCATGATAAACATGGTGGCGATCATTCAGATAATTGTGATAATACTTTCCGGCGGTGATATTTATCTGCTGGGAGAGGCTTACGCCTTCGGGGTCCTTTGGAGCCTGGTTTTTAAGACTCTGTCTATGATAATCCTCAGGTTCAGAGATGATCTCCCCAGGCCCTGGATGTTCCCTTTCAATATCAAGATAGGCAAGGTTTATTTCCCGGTCGGTATGTGCGTGGTTTTTCTGATCCTGATATCAGCCAGCCTGGTGAACCTTCTGACCAAGCGGGTGGCTACGATTTCCGGTGTCGCTTTTTCGGTGGTGTTTTTTTCCGTCTTTCAGATTTCGGAGTACATGAACCGGAAAAAGGCGCAGCTTTACATGCCGGACGACGATTCAGAAGAAAAGATGAATATGCGTAAAGAGGCGGAGATTGCCAACATCCTTCCCGAGCTGGATAAAGCCCGAAAAATACTGGTCCCGGTCAGGAACCCCAGCAATCTTGTGCATTTAAAAAGCGTTTTGGAGACAACCGACGACGAAACGACGGATATTATCGTGCTGGCCGCGAAGATATCTAAGGGCATACAGCTTGAGGGCGAGACCGGGGATATGACACCGGAAGACAAAGACCTTTTCACTTCGGTGGTCCTGCTGGCTGAAAAGTACGGTAAGACGGTGAAGCCGATGCTGGTATTCTCAAACGATCCGTTTTATTCCATCGCGCAGGTGGCTCACGCTGCCGGAGTGGATGAGGTTGTTATGGGCGTGTCTGGCACGACCGGCGCCGAGGTTCAGCTGGAGCGTCTTGCCATTGCCTGGGGGATGCTGGAGAAAAAAGACAACGCCTCCCGGTCGGTTATGGCCAAAGTCGTGTGGGAAGGGCGCCAGCTGTCGTATAAGTTGTAAGTGAAGCATAAGATCGCCATTCGCTGTGGGAATATTCTGCGGATGGCGAAAGGCGATAATTAACGGAGTTGATGATTTATGTCCATAAAACGAATCTGTAAATACGGCGACGCGTCGCTGGAAAAAAAAGCCCGAAAAGTGGATTTGAGGGAACTAAAAAAGGATCTGCCGGGCATCATAAAGGATATGTTTGAAACCATGGATGCCGTGGGCGGTCTGGGTCTGGCGGCCAACCAGATAGGTCTGGATCTGGCTATGGCGGTGATAAAGATAAAAAAAGAGAATGAAGAGGATCTCAGGATCGTCCTTATCAACCCGGAGCTGGCGGAGAAATCCGGGTCAATGTCGGAAGAAGAAGGCTGTCTTTCGTTTCCCGGGCTGTTCGCGAAGGTGAAACGTTTTTCAAAAGTTAAAGTGCGCGCGCTCAGTGAAAAGGGTTTGCCGATAGAGATTAACGCCGAAGGCCTGTTTTCCAAAGCCCTCCAGCACGAGATCGACCATCTCGACGGAGTGCTCTTCATCGACCGTCTGCCTTTTATCACCCGCATCAAACTTAAGCCCTTGCTGATGAAACTTAAGCGCCAGTGGAAGAAGATAGATGAGAGTAAGATAAGGCCGGTAATCGGTAATCAGTAACCGGTGATCAGTATTGTTGGCGGCGCTCGCTATATATACAGGTCACTGGTTTACCGGTCGTTGAACAATGAACAAACTGAAAATTGTGTTTTTAGGGACTCCTGAGATAGCGTGCCCATTTTTGAACCGGATCGCCGCCGACGGGCATTCGGTCTCAGGTGTAATCTCCCAGCCGGATCGTCTGCAGGGGCGCGGGATGAAACTCTGCTGCCCCCCCGTCAAAAATAAGGCCGGCGAACTTAAGCTTGAAATTTTCCAGCCGCGCTCGCACGAGGATCTCGCCTTTATCTTGTCAGAGCTCAAGCCGGACCTTGGCGTCGTGGTCGCCTACGGGCGGCTAATAAAAAAAGAGGCCCTTGCCATCCCGCGGCTCGGTTTTATAAACGTTCATTTTTCCCTGCTGCCGGCGTACCGCGGCGCAGCTCCGGTCCAATGGTCGCTGATAAAGGGCGAGACCGTGACCGGCGCTACCGTGTTCTGGCTGGATGAAGGAATGGATACGGGCCCGGTTTTAGCCTCCAGGGAGGTTCCCGTCTCACGGGACGACTACGCTCCGGAATTGTTTAAAAAGACCGCCGACGCGGGTATTGAACTCTTAAGCGAATGCCTGTCGGAAATCTCCGCGGGGCGGATAATAAAGATACCGCAGGCTGGTCAGGCCACGCTCGCGCCCAAGATAAAGCCCTCCGACACCCGCCTGGATTTTGCCGGTACCGCCGCGGACGCCCGAAACCTGGTTCGTGGTCTTTCAGCCGGCCCGCGCGCGAGATTCTCTATAGTGTTAAGCGGGCGCCCGGCCGATGTCCAGATCCTAAAATGTTCGCTGCCCGCCGGACGCGACGTCCGGGCCGTCGGCTTCGGCGTGATAACCGCGATTGAAAGGGATAAAGGCTTTTATATACAATGTAGAGACGGAGAGCTGTTGATAGAAGAAGTTCAGCCGGAAGGAAGAAAACCCATGAGCGCTTTGGACTTTCTGAACGGCGCCCGCCTCAAGCCCGGAGACGCGGCTGGGAATAATAATAGTTCTGGTATATAAGTTGCTGATACGGAGAGATCGAGAGCATGAAAGAATTTTTAGACAAGCATTTTTCAAACACGGAAGAGTCTTTTGTAAATCCCAGTTTCATACTCAAGGTTTCCTTAGTGGCGGTGTGTCTTTTCTTTCTGACTTATTTTCTCTTTTCCTGGACCATGGATACCGTCATCCACAGCAGAAAAGAAGTGATAGTGCCGGACATCCAGGGCAAGTCGGCCGCCAACGCGCTCCAGCTTATCAGCGAGAGTGACATGGCTATGAGGATAGATGGTTACGAGTTCAACGATTCGGTTCCCATCAGCACCGTTCTCAGGCAGGCGCCTTCCGCCGGAACTACTGTTCGGGAAGGAAAGATCGTCAAGGTCGTTTTCAGCCAGGGCGGAGAATCGGTATTCACGCCCAACCTTATCGGCCTGCCGCTCAGGAACGCCGAACTTCTCCTGCGCCAGCGCTCCCTCCTGCTGGGCGAGGTCAGCGAGTCTTATTCGCTGAAGGCTGAAAAAGGCACCGTCCTTTCGCAGGAACCAAAATCAGAGATGAGCGTTTCAAAGAATACCATGGTGACTGTTGTTGTTTCGGCAGGCAATCCGCCGGTCGGCATAGTCCTTATGCCGGATTTCCGGCAGAAAAAGATAGACGAAACTTATCAGTGGGCTTCCGATAATAAGCTGGAAGTTAAAACCATTGAGGATGCGGGTTCCCTTTTCCCCGGCGGTACCATTATAGACCAGACTCCCCCGTCGGACACCGTTGTTTCCCCCGAATCAATTATCAGGCTCACGGTGAGCTCGCGCAAGTCTTCGGGCGGAAAGGAAGAAAAAGAATTTCATATCCATTATGAGGTATCTCAGAGCGGCTCACAGCGGCATATCAGGATAGTGGCCGTCAGCAAGCAGGGCGATCGTGAGATCTTTAACGGTCTCAGGGATCCGGGTTCTAAGATAGACCTTACGGTGCCCTATGGCGGCGCCGACAAGATCAGGATCTTTATCAACGGCATCCTGGTGGAAGAACGCGAAGTGAAGTAGAGGACTAGGGACTCCTTATTGGCGGATTCTGCGGATAAAATTTCACTGATGAACAAAAAAAAAATCATTCCGGTGCCCGATGGACGGCCCCGCATCGTGCCTTCGGTGCTCTCGGCCGATTTCTCCTGTCTTAAAAAAAGTTTGCGAGGCTTGGAACGACAGGCCGGATGGGTGCAGCTGGATGTTATGGACGGCCATTTCGTGCCGAACCTCAGTTTCGGTCCCCACGTCGCGTGCGGCCTGGCGGCCGCGACTCCGATGGCCCTGGACGTGCATCTTATGGTGGAACGTCCCGGCATGTTCATACAACCTTTTGCGAGCTCCGGCGTCAGCCTCGTAACAGTGCACCAGGAGGCGAAGGACGATATAGGCGCTTGCCTTGAAAAAATACGCTCGCTTGGTTTGAAAGCCGGCCTCGCGCTGCGACCTAAAACCCCTCTTTCCCGCGCTTTAAAGTATCTAGGGCGCGTGGACTTGCTCCTGCTTATGACGGTGGAGCCCGGCTTCGGCGGCCAGTCTTTCATACCCGGCATTCTGTCGAAAATTTCCGAGGCGCGCCGCGCGATCTCCGGACTTGGACGGCCCGTGTGGCTGCAGGTGGATGGCGGTATTAACGAAGATACCGCGCCGTTGGCCGCGCAGGCAGGGGCTGATTCCCTTGTCATGGGAAAAGCCGTTTTTTCAAATTCCGATCCAGTCGGGTTCGTTCGGAAGCTGAATGCCCGGCTTAAGGGAAGACAACTTTTATGAGAAAAAAAATACTTATTGTTGAGGACGAGGAATTGATAGCTCAGGTGCTCCGTATGCGCCTTGAACACCACGGCTATCAAGTTGTCGTAGCTCATGACGGAGCGGAGGGGCTAAATATGGTCAGGAAAGAACATCCCGACCTGGCCATTTTGGATATCGGTCTCCCCCTCATAGACGGAGACAGTCTTCGTAAACTTATCAAAAGCGAGCCGGATACCAAGGGTGTGAAGGTTATAATGCTCACGGGACACGCGTTCGCCGGGGATCCGACGCCAGGCGGCCATTCAGCGGCGGAGATTTATATACGCAAGCCTTTTGAATGGAAACACCTCCTGGGACATGTCAATAAGATCTTGGGTCAAACCGCCTGAAAACCCGTTGATGCGCGTGTTAGTCCGGCTAAAATATCGTATAATATACTTGCTACTCAGGTTGATGCGTCGGTATCCTGAGCGGTAACGCTTTCAGAAAATTTCATCTTGTGATGATTCCAGTCAGCTTAGGAGGACGAGTATGGCAGTTGTTTTAAGACTTCAGAGGATCGGCAAAAGAACTCAGCCGCATTATCGGATCGTGGCGATAGAAAAGACCCGCGGACCGCACGGCGCCCCGCTTGAAATTATAGGGCATTATAATCCTAAAGCGGAAAAGGATAATGAAAAAGTCTCTTTCGACATGCCCAAACTTGACCGTTGGGTCAAAAACGGCGCGAAGGCTTCCGATACCCTCGGTTCCCTCATCGCCCGGGCCAAAAAAGCCCAGAAGACCGAACAGGTTCAGAAATAAGAGGCCAGGTAAAGAATATGAAAGACGTCCTGGTTTATCTGATAAATTCTTTAGTCGACGAGCCCGGCGCGGCCAAGCTGTCCACGAACGAGGACGGCAATGTCGTGCGGTTCAGGCTTACAGTGGCTCCGTCGGACCGCGGCAAGATAATCGGCAAGGAAGGCCGGGTGGTTAAATCCATCCGGACCCTTCTGCAGGCTTCCGCCGCCAAAAGTGATAAAAAAGTATTTCTCGATATAATTTAGTTCTTTATGCGCATTGATGTTGTAACGCTGTTCCCTTCCATGGTGGACGCGCCTCTCTCCGAGAGCATTGTTGGAAGGGCCCGGGAAGCGGGTCGTCTTAAATTAGGCTTCTCCAATCCCAGGGATTTTGCCGAAGACCGGCACAAGACGGTTGACGACAAGCCTTACGGCGGCGGAACCGGCATGGTCATGATGGCCGAGCCGATTTACAAGGCCCTTAAAAAGGTGGCTAAAAAGGGCTCTCACGTTATCATCCTCACGCCAAAAGGCGAAAGGTTCGATCAGCGGATGGCGCTTAAACTGGCCGCTAAGAAGCACCTGGTGTTCATCTGCGGGCATTATGAAGGGATTGATGAACGGGTGAACAGTTTCGCTGATCAGGAATTATCAGTCGGGGATTATGTTCTGACCGGCGGCGAACCGGCGGCGGTCGTGATAATAGATGCCGTCGCCAGATTACTGCCCGGAGTGCTCAAAAAAGAGGACGCCACGGTCAACGAAACTTTTACCGAGGGGCTGCTTGAAGCCCCGCATTACACCAGACCAGGAGTCTGGCGCAGGATGAAGGTGCCGGAAGTTCTTCTGGGCGGCAATCATAAGAAGATTGCCGAGTGGCGAAGTTCCGCCGCCAGAGATCTGACCGGCAGAAAAAGGCCTGATTTATTAAAATCACAGCGCAAGCGCTGTGATTGCCATAAGCTTTAAGCTATAGGCCATATAGAACTCTTTGTAAAATCTTATAGTCTACGGCGTATGGCAAACGATTTTATTGTGACATGATTTCAATAGGAGGAAGTGTATGAAGAACATAGAAGCGCAGCTCGGGATGAAGAACGAAAAATTTGATTTCAGGACCGGCGATACCATAAAGGTATTCACCAAGGTCGTTGAAGGTGACAGTGAGCGCGTTCAGGTTTTCGACGGCGTGCTTATGGGCAGGAGAGGTTCGGGCATTTCCGAATCTTTTACCGTGCGCAAGATTTCATACGGCGTGGGTGTGGAAAGGGTATTCCCTGTTCATTCCCCCCGCATCGACAAAATAGAACTGGTAAAAACCGGCAAAGTCCGCCGCGCCAAGATCTATTACCTCCGCGAACTCTCAGGCAAGTCAGCCAGACTTGAAGAAAAGACCGAGGCGCTGGAAGGATCGGTAGCCGCGCCCGCGGCCCCCGCTCCGGCCCAGACCCCGGCTGCCGGGAGCAAGTAAAAGGAGAGGCTGTCAGGCTGAAGGCTGAAGGTTTTAAGTGTAATGTGTCAGTTCGCTTCCCTTCAGCCGGGCCTTTCTTCAGCCTATCAGCCTTGTGCCACTTTCAAAATTCGACATCTCTGTTATCGAACGAAGTTCCCCGGCTTACCTCATAGGCGTTGATGAGGCCGGCAGAGGCCCTTTGGCGGGCCCCGTCACGGCAGCCGCGGCTTTTATCCCCCTCAACGCCTACCCGCACCTCAAAGAAGTGAACGACAGCAAGAAACTGAGTGAAAAAAAACGCGAAGCCCTGCTGGCTGTAATGCGCTCCTGCGGTGTGCGGTTTGGTTTCGGCTTCGCCTCACCACGGGAAATAGACGGGCTGAATATTCTTAACGCCACCTTTACCGCCATGGCCTCCGCGGTAGGCCGTCTTACATCGGGATTGGGCGCCCTGGAATCTAACACCCTGGTTATGGTGGACGGGCCGCATAAGATACGCGGCCTTGCATTCTCTCAGGAAGCGGTTGTTGGCGGAGACGCCAGATCCCTATCCATAGCGGCAGCCAGCATATTCGCCAAGGTGGTCAGAGACCGCTGGATGCTGGTGCTGGACCACCGCTGGCCCGGGTATGATTTTTCCGTGCACAAGGGCTATGGCACCAAAGCTCATATGGGTTTTCTCAATAGTCTGGGCCCCTGTCCCGAACACCGGCGGAGTTTTGCCCCGGTTCGCAAAGCTTTTGAGTCGCGAGCGGTGACGGCATGAGTTCCGACGCCGGCATCCTGGCTGAGGACAAGGCTGCAGAATATTTAAAGGCACGCGGCTACAAGGTACTTGACCGCCGCTGGGCCTGTACCCTTGGTGAACTGGATATAGTGGCTTCTGATCGCGGTACACTGGTTTTTGTGGAAGTAAGAGCCCGCGCCTCATCCTCGTACGGTTCGCCGGCTGAGACGGTTACAAAAGCCAAGCAGAAAAAGGTGATAAAGGCCGCCCTGATCTATATTAAAGCGAAGGCCATAAAACCGGAAGCCCTGAGATTTGATGTGATAGGTTTTTCCGGAGTCGGTGCGGAGCCGGAACACATCCTAAACGCTTTTCAGGCGGATGGATATACGTATTAGAGGATTAGAAGATAAGCGGACGCGCCGGATCCAAAGAAGAATTGTCCCATTGCGGCCGATCCCCCGATCCTCCGGTCTTTTAATCACCCGACCATGGAGATATTTATGAACCCCGTAAATCCTGTAATTAACGTCTCAAAGACCGCGGCCTGGCTAAAGGCCCGGACCCGTAAATTTAAACCTGTCGCTGCTATAATCGCCGGCAGCGGCCTGGCCAATTCTCTGCCTGAACTGACGGATAAGATCTCTATACCTTATTCCGCCATTCCCAACTTTCCCCGGACTACAGTTAAAGGTCATGCGGGAGAATTAGTGTTCGGCCGTCTGCGGGGCAAGGATGTTGTCATCATGCGCGGTCGCTTCCATTATTATGAGGGGCGTCCTCTCAGTTTTATCGCCTTCCCTGTGCGCGTGCTGGGGTTTTTGGGAGTAAAGACGCTTATTGTTACCGCGGCTGTCGGGTCCCTGAAGCCCTCTCTGCGGCCGGGAGATTTTCTGATCCTGAAGGATCACATAAATTTTATGGGTGCCAATCCTCTTATGGGCAATTATGATCCTCTCTTCGGCGAGATGTTTCCGGACATGAATATGCCCTACGACGCGGCCCTGCGGCGGGAAGCTTTCGCCGCCGCCCGTAAGTTGAAAATCAGGGCAAGTGAAGGCGTATACCTCGCCGTGACAGGGCCTTCCTACGAAACTCCCACTGAGGTCAAGCTCTATCGGATGCTCGGCGGGTCCGTGGCAGGAATGTCGGTAGTGCCCGAGGTTATAGCAGCCCGCCAGCTCAAGATGAAAGTGCTTGGCGTATGCTGGATCTCCAATTTCACCAGCGGCATCTCTAAAGAGACACTGGACCACGACGACGTGCTTAAACTGGGTGAGAAAGTTTCAGTTAAAATGAAAGCCCTGCTGGAGACAGTTTTAAAGTCTGATAAAGTGTGATTGGTACTCCAAATCCTACCCGCGCTGATGTAGGTGTAAACTGAAACAGGGTAGTATTGGAGCGGGTGACGGGGGATCTGGGTTAGCAAAACCCTCCGGACGCCGAGACTTGCATAGCGGCGAGGCGGGGTGGAGCTTTGCGACACTGGGCCCGCACGGGAAGTGCGGCCACGGTGTGGCCGACACTGATTTTGCGTTCCAGGCCCCCGGCAGGCCCTGCGAACCGGAGGATTGAGGAATAATATGAGAATGCTTGATTTGATTTTAAAGAAACGTTCCGGCATCGCGCATGATTTTAATGAGCTGAAATTCATCGCCGACGGCGCGGCTTCCGGAACCATCCCCGATTACCAGCTTTCAGCCTGGCTGATGGCCGCTTTTTTTAATCCTCTTTCCCGAAAGGAGACCGCGGATTTCACCAAGGCCATGGCGCTTTCCGGTAAAAAACTGGATCTTAAAAGCCTGAAAGGCTGCCGGGTGGATAAGCATTCCACCGGCGGAGTCGGAGACGGAGTTTCTCTGGCTCTGGCGCCAATTGCCGCTGCGGCCGGCGTTATTGTGCCTATGATGAGCGGCCGGGGTCTGGGGCATACCGGCGGCACGCTGGATAAACTGGAAGCGATGAAGGGCTTTAAAGTGCGGCTTACCCCGGATAAGGTTTACCAGCAGCTCAAGGCCACCGGCGTTTCAATGTTCGGCCAGACGGCGGAACTAGCGCCCAGCGACAAAAAACTTTACGCTCTGCGCGACGCCAGCTGTACAGTGGAATCCCTTCCGCTGATAGTGGCAAGCATCCTCTCTAAAAAATACGCCGAGGACATAACCGGTCTGATAATGGACGTTAAGTACGGTTCGGGCGCGTTCCTTAAGGATTTTAAGAAAAGCCGGGAATTAGCCGTCGCCCTCATAGATACCGCCAGGCAGTTGGGCATTCGTTGTGTCGCCGTTCTTACGGCTATGGATGAGCCTCTGGGCTGCGCGGTCGGCAACGGCATCGAGTTGGAACAGTCCATAAGAATACTTCGCGGCGAAAAGGGACCGGCCGATTTTATGGAAGTGCTGGAGACCCTGGCTGGCTGGATGATATGTCTGGGCGGAAAGGCAGAAACCCCGAAGGAAGGTATAGTCAGAGCCAGGATGGTTATCTCCGATGGTTCAGCACTGGAGAAAATGCGGCAGATGGTTAAATGGCAGGGCGGCGATCCCCGCGTAGCGGATCAGCCGGAAAAGTTCCTGCCTAAGGCCAAACTGGTCGCGCAGGTGAAGGCTTCCGTGTCCGGCTATCTGACCGGTATGGACGCTCGCACCGTCGGTCACGCCAGTGTGTTGCTCGGTGCTGGACGCGCCAGAGCCGAGGACGCCGTGGATTTCGGCGCCGGCATCGTCCTCTATAGAAAAACCGGTGACAAAATTACCGCCGGAGACCTGATCGCCAAAATTTACGCCTCGCATCCCGCAAAGCTCAGGGAAGGCAAGAAGATGTTTGAATCGGCGCTTAAGACCGGTTCCAGGCCCCCTAAAAAATCGACGCTGATAAAAGAAATAATAGAGTAACCATGGAGTAAAATTGCCATAGGCCGTACGCCATATGCCATACGCAGAAACTGCAAAGGAGATTTTATGAATAAGAATGTCTTTATCTCAAAGCACCCCCTTGTAAAGCATAAGATCGCCAGGCTGCGCGATAAAAAAACTTCTGTGGCAGATTTCAGGCGCGTCATGAGCGAGATCAGTATGCTGCTCGCCCACGATGTGCTGTCGAACGCTAAAGTTAAAGTAACCGGAGTGGCTACCCCGCTTGGCCCCTGTAAAGCCATGACGCTCTCGCACGATATTATATTCGTAGCCATTTTGCGCGCCGGCCTCGGCATGCTGGACGGGCTGATCAAGGTGCACCCGGAAGCGCGGCTGGCCCATATTGGCATTTATCGGGATGAGACTACACTTAAGCCCGTGAAATATTATGTGCGCCTGCCCACGCGCATTAACAACAGCCTGGTGATCATTGTTGACCCGATGCTGGCTACCGGCGGTTCCGCGGCGGAAGCCGTTGAGATCCTTAAGGCTCGCGGCGCGAAGAATATCTGTTTTATGGGGTTGATCGGCGCTAAATACGGCGTGAAGCGTCTGGCCTCCGCGCATCCTGACGTTCCTATTTACATCGGCACGGTGGATGAAAAACTTAATCAAGACGGTTATATCGTGCCTGGCCTTGGCGACGCCGGCGACAGGATGTTCGGCACAAATTGAAAATGCTATAGGCCGTAGGTGAATTAAAAAAGGGAACAGCATTAAAAGCTGTTCCCTTTTTTAGTGTGCAGGCGCGATTTGCTCGTGCGCCGTCGGTTATGTCAGACCAGCGTGCCGGACAGCTTTACGAGGGAGGAATAGTCCAGGATCTTTATTGCTTTTGTTTCACGCTTGATGACTCTTTTCTTTTCAAGCTCGGCCAGGGCGCGGACCACGGTTTCAAGGGCCAGGCCCGTTATTTCCGCGATCTCGGTGCGCTTTAAACCGTGTATGGCGGGCGTATTCGTGTTCTTTGATTTGTAGGAGATTGCGTTTATCAGAGCCAGCGCCACTTTTGATTTTGCCGGCTTATAAGCCGTATCCTTAAGCTTGAGCTGCAGGGACCTGAGTTCGTTGGCGATCTTATGCAGCAGCAACGGATAGGTTCCGGGATAGGCGGTGAGAAATTCATTCAGCGCCTTCGCGGTTATAAAGGAAAGCGTGGTCGATCCCATCGTTCGGCTTGTACACATATATTTATGTTTTGAGAAAAGCGCTATGTGACCGAAGACTTCTCCGGGGTGGCGTATCCAGGTGATCATCTGAGAGCCCTTAGCGTCAGTGGAGAAGACTTTTACCCGCCCTCTGCATACAATATATACGCCTTCCGGTTTATGGTATTCGGAATAAATATTCTGGTCGGCTGGTAAATTGGCGGCCAGACGGATTTTATTCCATACCTTCCGGGCGGCAGGCTCCAGTTTGTCGCAAAAACAGGATGACTCGAATTGACAGGAAAAACAATCAGGCGCTATAGTTTTCGTGAAGTTGATCATATCCCCCCAAACCCTCGGCTAAAACCCCAAATATGCTAAATCCCAAGATAGTAGCATACGCTATTATAACATTTTACAAACCGGCGCCGTGATAAAACTGATAAAATGAGGTATGTTTAAAGATATACGGTCCCTGGGCAAAGAGTCTGTTATATACGGGCTTTCCACCGTCGGCGCCCGACTGCTTAATTTTCTGCTGATGCCGTTTTACACCCACTACCTGCTGCCGGCCGAATACGGCGTGGTGGCCACCATTTTTTCCTATATAGCCTTCCTGAATATTTTTTATCAGTACGGGATGGACCAGGCCTACATGCGCTATTACGCCGACAGAGAAAAGGCTTTTTCCACGGCCTATTCCTCCGTTCTGCTTACCTGCGGGATTTTCTCGCTGGTGCTGGCCTTGGCCCCGGGCTTCTGGGCTGCCTTGGGCGGCATAGGCGCCGCCCGGTCAAACCTTGTGCTTTACGCGGCGGTCATTCTGTTTTTGGACGGCGTCAATGTTCTGCCGTTCGCTGACCTGAGAATGGGGCATCGTCCTTTTTATTTCGCCGGTGTCAGGCTGTTCTCCATAACGCTGAATGTCATACTAAATATCGTGCTAATTACGCGCTTCCACATGGGAATAGAAGGCATTTTTATAGCCAATGTGGTTTCATCATTATTCTCCGTGGTTGCCGTACCGAAACGGTTCACTTTTATGCTGGATAAAGAGATGCTGCCAAAGCTGCTGAATTACGCCCTGCCGCTCCTGCCGGCGGGCCTTGGCGCCATGGCGGTGCAGGTCATAGACAGGCCCATACTCCTGCGGTTGTCCGGCGAGGCCGCGGTCGGAGTTTATCAGGCAAATTACCGGTTGGGCATTTTCATGGTGCTCCTGGTAAGCATGTTCGACCAGGCCTGGCGCCCTTTCTTCCTTGAACGGGCTGATAAGCCTGGAAGCGTAAAAGTTTTCGCGCGCGTGCTGACTTACTTCGTACTTGCCCTCACCTGGCTGGGCATCGCACTTTCCTTTTTTATCCCCGATCTGGTCCGCCTTCAGATAGCCGGCAAAGCGCTCATTCATCCCAGTTACTGGTCCGGCTTAAGTATAGTACCGGTTGTTTTGTTCGCCTATTTGATCAACGGGATCTATGTTAATCTACTGGCTCCCATTATCATCGCCAAAAAAACGAAGGTCATAATGTTCGCAACACTTTCAGGCGCGGTCGTCAGCGTGGCAGCTAATTTCGCGCTGATCCCGGCCTGGGGTATTCTGGGCCCGCCCTGGGCCGCTTTCGCGGCTTACTGCGTTATGGCGCTTGTAGTCTATGTCGCCGGGCGCCGCTATTTCCCAGTGCCTTACGAATTGGGCCGCCTCGGTCTGATAGCCGTCACGGCGCTGGCGCTCTGCGTCCCCGCGCTGGCCGGATGGATAGATGGCGGCACGTCGGCCTGGCTTGTTTACCGCCTGTCCGTTCTCGCCGCTTTCCCCGTATGCCTCCTTGCCCTTGGTTTTTTCCTCCCCGAAGAAAAAGAAAAAGTCCGCGCCCTGATGAATTTGAATTAAGAATTAAAGTGACACACAACTTAATTCGAATTAAGTTGTGTGTCACTTTAATTGGATGTTTTATTTTCCCTGTTGGAGTTTGCCGAAGGAGGTTACGCCCAGGATGGTAGTGGCGAGGCAGAAAGCCGCTATCGCGGCGAGATCCGCCCAGACCGGGAAAGCGCCGCGGCCCAGCATGATGACGCGCATGATGTCCACGGCGTAGGTCACCGGGTCAAAAAGAGATATGATTTTAATATAAGGCTCTGCGGTGGACAGATCGAACAGCGCTCCGCTGAAAAAGAAAAGCGGCCAAGTCAAAAAGCTCATCACTAGGCCGAAGCCCTCCATCGATTTCATCCGCGCGCCTATAGTCAGGCCGATGTTGGTTATCATGTACGACACCGGGAAGGAAACGGCCAGGCACAGCCCCACCTGCCACGCGCTCATCAGCGGGAGTATGAAGAAAGACCCGATTACTAGCAGGATCAAAGTTTCGATGATAGCCCCAAGCATTCCCCCCAGCGACTTGCCTATAAAAAGCGTGGTTCGGGAGATTGGCGCCGCCAGCACTTCCTTAAGGAAGTCCAGCCGTTTGTCCCAGATGATGTAAAGCCCGTAGGTGATAGAGGTAAAAAGTATCACCATCGCCAGGATCCCCGGGAAAATAAATTGCTGATAGGTATAGCCCTCCACAGGGCTGATGCCGGAGCCCATTCCCCGTCCCATCACGAACAGGAACAAAAGCGGCGAGATAAGGATCGAGATGATGCGTTCTTTTTCCCTGAAAAAAATTTTGGCCTCTCTGAGGAGTAGCGCGTAGATGGCGTTAAGGTTCATAAGATAAAGCAGTCTAGAGGCAAAGCCGTCTGGAGGCAAGGCAATTTAGAGGTAAAGCAGTTTGACTAAATTGCTAGATCGCTTTGTGTCTAAATTGCTAGTGTAGTGCCTATTGATCATTTCCTCGTGCTTTTCACCGTCGCTATGCGTTCAAAAATGCCGCTGTTGCCGGAGTCTTCGCTTATCTGCTGGCCGGCGAATTTAAGGAACACATCGTCCAGCGTGACCCGCCGCACTTCCACTTCCTCTATCCGGCCGGCCGCGTTCAGCAGGGCCTGGAGGTTGCGGGCCGGATCGGTGATGCTTATCTTGTAGCGGCTGCTTTCCAGCTCGACGCTGCCCACGAACGGAAGCGCGCGTATGGATTCCTCGTCTATTTTGCCGGTCAGGAAGACAAGATCCTGGCCAACTTTTTTCTTGAGGGCTTCAGGCGTGTCCAGCTCAATTATGCGGCCGTGATGGATGATGCCTATGCGGTCGGCCAGGCTGTCTGCCTCTTCCATGTAATGCGTGGTAAGGATGATGGTGGTTTTGTGCGCTTCTTTCAATTCACGGATGTGGGCCCAGACCGATTTGCGGCTGGCCGGGTCCAGGCCGAGGGTCGGTTCGTCCAAAAAAAGTATTCTGGGGGCGTGTATAAGGCCGCGCGCTATCTCAAGGCGCCGCCTCATGCCGCCGGAGAAAGTTTTCACGAAGCTGTCCGCCCTGTCACCCAGGTTCACCAGGGCCAGCATGGCGTCTATCTTTGGGTTTATTTCACGGCGCGGCATTCCGTAGAGCATTGAGTGCAGGTAAAGATTCTCTCTGGCCGTCAGCAGGTCGTCAACACTGGGTTCCTGAAATACTATGCCGATATTGTGCCTGACCTTTAGGGATTCTTTGTTAATATCAAAGCCTGCGACAAGGGCGGTGCCTGAGGTGGGCTTTACAAGGGTGGCCAGCATGCTTATTAGCGTGGTCTTGCCGGCGCCGTTGGGGCCAAGCAGTCCGAAAACTTCCCCCTCGGGTATTTCCAGCGAAACGCCGTCCACGGCCGTAACTTCGGCGTAGCGTTTTACCAGATTGTCAGTCTTGATGGCGGCCATAAGTAAATTTTACAAAATAAGACGTAGGCTATAAGATATATGCCATAGGCCGTAAGCGATAAAGCCATAAGCTATAAGCCATAGGCCATAGGCAGAATAGAGAGTGCTTGCTGTTTGTGTTTTACGCTTCCCGCTTTACGTTTTACGCTTTACGCTTTCCCATTAGCTATACGCAGAATAGGCTTTATGCCATTTGCCATTGGCCATACGCAGAATAAAGATTGATACTATTCACGATTGCCGATTTACGCTTTCCGCTTCCCGATCCCCCCGGCGGAAGGGACTATAGATTTTTCTGAAAAAAATCCACTACTTTATTCTCGTAGGAGCTCCCGGCTATCGCCAAGGTCTCGCCGTGGTTCGCGCCATTTATGATCCATAATTCGGCGCGCGGATTGGCGGCTTTTAGTCTGAGCGAGGATTCAACCGGCACCTGTGTGTCTTTATCGCCGTGTATGAGCAGCACCGGCTGAGCCAGTTCCGCTATTCTGTTAAGAGGTGAGACGCGGTCCATGTTCGCGCCAAGGAATATAAAGCTCCAGTATTTCATCAGCCAGATCAGCGGGCGTCTGAACGCCCCGTATCCTTTGAAAACATAGTCCAGTTCGCCGTCTATGTTGGCGAAAGGCGCGTCGGCCACCCGGACCGCGACTGTGGGGTTTGTCGACATCAGTATTGTGGCGGCGCCCATGGAAAAACCGAAAAGCCCGACTTTTTTAAAGCCTCTGTCAGCCAAGAAAGTTATAGCCGCGTCAATATCGGCAGTTTCCTTCGTGCCGCCGGAGGAAAAGAAGCCGCCGCTGCCTCCCAGGCCGCGGAAATCGAACAGCAGCAGATTAAAGTCTTTGGCCAGGAATGAGGTCATGCCGTAGACATTACCCTTGTCCATCGGATAGCCGTGGCAGATGATGACGGCTTTTTTGCTGTTTTTATTGGGGATAAACCAGCCGGCCAGTTTCAGGCCATCGGCGGTGGTTAAGCTGACATTTTCAAACATTGTTCCTGAATCCGATGGTTTGACCTCGCTTATGTATTTTCGCGGATGTACATAGAGATAGAATAAGATAAGTGAGATGACGGCGTACGCGAGGGCCGGATAGGCGATAACGCGCCATGAAATTTTAAATACAAGGGAATCCATATTGCCAATCCTCCAGTTCTCTAGTCCTCTAATCCTCTCGCTTTAAGCATCGGCACAAAACGCACTTCGGTTATGAATGTTTCTTTTATTTCGGTTCCGTTTTTAGTGTAAAGCATAAGGCGTTGCGAGCCTTCTGAGCCTATCGGCGCGACCAGCCGGCCTTTGTCTGCCAGTTGCTCAAAAAGGGCCTTCGGCACGCTGGCGGCGGCACAGGTTACAATTATGGCGTCATAAGGCGCGCGTTCCGGCCAGCCCGCCGCGCCGTCCCCGATTCTGTACAGTATGTTTGAGTAGCCCTCGGCGGCCAGGACAGTTTTTGCTTTTTCGGTCAGGGACTGAAAGAACTCCACAGTGTAAATCTCTTTGGCAAGCTCTGACAGAACGGCCGTCTGATAACCTGAACCGGTGCCTATCTCAAGGATTTTTTCTCCGCCACTCAGCGCCAGCAGTTCGGTCATCAGGGCCACGATGTAGGGCTGTGATATGGTCTGGCCTTCGGCTATTGGCAGAGGCTGGTCTTCATAGGCGCGTGTTCTGAGATAATCGTCCACGAAGGCGTGGCGTTTCACCTTCTCCATAGCCTCAAGCACCCGCCCTTCCTTAATGCCGCGGCTGATAAGCTGGTCCTCCACCACCTTGCGGCGGGTAAAAGCCTGGTATTGGCCGAACTTTGAATTAAGAATGTCTTTAAACATAGGTCGTAAAGCGTAAAGCGTAAAACGTAAAGCGTGAATCGGCAATCGTAAAACGTAAACAATCTCTATTCTGCCTATGGCTTATAGCCTATAGCTTACGGCATTATCGCTTACGGCTTATAGCTTCTTACTGCTTCGCCTGCGGCTGATATCATTGGCGCCGGCGATATTTCGGCTCCCACGGCCTGGCGCATCCAGTCTCTTGGTGTTATTGAGCCCAGGCGGCACATGCGTTCCATTTCATCGCCCAGCTTGTGCGTTTTGAAATATTCCTCTATCTGGAAGGCGATTATATGCCCCAGAGGATAGTCCGGCAGGTACATTCCGTAGTTTATCATGTGCGAGTATATCGCCAGCAGAGGGCTGTCCTTAACGCCGAAAATCGGCGCGTAATATTTGTCCCAGACTCCGCGTGCTATCACGCCCACGGCCTGGCGCAGGTCTTCGGGGGTGGCGTCTTTGTTCTGATAGAGCCATCTCCACACATTCATATCCACAAGGGCCACGCCGGCGATCTCGCGCGCCGACCAGAAACTATCCAGCGCTTTTAAAGCTTCGGAATTTTTATCCGGCTTATGCAGCCCCAGAACTTCCATGTCACGGTCCTGGAAGACGAAGGCGAAGCCCTCGGTGAAAGCCGTGTTGGGCACGCCTTCAAGCAGCGTGTGGTCCACCTTGTACATCGAAAAGACTTGCTCGGTGCAGTGCCCCAGTTCGTGCATGGCGGTGTTAAAGCCCTGGTAATTCATGCCGCCCGAAGGCACGCGTGTGCGCAGGCGGGCCTTTTCGGTGCGCATTCCGGGGCCCCAGGCGTGCCCGGCCCCTCTGGCCGCGTCCACTTTCACGCGCGCGGCCACAAACTCCGCGGTTTCGCGGACGAAGCCCAGCTTTACCAGAATATCGGCTATATCCTTTTCAAAGTCGGCCGGTGATTTATATTTGTCGGTAACCGCCCGGTCAAGCTCGTTTTCACGGATATCGGCCCGGCCCTTAAAGCCGGGATACCAGATATCAAAGGGCTCCAGCTCCCTGCCTAATTTCTTCTTTATCAGGTCGGCGACGGCGCGGCCCTCCGGCGCTTCAAGCAGGCCGATGAACATCGCCTCCACTTCGTCTTCCGGTATCTCCCGGACGAGGTTGAATTTGCGCAGGATATGCGTGGGCTCCAGCGGGTAATATTTATCCTCCTCAAGATGGGCTCTGAAGATGTCTAAAAAGCGCTGGTAACGCGTGTCGGGCTCGCGCACGGCGGGCTTATCGTCCAGCGTGTTGAGCAGAGGATTATAAAGGCCGCGCTCGCTATTTACGGCCTTGGCCGGGATCTCGGACGCTATGACGCGCTCCATCAGGCTGAGGATGACGCGCTGTTTTTTCAGACCGTCCGATTCTGCGTAAAGGGATTTCAGGTGGTCACGCAGTCCCCAGTGCGAGATAAGCCGCAGCCCCTTGGGGAAGACGCAGTCTCCTTTTTCGTCGGTGACGCGTTCCATGTTTATGTTATAGCTGTTGATATAGCTTTCGGCTTCGGCGTAGGCCGTTATAAGAAGCTGATTTATTTCCGCCGGCACGCGGTAGGCGAAGCGCCGGGCCAGGCGGGTTTTTGCCCACTCTTCCCTGGACCAGCCTTCTCCGTCTCGCAGGCAATCTGCCAGCGAGCGCGCCGGAAAGTTGAGAAGTGCCAGGAAAGCCAGCTTTACCTTAAACATATCTTCCGTGAAATGTGAGGCGGGTGAGTAGGATGCGAACAGCCGGTCTGCGGGGTGCAGCGGACCGGTGTCAGTATCCATCTCTAGTCTGAGTTTGAGCGTAAGCGCTGTGAAATGGCCGTTGGCGTATTCAAGCTTCTGCTCAAAACGGCTGAACAGCGTTTCAAGCTGTCCGCCGGTCAGGAAACAGCTTAAACAGAAATCCTTGAATTCCCGCCCCGGGCCGTCTTTCTTTCCCCAGAGTCTTGCCGTTTGGCGCACGCAGGGATCTATGCGTCCGGCCTCGGACGGATATTTTTTTATGAGTTTTTCAATTACTCCGGAGATAATCTCTTCTTTTATCATTTCTTTGCACCTGCCGTATATAATTCCGCTTCGCGGGGCGGTTTTTAATATTTATGCAGCTCCACGCCTTTAGCGTCTTTGTGCGTGCAGTTCAGGGCCAGCATGCCGAAGTTCTGTGATCTTGGATTGGCGAAATAAAGCCAGCCGCCGGTATCGGTGACCGCGCCGGCGATGTCGGCTTCGGTGGAGTCCGTCATTTCTACGGCAGCGGTTTTTGAGTGGCCGGGCAATTCAAGCTCCGGCGCTGTCGGCATATATTTAGGGATAAGCTCGGCCGGTGTCGCCGGGTACCGCCCTTCGAGGTCGCCGTAATATAACATAAGGGCTTCGCGCGTTTCGGCCAGCGCTTCTTTGGCTCTGACTATCCGGGCTTTGCCCATCAGTTCATTTTCCCGGGCCTCAGCTTCTCTGATCAGGTTCGGGCCGAGTAAATTCTTCACTCTGGCGTCTAATTTGACTATTTCCCCGGCCACGCTGTCCAATTCCGCCTGATCCACGCCCGGGTTTTTGCTGAGCAGGGCTGAAAGATGTTTAAGAGCGCTTTGTATTTCCTGCGTGTAGCGCGGCGCTAGCTGCGCGGCCGCCGTGGAGACCTGCGGCGTCGTTGTCATGATTTCGGCTACTATTTTATACGGCGCTTCATCAGGGCGGTCGGCTTCGGCGGCGCCGGCCGCGGCCGCTGAAAATAAAAGCGCAGTAAAAACAGCCAAAATCGCGTTTTTTTTCATTGTTAAAATTTCCGCTACGCGCCCCGCTCGAAGAGCGCGACCGAAAGGCTGTCTATATGCCCGTCAAAACGGCCAGTTTTCAAGTTCCGGTATGAACTTATAGTCGGTCAGGTCAAATTGTATAGGGGTGACGGAAATATAGCGGGCGCGCAGGGCGTTCAGGTCGCTGGCCCGGTCCGTATCCTTAGGCTTAAAATCTCCGGTCATCCAGTAATAGGTGTTGCCGTGTGGGTCCCGGCGCTTGTCAAACCAGTCGTTGAATGAGGTGCGGCTCTGGTTGGTCACGCGCACGCCTTTTATCCGCGAGGCCGGGATATTGGGTAGGTTAACATTAAGCAGCGTGCCGGGAGGTAGTTTGCGCTTTTTCAGCAGCCCGGCGATCTTTACGGCGAATGCGGCCGAGGCGCTAAAATCCGGCTTGGTGAAAGTGTCCAGCGAGATAGCCAGCGAGGGGATGCCGAGCAGCGCCCCTTCGGTGGCGCCTGAAACCGTGCCGGAATACAGGATATTGTAGCCCTGGTTGCCGCCCAGGTTTATGCCGGACACCACAAGGTCTGGCTTTTTCTTCATTATGGATTTTATGCCAAGTTTTACGCAGTCCGCCGGGGTGCCGCTGGCCGCGTAGCCGAAAAATTTTCCGTTGCGGTTTGCCGGAACTACCCTTAGCGGGTCCGCTATGGTTATGGCGTGTCCTACGGCGCTGCGCTGCGTGTCCGGCGCGACTACCGTTACGTTACCAGCTTTTTTAAGGGCGGTCGCCAGGGCGAAGATGCCTTCGGCGTAAATTCCGTCGTCGTTTGTTATGAGTATTTCCATAGGGTTTAAATCTCTTGTCTCCCGGCTGTTTTCCTGAACCGATAAAATTATATCAGTTTCCCCGCCCCGCCCGCCTGTGACTGCTTCAACTAAAAATGGAACGGGGGTCAGGGGAGCCGGGTTAGCGAAACCGTACCGGAGGGAGCCGCTTGCGCAGCGCGGCGACCGGGTGGAACCTTGCGACACTGGGCCCGCTCCGGAAGCGCGGGCACGGTGTGTCCGACGCTGATTTCGCGTTCCGGTCCCCTGACAGGACCCGTGAACTCGAATGGTTTTTAGGGCGCGGCAGGGGGCTGGGAGGGCGACAAATATTTGTTTATCATACCGTATAATTCATCGAAGCAAAAAGGCTTGGGCAGACAGGCGTCCGCGCCGCAGGCCGCGTATTTTTCACTCAGGCCTTCGGGTATTGAGGAGATCAAAAACACCGGGATGTGCTTCATTTTTTCGTCATTTTTTAGTATCCGCGCTACCTCGTCGCCGTTGAGTACGGGAAGGCCCAGATCAAGGATTACCAGATCAGGCATCACCCGGGCCGCAAGATCCAGGGCCTCGCGGCCATCGCGCCCGCTGAATACCTCGTAACCTCTTTTCTTTAAGCCTTGCGATACCAGGAACAGCAGGGCCGGCTCATCGTCAATAACCAGGATCTTTTTTGACATTGTCAGCGTCCTCCCTGTTTTAAGGGCAGCGTGAAGTGGAAGACAGAGCCCTTGCCGGGCTCCGACTCAGCCCAGATCTTGCCGCTATGGGCCAGAATTATCTCTTTTGAGATCGCCAGCCCCAGTCCGGTGCCGCCAGCGGTTCTGTTTTCATCTGACGCCAACTGCTCAAAGGGCTGAAATAGTTTAGGCAGATCTTCGGCCTTAATGCCATGGCCCGTATCACGGACCGAAACATGCAGCATCCCGCTTTCATCAACCGCGTGGACGGCAATCCCCCCCCTTTTCGGTGTGCGCTATCGCGTTGGACAATAGATTCGTGATCACCTGGATAATTTTATCTTTATCAAACATAGCCGGGGGTATGCCAGGGCTTATGTCCGTCAGCAATTCCAGCTTTTTGGCTTTCGCCATAAGTTCCATAGACCGGGCCGTTGTCCGGATTGCGTCGCTGATGTCGTTTTCTGTAATTTTAAAGCTCATTTTCCCGACGGTCATTTTCTGCAGATCCAGCACATTGTTGATCAGGCGGCCCAGGCGGTCGGCGTTATCACGCACAAGGGAGAGCATTTCCTTGTGATCCGTGCGCAGGTTTCCCGGCTCTTCCAGAACAAGGCCTACGCCCAGCATGATAGCGGTCAGCGGGCTTCTCAGCTCGTGGGATACCATCGCGGCGAATTTTGATTTTATTTCCGCGGTCTGCCTGATGGCCTGCTCGGCGCGCTTGCGTTCGGTTATATCCGTTACAGTCGCCAGCAAAAACTTTTCACCCTCAACCTCAACCCGCGACAGCAATACGGTGGCGGGAAAATCCTGTCCGTTTACGCGCTTATGAGTCCATTCAGAGAAATATGTTCCCTTTTGCATCGCCGTCTCGATCATCTCCTTTGCTTTTTCCGCGGAAGCCCTGCCATCCGGCTGCAGTTCAGGCGACAGCTCCCAGGGGGAAAAGGTAAGGAATTCGTTCACGGTCTTCGCGCCGAACATCTCCGCCATCGCCTGATTGCCGGAAGTGAATCTCCAGGCAGGCGGCGCCAGAGTCATCAGGGCCTCGTGTGAACTCTCAAAGAGGCTGCGGAACTTCTCCTCGCTGTCGCGCAGAGAGTCGCGCAATTTATACTCCTCGGTCACATTGCTGAAAATCAGCACGGCGCCTATTATCCCGCCGTCCGCGTCGTGTATCGGGGCGCAGCTGTCGGCTATCTGGTATCGCGCGCCGTCGCGGGCTGTCAGCATCGTATGGTTCACCAGTTTCATCACAACATCTTCGCGCAGGACATAACGCACCGGGTTTTCTTCAAACGCGGAGGTGTCGGTGTGGATAATGTGGAAAATATCCTCAACAGGGTGGCCTGCCGCCTGGGCCAGAGTCCAGCCTGTAAGATCTTCGGCCATTGTGTTAAGATTTGTGATACGGCCGGCGGCGTCCGTGGCTATCAGTCCGTCGCCCATGGAGCGCAGGGTGGCTGAGAGCATCTGTTCGCTTTCGCGCAGCGCTTCTTCCGCCCACTTGCGCTCGGTAATATCGTTAAATGACCATACCCTCGCCATTGAGTTGGGGTCTTCCCCGTGCAGCAGGGTTGAATAGCGTTCAAATATTCTGCCATCCTTGAAATATATATTATCTGAAATGGTCTCCCTGGTATTGTAGAGGCGCCGCACCTCTTTTAAAAAAACATCAGGGTCGGATAGTTGTGTTTCAACATACGCCAACAGATCTTTGTCGTTGCCTGTGTCCATTATTGCTTTTGGTATGCGCCACATTTCTGAGAATTTCCGGTTGGAGAAAATGACTTTTCTGTTCGCATCAATGGCTAATATCCCGTTTGATGACGCGTCAAGGGTGGCCCGCAGATTGTCCACCCCCCGTTTAACAAGCTCGTCCATCCTCATGCGCTCAGTGATATCCTCAAATAATCCCACTATGATCTTTCTCCCTTCCATCTCCATCACGCTTGCGCTTATCCGGACAGGGACTATCGTCCCGTCTTTTCTCTCAATTACAGCGTTCGATGATGATGCGCCGCTGTTCGTGACATGATGGCGGAAGTGCTGCTTATAAAATTCAGCCTGATCATGCGGATGTATTAATATTCTGTTCATTCCTATCAGTTCTTCCCTGGTTCGGCCTGTCAGAATTTCTGCGTTCTTGTTGGCGTCAATAATAGTTTCGGTTGCAATGTCTACTACAAAAATAGATTCACTGGCGTTTTCAAAGAGAGCCTGGTATTTCAGTTCCTCCTCCCGCATCTTTTTCTCCGTCTCTTTGCGCTCTGTGATGTCCTGCACTATCCCGGCCATCCGGCAGCCGGCGTTGGTGCGCGTTTGGTGGCGCCCGGTCGCCCAAATCCATCGTTCCTGCCCATCGGAACGATGAATGCGGCACTCAAAATCCCAATTACTCCGGGTTGCGATGGCACGATGAAAATTGTCGTCTACTAAGGTGCGGTCTTCCGGCACTACATGTTGCAGGAATATCTCGTAGGTCCATTGCGGCAGTAATTCGGTGTAACCGAATATACGGTCGTGTTCGATAGAGCGGATGGCGGTATGGTCCGTCAGATCCATATCCCACGCACCGATGTGGGCGATTTCCTGAGCGAAGCGCAGACGTAATTCACTTTCTTTTAACGCGGCCTCTGATGCCGCCTTGGATGCGATTACTACTGCCAATTTTTCATTTTTTTCTTTCACTTCAAGTTGGGCATATCCCTTCTCAGAAATCATTGAAGCGAGCTTTCCCAGATAAGCCGTTACGCTCCTGACTTTTTCCTCGGGTATAGCGGGTACTTCTTTTACGGCTTTGAGGTATTGCGCCTCGTCGAACCCATATCGCGCGGCCTGTTTTTTAAAATACTCAATATCAGGTTCCCGCAGGAAAAGCTGTCCGGTGGCAAGACTGGCTATATGCTTGTCCCGTATTATGATCGGGGTCGCGCAATCTATCAGGCCGTTATCGCAAAGTTCAATAACTGTTTGCCCAGGCACATTCAGGTTGTTCAGGAGATGACGGTTGCTTTTTAGGCAGTTTTCCATGGTGGCAGGGCATCCCCTGTGGAATTTTGTGCAGATATCGCGCCAGCCGGCGGCAATGAGTACGTTCAAGCCCGGATGATCCAAAAAACCAATTGTGAATCCGGTAGCTCCCGCGAATTCTTCAAAGAGAGCGCGCAGTTCCTCAAGGTCAACCAGGTCTTTGATGGAATACTTACCATCAACAAGATTTGTGTCGGTATCATTGCTCATACCCCCCCCTGACGCAACAGACTGCAGACATGTTCCCTAAAAAGTATCGCAAAGAAGTTTGTTCAATGTCTTCAAAAATTGTGTTCCCTGAAGATAGTAAAAGTTGCGCCGCAAAGATTGCTTTGCGCCGCTTAAAGATTCTGTTTTTTTGTGATTGGAACCGCGGCGCGCCACAACAGCGGCCAAGCCACGTTTTTTTGCGGTTTTCATTCCCCCCCCTGTTTTTCCCCGTTATGAAAAATTACCGACAAGCAGCACATCCGGCCCATGCGGAAATTACCCCGCAACTCCGGACGCTACCGGCTTACACCCCAGTAGTCCTGTGTGTTGTAACTGTTTTCATTCCCCCCGCCCCTGAACTCGCTACGCTTCCTAGGTTTTCTAGGTTTTCTAGGTTTTCTAGGTTTTCTAGGTTTAATTATCCAGTCATATTTTATGTGAAAATATGATAAAAGTCAAGGAGTGAAAATAAACTCCATTGGAGCAGGCCTGGCGGGGGATCTGGGTTAGCAAAACCCTCCGGAGCCTGAGGCTTGCGTAGCGACGAAGGCGAGGACGGGAGTAGCGGCCACGGTGTGGCCGACTACGGTTTTGCGTTCCAGTCCCCCGACAGGCCCAGCGAACCTTATCAAGCTATATGGTTTAAGCACAATATTTTTTAGGGCTGCGCGGCTCCGGCGGGCTGGGTTCTGTCCACGAATACCCGCAGAGAAAGCTCTTTATCTATCATAAAAAGAGCTTCTTTCGATTCCCCTATAAGCCGCAGCTTATCTGAAATTTCGGAAGCGTTGGCTTCTTCCTCCACCTGCTCGTCTATAAACCAGTTAAGCATGCTGGCGCAGGCGTGGTCGCGTTCCGCGTTCGCGGTATCCATGAGGGTGTTTATCAGTCCGGTCACTTTCTGCTCGTGCGCGTAGGCCGTCTCAAACATTTCAAGCGGATTTTTCCAGTCGCAGCGCACCCCCTCTATGGCGGGCAGTTTCGCGCGCCCGCTCCTTTCAAGGACGAACCGGTAGAACTTCATGGCGTGCGTCATCTCTTCCTGCGCCTGAACATAAAACCAGTGCGCTATACCCTTAAGATTCAGCTCTGTGCACCGAGCCGACATGCCGAGATAGAGATAAGCTGAATAAATTTCAGCGTTTATCTGGCTGTTTAAAGCATCTTCCATTTTTTGTCCAATTTTCATATTCCCCTCCGCGCTTAAAATTACCACCACTCCAAAAATCCGGTTTCATTCTATTCAAAAGTATCATACAAAAAACAGGCCATAAAAATCGCTACAGAATTGCCCAATACTGGAAGGATGGCGGCGGGGTGATGTTATGAAAGCGCTGTGCCTCCCTTCCGCATTTTTAATAGTATCTGTTTGGATAACCGATACTAACCGCGTTTAAGGAGGCACAGCTTAGTATGAATTATATAGCATTTGATTCGCATA
>Ga0247842_10001379_pt1 | contig 41106 bp, 21 predicted proteins | sample LaCruzMarch2015__3_FD_192411 | JGI IMG/M metagenome (GOLD analysis project Ga0247842, IMG submission 192411) | Freshwater microbial communities from meromictic Lake La Cruz, Castile-La Mancha, Spain - LaCruzMarch2015_19m | ecosystem: Environmental > Aquatic > Freshwater > Lake | place: Spain...
TCAGTCGACGAGACAGAAGTTCTTCTCTAAGCTCGATGAGATCGATAATCCTCAAACTGCCGCAAGCAAGGGCCGCTCTCCCGCAATAATTTTAAAGCAGGTGATGGAGGATATCGCTTATGGTTTGAGAAACGCGCTGTCCGTGCCTAAATTCGTCTATGCTAGAGTAGCCGTACTTTCATTTATCGCGGTCTCGCTATATTCTTACGCTTATCTGCCGCAGCTTCCGGCTGTGCATGATCTGAGAGGTATCGTAAAAGTTTTCGATTCAGGCAGAAACGAATGGGTCTTCGCTTCCGAGGGTATGCGTCTGGGCAAGGAAGACATTTTGAAGACATTCGAAGACGGGAGCGCGGACATAAGCCTCGGAGGCGTCTATGCGATGAGGCTTAAGAGAAATTCCGAGATGAAAGTCTCAAGCCTAAGCTCGAGGGCGACGCGATCTCCTATAGAATTCGATATAGCTAAAGGAACGGTCCTGACCTATTACGCGGGCAGTAAAGCGGGATCGAGGAAAGACCTGAATATCCGCACGGAAGAACTGGTGGCCTCGGCCATCGGAACGAATTTCATGGTCGAGTCTATACCTCTCATGCAAAAGTCATCTGTCGGAGTGCTGGACGGAATCGTTATGGTCCGCAGTTTAGGGCTCGCGCAGGGCGCGTCGCAGGCGGATTCTACGGTATTCGTTAAGTCTAAATACAGGACCGAGGTATCCGCCGGGCAGATTCCGAAAAAACCAGAGACGATGATCGAGGATGAATGGCTCAGGCTCGAGGAGTTATATTCCGTCGGTAAGAAACCCCAAGTCGCGCTCCTTATAAGCACCGGCCTCACGAGGACCAGAGAGCTTCTGTCGCTGGCGCCGCTCTACATCTCAGATAAAGAGCCGAGTGTCCTGCCGGATAAACTCGCCAGTGCCGCTAAGTTATTCAATCAAGCCGCAAAGGAAGATTCGACGGCCGGACACGAGGCGGCGATACGCGCTTTCGAGGATATTGTCGAGCAGTACCCCGATCCGAAATACGATGTCCAATTTTATCTATTCATCGCCTCTTATTATGAGCGTATTGGCGCTCACAAAAAGGCCGTTGATACATTCGAAAAAGTCATATCGAAATATCCTAAGTCCTCTCTTGCCGGAGTTGCCGAACTTGCCATAGGATACATCTCCGAAGAGGGATTAAGCGATCCCGCGAGAGCCAAAGAAGCATATCGTAAAGTCATATCCGAATATCCTCAAAGCCCCGAGGCCGAAGAAGCGCTGGCTGGCCTTCGCAGGGTCGATTCCCGGTAATACTCCTAATTTTTGTGTCTTCCTGGCATACTTTTGGTATAATACTACATCGCGGATTGACAAACTGGCGTTAATGTTGTAGCCTATATGCCGACGGAAGGATAAATATGGCGCGAAAGCTGCCGTTTCTTAAAGTAAAAGGTACGGGCATAGTAAATGAGGCCGGCCACCCCGTAGTATTGAAGGGCGTTGCCCTCGGCGGATGGCTCATGATGGAAGGCTATATGCTCAGCGGCCGCAATATAGCCGAGAAGGCCTTTAAGGAGTCATTCGAGAAGGCGCTCGGCAAGGATGCGGTAGACGATTTTACGAGATCCTTCCGGGATACATTTATCCGCGAAAGCGATATAGAGAATATAAGCGAATGGGGCGCGAATTGCGTACGCATTCCTTTTAATTACAGGTTGGTCGAATTTGAGGACAGGCCCTTCAGTCTTAACGAAGAGGGATTGAAGTATCTGGACAGGGCAGTCGAATGGTGCGAGAAGTACGGACTGTATTGCATCCTCGATATGCATGCCGCTCCCGGCGCTCAGAATCCGGATTGGCATTCCGATTGTACGGGCGAAGTTAAATTCTTCAGTGATCCTTTTAACCAGGATAGGTACTTCAGGCTTTGGCACTTCCTGGCCGACCGGTATAAGAATTCGAGCACCGTTGCCGGATATGACGTCCTGAACGAGCCCGTGGTAGGCATTTTGCAGGAATCCCTCGTTAAGAGCATTTACGAGAGAGTCACAAAGGAGATAAGGGATACCGATAAGCGGCATATAATATTCCTCGAGGGGACGGACTGGGGCAGCCGCATAAGTTTTCTCGGTAAACCCCATGACAAGAACACCGCTTACAGCGTTCATACATATCCGCCTCCTGAATTTACATTTAACTGGGATATCGGGCTCGTATATCCTGGGAAGGTCCACGGGATAAGCTGGAACAGGAACATGATAGAATTGCTGGCCAAGCCGTATAGCCAGTTCATGAAATCGAACAATGTTCCGATATACGTCGGCGAGTTCGGCGTTAACTGGCGCGATGGCCATTACGGTGAGCTTCAGTGGGTCAAGGATATGCTCTATGTATTCTCGAAGAACGGCCTTCACTGGACGTACTGGACATATAAGACGGTGGCAAACTCGACTTTTCCCGATGGCGTATATAGGTATATTAAAAATTCGCCGTGGGTTAACAGAAAAGGTCCGGTAACAGGATGGGAATCTTACATAGGGTTATGGCCTAAAGAGCGCAAGAATATAATAGAATCCTGGAAGACGGAGAATTTCGAGAAGAACGAACGTCTCGCGGCGGTATTAAAGAGTCACTGGTAAAAATTTTCGGAGAGGTCGCCTAGTCCGGTTTATGGCGCGCGCTTGGAAAGCGCGTAGGTCGCAAGGCCTCGAGAGTTCAAATCTCTCCCTCTCCGCCATTCTGCTTCGCTCAAAGCCTTTCGGCTTTGAGCTTCGCAGAGATTTGTAGCAGGATGGTATCGGAGGAGAAGTTCTACGAAGCAACAGTCCTATTGAGAATTGATTGCGAAGTAGACTCTCCCTCTCCGCCATTCTGCTTCGCCATTCAACGAGTAAAATTCGGGTATGGCTTCGCAGAAATTTGTCAGCATAATGGTGCCGATAGGTTCTACGAAGCCACAGTCAGTTTTAAGCGGTGATGGCGAAGTAGACCCTCTCCGCCATTTGTTATAAGAAAATAGGTCCATGAAATATAAACACGCCTTATTTTTATATCCCTATATCGAAAACAGTGTGGGGATGTGCCTCTTTCCGCCCACAGGCCTGGAGTATGTCGCCACAAGCGCGAAAGATCATGTCGGTAAGATCACGGTCGTCGATCTGAGATATGATAAGATACTTTGCGATACCGGTAAGCTGGTCGATTTTATCCGCAAAGACATAGATCTGATATGCGTAAGCGTCTCTTGGAACCGCCAGGTGGAAGAGGTATATGGTCTTTTGAATTCCATGCCGGATGAGATACCGTTAGTCGTAGGCGGATACAAGGCGACGGAAGATGTCGAGGAAATATTTAAAAGATGCCCCAAGGTCGATATTATAGTCAGAGGGGAAGGCGAGGAGACTATAAGGGAAATAGTAAAAGACGTGCCTCTCGAAAAGATACTCGGGGTATCCTACAGATCCGCCGGCGTAATAATTCATAATAAGAACAGGCCTTTACCCGATGTAAATACCATAACGCCGCCTGACCGCAGTTTAAGGCGGTGTGAATATTCCATGATGTCTAATGATATAAGATTGTCAACCGTGACTTTTGATACGATCCTTGGCTCGAGAGGCTGCCCGTTTAATTGCAAATTCTGCACGTTTAATTTAAATCTCCTGGGACAGAAGAGAAACTACGCGTCGCGCAGCGCGGAATCGGTGGTAGATGAGATAGAGAGCACCTCCGCCGATATCATACTTTTTAGCGACGATAATTTCTTCACCGAGCCAAAGAGGGCCGAGAAGATCTGCGACCTGATAATAGAGCGAAAGATAAAGAAGCGTTATGTGGCGCAGACCAGGATCGATCTGGCGGAGTATCCCGAATTATTGAATAAGGCAGTAAAAGCCGGGTTTAAGATGCTGCTATTAGGTATAGAGAGCCCTCACGACCGCATACTCACCGCTCTTAATAAGGGCTTCGACCAGGCCACGATAAGAAAGCGCCTGGCCGTCTTAAGAAAGTACCCCATACTTTGCCATGGTTATTTCATCTATGGAAATATAGGTGAAACTGAAGAGGAGATGTTGTATATCTCGAAATTCTCGAAGGAAATAGGGCTGGATTCCATAGCGTTTAGTAAACTTAGGGTGGATAAATATTCTCCGCTTAAAGAGATAGTGGCAAATACGCCGGGCTATCACCTTACCTCAAGAGGTGAAGTCTATTCCGACAAGTACAGTCACTCGGACCTGAAAAAAATACACAGAAAATTAAGATACTCTTTCTATACTCCGCTTAGCATCCTCAAGATCGCTCTTAAAATGGTGAGGGGTGGATTCTTTACGTTCCGAGAGGTAATGGCGCTCGTGGTTGTTTCGCCTCTACTTCTTAAGAGACTCATCGCCAAAGAGATAAAAGAAAAACGTTTGGGCAGGTCGATAAGGCATGTATTCGGGGATAACGCGTAACACGGCAGCTATTGTTATCATTTCTACCGGTACTTTATTAAACGGACCCCACAGGACTCTAAATCATAGTTTTATATAGGGCATTCCCGATTATCGTAGGGAGTGCCCTTTTATTGTTCTTGCGCAAATTCGGCCAATGTTAGGCAGGCAAAAGGTATAAACTTTCTATTGACTTAACAAGAATATCTGATATAATCTGTCAATATGTTAATCTGCAAATCCAGAGATAGTATATTATATAAAGCCATAGCAATAGGTTTAGTGTGCCTATTTATGGCAGATAATATAGCCTGGTCACAACCTTCCGATTTGAATACCGCAACTCTTGCTCCACCACTACGGGTAGCCGATCAAAAATTTAGAGATAAATATATTTTAGGTGAATTTGCGCTTTCGCTCGAAGGGGTGAAGCATTTTATCAATGGGCAAATCGGAAAAGAGAAAAACATATTCAGTAATGAATGGGTTCAACACAGGGTCGAGACTGTAAAAGATATATACAATTCATCAATAAAGGGAAGGATAAAAGGTAAGGTAGACGGGTTAAGATCCGTTGTCTTTGTGAGAGTAGCGGGATTATTGTCTTCTACGGGACAGGCTGCTTTTGTCGATCTGACAGGCGAGATAGAGACCAGTAAAGAGTTTGGAGGTCTTCCGGTAGTCTATATAGACAGCACCCTTTCAGATACGCCGGATAGATGCGTTCAAAAGCATGAGATAGACGAGATAATACAGTGGGAGGATTTCAGGCAGAATGTATTGGGCATTGATACCAATGGTGATATGGCGGCCTGGATAAGAAGACATCTTGAATTCGCGGATGAGAATTTAGAACAGACCGATTACAAAGGTTTAAACGCCATCCAGATAGCGGAGCTGTTCCATGGGTATTCATACCCGCTAAGAGATCTTTATTCATATCTGAAGAATGTCGCGGATAAAGGTTCTGCGGAGCTTGACCATAAATATATCTCGGACATGCTCCAGCGGTATCCCGCGGAGAAAACGGAAGGTATAAAAATCGCGGCGAAACATGATGGAACGGACGAAGGAGAAACGCCGCTGCCGGCGGAAAATCCTCTTATGTCAGGTCCGTTTTCCGAGCTTGAACCGGGCTTTACCCCAATTCCTGCGGACGGCAGGCCGATCTTAGCGTTTGGAAGCAGCTCGACAGAGGGTGTGGTTGATCGCGAGTCGCTTTCCTACCCGGCTATCCTCCAAAGAATGATCGGCCATACCGTGATCAATGCAGGCAGCGGGGGGGAGAGGATCGAAGGCACGCCCATTTATAAACCAACTCTTGGCGTTTCCAGATTGCCCGGCGAGCTCGATAGGTACAATCCATCGCTGCTGATCCTCTGGCATGGAAGAAACGACTTGTTTGACGGAAAAGATGAAGAGTTGATAGGACGGGCCTTGTCGCAGATGATCGATGAGGCAAAAAAACGGAATATTCAGGTATTGCTGCTGGGATCCGGAGCATTTGGCGCTCTGAAAGACGCGGAGATCTATCAGCGAGTGGCAAGAGAAAAAAATGTTCCATTTCTTAGGGAGATCTATAAGGACGTTTTGTATAACACGGAGCGTATGAGTGATGATATTCATGCCAATGCTGAAGGGAATTTTATTTTTGCGGGAAGAATATCGGAATTTTTAAGGACTCAGGGAGCGCTGGATACCAGAGCCGGCACGGCCACTCTAAATCTTCGCACGATCTATTTGATCGAGATGATCGAGCTTCTCAATCGAAACATTTTTTTGATACAGGGCCCATGGGCTCCTCCCGGGAAACCTACATATTACTATAATGATAAAAAATCTTTGGGATTCGAAGGCGAGAATTTCGAGCGCCTAAATTTTTCAAAGATCATGGACATGAACGATCAGCAGCTGGATGAGATATCAAGGATCCTGGCCGATATCATTCGTGACAGAGTGCGCCTGGGTAAACTGAGTGACATGAGGACTTACCATGACGGAGATGAGGAGAGATTGCGTGGCCCACCGAAAAGCTCAATATGAGAATACCGGGTTTTACAGCTATTTCGACTCTGACTGGGGAGAAAAGCGCGGCTCCAAATCTCACCGATAAGCGCATTCTTGTTATTCCCGTTCCCCCGATGGTTAGGCAGGGGGCGCATGAGGCGATCAAATACTTTTATGACTGCCATCGGGGGATCGCAGAGCCTATTTATAATGAGGCTCTTGAAGAATTTCGCGGGATCTTTTCGATCGAACAGTTGATGTATGAGCCATCCTCGATAGAGCCTTTAAAAGGGGATATCAGCCAGTTATCAAAAGTCACTATCCTTTACATGCTGGCGCACTTTCTCCATGTGATGGCCCAATACGAGGTTTTAAAGTATGAGGCTGAGCATCCGGTGCCGCTTGACTATGTAACGGGAGACAGTATAGGGCTTGAGACGGCGATGGTGATATCCGGAGCGTTGACACGCCGCGAGTTTATTCATTTTCTCAAAGGGCGTTTCGATATGATGCCTCAAATAATGGAAACCACATACGCCCGCCTGATAGTTCCGTTCGTATCGCCCGATCAAATTAAAGCCCTGATACAGCCTAATCAGATCGAGGTTGTGAGCTATGGGGGCGACAACACAGCGCTCCTCATAGCCCGCTCATCCAGCAAGGAAGAGACACAAAGTATAGCCGAATCGGTAGCCCGAAAGATGCAAATCCCTGTCGAATACATTCGAGGTACGTTTCCGTCCAGTCGGTATGTTCACAATTCGTTTTATGGAGACTGGTTCAGCGACGGTTTGAAGAAATTAATAGACCAGATCTCCTTTAAAAATCCTCAAATTCCTATCATCGATTCTTCCGTTGATTCGTTCGCTCACCTTCGAATCCTAAATACGGCGGAAGACGCGAGGCAGGTCTTTTTAACCAGCATTCTGAGCACCGCTTATTGGCATCAAGCGTTGAACACGATCCAGTATTCGACGAGTAATCTAATATGGCTTAATTCAACTCCGGAAAGTTCGGAGGAATTAAAAAGATATCTTGGCGCGTGGCGCCCCATAGAGAGTAAGGGGCTTTCCTCGCCCAGTCAGCAGGCCGACGGGCGATCTGCGGATGAGGATAATAAAGTATCACCGGCCGCGGATACGGCCCTGACATCTCAAAACATCCCCGATATCGAAAACCTGCGAAATATACTAAATATATCTATGCTTAAAAGGGAAAAGCAGGATGAGCTTCGATATTATACGGTAAGGTATGATATAACAAAGATAAAACAGGGTTCGCTCGCGGAAGAACTTATAAAAATGTATGTAAAAAATATATTGCCCATATGGTTTAGCGGCAAGGATAGATTTGAGCTCATACCGTCAAGAGCAAATGGCCAGAGCCTTGTTTCGTTCGAATGCTATAACAGCCAGTCTAGAGATCAGCTTATAGGGGAAAGCCATGTGGATGTTGATGAAGATATAAGCGATAAGGCTATTCAGCTTATAGGGATGCTGAATATGGCGTTCATAGCTTCGCAAATTCCAAAAGATATGCCGGCAGATGAAGCGAGTAAATATGATGATCTTGTATCTTTTATTAAAATTCAATACAAAGATATCTGCGGTGAAGAGCTCGCCGTAGACATATTGAAAGATACGAGTAAGGGCATACATATAAGACTGCCTCGCGCCGCACCAATTCCGATCGATGAAGTAGAGGAATACTATCGCCTTACTATCCGGCAATTAGCGCAAGCCGCATAATACACTTCATCTATCCCGTACCCGTCTCAAGCGAAACCCACGCTGCCGCATACCTAATATGACCTTGAAATGCTTTAAGTCCTTGACAGGAAAGCGGTAGTGTTGTAGCATATTGTCCGACGGAGAGATACGATTTTAAACTTATCCGGAGAATAGCCTGTGAGCGATCTGGTAAAATGCAAAAAATGCGGTAAAGAAACGAATAAATATTCGCCTGCCTGCGAATATTGCTTCGAACCTCTCCAGCGCGAGATCCCCCCGCCACCCAATTCTTCTGAGGCCGAAGAAGGTTCTTCCGGCAGCGTTTTTTCGCAAACCATAGAAGGTCAGGGCAGGGCCCTGCATGCCGAGTTGAAAAAGCATTCCGGGGTCTTAAAAAAATGCCCGTTTTGCGCGGAGGAGATACAGGCTGACGCGATAAAATGCCGGTATTGCGGCGAGCGCGTTAAAAAACCATCCGACCCCGTAAAAAAATACAAGAGCGCGTTTTTTACATTCCTCGGAAGCATAGCGGCTATAGTAATATTGACTATTATATTCATAGGAGGCGCCGATCTTCTGAAAGGCTCCGCGGCTATTAAGTACGACGACAGTTTAAGCCCCGTGCTTAAATCTGACCGCGCTAAGGCCGAATATGTTAAAAAATATATTATTTTAAGAGATATAGGAACGCTCGAAGAGATCGATCCGGGATCATCGTCAGGGTCGAAGTATTTTTACGGGACTATCGATAATGCCGGAGACAAGACGATTATAAAATTGACTCTCGTCGTCTATTATTTTGATAAAAAAGGCCGATGTATTGCCGAAGGCACGATAGCGCCTATACTCGGAACTAAGGGTAAGCCCAATTCCATCAAACCCGCTAGCTCAAAAGATTTTAAGGTTCCGGCTATGAATACAAATCCCGAATGGTCCGGTGGTATTAAGGAGAAGGTTTCCGATATTGAATTTTTATGATCGATAGAGGAGTGGAGGATTATGGCGCAAGATATCGATATTAAAAACCCCGGTGAGACAAAAGAACTTTTTGTATTGAAGCTATCAGCGGCGCTGACCGTTATATACGGCATCATAGGCGTTACTATAGCTGTCCTCTGCGATTCCATGACGATGATGCTTGACGGGCTTTACGGGGTAGCCGATGTCGTCATCTCATTCCTTGCCATCGCCGTGGTCCGTAAGATCCGTCTGCCGGCGAATGAAAGATATAATTTCGGCTACGCTAAATATGAACCGTTCATGACGGCGGTGGATGGTATCCTGATCGTCACCATATGCGCGGCGACTGTTTTTTCGAGCATGCAGGATATTATTCATCCCGAACCGATGGACAATGTGCATCTGGCCGTTATCTATTCATTCATAAGCTTCTTCATATGCATCGGATTCGGCATATATATGAAGCAGGCGGGAAAGCGGTGCCATTCTACGATACTGCCTGCCGACGCCCAGCTCTGGATCATAGAAGGCGTAGTCTCTCTCGGCGTCTTTCTGGCATTCGGCATATCGGAGTATATCTCCACGACATACTGGAAAGGTTACGCCAATTATATCGATCCGGTCTTATGTATAATCCTTGCTGTTTTCCTTCTCGCCAAACCCATAAGCATCATACGCGATAGTTTCTACGACCTGGTCGATGCCAGTCCATACCAGGATCTTAAAGATGAGATCATGAAGATAGCGCGCGCCTGCGCCGAAGAGCATCGCCTGCACGGCATCAAATCGGTAAAAATACGGAAGGCCGGCCGGAAATTGTTCGTGATCGTTCATTTCCTGGCGGATAAGTCTTTGGCGCTGCACCATACCGAGGTAGTTAAGAGATGGGTTATAGACCGGGTCATTAAAGCGTACCCGGATGTCGATGTGACGATACTTTTCAGCGGGCGATGAGCCTGCGCCATGAAATCGGCCGGAAGGATAAAAAATGAAAAAGATACCGAAAGAATATGAGATAGGCGATAAAGGTATAGACGGTTTGATATGCGAGCTTGCAGAGAAAGCCGGTTCCGAGAAGACCGAGCGTTTACTCCGCGAGATACTTACGACCGCCATTAAATTAGGCAGGGAAACAAGCGATAAGGGGGATCTGAAGCTTGTAAATAACTCGCTAAAAGAACTTCGATATTCCTTCAAAATATTTTCCCCCTACCGGAATGTCAAAAAAGTTATAATTTTCGGATCGGCGCGCTCGCCCAAAGACTCAGCTGAATATAAGATGGCTGAGGAATTCGCGCGAAGGCTGACCCGGAAAGGTTACATGATAGTAACCGGAGGCGGTCCGGGAGTAATGGAAGCCGGGAATAAAGGCGCCGAGGCGGGTAAAGAGTTCGCATTGAACATAAGACTCCCATTCGAGCAAAAACCGAATCCATATATAGATGAAAAAGACAAAATAATAAATTTTAAATATTTCTTTACCAGAAAACTGATCTTTGTTAAAGAGACCGACGCCACAGCCCTTTTTCCCGGGGGGTTCGGCACGCATGACGAAGGGTTTGAGATGCTCACGCTGATCCAGACAGGCAAATCCAGGCCCAGGCCCGTGGTTTTGATGGAGCCCAAAGGCTCGACATACTGGAGCGCGTGGAAAAATTACGTGTCCAATCACCTTCTTAAGAACGGTTTCATAGGAAAAGAAGACCTCAAGCTTTTTCGCATTGTTAAAACTGTAGATGAGGCGATAAAATACATAGATGGATTTTACAGGGTATATAATTCAATAAGATACGTTTCAGGCCTTACAATTGTAAGATTGAATAAAGATATATCGGAGAAGGCGATGAGGTTTATTAATAAAGAATTTAAGGATATTCTGACAAGCGGCCAGATCATGCGTTCGCCTCCGACTAACAAAGAGATCCAGGAGGGGGAATGTCTTAACCTGCCCAGGATAGCGATGAATTTTAATATGCGCGACTATGGCAGGCTATGTGAGATGATACACGCTATCAATAGAGATTAGTCGTAAGTGTTTAAAGGTTTTGGTATAATATTGTCACGAAGGGCGGGTAATGATGAAAGAGCGCATACTGATAGTCGAGGATGATAAGAACATCTCCAAATTGGTCAAATTTAATATTGAAAAGGCCGATTATGAATGTACGGCCGTTTTAAACGGGGAAAAGGCTTTGAAGATATTGGATGAACGGCCGGTCGATCTGATAATCCTCGACGTGATGCTCCCGGGTATGGATGGGTTCGATATCTGCCGAGCGATAAAGGAGAACGGGAAACTTAAGAGTATACCCATAATAATGCTCACCGCAAAAGGCGAGGAGGTCGACAGGATTGTAGGCCTTGAATTAGGGGCGGATGACTATATCGTTAAGCCTTTCAGCCCGAGAGAGCTGGTGTTGAGGGTGAAGGCGATCCTGAAGAGAGGAAAGCCCGAAGAAGCCAAAAAGGACATCCTGGCGGCGGATGATATAGTGGTCGATATTCCGAAGCATAAAGTAGCGGTAAAAGGAAAGGTTATAATCCTCACTCAGATGGAATTCAAGCTCCTCGTGACGCTCATCTCAAGACGCGGCCGCGTGCAGACGCGGGACAGACTTTTATCGGATGTGTGGAATATGGATGAAAGTATAGATACCCGCACCATCGATACGCATGTTAAGCGCCTGAGGAAGAAGCTGGGAAAAGCCGGAAGCCTTATCGAGACGATAAGGGGCCTCGGCTATAAATTCAACGAAGAGGATTAGTTTCATGAGGATCAGGATCTACTGGAAACTGACCTTTGTTTTTTCATCGCTCGTGGTCCTCATATTTGCCGCCGCATATCTGTCCCTTAGCCCCCACCTGAAGGAATATACCGAAAGCCGCATACAGGATAGCCTTAAAAAAGATCTCCTGCTTAATAAGAGCCTTATCGATAACGGTTTAATTCGAAGCATAAATCCCGCCGATGCGGACGAGCTTGCCGATAGGATAGGGTATAGCCTGGGCGTACAGGCTACCATAATAGATCCGGAAGGCGTAGTCATGGGAGACTCCGAAGTCAGTAAGACGCTCTTGTCTAAACTCGAAAACCACATGACTAGGCCGGAGATCCAGGACGCCCTGCGGAAGGGTTTCGGCCAAAGCAGACGCTTTAGCACAAGCATAAGAAAGCATATGCTTTATATGGCAATCCCGATCGGAAAAGAAAAGCTACTCGGCATATTACGGCTATCGATCCCGCTCTCCGACATAAAACTTATGGAGTCAAAGATATCCGGCAGCGTAGGCGCGGCTATGATATTTGCCGTTTTAGCCACATTATTGGCGAGTTTTTTTGCTTCGATCATGATATCGAGGCCGCTCCGCGAAATGTCGTTCATAGCCAAACAGCTCGCGAAAGGCGATTTTTCAAAAAAAGCGATTATCCACTCAAATGACGAAGTAGGAGACCTTGCGAAAGCCATTAACGAGATGGCCGATGAAATGGACAAAAAGGTTAAGAACATCTCATCCGAGAAAGCCAGGCTCGAGGCTATATTATCCGGCATGTTCGAAGGGGTGATGCTTACGAATGAAAAAGGCGAGATCACGCTGATGAACCCGTCAGTCAGGAAAATATTTCTTATAGATTCCGCCCCTGAAGGCAAAAAACCCCTGGAGGTCATGCGGAATAACTCCATACAGGAGATAGTGGATAAGGTGCTGATGGAAAATCAGGGGGTATCGCGAGAGGTCGCCGTTACCATGCCGGAACAAAAGACGATCATGGTAAGCGGCGCCCCCGTTATTAAGGAAGGCGTAGTCGAAGGCGCCGTACTGGTATTCCACGATATCACCGAATTGAAGCGCCTGGAGGATATTCGCAGGGATTTTGTCGCTAACGTTTCTCATGAGTTACGCACCCCCATATCGAGCATAAAAGGCTACGCGGAGACGCTTTTGGACGGTAAAGTCGAGAATAATGATACGGTAAAAGAGTTCATGGGGATCATTTATCAGGATTCAAACCGTCTGGCGAATCTTATAGATGACCTGCTGGACTTATCCAGGATAGAATCGGGCAAGATGAAGATGGAGTTTGAACCTCTCGATATAAAGCCGGTCGCTAAGCGCTGTATGGATGTACTGGAGAGATCCGCAAAAGATAAGTCTCTTAAGATAAAATTTGATATCGCTACGGAACTTCCCAGGGTTTTGGGAGATGAGAAGAGGTTATCCCAGGTATTTCTGAATCTGTTGGACAATGCCATAAAATATACCCCCGAAGGCGGCACAATATTGATAAATACCTCTATTATGGAAAACATGGTCCAGGTAGACGTTTCCGATACCGGCATCGGCATCTCCGAAAAAGATATGCCGAGGATATTTGAGCGTTTCTACAGGGTAGATAAGGCCCGGTCCAGGGAGCTCGGCGGCACCGGGCTTGGGCTATCTATCGTCAAACATATAGTCCAGGCCCACAACGGCCAGATATGGGCGCAGTCAACGCTCGGCCAGGGTTCCACATTCAGTTTTACCATCCCGATCGCTTAAAGATCCCATCAAATAGCGCCTCTTAGAGTTCACGCACAGTTCACACCCCCGTAAGTATTTTGTCACCTCAATAAGTTATACTTCTAATGAACATAAACAGAGGAGGCAAAATGACAAAAAATAAAATATTGATCGTAGATGACGAGAGGCAGCTGGTATCGCTGGTCAGTCTGCATATGACCATGTCCGGCTACGAAGTCCTGACGGCAAATGACGGCGAAGCGGCGCTGAGCTGCATAAGTAAAGATAATCCGGATCTGGTGATCCTGGATCTTATGCTTCCTAAGATAGACGGCTGGGAGGTCTGCAAACTCTTAAGAGCAGATCCTAAAACAAAAAATATATCCGTGATAATGCTTACCGCGCGCTCCGAAACGGAAGATAAGCTAAAAGGGTTTGAATGCGGCGCTGATGACTACGTAACAAAGCCTTTCAGCCCGAGAGAGCTTGTCGCGCGCGTAAAGCGGGTTCTTGTCAGAGCCGAAAAAGGACCTTCAGCACCTACAAGGTATAGCTGCGGCGATGTCGATATAGACCTCGTGGATTTTACGGTCAGGGTAAAGGGTGAGGATATTCATCTTACGGAAAAGGAGACCGCCATACTTAAGGCGCTTCTGAAGAAGCCGGGAGAGTTTTTGACCAGGGGGCAGCTATTGGATACCGCATGGGGCTCCGAAGACGATGTCGAATACGGGAACATAGATGTTCACATAAGCCATCTGAGGGAGAAACTTGAAAAGAACCCGGAGAACCCCCAAATGATCAAGACCGTTAAAGGGGCCGGATATATAGTGGAAGGCGCGCTCAATGGCTGATATATTTTTAGGTGTCATTGAGCATATCAAAAAGTTCTTTCTCAATATTTACTATTCCGAGATCGAATATATGGATAGATTTTACAAAGAGCACAGGTGAATCATATGCTCCTAGACCATAAAAAAGGGGGTGAATCATTGTTTAAGAAGAAATAATAGGGAGCGTTAAGGCTAAATGAGCCTATATACAGGTAAGACGAAAAATACGATAAGAGTGTAAATATATAATATAAAAATGGAGAAAAAAATGAAAAAGATGATAATTGGGATAGTTTTATTGTCCCTCTTCATGCTTGGCGCCGAAAAGGCAGCTTGGGCGGGAGAGATCGACGTGCTGGTAAATAGGCTTGTACAGAAGGGTATACTGACGCCTGCTGAGGCGCAGATCGTAGTTGATGAGACTAAGATTCAGGTTTCGAAGGACCTGGCTCAGGGTAAATCACTTTCTGTGCCTGAGTGGACGCAAAGGATAAAGTGGGGCGGTGATATACGATATAGAACGCAGGGTGACTGGGGCAAGGGAAACAGCCCGCAGAACACGGCTACCCCGCCTAGCATACAGGAACAAAGACTGCGCAACAGGATACGCGGCAGGTTCTATATGGAAGGCAAAGTCAATGACTTCACCTACGGCGGCGTGAGATTAGCTGGTGGTTCATCGGGCGCTCGCTCCACTAACGATACGGTCGGAGGAGGCGCTGCCACGACGAGTTATTTCCAAAAATATCCCGTCATGTTCGATCAGTATTATATGCGCTTTGAGGCCCCGAGCGATATAGTCAGGGAATATGGCCAATATTTCAGCGATATGAAACTTTGGGCCGGCAGATTCAATATACCATTCGAATACTCGGAACTTGTGTGGGATTCCGATATTAATCCGGGCGGAGTAGCTTTCCAATATGTATCTCCCGATATAAAGACTAAATATACGCCGGACACCAATATTTATGGTAACTTCGGCATGTTCTGGTTGGATGAGCTGGGCAACATAAACACCGATCCCATATTATTCGGTTTTCAGGTTGGCGCTAAGACCGATACATTCGGGCCGCTTGGCACGATACTGAATGTCTCTACTGCGTTTTACAATTTCTCGAATATGAAAGATAAAACGTCGGTAGGATCGGCCAATACAAATACCAGATGGTGGGCCGGTGACGATGTTACATACAACCGCGGAGCATACAGGTACGGTTATAACGTATTTGATCTTCTTGTGAATATTGATAATACAAAGATCATGGACTTTGATTTCCCGCATGGTTTTTACGGTGACTTCATATATAATCCTGAAGCGCCAAATGAGAACAAAGGCGCGCTGGTTGGAGCGTATATAGGCAAGAAGAAGTTGAAAGTCCCCGGGGACTGGAAAGCCAGGGCAGAGTGGCGCTACATAGAGCGCGATTCAGTTCCGGACTTCATGCCGGATTCGGACTTCTATGGTTTCGGCACATGGGCGACTACGACCAACGTCGCGTTAAATAACGGCAATAACGGTATCCCGGCCGAAGGCGGCACGAACGGTAAGGGTATCAATATAGCGGCTGAATGCCAGATACTCAAGAATACGGTCCTGAGCCTTGAATACTACTGGATGAAGCCGATAAAGTCATGGGACAAGACGCAGCCGTGGAATGAGTTCCAGTGCGACGTTATAACGAAGTTCTAACGTTAAAAGGAAAAAAGAGTTCACAAAGATTTTACAATTATGTCACATAGTTGTCGTGAGCAGATTGTAGAATAAAAACGGTTAAAATAGGAGATTAATATGAAAAGGTCGATTGTAGTTTTTCTGGCGGCTTCACTCGTATTGTTCGGGGCCGGATTATCCTGGTCGGAGGATATGGTGCAGGTGAAGGGGTCGGACACGCTGATAAACGTGGTACAGAAACTCGCTGAAGTATATATGGAGAAAAATCCCGGAGCCAGCGTATCTGTAACAGGAGGCGGTTCCGGAACAGGCATAGCGGGCCTGATAAACCGCAAATGCGATGTAGCGAATTCGTCCAGACAGATAAAATCAAGCGAAGTGGAGCAGGCAAACAATAAAGGCCTGGATCCCAAAAGAGTGGTGGTTGCCATTGACGCGCTCAGTATAATAGTAAGCTCCGATAATCCGGTTGACAAGCTAACCGTGGATCAGATCGGTAAGATCTACAGGGGCGAGGTGAAGAACTGGAGCGAGGTCGGAGGAGAGGATATGGCCATTTCCTTATACGGAAGACAATCAAACTCCGGGACTTACGACTTCATGAAAGAGAATGTAATGTTTGGAGAATATTCAACCAGCCTGAAGAGCATGAATGGGAACGCTCAGATAGCCGAATCGCTGAAGCAGGATCGGTCGGGAATAGGATATATAGGGGTAGGGTACGCTAAAGAAGCCACCGGCATAAAGATCCTAAAGGTGGCAGCTACCGGAAGCACAAAGTATTATGGCCCTTTAGATTCAATGGACGTTAAGAGCGGCCGATATCCTATAACGAGACCGTTAAATCAGTATATCGATGGCATGCCAAAGGGAGCGGTCAAGAATTTCCTGGTTTTTGAACTTAGTTCTGAAGGCCAGGCGATAGTGGAAAAAGAGGGTTTCTTCTCCGTACCGGATGAGTATCAGAATTATAACGCTCAGACCCTTGGGACCACAGGCGATATCAGAGATAACTCTATGATGAGGCCCACAGATCTGGATACCAATGACGGCGCGGGATAAAAAGTAATAATAAGGGAAGAGGCTATGGCTCATAACAGATTAAAAGACAATTTGATCCATGGCCTCTTTTTCTTAAACGGGATGCTCGTTGTGGTCGCTCTCATAGGTATTTTCGTTCTGCTTGTCACTAAAGCCGCGCCAGCCTTTAAAGAAGTAAGCTTAAGCCAGTTCCTATTCAGCGCAAATTGGAATCCCACAGCGACATTCGTGCCTGCCTCGTACGGTATGAAATCGATGCTTGTAAGCACTATCTTCGTATCAATAGGCGCGCTTGCCATAGCTATACCGCTCGGCATAGGCGCCGCGGCTTATCTGTCGGATGTCGCGGGCCGGCGGACCAGAGAGATAGTAAAACCGGTTATCGAGATATTGGCCGGGATACCATCTGTAGTAATAGGATTTCTGGGCATAGTTTTAGTCGGACCAATGATAGCCAGAGTATTTCATATCCCAAACGGTCTCAACGCGCTTAATGGATCTATACTTTTGGCGGTGATGGCGCTGCCCACTATAATAAGTATGAGCGAAGACGCTCTTAATGGCGTCCCAAAGTCGTTTGAGGAAGCGTCTTTAGCCCTTGGCGCGACCAAGTGGCAGACTCTCATAAGAGTAAAAATACCGGCTGCTTTATCCGGTATAATAGCGGCGTGTATGCTCGGTATGGGCAGAGCCATAGGCGAGACGATGACCGTACTTATGGCGACAGGCTGCGCCATAGCCATGCCTAAGAGTTTTTTACAGTCCGTTCAGACGATGACGTCCACTATAGCCATAGAGCTTGGCGAAGTGCCGTATGATACTACTCACTATTATGCGCTTTTCGGAATTGGGCTCGTTTTATTCATAATAACCTTTGTAATAAATATGATATCGGACATCGCGCTCCATAGGTACGAGAGGGTTATAAAATGAATCTAAAGATAAAACGGTTCCAGGAGATAGTCGGGTTTAATATCCTAAAACTGTGCGTAGGAACAGTAGTATTGATTTTGATAGTGATACTGTATGACATAATAAGTAAAGGCGCCGGTATTATAAGCTGGAAATTTTTGATCCAGGCTCCAAAGAACGGAATGACAGAAGGCGGGATATTTCCGGCGATAGTAGGCACTTTTATCGTTACAGTGATAACGGCGCTTTTATCGATACCACTTGGGATGGGCTGCGCCATATATCTCAATGAATATGCCAAAGACGGTATCGTGACGCGCATAGTTCGTATGTCGATACGTAACCTTTCAGGGGTACCGTCGATAGTGTATGGACTTTTCGGTGTCATACTATTTGTGCAGATGCTGAATCTCGGCACGTCGATATTATCCGCGGGGCTTACGCTGGGTCTCATGACATTGCCTTGGACGATCACAGCGAGCGAAGAGGCGCTTAAAAATGTCCCTAAGTCTTACAGGGAAGGGGCCCTGGCATTGGGGGCTACGAAGTGGCAGGCGATAAGGACCAATGTTCTGCCCTATGCCCTTCCCGGGATGTTGACCGGCACGATACTCGGCCTCTCCCGCGCTGCCGGCGAGACGGCGCCGATCCTCTTTACCGGGGCGGCATTCTTTTTGCCGCACTTGCCTAAATCGTTATTTAGCCAGTTTATGGCGCTTCCATATCACTTGTATATAATGTCGACTCAGCACCACGCGATATCAAAAGTGAGGCCCATAGCATATGGCACGGCGCTCGTGCTTATAGCGCTCATATTTATAATGAATATAAGCGCGGTAGTGTTACGATACAAATTGAGAAAAGTAAAAATGGAGTAAAATAGTGAAAGATATAAAGATAAAAGCCGGCAACTTCAATTTTTATTACGGGAAATTTCACGTCCTGAAAGACGTGTCGATGGGTATAGCCGCGAATAAAGTGACGGGAATAATCGGGCCATCCGGCTGCGGGAAATCTACGTTCCTGCGTAGTATAAACAGGATGAACGACACGATACTAGGCGCAAGGGCCGAGGGAAATATGATAATCGACGGCAAAGACATTTACGGCGATGAAGTTGACGTTGTGGATATAAGGCGCAAAGTAGGCATGGTATTCCAGAAATCTAACCCGTTTCCTAAAACCATATTCGAAAACGTCGCCTACGGTTTAAAGATAAACGGAATAAAGGACAAGTACTATATACAGGATAGGGTGGAGAAGAGTTTAAAAGACGCTGCTTTATGGGCAGAGGTGAAGGACAGGCTGAATAAGAACGCTTTTGAGCTGTCCGGCGGCCAACAGCAGAGATTATGTATAGCCAGAGCCCTGGCGGTCGATCCGGAAGTGGTGTTGATGGATGAGCCAGCCTCGGCGCTCGATCCTACGGCGACATTAAAGATCGAGGAACTTATACAGGTGCTGAAAAAAAAGTACACGATAGTCATAGTCACTCATAATATGCAGCAGGCGGCCAGGATTTCTGATTATACGGCTTTTTTCATGCTAGGCGAGCTCGTAGAATATAATATAACCAGTATTATGTTCACCAAGCCTTCTAAAAAGCTCACGGAAGACTACATAACGGGTCGTTTTGGATGAGAAACGCATTTTTCATGATTCTTTTATGCATTTGTCTATCATCATGCGAAACGCTTAGAGAAGTGCAGAACTCACCCGCCTTAAATGCGGTTGGATCTTTTAAACTCGGTTCGGTGCAGGATAATAATTACTGGTATGACGGCAAATCATATGAATATAACGAATATAAGATCGAAATAACGTCTGAACCGGTCCGGGCTAAGATACAGTGGAACGGAAAGACAATAGGGACGGCACCTTTTATATACAGTTATAGCGGCACACTTGACCGGGACGAGCGCGTGGTGATGCGGGCGATCCCGATAGACAGCGAACTTCCGGCACAGGAGGCGGTACTTCGTGTAAGAACAGAGCTTCCAAGAAAAATTCATTTTGATCTACAAAAGAAACAAGAGGGCCAATAGCATATGAAAAAAGTGCTGTTCGTGTGTGTAGAAAACTCATGCAGAAGCCAAATGGCGGAGGGCTTCGCCTGGCTTTTTGGCAAGGGCATATTCGAGCCATATAGCGCCGGGTCAAAGCCATCCGGCAAGGTTAACCCTATGGCAGTAGAAGTTATGAAAGAGGCGGATATCGATATATCATCACAAAAATCCAAAAGTTTTAACAATCTTAGTGTTAAAGAATTCGACATGGTCATTACATTGGGATGCGGCGATGTTTGCCCTTTTATTCCGGCAAAAAAGCATATTGAGTGGAAGATAGACGATCCGAAAGGTAAAGATATGGAATATTTCAGAATAGTTCGAGATAACATCCAGAGCCACGTTAAAAAATTAGCAGAAGCTATGAGCAATAATGAAAGAGGGAGATAATAATGGAAAGACATTTTGACGATGAATTGAGAGATTTAAAGCAAGATATCTTGAAAATGGGCGTTTTCGCTCAGGATGCTATCCGTAACTCTATAGAGTCGTTAAAGAATCGAGATAGGGAACTGGCGAAAAGCGTAATAGAAAATGATGCTAAGATAGACAGTCTCGAACTTGTTATAGATGAAAAATGCGTTGATTTGATCGCCTTGCATCAGCCGCTTGCGAAAGATCTGCGATTAATTACGGTCGGCATGAAATTGAATTCGGAGCTGGAGCGGATAGCCGATATTGCGGTCGATATTTCGCAGCGAGTCCTCGACCTGGTCGGGGAACCCCTATTAAAACCTTTAGTCGATATCCCTAAATTGACTCTCGTCGCACAAAATATGGTTAAAATGGCGGTGGATTCATTCGTTACGGGAGATGTCGAGTTGGCAAGAAAGGCCATATTGGCTGACGGTGAAGCCGATGAACTTCGTAATTCAATAGCGAAAGAACTGATAGAGGATTATATGGCCAAAGACGCCTCCACAGCTCCTCGGGCCGTACAGCTTCTTCTGATAGCCAGGTTTCTTGAGCGTATATGCGACCACGCGACCAATATCGCGGAAGATGTTATCTATATGGTCCAGGCAGAGGTAGTAAAACACCATCCCGAAAAATTGATGTAAAGAACTCTCCGAATAGCAAAAGCCTGCCGGTTTTTCGGATCCGCCGCAGTAAAATTGCGGCGGATTTTTTTTATTCCATCATTAAGAAAAATTCACACGCCCTTAAGGACATCTTCACATTACTCCGCTATAATCTTCTCATCGATTATATCGCATGGGTTGGCGCGCAATAATATAGTCATATGCAGATGTTGCAAGATTATCACACGGCTTTAAGGATTAGTTTACATGGCCGATGTAGAATATAGTTTGAAATAAGACGAAGAGAGACACGAAAAAATTTCTTAAGAAAGGAGGTGTGATATGGCGAAATATGAAACTGTTATCCACATCATCAATGAAGGATATGACAGGTATGACGCCGGAGAGCGGGCGGGCGAGATCCTGGATGGCTCCAAACTTACTGAAGATGTGATGCTTTATTGCGAGCCGACGAGCATTTACCTGGACGATGTTAATCCACGCGCTGGAATGTCCGTGATGCGATATCTCGTAGAATCCTAAGATTTAGCGTAGCGTGTTCATGTCTGAAAATCAGAAAAATGGCTACATAAATGCTTCAATAAATTTAAGACCTTCATGAGCATGGCGCTTGGGAGGTCTTTTTTTAAAATCAAAACAGGTTATAGGTTAAAAATATTTGCAGGAAAAATATTTTTTGTGGTGCTGATTCTCAGGAATGTTAATAGAATAAAAAGTTACAAGAATATCACAATATCATCACATAGTAGCGACATGATTATCATATACTAACATTATGAATATATTAAGTAAGTGGCATATGAAATTGATAGCGGCGCTGCTCGTAGTAACATTACTAAGCGAGGAAATAGCGCAAGCCGAAGGTTTTTCCTGGCAGAGCCGACCGAATAATCTTCAGACGCAATCTTTTACAAATCCAATATCCAATCCCGCGTTGCTACTCGAGAACAAAATCAGGATGTCCTTGGAATATATTCTAATTAAAGTCCGGGACGTAGGCGCTTTTGAGGGGCGTTTTTTTGATCATGATTTCGATCGCAAGCTTAACCCGAATATCAGCATCGTTTTTAACCTGAGAAAAAACCGCAAAAACCCGGAAAATGGTAAGCGTCAAGAGGGGGCAAGCTGGGTTATACCGTTCGCAATCGGCGATAAAAGCGAGGTGCTGAAAAAGAGGATCTATTGGGCCTATGAGGCTGTGGTAAATGATAAGAATGAAATTATCGATATCCGCATAAAAGGGGAGAAGAAAGCGGATGTTATATCTCACGAAGAGCCCGTTGCCGGCCGGGCGCATGAGGCGATAATGCCGCAGGAATCGGTCCTGCCCGCTGGCCCTGCAACAGAAAAAGAAGCGTTAAAAGAGGATCTCTCGGCAGTGGCGGAGCCCCATGAAGGTAATGCGGCAACTGGCGAGAAGAATGACGTCAGAGACTCGAAAGAGAGCGGCTTTAAGATCTTGACGAAGGCCTTCCGTAAAATGATAACCCGGATCAATGCAGCGTTCATACAGCGTTTTGGCCTGGCAAGAGAAGATAGGATAAGAAAAGAGTTCGCCTTAATGCTCAGGGAGACAGGCGTCGATTTTACGAAATTGCCCAATATAAAAATCAGCGGGAGCTCCATGAGGCTCATCTTGGATTTTATAGATAATCCGGATAGCGTGATAGCAAAAGCCGTAACAAACCCAGATATCAAAGAGGCGATTCTGGATTATCTGTATAAGGTCATGGTGTTGAAGAAGGCCGGCATGGACGATGAAGAGATTATGAAGACGTTCCTGCCGACTCACTTCAAAAGAATATTCTCGCGCGAACTCTCTCCCGCGAGCCTCAGAGAAAGAATATACCAGTTGCGCGGGCTGGGATTGCCGCTCAAGGCGTATCTGGCCGCGGTCCCCAAAGAGACCATCATAGATAAAGCGGCTCTTTTGTACCGTTACGGTATGCCCCTGGAAGCCGGTACGATACGGATGGCGAAAGATAAAATAGTCCCGAACGCGATCGAGGCGCATCTCAATACGATACGGCATTCCAAAAGCCAGGAAGAAAAGGAGTTAGCCGCATTCTTTCTCTTCAGGCTGTCTGTGGCGGACCCAAGGGCACAGGACCTGCTGGGCGAGGCGATGGATAAGCTGTATAGATTTAATAGGGATGCATTGACAAGGCTGCTGGAAAACGAGCGCCGCACGCGAAACGTAAGCCGTCTTGGCCTTCGCGCCGTAAAAAGTTACGTCGAAGCCGCAAGCGACGAAGCCAGGAGAGAAGCTTTCGATGCGGTAGTCAAGTATGCCTCAGGATTAAAATACAACTCATATTATCATGAGGATGCGAGGATATTCGAAGCCGCCCCGGACCAGTTTGTAATAGCGCTTATCGGCATCGAACCCGGGGAAGGCGGCCTGGTATTCGGCAAAGACAAGAAAGCTTTCAAGGATTGTTTTCATGCGTTAAAGACGCTATATCCGGATGCGCGTCCGCATTCAAATCGAAAGTTTGAGTCGGCAGGCCTTATCGATAGCTTAAAAGATAATTTAGAGCGCGCGTTAGAAAGCGTTTACATACCGGGACTCAGCAGGATGCCGGCTTATGCCAGAGTATCGATGCTCGCATCATTCAGTATTATGCTATTGTCTATTGCCGTTATGCTCTTAAGCGCCTCCTGTTCCATAGTCGGCCACGGCCATGCGGACCAAGGGGCATATGACGGCCATTCTGTTCTCGACCATTCCGGGGCCCACAATCTCGATACATTTCACGGAGACCTGCCGCATCCTACCGCTAAGGATCTTCGTGGGTTAAAACCTTTGTCCATCCCGCGCGTACCAGCAGATAGACACCCGGCCGCTAAGGCAGCCGGAAGATCCACCCATTCCCAGGCGACCCCAACAGCTAAAGCGGTGAACGATGACGGCGATACAAGCGAAACGGCCGACTCATTGATCCTTCCGCTACTGCCGGAACCCGAACTGCCCGAGAAAGATCTGGGGGCTTATGATAATGAGTCGGAGCCTTATTCGGCACAAGTATTACCTCCTAAGCCGGTCGAGGTGGTGTCGTATAACCCGCCATTCGCGCCGGTGAAGGTGCTCGCGGATCTTAAAGGCAAAGGATCTTTCTACGGCCCAAGCATTGATCCGGGCCTTAAAAGCAGCGCGAAGAATCCTTCCGGTAATAATAATACCGAAGGATGGACAGTGGCCCTCACGGATCCAGCCTTCCATTTTGGCGATTATGTCGCGGTCCAGCTGATGCAGGATGTTAAAGGTCTGGGCAAGCGGGGAGAGTTCATCATGCTCGGTATGCGCGAGGACAGCGGTCCTTATACCGGTAACCGCATCGTTGACCTGTGCATCCCGCGCAAAGAGGCCCCGAAGGCCGGAGTAATCAATGTCCGTGTCTATAACCTGGGACCCGACCTTGGGCCAGCCGTGGCGTGGGTCAATCAACAACCACAGGTCCACCTGCTTGAATCCAATCGGGAGATATTAAGTAAGACCTGGGCCCAATATGTAAATAGTATTTCTCCCGTACCCGGCGCTAAGAAGCAAAAGGTTTTTGTCAATGCCGGCAGGAGCCCGGTCTGGATGGCAAGCCAGTTGGCTGCGTCCTTTGCCCAGCCGGCGGCCTATATATATCGCGGCCAGAACATCGATCCGGGCTGGAGCACTCCTACGGCTGTCCCGATCGCCAAGCCCGCGGGGATCGCCGATCCAAACAGGGTCGAGTTCAGTATCTGGACATCCGCGCCTTTATCACCCCGGGAGGAATATAGTTTCTTGCAAGAACTGGGGAAGGAGTGGAGCCTTGAACAGCCGGACCGCGATGTGCGGATATTCACGGCAGAGCCCGGCCTCAAAGCGCTGGTCGAGGCGATCGCCCCGGGGGTGACCGTAAAGCAAAATTTATCAGGGATGATAAACAGCGTTCTGCGCGGCGGGTACGAGATAAGGCAGGCCGAACAGAGGCTTGTGGTGGCCGCATTGAAGCAGGAGCTCGCCGGATCGGGCAGATTCTTCTGGGATATTATTCTCAGGTACGGCTCCACGGACGGAAACGCAGGAAGCTCCGCGTTGGATTCAGCTATTAATAAGGCGCGCGCAACAGCTATTGAGTTGGCTGATGCCCGCCGGGAACTTGCCGAGGACGAGGCCGCTTTGGCGAACGACCGGGGGCAGCGGGCCGAAGCCTTCGATGGGGTTGGGCGAAATACGGTAGCCTTGCAGGAAGATCAGGCGGATGTAGCCAGACACCAGGGAGAGCTTGAACGGCATCAGGCGGATCTGGCAAACGATCAGGCGGAGTTAGCCACGGCCATACAGAATGGTGACCAGGCCAGGATAGACCAGGAGAATGCCCAGATAGGTATCGATAACCAAAAAATTGCAGACGACAGACGTCAGATAGCCAATAATCAGCAACAGGTATACGATAATAAGGGGGATATAAACAGACATCAAAAAAGGATAAAGCAGGAAAGCGCGGAGATAGCTTCCAAAGAAGGACGGATCAAGAAAGGCCTTGAGGATGTGCGTCGTGGCGAGAAAAAGTTGAGAGAGCTTCTGGATAGGATAGAGAAACTTCAGAAGCCTGAGCTCAGGCTGATATCCGAGATGGGGGTTAGCTTATATGATTCCGATAGGTCGCGGGATGTCGGGTCAAAGGAAGGCGCGAAAAGACAGGCCCGGATAATAGCGGAACAGGCAAAGATAAATGTAGTCGGCGGCCTGGTAAGATTATACGGAGAGGTCGTCGCAGCCAAGAAGAATAAAGAGATCCTGGAGCAGTACCTCGGATCGTTAAATTCATTGCGTAAAGGGGCCGCCACTATGAGCCTGTCGGCCGAAGAGCATCTTGCGCTGGATTTCGATATCGCAACCGCTCAAAGCGACCTGTCGCGGCAGAATAAGGTCCTTCTCGACGGCGAGGACCAGTTACGATATATCATGGGATGGACCGATGGGGTGGAATTAGACCTGGACCAAAGCGCTTGCAGCGAGAAATCGCTTGGCAGGATACTCGCCGGCGCCGATGCTGACATAACGCAATATTCTTCATTATTGCTGGCCAATAAGGCGGAGGAGATAGCATCCTATGAAGCCCTCGTGCCGTCGCGTTTCTTCAAGATGCTGGGCCTGAACCGATTTGATGTAAAGGTGCTCTGGCGGGAAGATATTTTCAGGAGGACGATCTACGAGGGTCTGAGGAACCCCAGCTTTATCGGTATAAGGTCCCGGGCGGTATTCGGCGACGGAGGTAGGGCTAAAGAGGAACGCGAAGCCACTTTGATATATCTTAAAGCGATCGAAGAATATCGGCTTATAGAAAGAATGCTTGCTGCCGCCTCCGGAAGGGCGCGCGATACCGCAGATACGCTGAGGGCCGCTCATGCGGAAGGGGCCCAAATAGCCTCTCAGGCCGCGGCGACAGCCAAAGATATCGAGACCAGATATGGGGCAGGCCTCGAAAATATGTCGGCGCTTCTAAGAGGCCTGCGGGAAGCAAAAGACGCAGGGCTTAGGAGGCAGGCTCTGGGCAGCGCTCTGGTAGGTGCGGAACTGGACCTTAAGAAATTACATGGCACTACCAGAATGAATCTCGCTAAATATGACAAAAACGGCCTTAATAAGATACTCGGCCTCTTGGAAGAGTCAAGAACTCACTTGAAACATGAGAGATACATTGAGGTAAAGGATATGTGGCCCAGGGTCACGGCCTATCTTCCGGAACTCGTGATGCCTGCCAGCGAAAGACAGGTAGAAGATTACATAGCGGAGGTGAAGGCTTTCATGGTATCCGCGGCGGGAAGTTCGCCGGAAGATAGAATATCGATCGACAAACTCGCATCATACATAAGGGATAATCTACCGACAGTCAAGAGGCGCGCCCTTAGGGATGCGATAGCGGAATTTGAAAACGGAAAACGGACTTTATCAAATTTCGTAAAAGGAAGGTTAAAAGATGAGAAAGAGATGGCGAGTATCATTGACAGAATATCGGCTTTAGTCCCGGTATTGAATATATCCGGCGCTGCTACTCATGACCAGAAGATGCGCATCATGACGGCCAAAATACCTATTATCACTGCCGCGTTGGATAAGGCGCCGTATTCTATACAGGAGCCTTCTCTTGCGGAGATGCTGCGTGTGGAGCGCGAAAGAGGAAAATTCGCGCCCGCGCAGAGAGACATCGAGATCGCTCAGAACAAGGGAAGACCGAGCTCGCAGGCATTCAGGCCTATAGTCAGCGTTAATGCCTCGGCCGGATTTAACGGGGATATATTCAACGCGAGTTCGAAAGATCTCACCGCTGCCAACTTCACTAAAAACACGGAATTAAGAATCTCGCTGGAAATACCGCTATATACTCCTGGCGCTAAATATCAGCGTGAGGCCGGTAGAGAATTTATCAAAAGCGCCAGGATCAAAGCTAATCTGGAGGAAAGAGATTCCCAGGTCGAGAAAGCCCGGCAGCTTTTAAATATTCACTCTGCGATGGAAAAGATCGGCAACCTGGCCAGATTGGCAAAAAATATGGAAGAAGAGATAAACCTTTTGAAGGCAAGGCGCGGCTACGACTCCAGCGATACCCAGATAAAAAGGCTTGAAAGGAGAAAGCGGGAGATATTGCTTGAGCAGAAATTCGAAACACTGCAGCTGAAAATCGCCAGAAGGGATTTACGGGATAGCATGGCCCTTAAAGGGTCCGATATCCTGAGGTTGGATAACATCACCGATAAGGATATCGAAGCTGTGCTCGGCTCGCTCAAGTCCATGCTCGAAGGCAATTACGTCGTCTCGAGCGGCGAAAAAGAACTGGTGCCCGAGGGTTCGATAGTCGCCGTAGGGCCCAAAAACGAACTGGCCGCCAACAACGTTCTCACGGGACTCAGGGTGTATGGGAAAAAAGAGATACACTGCGCGGCCGTCAAGAGCAGTGATAATAAGTACATAGGGGAGTTTGCATTTGAAGACGGCATGGTCATTAAGAGCGACGTGCCTGGCATTCCCGAGGGATCGAGGGTAACTATCGGTAAAGCGGGCAAAGTCAGGGTTATCGGCCGTGACGGCAAAGATATCGATACCGGCAATATGCGCTCCGGCGATATTACTCGGCTATACAGAGTCTCTCTGGCCGATAGAGAAGGCCGGAGGGCCGGAGATATACTGATAGATTACAGGACCGGCGGCGAAGCTTTAAAAATAGGAATGCATAAGGCCGATAGAAGGGCGTATGCTCTTACTTCGGTAGCCATCAGGAAGGAGGGGCATTCTTTCGGCATAGAATTTTCGGTCTCTCCGTTTGCCCTGGCGGGAACGATGGGGACGGTCTATCCCAAACTGCCCGATTACTGGCTGGATTGGAAAGCGCTGGGCTGGTTTAATCTGCCGGGTTTTATCTCCGGTGCCCATGCCAGGCAGGAAAAAAGAGAGATTTTAGGCAACATCGCCATGCAGGAGTCCGGGCGGAAGGACACAATGCTCCAGGGAGCCGAAAAGCTCGCGGCTAAACAGAAGGAGAGCGCCGTAAGGCTGTATCACCTGGCCAAGAGCCAGGTGGCAATAGCGAACGCCGAGCTCGGAAGATGCGTAAAGGCGATAGAGAACCTTGCCCGAAACCGCGATGATCTGCCCGCCCCCGATATGTTGGAAAGATTAAAAGCCGAGAGGGTCAGGATTGAGAATGCCAGGGACGAAGCCGAGAGCAGCCTTTCAAGCGCGAAAATAGTATTATACGCCCTCGGGGTCAAAGAGACGGAAATACCGAAGGAAGAGGCCACGGCAGGGGCGGTAGGTCTTGATGGGGCTATAGCCGGCGTAGGCGAGAGATTGGAGGATGAGCTCGCGCGCATCGATATCGCGATCGCCGAAGAGGCGCAAAATCTCGCGTCTTTTGCGCATATGTTCAGAAATGAGCTTGGCGCAGGCGCGGGTTATTACAGGGGCAGGACCGATCTTATGCCTACAGTAGACAGCACGACGTTCTCTGCAAAAACGACGTTGACCTTCGAGCCGGATATCCATGGCCCCGCCATAGCCGGGCTCGACGTTGAAGATAAAAAGATATTATCGGAAATATCCATAGAAAGCGCCAGGCGTAGAGCCATCGATCTTTACGGCGCCTATGCTATTGCGTCTATGAAAGTGGACGCCGAACAGGCCAAGGTAAATGGCCTGACAGAGCTTGCCGATGCCGCCAGACGCTCAGGCGATGCCGGGCTGAAAAGCGACCATGAGCTGGAATTTGCGAATATAGAATTGGGACGCGCCAAACTATCGGCCACGGAAGCAAAAATGGCTTTCACCGAGGCTATCGCAAGATTGGTTGAGTTTATCGAGATTGAAACAGGCGTTCGCCTGGATCCTTCTTTTCTGGCGCCTCAGGATGTGCTCGGCGTAGACATTAAAGCGCTCGACCGCACGTTTAATGAGAACGCCGACATGGGCGCGGATAATACCGTGCAACATCTCAGGAATTTGCAGGAGCGCGCGAAACTCCAGGAGCGCCAGGCATGGTGGACATTGCTGCCATCCTTAAGCGTGGAGGGGGAATGGAATGCCGGAAGCGGCGGGATAAATATGGTTTACGAAGCCTCGATGAGGATATTGGGGAGCGGTAGGTCCGTACGGGCAAAGATCGCCCGACTTCAGCATGACAGGCGCGAAGATGCCGAGGCGCAGAGGCTTAAGGAGATCCAGTATGAATGGGACCTGATAATCAATGACCTCGAGACTGCGTTGAAAGAGACAGGGGAACTTGAGAAGGCGCTCTCCGGCAAGGAAGATGCCGTACGGTATGTAACTGAGCGGATAATATCGGACCACGTCATTAGCGGCATGGGTAGCGCCAGGGGCGTGAGAAGATTCCTGGAAGAATATGAGGATCTTAAAACGAGATATTTTGAAGCAAATATACGCCTGAGCGTATCCTACGCGCGCGCCGCTGAGATGCTTAATAATCTTGACGCCACGGGAAACCGTCCCGATAGGCCGGCGCGATCAGAGACCCTCCCAGATATAAAACCCGCTCTCCCTATACCAGACGAAACAGTTTCTGGAACGACCCCCACGGTCCAGCCGGCGAAGCCGGATGCGGCCAGGACCGATGGCTCAACCGCTGCTGCCTCTGCACCGGAAAAATCTCAGCCTAAAGAGGGAGCCAAAATAAATAGTGTCAGGAACAGCGAGGGCAGTGGTAACCTGACGGTATTAGACGACGGCAGTACGTATGAAGCTACAGGCAGTGGTACGCAGAGATCCGATGTTAACGGGCTTATAGACCCGACTCATATCCGTATAGTTAATGATGGCCTTATGGAGGTTACAAATACAGGCGTCAAACCGGCCATGATTACCATTCTTAACAGCGATATCAATATAACCATATCAGCCGGTGGCAGGCTTATTCTGGAATTGGCCGGTGATATTACTGTCAATAATTTAAACGAATCGATCATTATCGGCGCCGGTGAGACCAAGACGCTGAAGGTTAGCAAGGCGCAATTCACCGAAATTAAAAAGCAGTCGACAGTTCAATTACCATCTGAATCTGAGAAACCTGCAGCACCGGCTATACAGATTTCTCCAGATGCGCATGCAGTACCCCCCGTAACTATAGCTACGAAAACGGCTGTGTCGAATCCACTTTCTACAGCGTCTGCGCCGGAAGAAATCCCGGCGTCGGTATCCCAGGCGCCGCATGAATCTCAGAAGCAAGAAACACCCGAAACGCAGGCCCATGTCTTAAGTCCCGCCCCGGAAACGCCGAAACCCGCCGAAACAATGCCGACACCCGCGGCTACAGTAAGCCAGGCGGATATCGATTCGCTCTCTATCAACCAACAGCTGATATCGGCGGATTCGCCTATAGCGATCACCGCGATAGCGGCACATATTGAAAACACAGCGCCCGGAGGCCTTCCGCGCCAGACAGGGGAACGGGATCCGGGTAAGCAGGATCCTGTAGATTTTATACATTTAAAAAACATCTCCCGGAACACGGTAAATATCGCCGATTTCAGCGTCTCGAACTCCGGCGGAGCGCGCCGCAACCTGAGGGCATGCGCCAATGGACGCGACGCGTATCTTAAGCCCGGCCAGGAGATAAGGATAATTTGGTCCGGTAAAGACATATCGGCCGCGGACCTCGCGCGTTTTAACGGCAATATGATCATAATTCCGGATGGGCTTAGTAAAGACGGCGAAACCATTACCCTGTATGATCAGGCAGCCCGCGCAATCGCCGCAGCAAAAAGCGGCAGCCATGGCCAGGATGATATAACCGTATTTGAACCCGGAGATAAAAGAGGGCTTTTGGAAGCAACCCCCGGCAAGACAAGGGCAAACCGTCAGGAGATCGATAAGGTGTCGCATGATATAGGCGATTTTCAAGACTCCGGCGAAGGCGCCACTCCGCCTGCTGTCACGACCCCGAAGCCCGTTCCCGCCCCGGAAACGCCGAAACCCGTCGAAGCAATACCGGAGCATAAACCTCAGTCCGGCGTAGCGCCAGCTGAACCCGAAGCTTCGCCCCGGCTGCGCATCCAACCAGCTCAAGAGCCCAGCGGATCCGGTTCTTCGACAGCGGATCTGCTGACCAGGCCCTATCGCGATGTGGAGACTTTAGTTAAAGACTTTACCGGGCGTAATGAGGCCCTGCAGAATGGCGAGCCCGTAGTAGTCACTATTAAGTCTGTCAATGGAAATGGCCGTTTTAGGATCACCGATCTGATAGACGATCGGGCGGAAGTCCGTAAAGGCCAGGAGATAGGGATGTTGGATCCATCGGCCCGGGAGATGGAATTGGGCAGGGCGTTGAAGTTATATCATGAGACGACCCGCTTGCTCGAAGAGGCAAAGAAGCTCGGAGATCTTGCCGCGGAAGAACTGAAAACAGCCAAAAGGCAATACGACGAAGACAAAAAAGCAGCTATAAGCAAGATGAAATCCGGAAAAGATTTGATCGGTATCGTATCGGCCGCGAAAGATGGCGCCGGATTGGCAAAGGATAGGGAGGAAGAATTCAAAGCGCTTAAAGAGAAGGGCGTGGTGACTCAAAATGAATACGACAAGGCCCTCGAGAGCCGGCTCAATGCCGAAAAGATGCAAAAATTGTCCGAGTACAGGCACTCAAGGGCCAGGCAAATGATAGATGAGGGCGAGGCAGAACTTAAGCTTCTTGATGATCGAATGGCGGATGAGACCGGCAGACTGGAAGGCATCATCGAAGGGGCCAGGATCGACGAGAAGGCATTTGAAAAGCGGCGCGGCCTGATATTGGATGATATTGAATCGATCGCCGGCGAAAAGCTCGACCGGCAGCCGGAGCATCTGGAATATGACGCATTGATAAAGATGATCAGAAAGAACTGCACGTTATATGCCCCGCGTGACGGGGTCGTGATCCTCTCCCATGTTGTCGGGGTATCGGCCGGTCCGGTACCTATACAGTCCGCTACCGAAACGAGGATAGAGGAGGGCGTCTCCGTGGTACAGGGCCAGGAGATCCTGCGTGTGGTAGATCCGGCGCTCATATCCGGCAGGGCCAGGCCTGCCGGAGAAGCGGAAGACCGCGGACTTGTGCGATCGGATGCCATGACAGGCATGAGCAGCCGGCAGGGAGATGTGGGATTGCCGATAGTATATATTGTGCCTGAGCATACCCAGGTCATCGCGGGCGTTACAACGGTGGCGAGGCTCGATGATTCGGTCCTTACGATGGAAAGAAGAAACAAGGAGGCGGACCTGCAAAGATCCAGGAAGGATGTCGCCAGAGCCGAATCATCGGTTCAAAAAGCGGAAGAAGCAAGATCGACATATCGCGACATTACCTATCCGGCCTTGCTTCAGGATGCGGAGGCGGTTTTAGAAAAAGAGAGATCCGTCTGCATCGCAAGAGAGAAGGAATTAAATGCGGCAAGAGAGAAGACAGTTTTTCTGCATAAGAATTTTGAAGAAGCAAGAGGCAATAACGCCCAGCCAAGACGCATCGGAGATTTACAGGCAGCTTACAGCGCCGCTCTAACAGAAGAGGAAGCGGCAAAGTCGGAGCTGGAGCTCGCGCTTTATATGAAAGCGGTGGCAGAAGCTAACGTAGCGCGCGTTAAAGGCGCCCACGAAGCGACGTTTGCCGCCCATGATAGAGAGGTACGCGCGGCCGAGAAATATCTTGGTCTGGCAAAAGAGAGCCAGAGTATAGACGAAAGAGAAGTAAAATTTTATGATGAGCAGATCGGAAAATGCGAAATAAAAGCCGGGGAGAGCGGTACCGTCTCTTATCTGAACAGGCGGCGCATCGCCTTTATGGGCATAGATATAAACCCGGTCCAGGAAGAATTGATATTGGGGCAGGGAGCCATACTGCATCCGGGAGTGCCTTTTGTCCGCGTGACCGATGACACAACGAAGAAAAGCCCCAGCCCCGTTCTGGGGGAAAGCCCCGCCGGTCAAGAAGGCTCCGTCCGCTGCAGGATAAAACCTTTACGACTCTACAATATAGTCGGTTACGGGCCCACTCTTATCTACGTCGTGCCTGACGGCAGTTCTGTCAGGGCGCATAAGGATAATGGCGAAAGTCCGGATGTCATCGCCAGGTTTGATAGCACGGCGTATGAGATGGAGCTGGACAGGCAGTCGACTCTTTGCAACCGGACAAGGCTTTCCATTAAAGGGGCTGAAGAGGCAAAGCAGGCAGCTGAAGAACAGCTCAAAATCTTTAAAGGGCAGTGCGATATAGATATAGAAGCGGCCAGGAAAGAAGTGACAAGCGACGAAGAGGCGGTCGAAGCGGCTAAAAAGAAGGCGGAACTGGCCGGGCGCAACATTGCATTGCTGAGAACGGAGGAATCGAGATTAAGGGCTTATCTGGGGAAAGGAGTTCCGGTAAAGACCGAACTGGATGGTATCTTTCTACGGATAAACGACGCTCTCAGGGCGCAATATGAGGCCCAGATCGAGATCGCGACAGCCCGGGAATCGCTGGAACAGGATCGGGCCAAGCTAGTCAGGCGGAAAAAAATGAAGATCAAAAGGGCTGAAGAGCTCGAAGGCATGATCGCGGCGGCCGCTGGCGACATAGGCCACGATAATAAAAGGCTGGCATTACAGCTGGAAATGCTTGACGCGATCAGGGCGAATATAGAGAATTGCACAGTGTATGCCCCGAGAGACGGAGTGGCGGAGCATGTTGACGTTGTCGGGGACTTTTTTAGGCCTGCTCCGAGGACGGCGGATATCCGCCCGGGTATTACGATAATGTATGGCCAGGAGTTTCTCCGCGTCAAGGATCCAGGAATTTCGGCCGCGCGCGGCAAGGCCGATGGGCCGGCCGACAACTCGGCGCTTGTGGGAGCCGATGTCAGCATCGGCTATGACAGCGGTTCAGGGATCATACGCCCTACAGTTAGAATAGTGTATGTACAAGACGGGGATCATGTTACAAAAGGCCAGCCTCTCGCAGACCTTGAGACGTCGGTTTTGGAAAAGTTATTGAGAGAGGCGCAGGCCAGGCACAATGAGTCTGCGAGGCTTCTTCTTGAGGCCGATTCGCTCCTAAAAGAGGCCGGGGAGCGCTTAAAGTCATATGAGGATAGCGTATATCCTGGTTTACTCGAGCAGGCAAAGGACGACCTTACCCGGTCACAAAAAGTATATGATGCAAGAAAAAATGCAAGGCTCTCCGCAGAAAGAATAGCGGATATCGCGCGGGAAAAGTTAAAAAAAGTGAAGGGGGATCCCGGAATTACAAAGACGAAGGTTGAGGAGCTCGAGGCCGCTTATAATACAGCCTTTATGGGGGTAGATACGGCTTTGCACAGGGAAGGCCTGGCCAGGGCCAGGATGATATCGCGCGAGGCGGAGGTCAAGCGTGTGGAAAGCGAACACGCATCCGTAATAGCTACGCTCAATCAAGAGATAGAGACGGCCAGGGAAAGACTTTTGCTGGCGGAAGCGAATGGGGCTACGGGCAGGAGAGAGATAGAATTTTACGAAGAGGAGCGCAATAAATGCAGGATAACGGCTCCCTCCGATGGTAAAGTTTCCTTAATCTATGACATGCCTCTTAATTCTCTCGGTATCAGCGTTGACAGGGTGCCGAGGTTGATAGAAGGCGGCACGCTGCCTCCGGGGCCTGTTTTAAAAATAATGCCTGATATCGGGCGTGAACCAGGCTCAGCATCCGGGGTCGAAGCGCCGGGGAAAGGCGTCCCTATAGCGTTCGATATAGCGCCTACGGCAACAGGCAGAAGGGGTGACCAGGGGCGCATGTTAATAGAGCTCGCTCCCGAAGGCCCCGTTAAAGAGGGCCAGCTTCTCGCAAAGGCTGGCGTGCAGGACCAGGAGAATATGATTGCGGAACTCCAGCGGCAGATAAATGTGTCCGTGAGGGCGATGATCGACGCCGAAAGCAGGATAGATGGCCTGGAAAAGCAGAGAAAGATCATTGAGGCCAGGAAAGCGGAGGTTACTAAAACGCTTGCGGAAAAAAGTGACAGCGGCGCGATAATGCTTGGCCATGCCGAAGAGTCTCTGGGCCTGGCAGGCGACAACATAGCTTTAGCGGATAAGGACTATGCCAGGGCAGAGAGATTGCGAGGCGCGGGGATCCTCTCCGAAAGCGGCGTTGATGCGATTCGCGCATTGCTTGAAAGCGAAGAGATCACGGTCCAGAGAGCCGCCAGAGAACTTGCGGATGCCGCGCTTGCAAAAGAAGGGCCCGAGAACGGCGCTCTTCTTACAGAAGGCCTGGCAGGACAGGATCTCGCTTCACTTGAAGGAGGGCTCGCTAGGGCCCGCGAAGATATGAAAGCGGCGCAAGCCAATATAAATCTATGCCAGGCGACGATAGGAGTAATAACGACAAATATGAAAAATTCCGAAATACACGCCCCGGCAGACGGATGGGTGGCGTATTCATCCGAATTTACGAGGGTTGTCGCAGGACTTCCAGTTGAGCACGCCGCCAAAGATACCCATGTCGGACCCGGATGCGTGGTCAATAATGGACAGCCATTTATGCGCTTTTTTACCGAAGACCCCATGGCAGGTATCCTGAGGCCGGCCGCGATGGCTGACAAAGGCGTTCCCGTGCGCGCGAGCGCCTGGACCGGAGAATACGACTGGACAGGCCCGATCGGACCAAGGGTAATGAAAAAGATTAAAAAGGACAAAGAGCATGTTAAAAAAGGCGAACCTATCTTGCAGCTTGATCCCGCCGACCTGGAGACCTCGAAAAGAGAAATGGAGGGCGTTCTGCTTGAGGCCGAAGCTTTAGCCGATAAACTTGCGTTGTCCGTCAGAGAAGCCGAGGAGCGTCTAAACAGGTATCGTGAGAGCGAATACCCCGCCATGCTTGCACAGGCAAACGCGATAGTCCTCGGGGCAGAAGCCCTCGTGAGGAACATGGAATCCAATGAGCGCATCGATAGGGATGCGGCCGGGATAAAAGAAGACGAATACAATAGTCTTGTGAAGATATCCGCGACCACAATCTCCGCAACCACGCCCGCTGAACTGGAGAGTTTAAAAGCGGCCTGGAACTCGGCCTTGATAAGATTAAACAGGACGTTATATGAGCTTGAAATGGCGAGGATCGTCCTGAACGAGGCCAAGGGGAGCCTAAAACTTATTGAAACCGGCAGGATAGAAACGGAGAACGTCCTCACCGTTAATATCGCGCGCGACAGGAAGGTCGAGCAGCATGTCCGGGAAAACATTGCAATGCTCCGCTCAGGCGTAGCTTCCAAGGAGGAGCAGATCGCGAATTGCACCATCACCGCTCCCGAAGACGGTTGGATCACTTTTAATGATAAGGTCTCTTACAGATTCAGGGTTAACAGGCCTGTTTCGAGGGAAATTATAATAGCGGAGGGCGAAGAGATAGCCCCTGGAACCGTCGTAGCGCACATACAAAAGACGAAAAGTCCCGCTTCAGATTTTAGCCGTTCGCCCGTAGGCCCTATGGCCTTTATATTATCCATAGCCGCCATCATATGGTCGGCGATTAAACGGGCCTATTACGGCTTTAATTCCAAGATGAAAAGAAATCTGGATCCGCGTCACGTCGGACCGCCGCATCCCGCAGAAAATAACCTTGGATCGGGCAGGGCGAAAAGTCTCCCGAAATTGGGCGGCATGGGCCCAATGATACTGACATCCGGCATGGTTCTTGTCCTTCTGCTTGCGGCATTTGCCTGCAAAAAGTGGGGGATAGCGCTCAGCGGACATTCATTGGGCCCGATATCTGCCTGGATCGGGTCTCTCTCGCAGGTCTATTTCGCGATAGATGTCCTGGCATTTTCTTTAGTCACTGTTATCAGTATGATAGCTGTATGCTGCTTGTTGGTCTTGCCCAGACATATGCCGAAAGAATCGGCAGGCCGTATCCAGACCTTTACATGCTGGCAAAATATCGTCATCTCTCTTCCGCTGAGCATTTTTTTCGCGTCACTCATTTTAGGAGTCCCGCCGCTAGCCTCATGGGCATCGGCTATAGAATTGGCGAAGATCATAGTTACGATAGCCGTTTTTATCACATATCCTTTGACTATAGCAAGCTCATACATTGCCGGATTTTTTACCGATACCATTGTCCTGAGGGCCAGAGTGCTGTTTCCCGGCGGCGAGGTTAAAGTAAGGCACAGCTCGGTCGCGATGGAACATTCCGAAGGCGTAAGGCGTATATTTAAATGGTGGGGGATCGCCGCCTGCGCGCTGGCATTGCTCTATTTTGTCATGCCGGTGTTTGTCGGCGTGCCAGCTCCCCACGGCGCAGGATTTACCCTAAGCGGGGTGATCGAGTTCGTCAAGGGGATATACGCGTTGACGCCTGAGGCTAAAAAACCGTTTATAGATCTTGCGATATGGAGCGCAAAAATACTGATAGTGTCGAGCGCGCTTTTTGTGTTTGTGCTGAAAAAGACGCCATTGCTAAAAGAAAAACAAATTTTAACCAAGGATGATGACAGGGCGGCGCGTATATGGATTTCAATAAAGGCCGCGGTTTCCAGGCTTGTAACGGTAAGCTTAGTGGCTGTTACGGTATACTGGATCACGCCGGTCCTGCCGGCCGCCGCCGGGTCATTCATCGGTTTTTCGGCAGGGGTCACGTCGCTGCACGTTATGCAGGCGGCAGAATTGTCGATCATTGCTCTTATAATACTTTCTCTGATCGTAAACGCATATGCATATATAATGGGATTATTCTCCCCGCGCGTCAATATCATAGTGACTTCGCCGGTAGTGTACGATTTCATTATGACGAGATTCTGCACCAATTTTCCGCGGCTTTTTGTATTGACGAGGATCTCGATCGGTATTGCCTGTTTAATGGGCATCGAGTGCGTATTGTCCGCCATGACGAGCGCGTCGATCTTACCGTACGCAAAAGATTTGTACGCGTCTTTCGCATCGGACCATCCCGGGGTTACCGTACTCAGCTGGATTGCCTGGACGACCGTTGCCGCGACAGGGTTTGAAAATATATTCAAGCTATTCATACGAAAGCTCAACCCTATCCGAAAAAGAATTATCGAGAGAAAATTTATGCCCCTGGCTCTCGGGTTGGGCGCGCTCGCATCGACTCTATTTTTAGGAGTTCCGTCCATTTTTGCGCGGTCTGAATTCATCGCGCTGCTTTCGGTCTATGTGATCGCAGTCGCGGTCATAGCCATACCGAACCAGATAATCGGGGCTTTCAATTTGGGATTCTCCGCCCGGCGCTTGTACATGAGGATCGTAGCCCCTGTCCTGCCGCGCAATCTGAAGGTCAGGATCCGGGAATCCGAGCGGCCGCAATCGGCGGCCCTGGGCGCGCTTTTCAATATATGGAAATGGACGATCGTGGCATCGGCTCCGTTGTTTTATGCCGCGCGCCACCATCCCATATTCGATTTCATGTATGATAAAGCGGTGAAATGCTTCACCTTTCTTACCGGCAACTACCATTCTACGAATGTCGTCGCGTATTTCATAGTCATCATGCTTCTCGCGGCTTTAATCGAAACGGCTATTAAGAAATGTTTCAAGACAAGGGAGGGCGATGAATATCTCATAAACAGGCTCATGGGCAAAGTCCCGGCGCTTTTGGCGGCTTATCTTATCGTTAGCCTGTCCGGATCGTTGCCGTCGCAGACTGTGATTTTGGGTCTGACCGTCTCTATCCTGGCCATCGTCGCCTCTGGGTTGATGGAATCGATCCTCAGGATAACCAACAGGCTTTTCCCGGGCGCGGACAACGGGCATGCCCGCATCCGGGGCTGGATCAAAAGGCTTAACCGGATCTCAATATTTTCCATAGGCCTGGGGCTTGCGTTTTTGGCTCCTGCCGTTCCCGGGGCGGCTTCCTGGTCGGAATTCTGGCCGGCTGCCGAGAACGTGGCGTTATTTTTGGCAGAGGGGGCCATCTATTTTATGGCCATCAGTTTTATACTCGGTATTTTCATACGGCGTTTTAACAGGGTAATTCAACCATTCGGCCGGTTCTTATCCGCAGTCGTCAGGTATCGGGCAAAACAGCCGCCCATGATCGTAGTTATTAATTTGTTCAAGTTCGCGGTCACTATGTACGCGCTCGCATATCTGATGTCGCTGAAGTCGATTTTTACGTTCAGTATTTTTACGGCTGCGCTGATATTCTGGATGGTTGCGGCTTTTGCAGAGAGGCATTTTACCCGTGTCGGCATAGCCCGCGCCGCCGAAGAAAACGATAAATTCGAAGTTTTTCGGCGCGAGGACAAATATAGATTAATGATCGCTAACAACGAGCCCGAATTTGTCAGGGATATGATGGAAGCCCGCGGCATGGTTGCCGATGAGGATAACCCTACGCATGACGTTTACGGTAACCATAGCGGTTATCTTGAGACCCCGGGATATAGGTGGAAAGGATGGAAATTCTTTATCAGGCACCCGTTTCAGGAGGCCTCGGATTGGTTAACAACTCAACCCGCTTTCTTAACCTATTTTGCCAGGGAAGACTGTTATCGCGAATATCGTTTCAAGGCCCGCATACGATGGTACGATAACCTGGATGAATCAAAGGTCGTTAATCTTGAGATAAAGAATCGTCTGGATACAAGGATGTGGAAATTCAAATGCCATCTCAGGCAGGAATGCATCCCGAAAGTGCTGGCGTTCGCCGAGAAGGGGCACGACGGGGTAGTCGATTATAACTGGCTCAGCGAGAAACAGAGGGATAACAGGGCGGCGCGGGCTGGGCTCATCGAATTCTGCAGCTATGTCAGGGACTACAAGCTCAAACTTAATGAACAGGTCAGTTACGAGAGGCTGGCGTATCAGAATATCGGCAACGAGGATGAGGGCAGGGAAGAGCGCAGGGATATGCTTAAGAGGCATCTAATCACGCTGGCCGCAAGGTATGAGCATTTGATAGAGGACGGCGGCAACGGCCACCCGGCCAATTACTGGCAGACAATACTGGATTCGTCCTGCGGTGTTTATCTGCGGCAGATACTGGAATCGAAACACAGGCATCCCGGCGAGGAGCCCGAAGTGAAGATACACGACAGAGACCTGGAGTATCTGCGAATAACCATCGATATGAACGTTCGCTCGCGAATGATAGCCTGGCAGGAGATCGACGGTGAAATGAGTCCGCTGCTGCTTAACCCTAAAGACAGGTTGGAGGACAATATAGGCTTCGTACGCGCATGGCCCGGCATCGCGGTCATGGAGATTAAGTACACTGACGCAGACCCGGCGCCGTGGATCAACGGGATGGTGGAAGATATTAACACGGTACGGGATTCAAAAGGGTGGAACTTACTGCCGCTCGAAAGGCACCGCGCCGGAAAGCATTGCGACTGCGTGACCGTAACGCGCGAATGTCAATATAGTTCCGACCCGGCAGGCCTGCAGCCAGACATTCCCGCGTCGGCCAACCTCCCGCAATGGAAGGG
>Ga0247842_10001389_pt1 | contig 40821 bp, 31 predicted proteins | sample LaCruzMarch2015__3_FD_192411 | JGI IMG/M metagenome (GOLD analysis project Ga0247842, IMG submission 192411) | Freshwater microbial communities from meromictic Lake La Cruz, Castile-La Mancha, Spain - LaCruzMarch2015_19m | ecosystem: Environmental > Aquatic > Freshwater > Lake | place: Spain...
ATCAGGTATCCAGTCTGTTGAAAATCCTTGTGAATTCACTTGCCATTTCACTCGAAATGTGTTATCTTTTTCTTGTATTTCCAATACCATAGTTACCTCCTTTGTGTTTGTCAATTTGGTAATCTATGGTATTTTTTTCATTTTGGCAAGAATTTTTTTGTTCTATTCACTGCAAATCCTCATTATTATTGAAATCTATTTGCAACGGTCTCGAATCAGTAGCTGACATATTAGTCAATGATTACTCAACTGGTCAAGTACAAAAACAGGTAGAGATATTTGATCACCTCGTTAAAACGAAGAGTCAGCTGGTAGCAAAGAACCCGGCTGGATTCCTTCGTAAGTCTATCGAAGAGAATTATCAACCACCATCAGAATATAACAAAAAACAAGAAAGAGAAATAACTGAACAAAAGAGATCACAAGAGAGAATTGAAAAGGAAGCTGAACAAGCAAGGCTTGATGAAATACAACGTCAGGTAGATGAATACCGTGATAACCTGACTGATGAAGAAAGACAATTACTAAGACAGGAAGCTGTAGAGTTAATTGAAAACGACAAACAGATAAATAAACAGTTTATTACTGAACCTCTCATTCGGGCTAAGGAGTATACCAGTTTATATGGAAAACTCAATTCTTTTTGACAAAGTATATGGTTGCCTGCTGGGTGGACTTATTGGTGATGCAATGGGCGCTCCGGCAGAAGGAATGACATGGCAGAAAATTGAGGAGCAATTCGGAGAGATCAAAACCATTGATCGAGGTGGTACTGATGATTCGGCGCTCAAGCATCTTCTCTGTGATGCTATATTTCGTAGTAACGGGCACCCACATGTTGATGACTGGGCGCAAGTATGGCGGGAAAAGATGAATGTAGGTAGTTTTTGGATTCCAGTGCAGAATGCTTACTATCGTCTTACTGTTGGAGGACAAGACCCACGTAATATTGGTCGAGATAACATGATTTCTTCCTCGTCGGCAATGTGTATTTCACCTGTTGGGATCATTAATGCCTGTAATCCACGTCAGGCATCATTAGAAGCATTTATTCTTGCAGGTCTAATTCATGGTGGACATTCATCATTCTGTCAGGACGCTTCTTCCGCTATGGCATCCGCTATCTCAGAAGCTTTTAATCCAGATGCTAAGGTTGCTGATATTCTTTCTTCCGCAACTAGCTACCTCGATAAAGAAAGCGGAGCAACAATGATAAATTATATTGATAATACACTAGCATTGGCGCACAAGCAAAAAGAATATCACGATTTCCGTTCTGAATTCTACGCTCATCATCTTGTTAGTAACATTATCGCTGATAGTCGTGAGACTGTTCCAGTCGCACTTGCCTGTTTTCTACTTGCTGACGGTGATGCTGTAAAAACCATATTATATGGTGCAAATTTTGGGCGTGATGCAGATACCATCGCTTCAATGGCAGGAGCGATTGCAGGTGCGTATCAAGGCGCTAAAGCTTTACCTGACGAATGGAAAGATAAGGTTCAGCAGAAAACCGATGTGGATCAGGTAAAATTATCAAATGATTTAATTTCAGTGATCCGACAGCGATTAGATGAGATGTCAGCTATTGTTAAAGTTAATGAAAACTTTATTTTTTAACAAATGGAGATTTAAATAATGACAAGCAAATATTCGATGCGAGAGAAGTGGTTTCATTTTCTTGATGGTGAGGACGTTGGACCAATGGTTAGCCCGCTTTGTGACGATTGGAGTCTTAATATCCCATATTATTGGCCTTATGATGATCCAGACCCTTTTCCATCGGGTTCTAAAAATCATGGTTTGAGTCAACAAATGGCAATGGCTGGAATATGTGGATGGGATCCGACATTTTTAGCCGCTGTTCCTTTTGAACCCAAGAATAAGGATATATTGCCTACGTCAAAAAGTGAAACTATTGATGGGCGTAGGCGTGTCGAATCCCACATTCAAACGCCTTATGGCGACTTAATCGCTATCACAGACTATCTTGTTAGCGAGCATACGGTTAAGGCATGGCTTGATAGCGAAGATGACTACCGAAAAGCTATCTGGTTGACACAACAGCAGATGGATTATGATGAGGACTTGGCTATACAAGAGGGAAAAATAATTCTGGAAGGCGTTAGTGATCGTGGAGTTGTTGGAACATGGTATGGTCCGCCAATTGTAAACTTTCAGACCAGAGAGGAAATCTTCTATCATTTAGTGGACTTTCCAGAACTGTTTGATGAATTGCACGCAGTTACAAGCGAGTTGTCATTCAAAAGAGTTAATACTCTCCGTAAAGCTGGATTTGATTATCTCTTTTATTGCGTGTCTGGTACAGAATGGATTTCACCAAAATTTTACCGTAAATACATACATGAAAACACCCGAAAAATCTTTAATCAATGGCAAAGTCAGGGAGGGTTTATTTTATTACATTCATGCGGTCACTTGAAAAAGTTTGTAAACGAAGGTTTTTATAATGAATTAAAGCCTGAGATTTTAGAAACACTATCCGTACCACCAGTGGGTGATCTACCAAGCCTTAGATGGGCAAGGGAGCGTCTGATTCCTGAAATAATCACTAAAGGAAATATCCCTCTGAATATAATGCTGAACGGGACAGAAGACGAAGTACGCTCAGAAGTCCGCAAAGTCAAAGAAGAGACTCAAGGATATAGGCATATTATAGGTTTAAGTGATGATGTACTTCATAACACGCCTTTGTCTAACTGTCTGGCATTTGTTGATGAAGCAAGGAGAAAATAGTTGGATTTCATTCTTCAACCGAACTATTGGCTTATAGAACTGGAAAAGGTTTAGCTCGGAGTCTGTCTTCAGAGAAGACAAAAATCTTATGAATACGACTTTTTCAGTTAGTTGATGAATAGTCAGAATTCATGAAAAAACACGGAGACACAGAGGCACGGAGAGAACTTAGAAAGTATGAAGATTGATTTTTTGTTGACTTTATAGATGACATTTTGTAAAATGTCATTGTTTCGGGTTTATAAAGTAGGTAGCGAAAGCCATTAGGTTCTATTTTTTACCGTTGGTGATAGGGAGACCTCAAAAATGTTAAAATTAATTGTATTGACTGTTGTTTTGATGATAGGTTTATGTCTACAAAATATTTATGCTGTCGCTCAAGCTCCTATTGGGGTTTGGTTATTTGATGAAGGTAATGGCGATACCGTTAAAGATTTGTCACCAAACAAAAATAATGGCAAAATCACAAACTGTAAATGGGTAGATGGCAGATTCGGAAAGGCTTTGGATTTCAATGGAAAAGATACTTGTATTGATATCCCTGATTCCGAAAGCTTATCCATTTCCGATGATAAAATATCAATAACTGCATGGCTTACACAAAAGCCCGGCGCGGCTGAATGGGCAACAATTGTTTGCAAAGGTCCTATGGCTGGAGGAATCACTGAAAACTGGGCTGTCTTTACCAATACTAACCTAAAATATATTTGTACTACCCTCACATTACTGGGAGGAGAAAGATGGTGGACGATCTCCGGTAACGAAACATTGCCTGTTGAAGATAAGTGGCGTCATTTTGCTACAACTTATGATGGTAAAAAACTGACATATTACCTAGATGGGAAGTTAGTTGCAGAATTCCCAAAAAGTGGGAAGCTTCTGCCAAATAAGGAAAATCTAACAATTGGATGTAGATCAAATGACGGAACACGATGGAGCGGCTCACTTGACGAGATTGGATTATTCAATGGGGTCTTAAATGAGCAAGAGATTAATAATATTATGGAGAATGGTTATACAAATTTTCTTGCTGTTGAACAGGCTGGAAAACTTACCACTCTTTGGGGAAATCTAAAGAAGTGAATTACCCCCGCATAAATGCGGAGGCTTCTTGCTTCAACGAAGGGCTAAACTTGACGAAATCAAGCTGAACTCCCCTCTCCACAAGCGTCAATTCGGGCTATTCCAGCCCTACTACGCAACGTTTTAGTTTCTTTAGGTCAATGTCGAAACGTTAGCTAAATACACCGACTATTTTAGGAACTGATTTTTGAGTGTGTCCCACTTATGAAACATCATGACAAAATTATTCACCGCAGAGGCACAGAGATCACAGAGAATTCGCAGAGGTTTTATTGATTTTCTCATCGTTTCCTCAGCGTTATTTGCGTCTCTGCGGTAATTTTTTATGTTTCATATATGGGACACACTCTCAAAACCGTCAACCAATTGTCAAAGAACGAATGTAAACTTGGTTATCGTTTATAGTAAATATATTGTAGACGAAATATTATAAGTTGTCAATAGTAAATGAGAGAAGGCAATTCACCACCCGCATAATGAGCATTAAATAATTAATCGGGTCATAGATTCCTAGTGAATCAGAATAGAATCGCCCAAATTCCCCCTTTAGCTAAAGGGGGGAAGGGAGGATTTGATTCATTTTTTTTAACCCGATTAATTTCTCAATCTCCATAATGCAGATGTCCTCTTGCCGAAAGCTTATAGATTAATAGAAAGCTTTAACACCGAATGCAGAAACCCATAGAATCCACATCAATTCGTTTGCGATCATTAGTCATAGGGGGTATATTGATTCCAGTAAATCTCTATTGGCTAATGAAGGCTGAAGTCGTATGGGTTTCTGTATATTCCACTGTTTTATCCCTCTTTTTCAATGTGACTTTCTGTCTGTTTGTTCTGGTTTTAATAAATGGTCTGTTAAGAAAGTATGCACCTGATTTTTCTATGAATAGAGGTGAACTTTTAACCATTTACATAATGCTAAGTATAGCTACAGGCATTTTTGGTCACGACTTTATTCGCATTCTGATTCACACTATGGGAGCCGCTCATTGGTTCGCTACCCCAGAGAATGAATGGGCTGAATTATTCTTTGGATACTTACCAAAATGGCTAATAGTAGACAACAAAAACGCATTAAAAGGTTACTATGAGGGAGACTCCGAACTATACATAGTCAACAATCTCAAGGCATGGATTCCTCCCGTATTGGCATGGTCAAGCCTGATTCTTGTAGTAATATTTGTAATGTTCTGCATAAACGTCATTATCAGGAAGCAATGGACTGAAAACGAAAAATTGACGTACCCCATCATTCAACTTCCAATAGAGATGACTGGCACTGGTTTCTTCAAAAATAAACTTTTCTGGATCGGTTTTGGAATAGCAGGGGCGATTGACTTATTAAATGGTTTCAATTTTCTTTTTCCTACAATCCCTAGTATACACCTGAGAAGCGATCTCGGTGCTTTCTTTACAGAAAAACCCCTTTCTGCTATGGGTTGGACTCCCCTCTGCTTTTACCCTTTCATTGTTGGATTAACCTACTTCATGCCTCTCGACCTTTCATTTTCGTGCTGGTTTTTCTATGTATTCTGGAAACTTCAGCTCATCATCAGAAGCGCACTTGGGTTCACTCCCATGTCAGGACCTTATCTTAGCTATCAATCTTCAGGTGCATGGCTTGGAATGGGTCTGCTTTCTCTATGGATTAGCAGACGTCACTTGATGTTAGTATTAAAGAAGATAGTTGGTTATGAAGATAATATAAATGACTCTAAAGAACCCATGAGTTATAGAACAGCAACTTTATGTATAGTTGCTAGTACAGCATTTATTGTTTTATTTTGTTATTACGCTGGTATGTCTGTTGGTATTACACTTTTGCTTTTTTCTTTATATTTCATTATCTCAATCGCTGTTGTCAGGATGAGAGCTTCTCTTGGTCCTCCTACACACGATCTCTATGATGCCGGACCTGATCGCATTTTAGTAAGTATTATTGATCCACGTAAACTCGGACCGAGAAACTTATCAATGTTGAGCCTTTTATACTGGCTTGGTTATGATTACAGATCACATCCCATGGGTCATCAACTTGAAGGCTTTAAGATTGCAGAAAGAGTAGGAATAAATAATAAAAAGCTTGTGTCTGTTATGATGATAGCCGCATTTATAGGAGTGATATCGGGGTTCTGGATTTTTATACACGTAAGCTACAAGTATGGCGCTCAGAATTTTGGAGCAACATGGATCGGCTGGACGTCATTTTACCACCTTCAAACGTGGCTAACTAACCCACCGCAAATGGACTATAACCTTCTAGGGCAATTAGGATTTGGAATAGGATTTACATTCTTTCTTATGATTATTCGAAAGTTTCTTTTCCAGTTCCCTTTTCATCCTGTGGGTTTTGCTGTTGCTGGAAGCTGGACAATGAGTTGGATGTGGTTTTCAATCCTCATCGGTTGGTTAGTAAAATGGATGATCCTGAAGTTTGGAGGGATAAAAACACATCAAAGTGCAACACCATTATTTTTTGGAATGATTCTAGGACAGCATATAATAGGTAGTCTGTGGACACTATCAAGCGAAGTTTTTAAAAGATCAATGTATGGCTTTTTCCCATAAAGAATAAAGAAATAGGAGGTATAATACATGGCATCAACGTATAAGTATCGAGTTGCATTCGGCGCATGGATTAACGATATGCGTAACGACCCACTGCCTTTGGATAATTGGCCCGCACCTCAACTGGATAAGGAAACAATAAATAGCGTTATCAAAACTATGGATGTTCAAAGCCAATCAGGATTTAACATGCTTGATACGTGGGGGCTTTTTGCTACTTATGGATACCCGCCGGATATCGTAAGCGTTTTCTCTGACAAAGAACGCAGACGTATCATCAATAAGCTTTTCAAATCCGCAGAGGAAAGAGGCATTAAGCCTATATTTGGCATGGGTCTTTTTACGTGGGGTTATGATAAAATTATCCAGCATGATCCAGAAGTCAGAGGGCTCGATCCAGCCGGGAACCCTCATACACATGCTATGTGCGGGGCAAAAGAAAAATCTTGGAAATATGTGGAAAAGATATTGGATTCCGCCTTATCTGAATTTAATTTTGGCGGAGTTCATCTTGAGTCTGCTGATCTGGGCTGGTGTAGTTGTCCTGAATGTGCTGGCAAATATGGTGTGGTTGGATACAATGTCAGGCTAAACATAAGAGCCGCAAACTACATCAAAAGCAAATGGCCAGATAAAATCGTTTACTCAATCCCAATCAATTGGCTTCCGACTCCTGATGGACGTTGGAATTTTACAGAAGAAGAAAAGGCACATCTGGTAGAACTGAGTAAGCATATAGATTGCCTTATGGATCAGGGATGGAATCAGCCTTTTATCTCTGACGATGAACGGAAAGAGTTTATCCAAAGACTACATTCTGACTATGGTACGTCAGGGGGATTATGGCTATATCCCGATGCTCGTTGGGATCGTTCTTCCTATTTTTTGCCTTATGCTAAACGGACAGGGAACGCAATTAAACGTTATTATGATGACGGTGCAAGAGGTTGCATGTTCTATCAGGGACCTGTGAATAACCCTAGCACGGAGGTTAATATCGCTGTCGGTGGTAGGATAATGTCAGATACTACGAGAAATGTAGAAAACGCTTTGGCAGAGGTAATCGAAAAATATTATAGACCAAAGAAAATTGATGCGCATCAGAAGCTTGTGGAAATTTTCCTGCAAGCTGAGGATGGTTATTTCGATCAGTGGTCCAAAGAAAGATTGAATCGACTTCCCGGTGAATTTAAGCTGTCTAACCTTTGGGGAACATCACCCGGCGCTGCGACCTACCTGATGGAACCTTATGTAGATGCATACGGCAGGCAGGCGTATAAAGACGTTTTGTTGTCAATTCTTGCGAAACTACCGGAAATTGAGGGCAGTTTTTATGACAATGGCAGATTGATGAAAATCAAAAGAGGAATCATAATTACTGTAAACTTTATCAACACTATAAAAGCATGTAAAGGCGAATCATGGCAGGATTAAGCAAAATCAAAAGGAGCAAAAAATGCCACAGAATATCAAGCTATTACAGCATGAATCATCCAGAGTATCAGGCAAAGCAGAATTAATCGTAGACGCTTCTATCCAATCACCTTACACCATCAGCCCATTTCTTTATGGGAAATTCTGTGAGCATCTTGGATCAAATATATATCATGGAATGGAAGCCCAAATATTATTCAACTGCACATTCGGAAAATGGTATTTTAGCGCAGGGGATGATCATCCAGACGGCGGTGTGCGTGAGGAAAGCGATCGAGGACGGATCACCAGCAGGATCGAAGCACGGGCAGTAAGAATGGGATGGTCAAGTGCAACTCCTGTTATCGAGGCATTTTTTGATGGCGGAGCTTATGGCTGGTTTCGGGTAGGTACAAAAGATGATGTACGTCTCAGTCCTGATGTTGGGCGATATGGTGGAAGGGCGCAGCGTGTAGAGGTGATGACAGAATCCAAAAATTGTGGGATAGGACAGTTGACTTATCTCCCGCTTCATCGAACACAAAGGTTTGAGTATCGTATAGTAGCAAGGTCATCAGAACCAGTGTCGATTACACTTGGTATTGCACCAGCCAATAATATCGAAAAAGCTGTATATACTGACATTTCAATTGGTTGTGACTGGGAAACAACGGTAGGTCATATTAATCTTCCAGATGATTTTGATCCAAGCGGATTATATCAATTTTCTATTACAGCGAATAAATTTGCCAATATTGTGCTTGATCGTGTTCTGCTCTATCCTGATGATCATATCAATGGTGCTGATCCGGACGTTATAGACATGCTAAAGGATTCAAATCTGCCTTTACTGCGTTGGCCCGGGGGAAACTTCGTCTCAGGTTATCATTGGCATAATGGAATCGGTCCCATTGATTCTCGCTTAACTATACCTAATCCTGCATGGGAGGGGTTGGAATTTAATCTTTTCGGAACCGATGAATTCATATCATTCTGTCAGGCAGTTGGCTGTGAACCAATGATATGTGTAAATACTGGTGATGGCACTCCTGAAGAAGCTCGTGAATGGGTTGAATACTGCAATGGGTCAATCAGCACTCCAATGGGTCGTTTGCGTGCCGATAATGGACATCCTGAACCATACAACATCAAATATTGGGAGATCGGAAATGAGATTTACGGTCGCTGGCAGGTAAAATGGACTACTAATGACGGTAATCTGGATCGATACCGGTGTTTCAGTAAAGCTATGCTGAAAGCTGATCCATCTATTCAATTATTGGGATGCGGATTTGGTAATGAGCCAAATTCTGAATGGAATTACCGTCTGATAGATGGTACAGGAAAATCATTGCGAAGTATTACTGATCATATTCTCACCGGCGGGGCTGTAAATTCTGAAACTGATCCAGCGGAATTATATCATGCTTTTATGGGATACGCAGTTGAACTGGAAAAGCGTTATAATAAGCTACGTGATCGTATGAATATGGCAGGCATTAATAACCCACGCATGGCAATTACTGAGCTACAACTATTCGCACACTTTCATGGCGAGGTGCGACCTGATGGAAAACTAACTCCTAATATGATACCTCGACCAGATACAATCGCTGAAGCACTTTTCCATGCAACAATCGTCAACACCTGCATCCGATTGGGTGACTTCGTGGAGTTATTGACACATTCCGCTACAGTCAATCACGGTGGCGGTCTGCGCAAAGAACGTGAACGGGTATATGCCAATCCTATCCATCTGGCAAATAAAATGGCTACAATGCTGGCTGGATGTACTCCTATACCTATACGGCTGAAATGTGAGACATTCTCGACACAACATGCGTTTGCTCATATTCCACCATTGGATGAAATACCCGTTATAGATGCTATGTCAGCTTTATCACCTGAAGGGAACATTATACTAATGTTGATCCATCGTGGAGCAAATTTTGGCGACATAGAGCTAACAGTCCAATTAGACGGATTCAAAGCGCAGGATGAATCTGAAATTATGGTTTTGGCTGGTGAAACGTGGTATGATCGCAATACACTGGAAGAACCTGATAAAATCTCTCTTCAGCAATCAAAGACCAGTGTTATTAACAATAACCAGATTATATTAACTTTGCCGCCATATTCATTAACTCGTGTTGTCGTGAAGACGCACTAAGCTTCATCACGATTCCATGAGCCTCCAGCGAGGAATCCACCATCAACGGTAATACTCGTTCCTGTGATATAGGATGATGCGTCAGATGATAGCAAGAGGGCGACTCCAACCAGTTCTTTTGGGTTTCCGGGGCGTCTGACAGGGATACGGTTACAAAGCCATTTTGCCTTCTTTTCGTCACTCAAAAGATTCTTGGTTAGTGGTGTTGCGAAGAACCCCGGGGTTATACAATTAACCTGAATGTTATCATCTGCCCATTCTACAGCCATCACTTTGGTTAGTTGAGTAACTCCGCCTTTTGTTAAGCCATAAACCGAAACGGTGTCCAATCCATAATAGTTATTGAGAGAGCCAATATTAATGATCTTTCCTCCACCCTGTGAGCGCATTATAGGATGTACTGCCTGACTAAGAAAGTAGAGACTGCGAAGGTTTGTTGCAACAATAGTGTCAAAGTCGTCCTGAGTCACATCACTAATTGGTTTACGACGGTTCATGCCTGCACAGTTTATTAGTATATCCAATCTTCCAAGAGCTTTATGAGCATCAGCGATTAGTTTCCGACAGTCTTCGACTTCCTGAATGTCTGTCACCAATGCCTCTGCTCTTCCGCCTAATTCCTCGATCATAGAGCATGTTTGTTTTACTCTCTCTTGATTTCGACCATTAACTCCGATTATTGCCCCTGCTTCAGACAAAGCGACTGCAAGCTCTTGCCCGATACCGCTGGAACTTCCCGTGATAAGTGCTGATTTGCCTTCTAGCGAAAACAGCCGTTGTAGCAAAGGTATTCTATCTGTCATGGAATTATTCTCCTTAAAGCCTAATTTGATTAACTATGCGAGTTTTTAGAAATAAAAGAGGCTAAACACGGAGACACGGAGGCACGGAGAGAACTAAGAAAGTATGAAGGATGAAACTGTAATACCCGTTTCTTCTTTTTCATCCATCATCCTTCCGCCTTCATCCTTTTTCTCCGTGCCTCCGTGCCTCAGTGTCTCCGTGTTTTCTTTATGAATTATGACTGTTATTTTCGTTTAGATTCTTTTAGAATGGTGAATACATGCTCCCAAACCTGTTTATCTCTATCATTATTAATTTCGGGCATAAAACCAAACTTGAGATATAAGCTTACTGCTGGAAGCCTTACCGTTGACGTATTGAGATATGCTCGCTCGTATCCAAATTCCTTCAAGCGATTACACACTGCCATCATAAGAGGATTGGCAAGACCCTTGCCCTGTTCTTCTGGTACAATCGCCACCCAATGAACAAGTCCATACATTTCCCCATTACGATCACTAAACCACGCTGTTGCCGTGCCGATCGCTTTGCCATTGCCATCGCAGATAAAGAATTGCCTTTCTCCTAACAATTCTGGAAAATTACCAAATTGATCTTCAAAGAGATCATCTGCTATGTTAGAATGTTTCTCCGATTCCTTTTCTATCCTAAGCCATGCTTCTTCGTCGCCCGGCTGATACAATCGGATAGAATAAGGGGCAGGCATGACATAGTTTGGGATATTATCAAGATTCTCACGAATCATACTTACTCCGACTCCAGAAATAACTTCTTGCATGTAAATTCCTTTCTTATCTAATTTTCAAAATCCTGAATTTTTGTATCTGGTTCTCTATATCTTCCATAATATCTTGTTATTGACGTATAGGTAAAGATTTTGTTAATAAACTTGATCCGAATTAGCATAAGCATTATTGGATAGGTTGCGTATAAAAGTAGTATGCACAACACATTCCAGATAATAAATGATGTAATGCCTGCAAAAATTCCCATGTGTGCAGTTAAGAACTCATTTAATCTTAATCCAAACCATTTGTCAAAAATCGCCGAATATACCCAAAAAATAATGATCATATAAAGGAGTGATGCTTGTATGGCTTTGTTAGGACAGAAATTTATACACCGTTGACAGCTTTCACATCGAATTGTCCAGTAAGGTCTGTTTCCTATCATCTTAATAGCATTTACAGGACAATTGTTCTTGCATATTCCACAACCATTACATTTCGTGGAAAAGAAATAAATCTTAGGAAGCCCAAGCCTGCCAACAAACAAGTAAATGAAAGATATTGGAATTGAAGCAATAATTATCGGTAATAACCACCAGTAATAATATGTTTTTTGACCATTAAGTATCTTCTCAATAAATATTTCTGTTATACTTTTACATCGATTAACTATTGCGGAATTAGTCTTTCTTCCCATAGGAGGGAACAACGCCGCCCAATGTGCAGGCATGTTAAGCGCAGTCGTTCCCACGACACGATAGCCTTTAATCATGAGTATGATCTGTGGCAGAATAAGTGATGACCCCGGAAAGCCCGGTATGAATAACGAAAATATCTTCGTTCCACCGACAGTTGAAAGGATAAAAACATCATCTTTGTTTTGTGATTTTGGGAAAGAAAGGATCGCTAACAGCATTGACCAGATTATCGTAAAACCATGTGTGGGAAATACAAATCCAAATAACATGCGATCATTGGATTCTTGAGATTTTTCTTTAATTTTGTCAAAAGGCATGACTAAAGTACTTATGCCTTTATCGGAGAGTTTTGTTGCTATCCATTTACTTGCTCTTAGCGCATTGCCACCTCCAGAAAGATGGAAGATCACAGCATTTTTATATGAATTTGATTCTCTCAAGTTTTCGCTCCTAGAAAAGACCAACATAGAAAATTTGTCTTATAAATTATACCTTATTATTTCTTTTTGATCTATGGTAAAAAAGATACTATTTTTCCTATTTATTCTGAAAAGCCAATTTTTTTCATTTTTCTTCTATTTTTTGTCACACTTTTATCTTCAAAAACATCCTATATATTGAGAGCATTATTTAGGTGTTAGAAATATGTTTGAAAAAGACTTCTTCTGTGATATACTCGACTAATCTTTTATGAATCAAGCAAATTATTGATATTAAAATTATTCAGATTTGGAGAATAGATGCGAACGGAAGATGGATATATCATAAGCAAATGTCTTAACGGAGAACCAGAAGCTTTTGGTCTGCTTGTAGATAAATACAAAGCAGGCATATACGCATTTGTCTATACAAAACTTCATAACTTCCATGATGCTGAAGATGTAACGCAGGAAATTTTTATTAAAGCCTTTAGAAATGTGAAAAATCTGAGGAGATGGGATAGTTTCCTTCGATGGCTCTATTCTATCGCTTATAACGCCTGTAATGAGTGGATTCGACTGCAATCCAAACGGCTTGATAATGAATTCATTGCAGATCAAGACCCTGAAACAATCGAAAGGATAATGGAAACTCCTTCATTGGATAACTACCATGAAGACACAATGATTGATTTATTAAATGTATCATTAGACACCTTACCAGAAATGTATCGGGAAGTATTAACGCTTTATTATCTTGGCGGTATGAATAGTGAGGAGATTGCCCAATCACTAGGCAAATCTCCCACATCTATTAGACAAATACTTAGTAGAGCAAGGACGGAACTCAGAGAGGAGATATTCACTATGATGAGTGCTACTTACAAACAGCAAAAGTTACATGCAACATTCACACTCCGAATTGTCGAGTCTGTAAAACGGATAAGAATAAACTCAAACCCAATAATAAAGGGAGTTCCATGGGGCTTATCATTAGCAACAGGATTAATATTTACTATCTTGAGCTTTAACTCACATTTTATGCCTTTTGATCTATTTGGGAGTTATAAAAGTGCGTCGCTTCTTAGCGAAACAAAAGTGTTAAAAGTCGGAGAGATTCCTGTTGATATAAAGAAGATTTCCAGTTTAGCATTTTTATCTAGTGAACCTGGGAATGGCAACAGTGGGGAGATAAAAAATGCCGATCAGCTAAATTCTTTCCTAGCTCCCAAAGCAGAAGGAGACCAATGGACAAAAAGGACTGATATGCCAACAGGGAGGCAATTCATTTCCTGTAGCGCATTGAATGGTAAGATTTATGCCATTGGTGGTGCGGGCTATCTCGAAATGTATTCGAGAACAGAGGAATATGATCCAATCGCTGATAAATGGACACGAAAAGCCGATATGCTGACTAAAAGAGGAAGTATATCAACCTGTGTAGTTAATGGTAAAATTTATGCTATCGGAGGTACTAGCTTCGGTATTATTCACTTAGCATTAGAGGAATATGATCCTATATTAGATATATGGAGAAAAAAAGCGGATATGCCAACACCAAGATGGGCATTTTCAGCCGCATCTGTAAACGGAAAAGTTTATGTATTTGGTGGTGCAACAGGATTTCTAAATATGGGTGATGCTAGTTATCCAGCGAATCCTATTGCCTCTGTGGAGGAATATGATCCTGCTACGGATACATGGACAAAAAAGGGTGATATGCCATTAGTAATCGGTGGTTCAGCCGCTGTCACAATAGATGGAAAAATGTATGTTATGGGTGGTGGAGATAATCCTCAAAAGCCTGTTTTTTCGATGTTATGGGAGTATGATCCAGTAGCAGACGAATGGACAAAAAAAGCTGACATGCCAACCCCAAGAGGTTGTTTAACTGCGGCAGTAGTTAATGGTAGAATTTTCGCTATTGGTGGAACAAAAAGCGCTGCAGAGCAAATCATGTATTCAACAGTAGAAGAATATGATCCAGTTACAGATACATGGACGACAAAAGCTGATATGCCAACTGCAAGAGCTACTATGGGTGCAGATACGGTAAATGATAAGATTTATGTTGTCGGAGGATCAACGGGAGGTTTTACTTTTCTCTCAACAATGGAAGAATACGACCCCGGCGTTATAATTCAAAGTGATCCAAAAAGTATTGATGCAAAAGGCAAGATTCCATCAACATGGGGACAGAGAAAACAAAGCAATATGCGGTGAATTACCTACGAGTAATGAAGATTAAATAATTAATCGGGTAATCCAGTAATAGAGCTTTTAAATCCCCCTAACCCCCTTTTTCAAAGGGGGAATGGCTCTAACTCCCACTTTAGCAAAGGGGGTTAGGGGCATACGCATTAAGCTAAGGAATTTTGCCAATTCCCCCTTTAGCTAAAGGGGGATGAAGGGGGATTTGATTAAGGTTTTTGGCTCAAGAGATACTAATAAATATCAATTGCGTTATTGATGAGATAACAAAATACCTTTGAATAGATTTATTCAGACGTCAGTTATTTAATCAAATTCCCCCTTCCCCCTTTTAGCTAAAAGGGGGTTACAAATCCTTTATCCACGTGGGTTTATAGGCTTATGAGTAAAGATTAATATAATAAGTTTGAATTGTCAAAATTCCTTAGCTTAATGCCTATGGAGTTAGGGGGATTTGATGCGATTTGTTTATGACCCCGATTATTTTCTTAACCTTCATTATTGTGGTATTTAATTCGTGAATACACAAGAAATTTTACACGAAAGAACAGTAATTAAAGATAATACTCCTGCAAAGACTGAACGGATAAACCTTTGCGTTCCCTTAAAGCATTTATGCCATTGACTGCCGCTGCAGCGCCTGATACCGTCGTTATACATGGAATATTCTGCATTATCGCTGTCTTTCTGATTAAATCTTCATCAGATTTTGACTCTCTCCCTGTTGGTGTGTTGATTATAAGGTCAACCTCGTTGTTTTTCATATAGTCAAATATATTTGGTCTTCCAGTTCTGATGCTATGGACAGGCTCAACTTCTATTCCCTGACGCGCTAAAACTTTAGCTGTTCCATGAGTAGCAAGTATCCTGAATCCCATGTCGAAAAGCTGTTTTGCTATAAATATAATTGCACGTTTGTCCTTATTCTTTACGCTTATAAAAACGGTTCCCTCAATCGGAAGGTTTAGCCCAGTTCCAATTTGCGCCTTAGCATAAGCCATTCCTAAATCTTTATCTATACCCATAACCTCGCCTGTTGACTTCATCTCAGGACCGAGTATCGGATCAACTCCTCTGAATCTGGTAAATGGGAAAACAGGACTTTTCACGGAGAAATGCTCAGGTTGTATCTCTTGTGTAAATCCAAGTTCATCAAGAGTTTTACCTGCCATGACCTTTGCCGCAATCTTTGCCAATGGTACGCCTATCGCTTTACTGACAAACGGAACGGTTCTTGAAGCTCTTGGGTTCACTTCTAATATATAAAGATCATCACTCTTAATGGCATATTGAATATTCATTAGCCCGATGACGTTTAACTCTCGTGCAAGGGCATAAGTTGCTTGCTTAATCTCTTCCATCTGGTCGTCTGACAGAGTGTATGGAGGAAGAACGCAAACACTGTCACCTGAGTGTATGCCCGCTTCCTCGATATGCTCCATTATTCCACCGAGAACGACACGCTTCCCATCAGAAATCGCATCAACGTCAATTTCGATAGCGTCTTCAAGATATTTGTCAATCAGTATAGGACGTTCAGGTGATGCTTCAACAGCGTGCTTCATGTATTCAGCGAGTGCATTCTCATCATAGACTATCTCCATAGCCCTTCCACCGAGAACGTAAGAAGGTCTAACAACAACAGGATAACCGATTCTATCAGCAATGATTTTTGCATCCTCAAAAGAAAATCCTGTATCATTAGCGGGTTGTCTAAGCCCTAGTTTATTGATAAGAACCTTAAACTTTTCTCTATCTTCAGCCGCATCAATATCCGCAGGCTTAGTTCCCAGTATATTAACACCCGCTTTTTCAAGTGGTACAGCAAGATTTAACGGGGTTTGACCACCAAATTGAACTATAACGCCATCAGGCTTTTCTTTGTCAACGATATTCAGTACGTCCTCTCTGGTAAGTGGCTCAAAATATAGTCTGTCGGATATATCATAATCCGTGCTTACAGTTTCGGGATTGCTGTTGACCATTATAGTCTCGAATCCATCCTCTCTGAGCGCAATAGACGCATGTACACAGCAGTAATCGAACTCTATCCCCTGTCCGATTCTGTTGGGTCCTCCACCGAGTATCATAATCTTGCGTTTGTCTGAATGTCTAACCTCATCCTCAGATTCATAAGTTGAATAATAATATGGCGTATATGCCTCAAATTCAGCGGCGCAGGTATCTACGGTCTTAAACGTTGCCTCTATGCCATATTTTATCCTGAGTTGACGGACTGAGTTTTCGTCCATATCCCACATCCTTGCCAACTGCACATCAGAGAACCCGAATCGTTTTGCCTCTTTAATTAATTCTTCTGTACCATTGTCACCTTTGATAACGTAGGATTTTGCATTAATTATTTTCTCTTCTGCTTCTACGATCTCTTTCATGTTATGCAAAAAGAATTTGTCAATCTTCGAGTATCCATGTATCTGATTTACTGTCATGCCATGCTGTAATGCGTATTTTATGTAGAATATGCGATCAGGATTCGGTATTGATAGATTGCTTTGAAGTATTAATGGTTCTACATTGTTAGATGAGCTTTCAAATCCGAATTTGCCTATCTCAAGAGATCGCAGACCTTTTTGCAATGCCTCTTTGAACGTTCTGCCTATTGACATCGCCTCTCCGACAGATTTCATCTGTGTTGTAAGTGTTTGATCTGCGGCGGGGAATTTCTCAAACGCCCATCGAGGAATCTTCACTACAACATAGTCTATTGTTGGCTCAAATGATGCGGGAGTCTGTTTAGTTATATCGTTTGGTATTTCGTCAAGAGTATAACCAATAGCCAGCTTTGCGGCGATCTTAGCTATGGGGAAACCAGTCGCTTTTGATGCAAGCGCAGAACTGCGTGATACTCTCGGATTCATCTCTATGACCATGAGTCTGCCATCATCGGGATTGACTGCGAATTGTATATTTGACCCGCCAGTGTCAACACCGATCTCCCTTATAATATCAATCGCCGCATCACGCATAATCTGATATTCTTTATCGGATAAAGTTTGTGCAGGAGCAACGCAGATACTATCACCAGTATGAACGCCCATCGGATCAATATTCTCTATCGAGCAGATAATGACAACGTTATCTTTTCTATCACGCATAACTTCAAGCTCAAACTCTTTCCAGCCTATGACAGATTCTTCTATCAATATCTCGCTAATAGGACTAATCTCCATCCCTCGTGCCGCCATTTCTCTGAATTCCTCGATATTATAAGCGACTCCACTACCCATTCCGCCGAGAGTGAATGATGATCTGATGATCACCGGAAAACCAACCTCTGTGATTACGTTCATCGCTTCGTCTATATTTCTAGCAAATCCACTTTTTGGCACTTGAAGTCCAATGTGTTCCATCGCCGCTTTAAACAGTTCCCTATCCTCTGCTTTTTTGATAGCATGGAGTTTTGCGCCGATGAGTTCAACGTTATATCTGTCTAGCGTACCTCTCTCTGCCAGTGCGACAGATACGTTAAGTCCAGTCTGTCCGCCGATAGTGGGCAATAAAGCCTGTGGTCTCTCACGGGCTATAATCTTCTCGACAACTTCGGGAATAATTGGTTCAATGTAAGTTCTGTCCGCCATCTCTGGATCAGTCATAATAGTCGCAGGATTGCTATTCACCAGAACAATCTCATAACCTTCCTCACGCAATGCTTTACATGCCTGAGTTCCAGAATAATCGAATTCGCAAGCCTGACCAATCACAATAGGTCCAGAGCCTATGATTAAAATTTTGTTTATATCAGTTCGTTTTGGCATCACTATTACCTTTCTTTAAGGATTAAGCACCGACTTTAAGTTTCAAAGACTCAGAATCCATATTTGCCTTCATCATTTCAATAAATTTTGTGAATAGATAATCCGCATCATGTGGTCCGGGTGAAGCTTCTGGATGATATTGGACAGAAAAAATGGGGTATTCCTCATGCTCCATCCCTTCCACAGTATTATCGTTTAGGTTTACGTGAGTTAGCCTCACAGGTTTTCCTTTTAATGAGTCAAAGTCAACGCAGAAACCGTGATTCTGTGTCGTTATCTCTACTTTGCCAGTATCCAGATTTTTAACAGGATGATTTGCGCCACGATGCCCGAACTTTAGCTTAAAAGTCTTTCCGCCAAAGGCAAGACCAAGTATCTGATGTCCAAGACATATCCCAAATATTGGTTTTTTTCCTATAAGTTTTCTGACTGTCTCAAACATATAAGGTACGCCTTCAGGATCACCCGGACCATTTGACAAAAATATTCCATCCGGGTCATAAGAAAGAACTTCTTCTGCGGTTGCAGTTGCCGGGACAACTGTAACATCACAACCATGACTTTGAAGCTTTCTTAATATATTATGCTTTATCCCGCCGTCCATTGCTACGACCCAATATGGTAAATTTCCTGTATTTATCACAATATTTGATTTAAAAAAGTCAAGTTCAAGTTGTGAAGTTGTGTCCTGCTGTCTGTCTTGCAAATTTTTATTATTTCTAAGAGTTACGGGACCTGTTTCTTCCCAATGATATGGTTTTTTACACGTTACTTTCTTGATCATGTCCACACCAACGATCCCAGATGACTTTTTGGCTTTGGCGATAAGGCTTTCCTTATTCAAATCGCTTGTCGAGATAACGCCTTTCATAACGCCATAGTTTCTGAGACGTCTGGTTAATGCCCTTGTATCAATTCCTTGAATACCAATGACGCCGTATTTTTCAAGAAATTCGCTGAGACTTTTGTTTGCACGCCAGTTGCTCATATAAGAGCTATATTCACGTACAACAAAGCCTTCGACGTGAGGTTTAGATGATTCAAAATCCTCGTCATTACAACCGTAGTTTCCGATAAGCGGATACGTCATAACAACAATCTGACCTTTATACGAAGGATCAGTAAGCACCTCCTGATAACCGGTCATACCGGTGTTAAATACAACCTCACCATATTGTTCTCCGGTTGCACCGAAGCCTTCCCCTTCAAAAACCGTTCCGTCTTCAAGTACTAGAATAGCTTTCATTGTTCGTTTCCTTATATATCAAAATAAGCCATATCATTCTTATAATCACTGACTAATTTTACCTCAGTTAAAATATCTTCAAATCCTAATATTAGAGGAGCACTATCATCAAGTAAAAGATATGCTTTGATTTTCAATGGTCGTGAAATTTCATGTCCATCAAGTAAAACGCATGTAACTTCTGCTATATTAGCTTGGAGAATAGCTTCTTTTTGTGGTGCAAGTCCGCGCAAAATAACCTTATGCGATGATAAAAGATTAATAGAACTATCCTTCCATGCGACATACGGCAAAACTGATACAGCACTACCAGTATCAACAATTGCTTCCGAAACTTTTGTCCATCCATTTTCAGATTGGAATCTAATTCTGGTAATAAGTCTTACCAATCGAAAGGTAATACCTTGTTCAAAAAGTTCCAGATCGATTCCAGTTTGAATTTTTAGATCAATTTTAGTAGACACGGATACCTTTCTCCACAAAGATAACAGGGAATTCCTTTCGTCCTGTTTTTTTTCTCGTTGTTTCAATTACTTCAGTACCATTTTTTCCTGCTGCCACTACTTGTTTATCTACTACGGCAACCCATTGATTGGGGTATTTTCTGACAAGATTATTATAATTATCGTAAGCCCAATCTTCATCGTCCCAAAATTCTTTTGGTGTTGTTGGTATTGGTGGATATTCATTGTCTTGCATGGTTATCATCCTTTCTACTCTCAGATTAAGGGGGTCAGGGGGTTGTTTTTAGAATGTTTATGTATTTTTTAACGATTACAATTAACATTAAATAATTAGGCAGTATGACTGTACTACAAATTGTTTGTAACAATATCTCCTGCTAAAAAGGTCGTCACAGGCAAACCTGTAAGTTTCCAGCCAACAAATGGTGTATTCCGTCCTTTAGATTCAAATTTTGATGGATCAACTATAAACTCTTTGTTTATATCAATAATACAAATATCTGCGTCTGCACCTTCGGATAATGTGCCTTTGTTTAGATTCAATATTTTCGCAGGATTTACCGTTAGTTTCTTTATAGCTTCAAATAATGTTAGATGATTTTCGTTTACTAATTTCGTGATTACAAGTGGAAGGCATGTTTCCAGACCAACTATTCCGAAAGGCGCCTCTTTTAATCCCTTTGCTTTTTCGTATTCTGCGTGTGGTGCGTGATCTGTTGCGATTACGTCAATAGTGCCATCTTTCAGACCTTCAATTACTGCTTCTACGTCCTCTCTACTTCTCAATGGAGGGTTCATCTTGGCATTTGCACCGTATATTTCAACTGCTTCATCTGTAAGAGTAAAATGATGTGGAGTAGCTTCTGCGGATATTTTTATACCTTTATTTTTAGCATTTCTGATCAATTCAACAGATTCAGCAGTACTTACATGAGCAATATGTATATGTCCGTCTGTTTCCTCTGCTAGATTTATGTCTCTCTCAACCATGCGATATTCAGTGGAATTGGGTATGCCGATCAATCCAAGTCTTTCGGATACTGCGCCCTTATTCATAATCCAGCCTTCGTATGCTTCATCAATCCATTCGCAATGAGAAATAATGGGAATGTTATAAGTTTTAAAATCCCCCCTTTCCCCCTTTTCCAAAGGGGGAGTATTAAGTTTTCCCCCTTTAGCAAATGGGGATAAATGGGGATTTGAGAAGACACGATTTTTACAAGCTATGAGTGCATCCATCATTATCTGAGAATTTATCACTGGTTTACCATCATCAGACAGTGCTATTGCGCCAGCTTCAATAATTTCATTAATATTAACTAAATTTTCTCCGAGCAGACCCATAGTTACACTACCAGCAAGATAAACGTTTATAACAGCTTGATTTTTTATATGGGAAAGTATTTCTTTAATAACGATTGGAGAATCCGGAACGGGGTTGGTGTTTGCCATTGCAAGAATTGAAGTGAATCCGCCTTTTACGGCAGATCGTGTGCCAGTTCGGATAGTCTCTTTATGTTCCTGACCTGGCTCACGAAGATGTACATGCATATCAATGAATCCGGGAGAGGCAACAAGACCTGTGGCATCAATCACCGTTGCATCATCCACTGATATATTTTTATCTACACAGGCGATCTTGCCATCAACTATCAGCAAATCAAGCGCCTCACGATCTCGCTGATTGGCAGGATCAACAATTTCACCGCCTTTTATAAGTATCTTCATAAATTAATCTACTTCCTCAATTATACTTACTCTATCCGTTCCATCTAATTCCTTTAATTCCACGTTTATCCATTCTTTTCGGGCTGTTGGTATATTTCTGCCAATGTAGTCTGCGGCTATTGGCAATTCTCTATGTCCCCTATCAATCAAAACAGCAAGTTGAATACTAGCGGGTCGTCCAAAGTCAAGTAATCCATCAATCGCCGCTCTGGAACTGCGTCCTGTATGTATGACGTCATCTACAAGGATTACTTTTTTATCATTTATAATAAATGGAATATCCGTCTTACTGGTTCCCGGTTTGCGTTCAAATAGATTGACGTCATCACGGTAGAGGGTAATATCTATTGTTCCCACAGGAACTTTTGTACCTTCGATCTCCTCAATTTTATTGGCGATACGACGGGCAAGGTGATCGCCACGTCTTGCAACTCCAACGATTACAAGGTCATCAATCCCTCTGTTTTTCTCTACAATTTCGTGGGATATTCTGACCAATGCACGCCTTATATCATCCTCAGTCATTATTTCCGCTTTTTCTCGAACTTCCATCACAAGCCTCCGTTTTTTGATAAAAAAAAGACCTTCCCGCCGAAAATCAGAAAGGTCAAGTATATATTAAGAGTATTATAATTTTCATGTCAATTTTTACCTTTCCAGTCTCACAGGACAGGTTTAAAGGTTTTGATCCCATTGGGAAACATCCACAAAACTGAATTTTCATCCAGTAATCATGGTAACAAAAAGCGATAACATTGTCAATAACAAATTCAAAAATCAAAGAAAGAACTTTCATACAAGTGCTTGTTTAATATCTGCAATAATAATTTCAGAATCTTCGATACCAACAGAAATTCTAACAAGACTATCGCTTATCCCACTTTTCTTCCGTTCTTCTGTGGACAATCCTGCATGAGTATTCGTAACGGGCTGAGTTGCGAGACTTGTCACACCACCAAGACTTGTAGCGAGTTTAATTACTTTAAGGCTATCCATGAAACGCTTGGTTCCATCAAAATCAGATTTGATCTCAAAACTCAACATCCCTCCAAATCCCTTCATCTGTTTACTCGCAACTTCATAATCGGGATGCGCTGGTAGACCAGGATAATAGACAACGCTGATTTCCTCTTGATTTGCAAGGAATTGAGCGACTTTCATAGCATTTTCATTCTGTCTTTTAACTCGTAATTCCAGTGTTTTCATACCTCGACTAGCAAGGAAAGCAGTCATTGGGTCAAGTATACCGCCCATGACTCTTCTATATTCCCAGATTTTTTGGAATTTATCATCGTTACAACATGCAAAGCCTGCCATAATGTCATGATGACCACCAAGATATTTGGTTGCGCTGTGTATGGTAATATCAACACCCAATTCTATTGGTCGCTGATTTATTGGCGATGCAAATGTTGAGTCCAAAATAACAATAGCGCCAACTTCATGAGCAACTTTTGCTAAAGGCTTCACATCTATCACACGGAGAAGCGGATTTGTTGGAGTTTCAAGATAGAGGATCGTCGCTCCCTTTGCCATCTCTTTATAAAAACAATCTATCTCATTACAACCAAGATCAATAGTTTCGATACCCAAACGTGGTAGAAATTTGTTGATAAAAGCAAACGTGCCTCCATAAGTTTCTCTTATCGTAATGATACGGCTATCTTTGTCGAGGAACGCCAGAATTGAGGTAGTTATCGCTGCCATTCCTGACCCAAATGCCACAGCATTATCATAACCTTCAAGATTAGCGATCATCTTTTCTGATTCACAGACTGTGGGATTATCCCAGCGCGAATATATGAATCCTGTGCGGTTCTGAACTACATCAATAAGATCATCAGAACACTCAAATTCGTAAGTAGCTGAAAAGCATACCGGTGGGATAATTGGGTTACCCTTCATCGCTCGTTTCGGCAAGAATACCCCTGCCTTCAGAAAAGTGACGAGTCATGTGTAACCAGTCACCTTTTTAGGCATGGGGGAGGAATTGCCTTTCTCCTTTCTATTAGAATTGTTTTACGTTGCTCTAACACTTTTACCTTTTTATAGCCAACACCTGCGTTTACCCTTGGTCCGTCAAGTATTTGATCCGTATTCAAACGGATGGTTTAACTTTCTTGATCCACCTTTATTCCTTAAAATGTTTTCAGCTTTTTGTCTTTTTTTACTGTATCAATGCCAAATCTCTTTATGTGTTTATGAACAGTTTGCCTTGTAACTCTAAGGTATTTAGCCGCTTTCGTTATATTCCCTTTTTCTAACTCAAGTGCTTCTGTTGTCCTCATTTTTACAGCGTCTTCATCTCTACGAAGATCGACTATATTAATAATGATGTTACCATCGGCTATGGTCGCAGACCTTTCTATTACGTTTTTAAATTCTCTAATATTATCGGGCCAATCATATTTCTCTAATAGTTTGTGGGCACTTGGGGAAATACTAAGTCCACTTTTTGGAATAGATTCTGCAAACTTGCTTATGAAATGGTCAATTAATAATGGAATGTCTTCTCGTCTCTCTCGCAAAGGTGAAAGGTGTATAGGAAATACGTTTATACAATAATATAAATCCTCACGAAATCCACCAGCTTCTACTTCCCCTTTCAGATCTTTGTTGGTAGTACATATAATACGCACATCAACATCTTTTGCTTCTCCTTCTGATCCTAATCTTTTGATTTTCTTGTCTTCTATGACACGTAGGAATTTTGCCTGTAAACCCAATCTCATATCACCTATCTCGTCAAGGAATAATGTTCCACCATCCGCTTGCTCAAATATACCTGCTTTTTCATCCTTAGCACCAGTGAAACCACCTTTCTGATGCCCAAATAACCAGTCTTCTTCTAAGCTTTCTGTTACATCAGAGCAATTCTCACTGATAAGCTGACCTTTTCTCCCGCTTAATTCATGAATAGCTTTTGCCACTAATTCCTTTTCTGTTCCTGTCTCTCCTGTGATTAAAACTTTTGTGTTGGTTGACGCAACTTTTTGTATTGAGTCAAAGATTTTCTGCATTTTAGCGGATTTACCGATAATGCCTTGAAATCCATCTAATACCTCAATCTGCTTTGTTGACTTTATTAGCTCTTTCATAACATTTATAAGACCTAACTTATTTGATACTCCACAGGGCAAATCTGTGAATGTTGACCATTCTATGGCTTTATCAAACCACTCAAATGCCTCTCGGAATCTATCTGCTTTATAATAACAAAATCCCATGTTATTGCAGGCATATTGTTTTATGGCGTGGTCAAAGAGAATTCCATTTACAGATTTTATCTCGATATTCTTTATATCAAATGGTTCGGCAAGTTGCTTGAATTGACTCTCCGCGTCAACCAAATTATCTTCACGCAAATAAGCTATTCCGAGATTGTATTGGGCTTCCTTTAAGCCTAAAGCTTTCTTGTATTGCTCTATTGCCATCTGATAATCCTTTTTATATGTAAGATAGATTGTGCCTAAGTTGTAGTAATCATAAGCATTCTTCTGTTTCATCTTTCGATAAATACTGATAGCTTTGTCTTTTTGATTTGTTACAAGATAAAGGGCAAAAAGGATTTTTTCGGTATCTTGAATAGATGATTTATTTTGAAGATAATCCAAAATAGTGTATATATTCGGATAACTCGATAGCTTTTCTTTATTAAGCTTACACTCATCTTTTGGTATACCTTCTTCATCTGTAGTGTAGTTTTGACGAAAATACTGAAATAAAAGATCATCAATACTTTCTATTTTCAGATCATCTATGGAGTCATTGCTACACCGCTGGTTATCATCATCTGAATGGCTGACTTCGGTATCTTCTTGAATGGAATCGTCTTTCCATGTTATAGTATTGAGTTTACTAGCTTTCCAATAAAAGGGCCAAGATACCAACATGCCGAAAGCTAATAGTGAATCACGTATCTCTGTAAGTACATCCGTATTTTGTTCTTTTACATATTTTGATACATCTAAAATTAAGCGTTCTTTCGGTGAAATAAATGTATCAATATAGTCATCGGATAATCTCAATTTGCAGTGTAGTGCCGGACTGGGTTTTATATTTTCCATTTCTTACCTCTATATTTCTTCAGATATTTTATTCAAACTTAAAAGTTTTGCTCCTAATATAATCAAATTCTTATTAGCAGGATTTTCAAATGCGTATAACGACTTTTTCCATTTTATGAATTACCTATGAGTAATGAAGAGTAAAAAATTAATCGGCTAATAAAATTATCGGGGTTTTCTGGATTCCTAAGCAAGTTTAATAAGGATCCATAATTAAATAACTTACCTAATAGGAAATACACCCCGAACCGAGTTTAGGCTAATTCCCCCTTTAGCTAAAGGGGGGAAGGGGGGGATTTGATTAAATGAGTTATCAAAATAGGGAAGTTATTTAATTATGGATCCTAAATGATGTTAAATTTTTAGGAATAGAACGCGGATGATGCGGATCAAACGGATTTTCGCGGATTTTTCTTTCTTTATTTCGATCCGCGCAAATCCGCCTGATCCGCGTTTATCCGCGTTCTATTTCCTAAAGTTTAAAAAGGTTTCTTAAAGTCGTTTAGCTATTACCCGATTAATTATTTAACCTTCATTACTCGTAGGCTTCTTGCTTCAACGAAGGGCTATCGTATCAGTATTTTGGATATAAGCAATGTCCATTATATGCTTTATCTATATCTTACTACCATTCCCTTTGAGTCAATAGCTTTGATATATTACAACATGCAATACCAATTGTCAATAATCTTTTGCATCTAACACTGTAGTATTGACAATAAGATTTTAATGTGGTAAACTTACTGGTACTGATTTAATATTTTGATAGCCAAATCATTTGTCAAAGTCAGAAATCGTTTATTCAATTGCGTTATCAATTTTTTTGTAGAATATAAGGAGGAATTTATCTGAACGGATGATCAGCCCCGCCTGTTTATAAAGTATTCAAAAATCAAGATTCAGATCATACCGTTAGATGAGAAAAGATGGAACAAACAAGGTTAGATGTTCAACGTAGAGAATGTAATGGTAAAGGAGCCGCACGTGCAACCCGAAGAGCGGGATTTATTCCCGGTGTGGTTTATGGACATAAACAGGAATCCGTAGCAATACAATTTCCAGAACATGGACTGCGACGTATTTTTCATCAGGGCGGAGAAAATATACTTATAAACATGAGTATATCCGAAGGTGGAAATGAAACTGTTATGATTAAAGAAGTTCAGAAAGACCCTATAACCAAAAAACTCCTACATGCAGATTTCATGCGTGTTTCACTGGAAGAGCGCATCACAGCGCACATTCCAATAGTATTAGTAGGTACTGCACCCGGAGTAAAAGAAGGTGGCGTTTTGGAGTTCCTTTTGCGTGAAATTCGACTTGAATGTCAGGTCGGTCAAATTCCAGAACATATTGAGGTCGAAATCTCATCCTTGAGTATCGGCGATCAGATTCGAGTTGAGAGTATAAGTGTGCCAGAAGGCATGATAATACATGATGATCCTGCAACTACTATCGTTACAGTCGCCGCTCCAACTGTATTGAAAGAGGGCGAAGAAGGCGCTGTACCTGAAGTAGATGAAGAAAAAGAACCCGAAGTCATAAAAGAGAGACATAAAGAAGAAGAGGAATAATAATTGTGAAAACTACTGCGACAGTTATCTCTTTTCTGCTGATCATTGTCGTAGCTCTAAATGCTATTGCACAGGAAACACCCCTTGTAGTTTATAATTCTGATGGTGATGAGATAGGAACGCTCAAAGTTCTGGACAATCAAGGGGCAAAGTACGTCCTTTTAGAGGAAATATCAAAGCTTTTTGGCGGAACCAGACAAAACCAGCCATTACTAGGTCGTGTTACGCTCATTATGAAGGAGAAGCGCATTGTCGTTACCATCAACCAAAACAAGATTAAAATCAACGATGATGAATTCACTTTTGCTAAACCTTCTGTCAATATCTCAGGTAAGACCGCTGTTCCTGTTGATTTTCTGACAAGAATACTCTCTCGTGTTCTTGGAAATCGAATCGTTCTGGATCAAGAACAATGGACACTAGAGATTACAGATGGTGCTTTTGATAGACGGGCACAACATGAAGCTGATTTGGGTATTCCAATAAAAACCTACAGTTCTACTTTTCGAGTGATGATAGACCCCGGACACGGTGGCTTTGATTCAGGGGTAAGGGGCAAAGATAATGTTCTGGAAAAAGAACTGACCCTTGAAGTTTCCCAGAAGATAAAGGAATTGCTTGACGGCAAGGAAGGTATCGAAGTCTTTTTGACCCGTAATGATGATAGATACATGACGTCTGTAGAAAGGGTGAATTTCGCGAATAACCTGCGAGGAAATGTGTTATTGAGCATCCATTTTAATTGGTCTCCATCACAAAATTCCAAAGGATTCAACGTATGTATCAATAGCGACCGAATACGTATTGCTCCAGAGGCTTCAACTGCAAGTATATCAGGGGCTGATATGTTTACTGGTCATAGCAAAAGGTTCGCAAATGAGATCAGAAGCAGGTTGTCGAGTGTAATTTCAACCGGTGGCAAAGACAAAGAAGCCCCTCTTACTATTACAAGCGGACTTTTTATGCCCTGTGTGTTGTTAGAAGTGTTGTATCTTTCCAATCAAAAAGACCTTGATATCATCTCTAAACCTGAATTCATAAACACTGCAGCGACTTCACTTAGCGATTCAATATTGGCTTTCTACAATGTAGTAGTGGCGCAAAAAAACTCTACGAATTAGAAGATTGAAAGATTGAAATCTTGGCAAAAAAAGTAGGTTGGGTTGAGGAACGAAACCCAATTTTCAAGTTTAGGAATGATTATTATGAAGCTCAAGAAAAACCGTATTTTGAAATCTAGCTTGCTGTTATTATCAATTTTTATGCTCGTAGCTATGGGCGTAGGTATTGATAATATGGTCGCTCAAGACACAAAAAAATCAGGTGAAGAAACTCCCGATGAAAACTCTATGGAGATAAAACTCTACTTTTTGGATCAAGAGGGAAACACTCTCGTTTCAGAAAAGCGATTTATTAGTAAATACGGTAATATTACAGATCAGATGAAGCTAACGCTTCTTGAACTGATCCGAGGTCCTCAGACGGAACTTGTCCCAACTATTCCTCAGGGCGTTGATATTCGTGAGGTGTTTATTGATGAAAAGCAGTGTGCATACATAGATTTCTCACGTACTATTATACAAAATCATTCTGGTGGAACTACCGGCGAACAGATAACGATTGCCTCAATAGTCAGCACAATGACTCAGACCTTCCCAAAGCAGATTCGCAAGGTCAGGATACTTATTGATGGCAAAGAAGCCAAAACGATAGCGGGTCACGTGGACATCTCAAAACCGATCTTCCCATTCCAATAAGAAGATTTAAAGACCATGTTATCTAATACCAATCTTTCAATCTTTAATCCAACTAAGCCATAAGTGCTTCTATGTCCTCGATCTTCTTTGGAACCGCTGAAGTCAAAACTTCATTGCCATTTTCTGTAACTAAAACATCATCCTCAATACGTATGCCTATACCCTTGTACCGTTCGTCAACGTCTTCTAAATATTCAGCGATATAAATTCCCGGCTCAACTGTTACAATCATACCCGGCACAAAGGTTCTCACTTCATCTTTAACTTTTTTGCTACCTACGTCATGAACGTCCAGACCCAGCCAGTGACCTGCGTTGTGCATGTAGAACTTATTATAAGTCTTTTCCTCCATTATTTTGTCTTTTTCACCCTTCAGCAAACCGATCCCCATAAGTCCGTCAACAATGACCTGAATTACCTTATTATAGTAGTCATCAAACACACCGCCAACCTTTATCAAGTCAATAGCCGACAACTGCGCATCAAGTACAATATTATATATTTCTTTCTGCGCATCAGAGAATTTCCCATTAGCGGGAAAAGTGCGTGTAATATCAGCCGCATAGCGTTCGTATTCAGCGCCCGCATCAATCAGAACAAGATCGCCATCTTTCACTATACAATCATTTGTATCATAATGCAGACAGGTTGCATTATCGCCAGCACCTACAATACTGACATAAGCCGGCGTCATTGCACCATTCATCAAAAAAGTATTCTCAATAATTGCCTGCAACTGATATTCGTAAATGCCCGGTTTTACTGCTTTCATAGCGGCAATGTGACCTTCAGCAGAGATTACGGATGCTTTCTTTATTAGCTCAATCTCGTGAGCGTCCTTTATTGAGCGCATATCCCTTACTATTTCATCAGGGTCAGTAATTGACATAGGACCAGTATGAGAATCATATCTCTTACCTCTACTTCGCTTTACCAGATCAATCACTTTAGTGTCAAGGCTCTCACTACTACCGATTGTGTAATAAATATACTCAACGTTATCACAATACTTTGGAAGTTCGGCATCAATATCTGCAATAGAATAAGTAGCATCAACGCCAAACATCTCCTTAGCGCCTTCCACACCAGCACGTTTTCCCGTCCATATCTCCTGTAATCTATCATTTGGTCTGACGAATAGTATAGTTTTATGCTCAGGATGGTTTGGCGCAAGGACGAGGACAGATTCTGGCTCCTTAAACCCGGTCAGATAATAAAAATTACTATCCTGTCTATATTTATGTCTGCAAGGTTTTGCACTGCCGAATATAGCTGTGCCGTTTTCAATCTTTGATATTAGTTGCACTCGTCTCTGTTTATATATTTCCATAACGTTATCCAATTACATCTCCTTTTTCAATTAGTTGGGAAATAGTCATAATTCATGGAAAAACACGAAGACACAGAGGCACGGAGAAAAAAGTAATCAGTAAACAGTAATCAGTATGACAAAAACTGATCACTGATCACTGATCACTAATTCTTCTCCGTGTTTAGCTTCTTTTTATCCAATTCTAACACCATAAGATTAGATTGTCAATAACGGTTAAAAAATCACCATTGACACGGACAGATAGATTAATTACAATCAATGTTGGCGATAAAAAACATAGACAAAAAAATAACAATAAGAAAGGGGTTGTACCGATGAAAAACGTCCTAATAATTATACAAGTTCTTCTCATGGCAATGATCGTCTCTGGAACAGCTTTTTCTGCCTATGATGATATAGGCGTTGGCGCAAGACCTTTAGGCATGGGCGGGGCATTTGTCGCTGTTGCAGATGATTGTAATGCGTCTGCGTATAACCCGGCAGGGATTGGGTATGCGAGAAAGCCCGAAGTTGGATTCACTCACATAATATTATTCTCAGGTGTAGTTAATTACAATCACGCCGGGATTATTGTTCCACTGGGTGGATTTGGAGGTCTTGGAATGAGTTTTGGCATTCTGCAAGAAGAATCTGCCATATACTCCGAAAAAACTATAGTTTTCTCTTATTCCAAACGTTTAATTGAAGCTATTTCTCTAGGGGTTAATGTTAAGATGCTAAATACAGGTTACGATAAAGAAGCTGAATGGGTCAAAGAGAACCCATACTTTGCGGAAACTTCAACGTCTGGATTCACTTTTGATGTTGGATTGCTTGCAAAGCCTGTTTCGGGATTGAGTATTGGTATAATGGGATCGAACCTTGCCCCCGTAGATGTGAGTATTTCGGGATCAGATGAAGAAAAAGTTCCAATAAATATTAGATTTGGTCTTGCATATCGTCTTTCAGCAATAGCGGATAGTGCGCAACAACCGGCATTGAAAGAAGTTCTGGAAACAACTATCCTGTCTGTCGAAGGTGGATCGGGAAAAGATAGAGAAGTCAATGCCACCAAAGCAAAAGCAGGTATTGAAGCTTGGTTTGTCAAGCAAACCGTTGGACTTAGGGCAGGATACAGCATGAAAAAGGTTGATAAATCAAGTTCATCTGTTAATCTAGGCGCAAGCCTCAAAATACCGATCTCTGATGTTACCATGCGTCTCGATTATGCAATACAGATACTTGGAGGCGATCTTCAAGAAAAGCTGAATCATAGAATATCAATCGCTGTAACAATGTAATGGTCCGGAGATGGAACGCATCATTAATTTTAATATTTAACCCCTCACCCTTCCTCTCCGTGACTCTGTGTCTCCGTGTTTAACTTCTTTTTATTTCTATAAATGAAAAACTCGTATTAAAAAACAAGGAGGAACATTATGAGAAGCTCCTTTCGTATAGGCAGGCTTTTCGGTATCAGCATCAAAATTGATTATTCGTGGTTCATAATATTTGCACTGATAACATGGACACTCGGAGATCACTATTTTCCGATTTATTACCATTTCTGGGCAAAGTCAACTTACTGGATAATGGCGATTATCACCTCGATTATATTTTTCGCTTCACTCATTGCACATGAAATGGCTCATAGCCTCGTGTCAAAAGCGAAAGGTGTGCCTGTGAATAGCATAACTCTCTTTATCTTCGGAGGAGTTGCTGAGATTTCAGACGAACCTAAGAAGCCCAGTGGAGAGTTCTGGATGGCTGTTGTAGGACCTCTTACAAGTTTGTTGATTGCTATCATATTTAGAATACTTTATATTTTATTTGGGGGACATAAGACGCCTTTCTCGGCTATGGTGTTCTGTTTATCATCTATCAACTTGACCATCGCCTTATTCAACTTGCTCCCCGGATTCCCCCTTGATGGTGGTCGCATACTAAGGTCAATTATCTGGGGTATAACAAAGAACCTGAGAAAAGCAACATTGGTGGCATCTATTGTCGGTAGGATTGTTGCATATTTGTTTATTCTCTGGGGAATCTGGTTGATATTATCACAAAGCAGAATATTTGATGGTATATGGATCGCTTTCATCGGATGGTTCCTTGAGAATGCGGCTTCGTCTAGCTATCGTCAAATGGCACTAAGAGAAACTCTCCAAGGTATAAAAGTCAGAGACATAATGATTAGCGACTGCATAAGCTTGCAAAAAGAGCTAACGATCAGGGAATTAGTGGATAACTATATATTATATAGCAGTCATCAATGTTTCCCTGTCACAGATAATAATGACATAATAGGTATCGTTACCTTGCAAAAAATCAAGGATATACCAAAAGATCAATGGGAAAAAATGACGATGGAGGAGGCAATGACGCCTCTGCGAGAAATGACTTCAGTTAGCCCAGATGATGAGGTTTTCACCGTGATGCAAAAAATGGCAACGGAAAAATCCAGCCAATTCCCCGTTGTGGAGAACTGTCAACTCGTTGGAATGGTTTCTCGTGACAATATCATGACCGTAGTAGATATCAAGATTGAGTTAAGAGTCTAATTAACATAACTCATCATGAGTCAATTAAGATTTTAGCCACAGATTAACACGGATTTGCACGGAAAAAGGAAAGATACAAGATAATAATTATTATATGTAATCGTTAAAAAATGTCATTTTGACATAGTATTTCAACGTTTTTCACAACCCCCGAACCCCTTTGCTAAGGGGGAATGTTGACACGACTCGATTTATTCCCCCTTAAAAAAGGGGGCTATGGGGTTGTTTTTAGAACGTTTATGTATTTTTTTCTAAATCTGTGTTTATCCGTGTTCATCTGTGGCTAAATATAAAAGGTGGTATTATGAATTACCTAGAACACTGGCTTGCAAGACCATATCAAATTGATCGTCAGGTACAATTGTGGCAAAAAAATAACGCTGATCTGGTAGACGTTGACTATGTTGAGCAATACGTCGGACTGAAGGCTTACGCAATAACAATCACCAATTTTCGCACTCCATCAGACAAGAAAGTCAAACTACTCTTTTCCGTTCCTCATGCTCACGAACCTGCCGGAACAGTCGCCTGCATGAATGTAATTAACCAACTACTGACAGGTCAGAACCTTGACGGCACAAAATCAGACATTCCTGACATAGCAGACATATTGGACAAATGCGTACTGAGTTTCATTCCAGACGCTAACCCTGATGGGCGTTCCAGAGCGCCGGTGGATTATTGGGACGGCACAAAATACACCAATGACGAATTCTGGACGTTCATGCGTGGATGTGATCCTGAAACAAAAAAGATGTGGAAACGCATGGGCAGATGGAGTATTCGTAACGAGTTTCCAGAAACCATTGGCATAGTCTATGAGCAACTAAACGAGCATGAATACGTTGAGCCGAACAGGGATTTTGAGTCTGCATATTTTAGACTTGTCAAAAGAATATGGGCAAAATATGGGCATGGACGCTGGCTGGACATACATCAGACGGAATTCGAGAACAGCAAGTATAACGCCATGATCATTCTGCCCATAGTTCAGGACGAGTTACCAGAGCATATCCAGAAAGCTAATATGGAATGGGCTGATGAGATAGTTAAGCAATGGAAAGCCATCGGCGCAGAGCCTATCCCCGAAAGCAAGCCATTGGGCTACACCGGTGAACAGGGCGAGTATTTCCGCAAGACTTGGCGTGAGTTTATGCCTATGATACCAGAGATAACCACCGAAATTCAGAACAACAACATCCGCACCCATCCCAACATGCAGGCGCAAATGCAGGAAGTGGCAATAAAAACGAGCGTGTATATTGCACTTCAATAGGTTGGGTTTCATTCCTCAACACAACATATTGCAGCGATTTACAAATATATATGGCAGATAGGAAGTGAAAGGGGCAAGAATCATTGAAGGATTGGATAAAGGAATTTAACCGCAGATGAACGCTGATTAACGCAGATAAGGAAAATATTAAAAATATCTGCGTGCCTCTGCGTTTATCTGCGGTTAATTTTCTGATTGAAAAGTGTTACATTAATTATGAACCATGCCTAAAAAAGAAGGTGAAAAATGGAAATCCTGAAGCCTTATTTGCTAAGACTATGTGAGATTGCATCTCATGGCGATGCTAGAGAGGAAAGCTATTATTCTGCTGTTGAGGAACTATTAACGGAATACGCAAAGCTAACGGATAAAAAAGACGTTCAAGTGACGACCCTGCCTAAGAAAACGGAAGCTGGTAATCCTGACTTTAGAATATGGGACGGTAAACAACACATTGTCGGATACATCGAGGCTAAAGCACCTTCAATAAACCTTGACAGTATACAAAAATCTGAACAAATAAAGCGTTACCTTGACACCTTCCCAAACCTCTTATTGACTAATTTTCTTGAATTCAGGCTTTTCCGAAATGGTGAATTTATAGACAAATGCAATATTAGCTATTCTATACCACAAAAAGTCAGTAATGCCATCATAAATGAAAAAGAACCAGAGATCGTCAGGATTTTGGAGAAATTCTTTTCTTTCTCTCTACCGAAAGTTTACACATCCAAAAGCCTTGCTATAGAGTTGGCGAAAAGGACACGCTTTTTAAGAGACGAAATTATTTCAGCGGAACTTAAAGAGGAGAAAGACGATAAAGGCGATATTTTAGGATTTTACAATGCTTTCAAAAAACATCTTATCGGCGAACTTACAAAAGAGGAATTCGCTGATTTATACTCACAGACTATCACTTACGGTCTTTTTGTTGCACGTACCATTGATGAAGGCGATTTTAACAGAAAACTTGCTTATGACCGAATCCCTGCGACTCTTGGGCTTTTAAAGGATATTTTCAAGTTCATATCTCTTGGAAACTTGCCCGTTCAGATGGAATGGATTATTGACGACATCTCTGACGTTTTGACGGTTACTGACGTAAAGGGTATCTTTTCGCAATCAATGCACCTTGGGGTTATTGAGCCTGATTATGACTTTCGTGAAAGCAAAGATCAGATTTTCCATTTTTATGAGACGTTTCTTGCTGAATATGATCCCGAAACAAGAAGGCATACAGGTTCTTATTACACCCCTGAGCCTGTCGTCCAATACATTGTCAGTTCCATAAACTACATTCTAAAAAGACATCTCAATAAGCCTGATGGTTTTGCTGATACGTCTGTAACTGTCCTTGATCCTGCGGCGGGGACGCTTACGTTTTTATACAAGGCGATCAACAAAGCGATAGAGGAATCTAACGAAAAGCATGGTAAAGGCGCAAAAAGAAGCCTGATCAGAGAACATATACTCAATAACTTTTATGCTTTTGAGATAAAGATGGCGCCTTATGCTATCGGACATCTGAGGCTTTCGTACCTTCTTGAGAGCGAGGGATACAAACTCAAAACGGATGAACGGATAAAACTATACCTGACAAATGCACTTGATATGGAGGAACTCTCTGAAATGAATTTTCCGGGTATGGCTTCACTCTCTCAGGAATCGCACCTTGCGATGCAAGTTAAAAGCGAACAGCCTATACTTGTTATACTCGGTAATCCGCCGTATTTTGGAAAGTCATCAAATTTCGGGGAATGGATATCGAAAGAGATAAGGGCATACTATCAGGTTGACGGTCATCCGTTGAATGAAAAGAATCCAAAATGGCTTCAAGATGATTACGTTAAGTTTATCCGCCTTGCACAGTGGAAGATAGATCAAGCAGGCGAGGGAGTGTTGGGATTTATCACCAATCATGGTTATTTGGATAATCCAACATTCAGGGGAATGAGACAATCATTGATGAACAGCTTTGACGAGATTTATATACTTAACCTGCATGGAAACTCATTAAAAAAGGAAGTTTGCCCTGATGGATCAAAAGATGAAAACGTATTTGACATTATGCAGGGAGTCGCCATTTCTATATTTATAAAGAAAAAGGGTGAACATGGAAACTGCAAGATATATTATTCAGAGTTTTGGGGAACGAGGGAGAGAAAATATAGCTGGCTTCATTATCGTGATGTAAGCATGATAGACTGGCAGGAATTATCGCCAAAATCAGAATTTTATCTTTTTATCCCAAGAGATGAAAGCCTTTTAGGTGGATATGAGAAATATCCTAAAATAACTGATATTTTTTCCGTCAATGGCGTTGGAATGGTAACAGCAAGAGATAATTTTGTTATAGATATAAATAAATATAATTTGTCAAATAGAATAAAGCTTTTCAAAAATAGTCAATATTCTGATGATGATCTTCATAGATCATTTCAAATAAATAGGAAGAAAGGTTGGAGTATTAGAAAGGCATGGAACGAACTTCAATCTATATCTGAATCTGATTTGGATGATCTTATGCTTCCAGTGTTATATCGTCCTTTTGACTTACGATGGATTTTCTATCAAGATTCATTAGTATGGAGAACTGTGAAAAGAGTTATGAGTCACATGATAGCAGGTGAAAACATAGCGCTCATCACTACACGGCAAACACGTGATAAATGGGATATTTTAGCAACAAAGCATATTTGCGGTCACAAGACTTGTGCAGCATACGACATCAATACAATTTTTCCACTTTACATTTATCCGGATTCAGAAGAAAAAGAACCATCACAAAAGCAACCAAACATCAATTCCAAAATCTACAATACATTATCAGAATCCTATAACAAAAAACCAACACCAGAGGAAATCCTATATTACATCTACTCCGTCTTATATTCAAACGTCTATCGCACAAAGTATGCAGAATTTCTGAGGATGGACTTTCCGAGAATCCCATTCACAAGAGATTATGAGCTATTCAGCAAGATGGGAATCTACGGAAAAAGGCTGACCGATTTACATCTGCTAGAATCATCAGAACTCGATAATCCTATCGCAAGGTTTCAGGGTGAAGGCGAAGGGAAAGTCGGAAAATTGAGATATGACAATGAACAAGGTCACGTTTACATCAACGCTGATCAATACTTTGAGGGCGTAACAAAAGAAATCTGGGAATATCAAATCGGAGGTTATCAGGTCTGCCATAAGTGGCTAAAGGATAGGAAAGACAGAACGCTATCCCTAGACGAAATAAAGCATTACAGCAAGATCGTCACCGCCCTACAAAAGACGATGGAAATACAAAAATCAATAGATGAAATTTATCCAGAAGTAGAGAAAGATATAATAGAGTTTTAGTTATACGACTTTTTCACTTATAGAAATAAGAAAGAATTTAAACACGGAGACACAGAGTCACGGAGAGGAAAGGTGAGGAATTCGGTTGACCAGTAGAATCATTGGAATTACCTCATCCTTCTTCTCCGTGACTCTGTGTCTCCGTGTTTTTTCATGAATTATGACTATTCCTTAGCTAACTGAAAAAGTCGTATTGACACCTGCATATATGTGATGTATATTATAAATAATCAAAGAAATCGGTGGTCAACCAGATTAATTATTTAGGAAATAGCACAAAGCGTATATTTAATCAAAAGGTACAGATGAGCAAGCCTTCACATAAACGAGTAGTTATCGGGAAAATTATCTCAAAAGCACAATTATCACCAGAGCATTTTCAGATTGGATTCCTTTGTCCATATATAGCCAATAACATTGCCCCCGGACAATTTATACAGATAAGACTAAGCAGACAATTAAATGATCCGCTTTTATGTAGACCTTTCGCTGTTTATCGGATAGCTGATGACATTATTTATATATTATTCAAAATTGTTGGCAAGGGAACACGCTTTCTTTCTGAAAAAGCCATTGGTGACGAATTAGAGATAACCGGACCTCTGGGAAACGGTTTTCCAATAAATGATGATACCGAAACTATTCTGTTGATAGCTGGTGGAATGGGAGTCGCCGCATTATATATGTTAGCCAAAAAACTCGCTCATCGCAAAGTAATAGCAATATTAGGGGCATGCTCACTGGATAGATTGCTAGGGGTAGATGATCTACTGTCTTTGGGGGTGGACGTTTTTATTGCCACTGATGACGGTTCGTGTGGATATAAGGGTATGGTTTCGGAATTGTTTGAAGAAGTAATATCAAAAGAAAATTATATTTTATCCAGTTGCAGAATATATAGTTGCGGACCAATACCAATGCTCAAAGCTGTTGCTCAGATAGCAAACGAATACAAAATTCCGGCTTACGTCTCTCTGGAGGCAAAAATGGCTTGTGGTATAGGCGCATGTATGGGCTGTGCCTGTGAAGTAGCCTCATCCGATGGAAGTACTCAATATAAGATGGTATGCAATGATGGTCCAATTTTTAATGATCAGGAAATATTATGGAAATAGAACAAAAAACTAACATCAATCTTTGTATAAATCTAGCCGATATAAAAATGAAAAATCCTGTTATGGTTGCATCGGGAACTTTCGGCTACGGTGAAGAGTACAGTAATTTCTTTGATTTGCGAGAACTTGGCGCTATCGTCACAAAAAGCATTACACTCCGACCAAGAGTTGGCAATCGTCCTCCTCGAATAGCTGAAACTCCTTCTGGCATACTCAATGCCATAGGTCTCCAGAATGTAGGGTTAGAAAAATTCATCTCAGACAAAATGCCATTCCTGAGAGAGATCCGCATCCCAATAATAATCAGTATATCAGGTGAGGACGTAAGTGAATACGTGGAGATTGCACAAAGATTAAACGAATTGCCTGACGTTTCTGCTCTTGAGCTTAATATATCCTGTCCCAATGTTTCTAAAGGTGGAATGCTCTTCGGTTCTGATCGACTTATGACTTATGATCTTGTTAGTGCAGTTAGAGGTGCGACAAAAATACCCATCATAGTCAAATTATCCCCTAACGTTACCAGTATAGTTGAGATAGCGATTTCAGCCGAACAAGCGGGAGCGGATGTAATTTCTCTTGTAAACACATTACTTGGAATGGCAATTGACGTCAACACTAGACGTCCCAAACTAGGAAATATAACCGGTGGATTATCAGGTCCAGCAATTCGTCCTGTTGCAATAAGAATGGTGTGGCAGGTTTTCAACAAGGTCAGTATCCCTATTATCGGAATGGGTGGAATAATGACAGCAGATGACGCACTGGAATTCATAATTGCAGGAGCAAAAGCAGTGTCTATTGGAACAGCGAATTTTGTAAACCCAATGTCTGCTTTAGAGATTATTACTGGAATAAGAGAATACTTACAACAAAAAAGTATTTTTGACGTAAACGACCTTGTTGGAAGTCTGGACGTATCTTAACTCTTAATGGAGGTTGATTGATAAAGAATCATTAGATAGCGGATTTGTCATAACTGCCTTATGAATACGAATTTTTGACTTATAGAAATTAAAAGAATTGTAAACACGGAGACACTGAGGCACGGAGAGGTAAGTAATAAAGATTGAATATAAAGCAATTTTAGATATTGCAGTAGGAAGGTGAGATTTGACATGACTCAAACAATTGAGGAAATAAGACAAGACAATTTTACGACTGAAATATTACGTCTATTTCCACGTCAAGGGGAATGGACGGAAGCTGATTATTTTCGTTTACCAGAAAGCAATAGGATAATCGAGTTATCCGAAGGGAGGCTTATCATATCACCATCACCGACACCAAAACATCAAGATATTTCTGTTAGACTTACTATTTTATTCGGTAATTATATTTTCTCTCATAATCTTGGTAAACTTGTGGCAGCGCCTACAGATACTAGATTATATGAAGGCGTTGTCAGACAACCAGACATAGAATTTATGAGCAATGAACATCTGGATAGAATCACTGATAAATGGGGCGTACCTGACCTTGTAATCGAAATACTATCTGAGGGTACAGCCAAAGTTGATAAAGAAGATAAATACCTTGAATACCAAAGGGCTGGCGTTCTGGAATATTGGATAGTTGATCCTTTCAACCAGAATGTAGAAATTTATACTTTAGAGTTTTAACGGTGCAAAATTCTACATATAGCGAGTCCTAAACTCAGTGTTTATGGTGTTTTAACAACTAAATGTATCCCTTGAAAGTATCCCTATGCAACTAAAGGAAGCTTTTCCATAAGCT
>Ga0247842_10001390_pt1 | contig 40804 bp, 24 predicted proteins | sample LaCruzMarch2015__3_FD_192411 | JGI IMG/M metagenome (GOLD analysis project Ga0247842, IMG submission 192411) | Freshwater microbial communities from meromictic Lake La Cruz, Castile-La Mancha, Spain - LaCruzMarch2015_19m | ecosystem: Environmental > Aquatic > Freshwater > Lake | place: Spain...
CGCTTCTTCGTAACAGAAGGCTGCCTTGTCAAACTCCTGGAGTTCTTCAAACAGGTGCGCCTTGTGGTTCCATGCCGGGATATAGGCAGGATTGGCTGACAACGCTCGATCAAAGGCAGCCATGGATTCGTCAGTTCTACCCAGGTTTTCCAGCAGTTCTCCGATACTGCACCATGCGTCGGGAGCTGCCGGACCGAGCGCCAGCACTTTTTCAAATGCCACGAGTGCGTTCCCGTAGTCTTCCAGTCGTACCAATGCAGTGCCTTTATTGAACCATGCATCACTATGGTCTGGCTCGATTGCCAACAGGTGATCATATGCATCGATGGCTTCCGGATACCGTTCGAGAATTGCAAGGGTGTTGCCTTTATTGAGCCATGCATCGACAAACACCGGATCTCGTAGGATGGCGTTATCAAAGGCACACAGCGCGTCCGGCAGCTGATTCAACCGAACGAGCGTCACCCCTTTATTGAACGAGGCTATGGCATATCCCGGATCGAGGGTTGCTGCCTTGTCGAAGGCTTCGAGCGCTTGATCGTTCCTGTCAAGATGATCGAGTATCTGCCCCCGGGTGTTCCACGCCAGCGCGTCGGTTGGATCGAGCGAGATTGCGTGGTCTATCGATTTTTGTGCTTCGTTGGTTCTGCCCAGTTGTAAGAGTGCGTTGCTTTTGTCGATCCAGGCACTGATTTTACCTGGCGCGAGAATGACCGCTTTTTCGAATGCTGCAAGGGCGGGTGCACGTCTGCCGAGCCGGGTCAGTACCTGCCCTTTATAGGTCCAGATGTCCGGTCGTTTCGGGTCGATTTTTAGTGCACGGTCGATGGCTGCGACGGCTTCATTATACCTGCCCAGGCTGTCGAGAATGTATCCTCTCTTGTTCCAGACACTTGCATCGTCAGGTTGTAGTTTTACTGCCCGTTCAGAGGCTTCGAGTGCTTCAGCGTTTCTTTTAAGGTGGACGAGCACGAAGCCTTTGTTGCTCCACGCCATGGCAGATGCCGGGGTGAGCGCGATCTCCTGACTGGTAACTGCAAGGGCTTCATCCCACCTCTCAAGTTTAATGTGTGCCAGACTCCGGATGCTCCAGATAACAGGATCTTGTGGGGCGAGGGTTTGTGCCAGGGTGCACGTATCCAGCGCGTCTCCGGGTTTGTCCTGTGCCAGGAGCACAGTAGCTTTTCCCTGCAATGCATCGATTCGCCCGGGTTCGAGTGCGAGGGTACGGTCAAATGCATCCAGCGCTTCGTCTTTTCGGTCAAGGCTTGTGAGGAGGAACGCTTTTGTGCACCATCCGTCGGCATAGCCCGGTTTCTGCGCGAGCCCGGTGTCAAATGCGTCCAGTATTTCCCGTGCATCATCTGGGTTGCCAAAATCTATGGTTCTTGTGCCAGCTCTCGCCCGGTCTGCGGGGTTCTTCATGGGTTCCTTCCGGTTTTTCTAGGGGTGTTTTGGGGATGCAGTCATATCCGGGATGTCACTAATTAACATACCTGCATGGGGAGGTATAAACGCATCGACTTTTAAAAAAACTGCTCGCATGCGTGTTGGCTTTTGAGGAATTCTTAATCAAGCCAGGTCCGTCAGCACACCGCTCATCGTGCATCCGGTGCATCTATCTCAATTGGCTCTGTAGTGCGTCCGGTTCGTGCCGGGTGAGCCATGGATCGTATCAAATGTCGGAGGAGGACCGCCATGAAACAGACTTGGACGAAATGCTGATTACGGAGGAGCACAGCATCGATTTTCTGCTTTCCCAAGGGGGAGGTTCAGTCCGTTCATCTGTGCAATGCCCGGGATCCGGACACGGGTCGAATTTGTGCACCCGAATACAACAACAAAACCGGCGAATCCCAAAGCGTGAAATTTCATGGGAGAAAAGGAGAGCCATTCCGCTGAGGTTCAGCGGAATTTTGAGATCAATGACCCGGTGGCAAACGGGAAACGCCCGGATTAGCAACCATTCCGGAGCGATTCAATATCAGGTTTGGGCAATCCGGTAATCTTCGAGATGGCTGCGATATCATATCCTTGTTCGAGGAGTCGGATTGCCATCTCTTTATAGGCTTCCAGTTTGCCTTCCAGTTTGCCTTCCAGTTTTCCTTTCTGCCTGCCTTTCTTCTCCCCTTCAGACAGCCCCTCGTTTCTTACCGTTTCCATTATGCTCTTCACCATGGTGTCCACCTTCGTATTGATCTCACGAGCAAGTGAATACTTTGCACTCATATGATAATAGATTTCTCCCAGCGACGAGACGATCGCATCCTTTCCGGGGGCATCCAGTTTGCCTTCGTCGAATAACCGGTTGACTTCCTGCACCAGATCTTCTGTGGTATGCAACAGTTCGTCCGTTGCCAGATCCTTCTTCTCTGTCTGGTCGGTTCTGGCACGGTTCGCTGCCTCGAACAGTTTACGGATCTTGAAAATTTCAAAGGGGAGTAAGAGATAGAGTTCGCGGTTGACAAGCTCGGTCATGGAATAATTCTGGATCTTCAGGGTTGGCACACGGTACACAACCTCCTGCCCATCCGGAAAGATGATGCGCACCTCAACCGTGTCGGGGATGGTCGGATTATCGTCGAGGAAGATCACCATCTGACGCGGGAATTTCAGGACTCTTCTGCCATCGGAGTCGGTTTCATCCTGGTGCGCCAACCCGATGCGATACCCGTAGTTGAGCATCCTGATGCTCATCTCCCGGTCGTTCACCATCTGGACTTCGATGTGAAAGATCTCCCGTCTTGTCTCCTTCTCAGATGCGACAAGCACGATGTCCGCCCGGATCGCGTTAAAGTTCCGGATATATTCGTTCGTCGTCGGACGCAGACTGATGCTCGCCGGATCATAGCTCATGCCGAACCCGGCGTTGATAAACGAGATGACCAGCTGCTCTGACCGAGAGAAGAGGAACTTGGCAATCTCGTCCAGACGAAGGCGTTCGTTTTTTGCAGGGGATTCTATCTTTCGAGTCAATGAAACAGTTACCGTAGAACGCCGGAATATAATTACCTGTTCATGTGCTTTGAAAACTGATATCGTCGCGCGGTGAAGAACATGAACGGTTCGTTCGGGTCGGGACATGCCATGGAAAAAGTCCGACACCCGGATGGAATCTCTTTCCTGTTGAGTCTGTTAAAAAAAAGGGCTATCCATACGGTTTCGATTCAACCGAATATTGAGATCAATGACCCGGTGGCAAAAGGGAAACGCCCGGATTAGCAACCATTCCGGAGCGATTCAATATCAGGTTTGGGCAATCCGGTAATCTTCGAGATGGCTGTGATATCATATCCTTGTTCGAGGAGTCGGATTGCCATTTCTTTATAGGCTTCCAGTTTGCCTTTCTGCCTGCCTTTCTTCTCCCCTTCAGACAGCCCCTCGTTTCTTACCGTTTCCATTATGCTCTTCACTATGGTGTTCACTTTCGTATTGATCTCACGAGCAAGAGAATCCTTTGTACTTTTCTGGATAAACGCATCATGTACTCTGCCCAGTTCCCGGATTTTACCGAGAACCGTATCAAGCGTAATATACTGCTGAAAATTGAAACAGTGTGGTCTTCATCTTCAATAACCCACATTTTTTTATCGGGCGCTCACTTCCCATCAATCTGGCGCTGCACCCTCCTCTACCGGCACAAACACCTGCATGTCCGGTTTATGCCATGTGAGTACAGTTAAAGTGACCGTATTGGATCCCTGAGCACACGGGTCCCCACCCAAACTGCGAGTGCCGCGCGAATCGGACAGATGATGTCGAATCGGAGGAAACTCCCCTTCGATCCCGCGCGGGGGACCAGGGTCGCGCAGAAAGAGCTCCCATCCACCCACCCATCCCTTCACAAATGATGGTTTTCTGATCGTACGTATCCCGACCGTTGCCGCCCGCTCCATCAAACCTGCAGTGGTGATCGCATCAGGCAATGGTGGCGTAGCGGCGCGGTGCTGATCCAGTGGAGGTAAAAGACGCGCAGTTCAGATGGATCAGATTTCCGATCAGCATGCAGGCAGGTTTTTCACATCGGTCGACCCTTCGGTGTTCCGGGGATTCATCTCACTGCATGAAACGCGCGAGTGTGCGGCTCCAGGCAGAGTGGGAATTTGATATCAATGATGAGGATTGTGTAGCAGACTTCTGGTACGATCGCCCCACCCGAAACCCGGATCGCATCCCGCATGACCTGCGGTTGCTCGCAAGGACAGGCATCGATCTACCAGAACGGGCGTGCCTGGATCGTATGTGTTCATCGCGCGGCAGGTGAATGGGGATGGGAAGTCATTCGCGCATACCAATCCGGTCGGCATTGGGGTGCGCACCAGTCACCAACCTCCGCGCCGCGCTTTTGAGAAGCACAGATATCTTCATAGCAGCTGGCACTGCCAAACAACGGTACGATCTTTCATGGATACAGGGGTGTTACGGTGCATGGGATTGTAGAGTGTTCGGATACGTGCAGGGTTGAAAGTATTGTTTTAATAGTTATCGGGTTTTCAAAACACAGAATGTCGAGTACGGCGAAGTGTCATCTGATCGGTAACCAGCGTGAATTGTTGTCAGACATGCATCTGAATGAAAAACGGTGCGCGGCTTCTGGGTTAAACCCTCCACGATGCTTGTATTAGACAAAAATTCCGGGTAACGATACGCGGGGTTGTGCCAGCAACGGTTCATATGGGGGGTCTGCATGAAAACCTGCAAGCCGATTGTTATTTTGGTTCTCCCAAACAGTGTTCATGGCTGAGCCGCCACAAGCGCTCATGGATACGAGATATCCATAGCAGGCATACAGTGAATGGAATTTTTAGATACGGCGATGGGATTTGTAATTTACCAACCGGACGGGTTGGTTGAGTGGTGAACGCTGGGATTGTTAATATGACTTTCGCGGGGGGTCGATCTTGTGCCGGAGTTTGATATTTGTGGTATGGCGCTGAATTAGACGTTCACAGAACAGTCGGCGATGACTGTCCAGATCCCATAATTTATAAATGGGGTTGATGGATCAGTAAATACTGACCAGAGACGGATGGGGCATACCGGGAAAATTATTTAGTCGCTTATGAACTCCGTAAGGGAACATCCACAATAGTAGGGTATAGCATGGCAGTCAAGCGGGTGTAACCCAGGTGAAGAATCTGTTGATTAGTGACGACTTTATGGTGAAAATTGATGATGGATCTCTCATAAATGGGAGTAAAAATTGAGAGTTTATCGTCGATAAATGTTCTGGTAAGCAGTACGATTATTTTTTTGGCTTTTGGATAGGTTGTTTAAATAAAAATTGATGATGGATCTCTCATAAATGGGAGTAAAAATTGAGAGTTTATCGTCGATAAATGTTCTGGTAAGCAGTACGATTATTTTTTTGGCTTTTGGATCGGTTGTTTAAATAATAAAATTCAGGCGTAAGAGATACAAAATCCGGCTGAAAAAAGTTCATAAATTTAATATAGTTTGGACTGTAATGGTTGTATTGCCTTTTACTTATCGAAAGAATGGCTGGAGGAAAGGAAACGTATGTTTCAAAGTTTGACTAAAAACCCGAAGGGGTTGAAGAGTATCACCACTGTGCTCATGGCATTGCTGCTCTTAACCATCGCAGCAGCGCCAGTGAGTGCAACGGTGTCAGGTATTACCGTGAGTGATCAAAATGACGGGAAATTCTTTTACGGTGAGCCTCTCACCGTTTCATGGTACAGTGACAGTTATTTACCGTCATATATCTCGATTAAAAACGATGGGAACCTCCCTATATGGGATGATGTGAAAAATGTTGCCATAGAGGTAGTTGAAGTTCAGACTGCTTCAGGATCGAACCCATATAGTTTCACATACACGTTCACAAACAAAACAGTGAATGCAACTTCTCAGTCGTTTGTAGCATATGTGAATGATACAGGTAGCAAATATGGATCGGGAAAAACCACAAATGCTCCTATTAATGCATTCAACGTAGCGGTGCAAAACTTAAGATCGTCCCAGACAGGGAACAGCACCATTGCTGGTGACACGCTTCAGGTATATGTAACCACTTCAGGTGTACAGCAGGCTACTGTTCGCGATGGACTGGTCTTTACACTTGGGCTTCCTGAAGGGGGAAACACAGTCAGCACTGCGACCAATGTGGCAGGTACTGGGAATTACACCTTCACGATCACAGCAACCAAGGATGGTGTCGGGATCAGTAAGAATCTCTCATTGACGTACGCAACAACTGGCGGTTTCACATATGTGAACTCAAGTCAGATAGCCAGATATGCATCAGGAAATGCTGCATTAGCTCCAACATTAGAGTTCAATGTGGCAAAGATTAACGTATCTGCCTTTGACGTCGGATCCGGTGCAACCCCGAAGAACATTGCCGCGATAAACATCGAATCACTTACCTACCCCTCCAGTGCAGGAGTAAAAGTTGATGCAATCTCCGCGTACGATGTTAATGTGACGCTGACCAACAGCATCACGGACTTTACCAAGATCTGCTTCAACCAATCAATATCGCAAAATTATACCCCAATCAATAATTATACGGTCAAGGTTCAGGTCAAAGGAGGTGCGAAAGAGATTATTGGTATGGGAAATGTCACCTATCCCGTTGTTACAAACGGCACCATTAGCGTAACTTCCCTCACTGCGGGCACAATATCCGCAGCATCTGCAAACGCAGTCTGGACCGCAAATTACAACATCGCACCGGCAGACACCGGTATTACGATCACCGCACCAACAAAGGATCTTGCAGTCGTTGTTGGAGATCAGGTGAAGATAGAAGGCTGGACGAGTAAACCCACTGAGAATATATTTGTGAATGTCACGGGCACAAGTGTCACAAACAAATCAGGCACGCTCGGAACATTTGAAGTCTGGAATGCCACGATCCTGGCTGATCCACTATCCGGCATGTATTCTACGACGTGGGACACGAATGCGACATGGAAATCCAATAATATCTACAACACATTATATGCACCTGCCGGCACATATACCGTCAGAGTCGACAACACAACTGCGTTGTTAAATGCATCTCAGACTGTCGTGGCAAGCGAGACCATTGTAACGAGCACAAACGTGACATCAGTGAATATTGATGATCCCATCCGGCTGAATATCACGACGAACAGACGGCTCAGCAATGGTACGACGTATTGGTATACGATTACCAGTGGTTCAAAAGTGATCAACAATGCAAACAGTGTAGTCGTAACCAATTACAACCCCGCAACAAAGACCAGTTTCAACAATTTGTTTGTCTGGACACCTAATACGGACAAAGCAGCCATTCAGTCATTAGGAGTTAAAGACAACACTGCGAACATTGAGATGAGTATTAAGGCTCAGGACAATGCAACTTCCAGTACGACAATTGCCTATGTTACTGACTCCATCAGTGTGAACAGTGCCACGGGCGTCACCGGAAAAGCGCTCAACATTACCGGAACGACAGCGAGGGCAGATGGCTGTGGAGACCTGACGTTCAACGTGTATGATGCAAACTGGAACAGCGCAACCAGTGCAATTCTCGCGGCTAATGTCAATAACCACAACTGGTTCATCCCCACGTGGAATGCAACACTCACCGGTCAGGCAGGTGGACCGGCTCTTGCAGCGGGAACCTACACGATGGTCGTCAATGACACTATTGTGAGATCCACTGCAACCCTGACACTTGGTTCAACAGGCACTATCACCGTCAACGCACAACCATCGACATATACCTATGATGGGATTGCATACATCTCCGGCAGCACAAACCTGCCTGCGACGACATACCTGTCAATCAATGTCACCAACTCAGAGGGAAAACTGGTGAACCAGACATTTGCAACGGTTGATATCACACAGAAATTCAACCTCACCACGCCTTGGCAGATAAACAAATCTGTTACACTGGTTGGGAACTACACACAGCCCTCAACAACCTACACGATAAATGCAACCAACGGGTCCTATTACGGACTTGGAAGCATCACGCTTGTCAGCAGTATGACCGTTAGTCCATCAAAACCCGTTGTGGTATCCGGGGACAAATTCAACGTAACCGGAACGAGTGACAGGGTTGCCGGGACGCAGCTTGTTGTGAGCCTCATCGGAACAAACCTCGATGTGAGCATTAATAATGCTGCAGGAATGAAGGTTTCCCCGACAGGCACATTCAGTGCGGAGTTCTATGCCACACGGGATCTGACAGCCGGCGGTATTCCCTTGGGAATCGGAGCGTATACCATTAAAGTGAACGATTCCTACGGGTTGTTGACCACTGCGAGCACAACGTTGACCATCGGAAATCCCGAGATCACAATCGTCTCTCCGAAAACCGGTTCGGTTTTACCCAATGGGACAAACATCACAGTCATGGGTACCTCCAACCGGGGACTCGGAACGAATATCACCATCACAAAATCAGGAATCAACTATCTACAGACAAACTATACCAGCACTGACGCAGCAGGTAACTTCACGTTCTACTGGGATACAACCGCTGTTGCTCAGGGTATGTATTACCTGACCGCAGCGAATGGGACTGCCAGCAGCACAATCGAACTGAACCTTGCTCAGCCAGGACTTATCATCAAAGCAAACCCGACCACAGTGATTCGGGGCATTGCAACACCAGTAACCTTTACGGTTACAAGTAATGGAACTGCAGTCAACAATGCAAATGTCACCCTGACAGGTGTAGCAACAGGATATGGTTTGACTGATGTCAACGGCACAGTAACACTCAGCGTGAATGCAACAGATGCAGGCACAATCACCGCAACGGCGACAAAGAGCCTGTACCCGGTTGCAACCACAACGATTACTGCCAGTTTACCGCCTCTCACCGTTACTGCAAGCCCAACCACGGTAACCCAAGGCATAACAACCCCGGTAAAATTCACCGTGAAGAGCAGTGGGGCTGATGTCACCGGTGCAAACGTTACCCTGAGTGGCGCAGCAACCGGAAGCGGCACAACCGTGAACGGCACTGTAACCATTAACGTGAATGCAGCAACAGCAGGTACAATCACTGCAACCGCAACGAAGACCGGATACGCAGCAGGTACCGCAACCGTAGAAGCCAAGAGTGCTGCGACCAGCTCTGTCGGTGTCTGGCGGAGTACCGGAACATTCTACCTTGATGGATTGACCCCCATTAACTACGGTTTGTCAACCGACAAACCATTAGTTGGTGACTGGACCGGAACCGGTACAGACAAGGTCGGAGTATGGAGATCTTCCAACTACACGTTCTACCTCAAGGACAAGGGTGCTGTTCAGTACGGAACGTCAACTGACACCCCCTTAGTTGGGCACTGGGCTATCGGTGCCGCTGACACACCAGGTGTCTGGCGTGCAGGATCATTCTTCTTCGGCAGCGCAGCCCCCGTTCAGTTCGGATTAACGACCGATACACCACTCGTTGGTGACTTTGATGGGGACGGAGTTGACAAACCGGTAGTCTGGCGTGCAGGATGGTTCTACTTCCAAGATGGATCGCCCGCTGTGCAGTTCGGATTACCCACGGATAAACCGTTCGTCTGGTTCGACAGCTCAACAGGCAAGGACAAAGTTGGAGTATGGAGATCATCTGACTTCACATTCTACTTCGATGGTACTCCAGCCCCAGTACAGTTTGGATTACCCACCGACACCCCATTAGTCGGCACATGGATGTAAGTGTAAAATCAGAGTATGAGGGGAATACCCCTCCAAATTTTTTATTTTCAATCTCGATTGCGTGTAAATTGTATTCTGTTTTAGTTCAGGTCTTACCATCAGGGCCAAAGATGTATCGCCTTTGGCAAAAGTATTGAAATCGTGCATCACGATTGAGCACATGAATCCACCGTACTGGGATCAGGGAGCCCGATGGAAATGATCCTCATACGATCAAACCAGGCACGATGTTTTTCTGAGGACACCCACATGCACCAGGTGACTGAATTCGAGACTGAAACAAACACCCGTAGATGCCACTTTTTCCGGTTCTTCTCCCGATTTAGGACGACATCAAATTAGTAAAAAGGCTGATTCAACCAACATTTTGAAAAATTCTGTAGAATTTGGGTTTTTGAGTTTGACAATTCTGACCGTTTTTTAGCTAAAAAATTTAGTTATTGTAGATAAACTTTGTGCCCTCCCAAATCTATCAAATTATCCCCCACACTTTCGTCGCTACGGGGGGGCACTGCGACCCCCCTTCGCTCCTCACCTCTGCGAGGTGAGGCAGTAAAAGAGGATGCCTCCGCCTTCGGCGGCAGAAGTTCATGGGGCTAATGACATATTTCTTGGATTTTTGAGCTGGGAAAAACTCTAAAAAATTTCCTCCTAAAATTGGAGAAGAGCCCTTTTTCCGGATTGGCGACGCGATTCCCTAAATTATAAAAGGAATCGTTGCTCACAGCCTGTTGCACGGGGAACGTCCTCATATTGATATACACGAACAGTCATTTTCGAAGGAAATCCGGTCTCTCGCAAAACCCGATAGAATAATTAATATGTTTTCACGACCTCCATGTTATTATCATACTCAAGAGGAGGAGTGTCGTATGTCTTTTATCCTGAAAAAAAGAACCAGACCTATATGGTCGATTCTAATCTTACTGGTATTACTATTTGCATGCGTGTCTACAGTCTCTGCATTTGAGGCAACCCTGACCTCGCCAATTAATTGGCGAAACGTCCAGAATGGAGAGACGATAAGTATCCAGATCTCAAATCTCGCTGTCGAAGATTCCTTCAGGCTCAGCATGAGTTCATCGAATTTGAAAACTGATGGCGGAACATTTGCTATTAACGACTTCAATATGCCCTTCCAACTGGAAAACCCTTCAGTTACGGAATTGGCAGCTGATTCCCTGAATGCCAGTGGATTGAAACTGGTTGTCAAGCGGGGAACTACAATAAAGTCTTCTGAAAAAACGTCCCCACCCTATGTGATCACAGAGACCAATGTGATCAACAAAACCTTGTATGACGAGATTGCGATCACGGGATATCCTGAAATAGTGGGAAATCCGATCGGAATGGACTTCTCAGTCCATGGCAAAGTTGCTGATGCCGGCACATCTCCATGCACACTCAGTTTCATCATGAACAAAGTAAACACGGGGAGCCTCAGGATTCTTGTCACGGACGATGCAACCGGACAAATTAAGTTAGATAGAACATTGTACCTGACTGGAAGTTCTCTGGGTCCACTGAATATTACTGCAAATCCCACCAACGTTCACGTTGGCGTGCCACAGGAGGTCATTTTCACGGTGACTGATGCTAACGGTAATGGCGTGAGTGATGCAGCAGTCAACCTGACAGGCGCCGTCATAAAGAGCGGGACAACCGACGAGTTCGGTCTGGCATTCATCCAGGTCAACGCGACAAGCGACGGTCTGATCACAGCAACCGCAAGCAAACCGAAATACACCAGTGGTACCGCCACAGTGACTGCCACAAACCTGCCAGTTCTGAGTGTGACGGCAAATCCAACAAATGTAACGGTAGGTCTGCAACAGGACGTGGTCTTCACGGTGATTACCTCTCCGATGCCCGGCAATAATACCCCCGTGAGCGGTGCAACTGTCACCTTGACCGGTGTCGCAACAGGAACCGGCACAACCAATGACCTCGGCATTGCAACCATCCCTGTCACTGCAACTGCTGCCGGAACTGTCACAGCAACAGCCACAAAAACCGGATACAAAGAAGGAATCACTACGGTTACTGCCGCAGGTGCAACCGCAATCACAGTCACTGCAAGCCCGGATAAAGTAACAGAACAGACACCCACAACCGTCACCTTCACAGCAATCACAAGCGCCGGACCAGTGAGCGGTGCAACCGTTACCTTGACCGGAGTCGCAGAAGGAACCAGCACAACCAATGATCAAGGTATTGCAACGATCACGGTCACTGCCTCAAGTGCGGGAACGATAACAGTAACTGCAACAAAGACAGGATATATCGCAGGAACGACAACGATCACCTCAGAAGCAAAACCCGTCAGCAACTACAAAGTCGGCGTCTGGCGTGCGGAAGGACCCACGGGAACCTTCTATCTGAAAGACGCTGCACCAGTAACCTATGGTCAAAACACTGATGAACCCTTAACCGGCGACTGGTCCGGTAGTGGGACGGACAATGTCGGTGTATGGCGTGCCGGAACGTTCTACCTCAGAGGGTATCTTGATGAGGGTCAACCCTACGGCTTATCAACCGATACACCACTCGTTGGTCACGGGAATGCCGGGCACAGGGATGCACCGGTTGCATGGCGCGCATCGGATGTCACATTCCGCTTCATGGACACGGGAAGCAGTCTCCAATGGGGAGAGGAAACCGATATCCCACTAGTCGGGGACTGGTCTGGTAGCGGAGTGGACAGCGTCGCAGTCTTCCGAAGCATCGCAGGTCAGCCGGGAACGTTCTACTTCTATGGCGACTCAACCCCTGTTTACTTCGGCAATTACGATGACACACCCTTTGTCTGGTACGACAGTGATGCGGCTAAGGACAAAGTAGGAGTCTACCGAACCATACCAGGTCAGCCGGGGATATTCTTCTTCAAGGATCCAGTCAAGCCAGATGTTCCCTATGGTAATTTCGGAGATGCACCGTTATACGGAAAATGGAGCTAACGGTAACATCGCAGAACATGAGGGACAGTATCCCTCAAATTTTTTTCGCGTTTTTCTGTACTTCAGTTAGTCGTTCAATATCGGGAATTCAGTCTTTTGCACCACGCGCACGTAGTCACGCACAGATTTCCCTGCAGGACGGACTCATTCACGCGCGCTGGAAATTGACCATGCCACAAAGAGCCACCGGGGAACAATTCTTCTGGTGGAAGCAGCGGTGTGGGAATGTTCATTTCAGATAAAAAATGAATACATATAGATCACCTGGGGCCATCGGACACATTCGGGGTCCTCCAGTCGTACGTGAGAAAAATCGCCAAATACAATTCAGGAAAAAAATATGCAGAGACTATTAATTACCGGTATCAGTGGTTTTGTCGGCGGTCATTTTGTGGATTTTATGACCCGGTATCACAATACATTTGAGATTCACGGGATCAGCCGTTCTAAGCCTGCGTGGGATTTTGTTCCCCCCACACAAAAACCAATCGACACGTATCAGTTCCACCAGGCAGACTTAAACGATATTCCAAAGATCCAATCCCTTATCACAGAGATCCATCCGGATTACATCCTCCACCTGGCAGCACTGAGCTCTGTCGCTGAAAGCTGGAAGACCCCCGTCGTCTCGTTCATGAACAATACCAACATCTTCTTGAATATTATTGATACGGTCAGGCTCAATGATAACGCCGCGAGGGTAATGTCCGTCGGATCATCGGAACAATACGGAATCGTATCAGAAAAAGATCTTCCCCTGTTTGAAGAAAGACCCCAATCCCCGGAAAATCCCTATGCCGTTGCCCGTGTTGCCCAGGAACAACTCGCGAGAATTTATGCCAAAGGCTATGGACTTGACATCTGTTGCACACGTTCCTTCAACCACTGCGGTCCCGGTCAAAGTGACCGTTTTGTCGTAAGTGCACTCGTGAAACAATTCGTGATGATTGCACATCATCTCCAGGAACCAGTCATCCATCTCGGGAACGGGGCAATTGTGCGGGATTTTGTGGATGTCCACGATGTTGTAGACGCATACAGACTTCTCCTCACCAAAGGAAAACGCGGGGAGGTGTACAATATCTGTAGCGGGCAGGGTCGGTCAATTCTGGATATTGTAACGATGCTCTCAGAGATATTCGGAGTACAAGTTCAGGTTCATCAGGAACAGGATCAGATACGTCCGATCGACAACCCCCGGATCATCGGAAGTTATCAGAAGATACAGCGGGATCTGGGCTGGAAACCGACAATCTCATTTGAAGAGAGTCTGCATTCAATGTACGACTACTGGGACCGACGTATATCTCGTGAACTGCCGATGAGCCGGTGACGACGTAAACAAAACCGGGATCACCCGATGACAGGAAAACTGCGCAGCTGCTCTCACTCGCACCCAGAAGAGGGATTGGGTATGCGCCCCCGTGGTACAGAACAAGGATACACCAGAGGATTCAGACAGACAACAAAGGATTGATCCCATGTCACACCAGAAAAAAGCGTTTATTACCGGACTCACCGGGCAGGACGGATCATATCTCGCAGAGTTATTGCTCGGTAAAGGATACGAAGTCCACGGGCTGATCCGGAGAGCATCGACATTCAACACCGCCCGCATCGACCACATATATACAGACCCGCATGAACCTGGCGCACAACTCTTTCTCCATTTTGGCGATCTGTCGGACTCAGAACAGATAGCGAACATCATTTACAATGTCAAACCGGACGAAGTCTATCATCTGGGCGCGCAGAGTCATGTCCGGCTGAGTTTTGACATTCCCGAATACACCGGTAACGTGACGGGTATCGGCACGACCCGCATCCTTGAATCCATCCGCAGGAGTGGCAACGAGATCCGGTTCTACCAGGCATCTTCCAGTGAGATGTTCGGCGGAGCACCACCACCCCAGAACGAACAGACCGCGTTTGCTCCCCGTAGCCCCTACGCCTGTGCCAAAGTCTATGCCTACTGGATGACCCGTAACTACCGCGAGGGGTATAACCTCTTTGCCACAAATGGGATCCTCTTCAACCATGAGTCCCCCCGCCGTGGTGAGACCTTCGTAACCCGGAAAATTACACGGGGAATATCTGCAATCATGAAAAAGAAAGAAACGCATCTCTATCTGGGGAATCTCGAAGCAAAACGGGACTGGGGATTTGCACCGGAGTATGTGGAAGCCATGTGGATGCTGCTCCAGACAAAGACGCCGGATGATTTCGTCATAGGAACTGGGGAAACCCACTCAGTGCGCGAATTTCTGGAAGCTGCATTCACCTACGTGGATCTAAACCTGGACGCGCATGTAACGATTGATCCGAAATATTTCCGTCCCACAGAAGTGGACGAAATGATCGCCGATGCGGGGAAATCTGCACAGGTAATCGGCTGGAAACCTCGGGTTAAGTTTGACGATCTCGTCAGGATCATGCTCGATGCCGATCTCCGTGCAGCAGGACTGGAACCCCCGGGGGACGGAGACGCGATTCTCCAAAGGAAGTTCCCGGAGAGATGGTGGAGAGGGGATTAATAACAACTGGTGAGATGCAGTGAAGATTGCGATATTTCATGACTATTTTGACAAATTAGGCGGGGGAGAGCATGTCGTTCTTGCTATGGCAAAAACCCTTGACGCAGATATCATCACCACAGACACCGAAACAGCCAAAAAATTGGACCCAACGGTCAGTATCATCAGTCTGGGAAAGACAATAAAAATTCCCCCGCTCAAACAGATCTCCGCCGCCCTGAAATTTTATTTCTGTGATTTCTCACGGGATTACGATGTGTTCATCTTCAGCGGGAACTGGGCGCACTATGCAGCGCACCGGCACCACCCGAATGTCTGGTACTGTCATACCCCGACACGGGCGTTCTACGACAATTATGAAAATTTTCTCGCAGCGCTCCCCCCCATCAAACGATTCTTCTTCCGGTTGTATGCACACACATTCCGTTTTTTTACAAAAAGATCCATCTCACATATCGATCACATCATCGCAAATTCGAAGAACATTCAGACAAGAATTGACCACTATCTCAAACGAAAATCTGAAGTTATTTATCCCCCGGTTGAGACCGGAAAATTTTATTGCGCCGCATATGGGGATTTCTGGCTCTCGGTAAACAGACTGTACCCGGAGAAGCAGATTGAGTTGCAGATCGAGAGTTTTCGCACGATGCCTGACTGCCACCTGAAAATTGTCGGGGGTCATGCCCGGGGAGATCATTCAACCGCCTACGCCAAAAAAATAAAGAAAAATCCCCCACCGAATGTCATATTTCTAAACGTGGTAAAAGAACCGGAGTTACGAGATCTGTTTGCACACTGCCGGGGACTTATCTGCACGGCACACGATGAGGATTTCGGCATCACGCCACTTGAGGCGATGGCAAGCGGTAAACCCGTGGTTGCCGTTGACTCCGGGGGATTTCAGGAGACTGTCAAACCGGAGACCGGCATGCTGGTGCAACCCGATGTAAAGAGTATTGTCACAGCAATCAGGCAGATCTCACTCAATCCCGGTCAGTATCACGACCCATGCATTACCCGTGCAAAAGAATTTGATAGTGCGGTCTTTGCAGAAAAGATCCGGCGTACGGTAAATTACATCATCACATTCTCAAAAACCCATTAAAGACTGACACGGGCGAGATTACGTCTCAATTTATCATATTTTTATATACTCACGTCAAACATTAGTGCATGGAAAGATCAATTGAGGGTGTCGTTCTGAAAAACCTGCGGGTAGTCCCCGATGAGCGCGGGTGGCTCATGGAGATCCTGCGGTGCGATGATCCTCTCTTCGAAAAATTCGGACAGGTCTATATCACCACTGCATATCCCGGTGTGGTCAAAGCGTGGCACTATCACAAAAAACAGACTGACAATTTTACGTGTGTGCGCGGAATGATGAAAGTGGTCTTATGGGATGCACGAAAAGAGTCATCCACCTATAAGAGACTGGTGGAACTCTTTGTCGGGGAGAAGAACCTGGTTCTTATCAGCGTCCCGCCCGGAGTCTATCACGGGTTCAAAGGGATTGGAACGGATACTGCATATTTCCTGAGTATCCCCACCCTTCCGTACAACTACGCGGAACCGGATGAATTCCGTCTTCCGCCGGATTCCCCGGAAATTCCGTATGACTGGGGTCTCGCGCCGGGATTAAAACATGGATAATTCTGCTATTAGGGGGGAATCCATAAACCTGCTCGTCACCGGGGGTCTGGGGTTTATCGGCAGCAACTTTATCCGGTACATGGCACAGGAATACCCTGCCTGCCATATCACCAATCTTGATAAGATCACCTATGCCGGTAATCCTGCCAATCTCACGGATGTGGCAAAAAATCCCCGGTATTCCTTTGTGCGGGGGGACATCTGCGATCCTGCCCTGGTTGACTCGGTTTTTAAGCAGTATGCGATCGATACGGTGGTCCATTTTGCAGCTGAGAGTCATGTCGATCGCTCAATCCATGATTCATCCGCATTCGTCCGGACAAACGTGCTCGGTACCCAGACGCTCCTGGATGCATCACTCCGGCATGGATGTTCGCGATTTATCCATATCTCAACCGATGAAGTGTATGGAAGCACCGCCACCGGCTCGTTTACGGAGACCGATCCCTTAAACCCGTCCAGCCCCTACTCGGCGAGCAAGGCAGCGTCGGATCTTCTTGCCCGCGCCTTTTTTATCACGCACGGTCTGCCGGTCATCGTCACCCGGTGCACCAATAATTTCGGACCATACCAGTATCCGGAAAAACTGATCCCGTTTTTTGTGACCCGGCTTCTCCAAAAACAGAATGTCCCGGTATATGGCACCGGCAAGAATATCCGCGACTGGATTTACGTGCTGGATCATTGCCGCGCGATCGATTTCGTGCTCCGCAATGGTACAAATGGCGAGATCTACAATATCGGGAGTGGGAACGAGAAGACCAACATGGAGATTACGTATCAACTTCTTGAGATCCTGAAACGGGACACCTCTGCAATCGAATATGTGCAGGATCGCGCGGGTCATGACTGGCGCTACTCCCTTGACTCCTCGAAACTTCGTGCGATGGGCTGGGCGCCTCAGACCCGGTTTGAGACTGCACTCGAGGAGACCGTTCGCTGGTATGTACAGCACGAAAGGTGGTGGAAACCATTGCTCAGGTAAACCGGACGGACAGCAGCCCGCCACAGGTAACGCCAACCGGGAATGAGCCGGCTGTGCCATCACCCGTGAACCCGACGCGACCCGTTTTTCGGGGAAAAGTTATGATCCTCGGAGCATTCGGGATGCTGGGACGCGATCTCCAGCGCGCGTTTCCCTCGGCAGAGTTACGAGGGCATGACCTTGATATCACCGATACAAACAAAATTTCCGGAGCGATCCGCGATCTGAACCCGACGCTCGTCATCAACACTGCCGCATATACGGATGTAGATGGGTGCGAGGACCATCGCGCACAGGCATTTGCGGTGAACGGAGAGGCACTCGTCCCGCTCGCCCGCGTGTGCCAAAAAACGGGTGCATGTCTGATTCACTACAGCTCGGATTACGTATTCGATGGCAAGAAGACATCGTACCGGGAAACAGATACGCCTCACCCGATCAATGTGTATGGCAAATCCAAACTGCTGGGCGAAAAAAACATCCGTGAGAACATGGAGGATTACCGGATCATCCGCACGTCCTGGACCTTCGGGACGCATGGTAAGAATTTTGTCGAGACCATGATCAGGCTCTCACATGAGATGCCGCAGGTCCGGGTGGTCAATGACCAGTTTGGCAAACCCACGTATACCGCAGATCTCGCGCAGAAAACCCAGGAGATCGCCGGGCTTGCACCGGGAACCTATCACATTACCAACGAAGGGATCTGTTCCTGGTTTGAATTCGCCCGGGCAATCATCCCGAATGTGGTTCCCTGCACGACAGCGGAGTACCCAAGGAAAGCGAAACGACCGGCATATTCTGTCCTCGAGAATTCAAAAACCACACCGATGCGCCCCTGGAAAGACGCACTTGGGGCATATTTACTGGAGAGACAACCATGAAGGGAATCATTCTTGCGGGTGGGACCGGCTCCCGGCTCTTCCCGCTCACGAAAGTCACGAATAAGCACCTGTTGCCGGTGTATGACAAACCGATGATCTGCTACCCGTTAAACACCCTGATGACTGCCGGTATTGATGACATCCTGATCGTATCCGGACGGGGACATGTGGGGCATTTTCTCGAATTGCTGGGATCTGGATCTGATATGGGTGTCCGGTTGTCGTATGAGGTCCAGGACGGCGCCGGCGGAATTGCACAGGCGCTTGGACTTGCCCAACGCTGGGCGGACAACGACTCAGTCACCGTAATCCTCGGGGACAACATCTTCGAAGATCCGGTGAAGGATGCGGTGCAGTCGTTTGAGGCGGGTGCACGTATCTTCTTAAAAGAGGTGACTGATGCCCAACGGTTTGGCGTGGCAGAAGTGGCAGGGGATCATATTGTGGGCATTGAAGAGAAGCCGAAGCAGCCGAAATCAAACCTGGCGGTTACCGGGCTTTATATTTATGATGCTGATGTGTTTCAGATCATCCGGGACCTGAAACCATCCGGGCGGGGAGAACTGGAGATCACCGACGTGAACAATGCCTATATCCGGAAAGGGACGATGACATTTTCCCGCCTTCGCGGATTCTGGAGCGACGCCGGAACATTTGACAGCCTGCTTCGTGCAGGGGTTATCGTGCAACAATATCAGCAGAAACACACGTCCGTGTGATCTCACGCATTACCACGATCAGTTTCAGCTGAACGTCACTATTCCGCTTCACAATGAATGAACGAGATCGGACAACGATTTTCCAGATTCTTCGGGCTTTGGGAAATCACAGACGACGAATTTCTGCACCGTCTTGAATAATAATTGGATATGGCAGGCGAGGTCTCAACGAAAAAAAGTCAGTCGCTTAAACCAGCAGACGAAATTTTCTGCAATTTTGAGGTGCTTTATCTTCATTGAGGGATTTTGACTCAGCTGGATGGGATCATGTTGATCACTGGCAGTTTACAGGAAATTTATGTTCACCCGTGACGAAACCATATACAGGAGTCTTATGATCAGCGTTGTTGTTGTCAACTACAACGGGAAGAAATTTCTCGACGGTTGCCTTTTTGCGCTTGATCGCCAGACCTGCCGGGATTTTGAAGTGATCCTTGTCGATAATGGATCCTCTGATGGTAGTGCTGCATATGTCCGGGAGCGGTATCCTGCGGTGATCCTTGTGGAGACCGGGAAAAATCTCGGATTTGCCGGGGGGACAAATGCTGGTATCCGCGCCGCACACGGGGAGTTCATTTTCACGCTCAACAACGATACAATTGCAGATCCCCATCTGCTCGAAGAGATCGTCCGCCCAATGCTTTCCGATTCCCGCGTGGGTACGTGTGGTGCAAAGATGGTTTTTCCTGATGGCAGGATCAACTCAACTGCAATCTGCATCTCCCGGAGCGGCGCCGCATGGGACCGGGGCAGGGGTGAACCGGATCTAGGTCAATATGAGGTTCGTGAAGAGGTGTTCGGTGCCTGCGCCGGAGCTGCACTGTACCGACGATCGATGCTGGACGAAATCGGACTTTTTGATGAAGATTTTTTCCTGTTTATGGAGGATGTTGATCTTGCATTCCGTGCACAACTCTCACAGTGGAAGTGTCTATATGTGCCAACGGCACGGGTGATGCATTTCCACGGGGGCACCGCAGGATTTCAATCGAATTTGTCGATCTATTACGGAAACCGGAATCTGCTCTGGTATGTGGTGAAGAATTTTCCCTCCCGTACACTCCTTCTCGCCAGTCCATGGATCATAGGGAGAAATTGTGCAGACCTCCCGTATTATCTCATAAAAGGTATGGGACTGACAATCGTGCGAGCCAAAATCGATATGCTCAAAGGGCTGCACCGCATGATAAAAAAGCGCACGGGCATTCAAAAAAAGGTCTCCACAGAAACGATCGAGAAATGGATCCGGATTTGGAGCCGTGCATAGGTAAAGGATTAGTTTTATAGAAACGGTTATTGACGCTCTCCGCTTACAGGTATAGCACAGTACCACCTTCTGGTTGCATCCCGCCTTGTACATTACCGGTGACACGACACTCTCTGGCACTCATAAAAAACCCATCCCCTCATCCCGGAACCAATCCAACACTCCCCTATGTCGTCCACACCCGATCCCCGATACAGCCTCGTAATCCCGGCATACAATGAAGAGAGACGGATCGTCTCCTTCTTTGACACCATCCATAATTTCGACGGGGAACTCATTGTTGTCTGTGATGGCACCGATGCGACAGCTGATGTCGTGGAGCAGATCGCACACCAACGCACTGACCTTGTGATCCGCTGCCTCCGCTTCAAAAAACGGCTCGGAAAAGGTGGCGGCGTCATCGCCAGGCTTGCTACTGCACGGGCTCCCCGCGTCGGGTATGTGGATGCAGATGGCTCAACAGGCATCGATGAGTTGAAACGGCGGTTCTCTCTCCTTGGTGCATATGACGGTGTCTTCGGCTCACGGTGGGTACCGGGCTCACACCCCCACGGTACCAAAGGTGGCACCCCCTCCACAGTACCCAAAGGGGTACCTCCATTCATCCACAGTTTTCCCGCAGATGTGAGGACCCCCTCCCTCTTGTTTTAAGCCTGGGGTCCTTCGACCCCACCACACGACCCGGCAAGGGTGACCCCCACCCAAGGTACCCTTGGGGGCACCCCACCTCCATTTTCCTGGCACAGTTTCACGTCGGAGAGTCAACGGGCTGTGTCACCCGGATTGGGCGATCCACCCATACCCCCCACTTTTTCCGGCTGAGGTGAAGACCCCCTCCCTCTTATTTTAAGGTAGGGATTTTATCCACCCCTAGGTAAAAAAGGGCAGGGGGGGTCCGGCACTACCACCCAACCCGTACCGGGTGCCCCCCTGCCAAGGGTACCTTGGGGGCACCCCCCTCCCGTTTTCCGGCACGGGTTTACGTCGGAGAAGGTTTTCTGGTCATGGTCACAAACGGCAAACGGATGGGGGTCCTCCTTTGGTGCCTGGCGGAAAAGATCCCACCCCACCTTCCCTGATGGGGAGGGGGGTGCACCTTGAGGTAGGTTGGGTGGGGGGTAGGAGCGTGGATGTTCCACAGGGTTTATGGGGCTTGCAGGCGGGATCATCACATCATAAACGCAATGAAATAACCGCATATTGCGTATATTTTCTACAAAATAGATTTTCATGAGATAACAAGAAACTATTCAGACCCGACCGGTCTTCGCTGCTATGAGAGATGCGCTTGAATGGGATCCTGTGACATCAGTTAAGCTGAATTCCGTCGCTAAATTTCCTTTTGCACAAAGGCGGGTCCAAAGATTGATTCGTGTCACATCACAAATACTCCTTCTCGCGAGTCCATGGACATTGGAAGGGATTGTGCAGACCTCCCGTAGTATCTCATAAAAGGTATGGGACTGACAATCGTGCGAGCCAAAATCGATATGCTCAAAGGATTGCACCGCATGATAAAAAAGCGCACGGGCATTCAAAAAAAGGTCTCCGCAGATACGATCGAGAAATGGATCCGGATTTGGAGCCGTGCATAGGTAAAGGATTAATTTTTAGAGGAGTTTCATCCCCATGAAAAACCAGATATATCATACGTTCTAATACCGGAACCACGGCAATGGAATCAATTTTAAAATTTCAGAGAAGTGCCGGAAATTTTGTCCATCAGGGGATTCCTTTGATATTCGTAGATTTCAAAGTATGTACCATAGTGAGTGCTCCAAAAGGATATCCAGCAGGGGGAACTTGAAAGTAGGAACAAGTAATACGAGTATGAGAGAATTTTTGGAATTTTCGAAATGCCGAAGCGAATGAGGGTCGTTGAATTACCATTCCAGACTAAAAAACGAGTGTTGACTCTAAAATTGGGGATTAAATAATGATGTACATTTTTGAATATAAAGAATTGATACGAAATCTTGTAGTAAGCGACCTTAAAACGAAATATACCGGGTCAGTACTTGGATTTGCCTGGTCGCTCGTGAATCCGCTGTTGATGATGCTGGTTCTCTATTTCGTGTTCAGTAGTATCTTTCACACCCAGGAGAATTTCGTTTTATATCTATTAACCGGCATTTTTGTTTGGCGTTTTTTTGCCAATGGAACCACCGCCGCCATGTATTCCATTGTGGGCAAATCAAGCCTGGTAACGAAAATTTTCATTCCTCGGGAAATTTTGACCCTGAGCATAGCAATATCCTGTTTTGTCAGTTCAATCCTTGAGTTCCTTGTACTCATACCCCTGTTAATAATTCTTGGGGCAGGGATTTCCGCAACAATCCTTTTCGTGCCAATCCTTCATCTGCTGTATTTCATGATAGTGTTCGGCATCTCCCTGATATTGGCTTCACTGTATGTGTACTACCGTGATCTAAACCAGATTTGGGATGTGGTGCTGCAGGTCGGGTTTTTTCTCTCACCGATTGTGTATCCATTAGCCTATATCCCGGCAAAGTACGAGTTTTACTATATGCTCAATCCAATCACGAGACTGATTACCATGTACCGGGATGTACTTCTGGATGGCACAATCCCAAAAATTTCAGATTTTGGTATCGTGATTGCATTCGGGGTGCTGTTGTTGGTTCTCGGGACACTGTTATTTAAAAAACAGTCGCGCAGATTTGCCGAGGAGTTATAACGATGTTTCATCAGCAACGAGAGATCAAAAAAGATGGGGATGCCATCGTAGTGGAGAACGTCTCCAAACGCTTCAGGATTCCCCATGAGCGGCGGCGCACAGTATACGAGAATGTTTCCGGATTGGTCAAGGGCAACAAGTATAGTTACGAGGAGTTCTGGGCGCTGCAAAATATCAGTTTCACAGTAAAACGTGGAGAGACGTTGGGTATCATTGGTGAAAACGGGAGCGGAAAAAGTACGCTGTTAAAGGTAATCGCGGGTGTACTGTATCCAGACCGTGGCAAGGTAACCGTGAATGGCAAAATCGCGCCATTTCTGGAACTGGGTGTCGGTTTCCAGCCAGAATTGACGGCTGATGAGAATGTCTACATTTATGGGTCGATCATGGGACTGGACCGGGTTACGATAAAGAAAAAGATCGACTTCATATTCGAATTTGCCGAACTGGAAAAATTCAGGAATGCCAAGCTGAAAAATTTCTCAAGCGGCATGTATGCAAGACTGGCATTTTCAACGGCAATCTCAACAGATCCTGAGATCATCCTGATCGATGAGGCGCTGGCAGTCGGGGATGAGTCATTTCAGAGAAAATGTTTCGAAAAGATCAATGAATTCAGGAAGAATGAGAAAACAATAATCTTTGTATCCCATGGATTGGGAACGGTAAAACAGCTGTGTGAACGGTCAATACTGTTGAGTCATGGGAAAATTAACTCGATAGGCTATAGTGAGAAGGTAGTGAATGACTATCATGTTGGGATTTACGCAAAAGAAGAATTAAAAATTAAGGCACAGCAGGAAAAAATAAACGAGGACGCAAAAGAAGTAACGATCGCCCCTGAACCAAATCAACCAACGATTGAACCGGTAACTACCGAACAAAAACCTGTAAACCGATGGGGATCCCAGGAGATAAAAATTCTGGAGGTCAATTTTTTCGATAAAACTGGTACTGAACGATTCTTTTTCAAAACCGGGGAAACGTTAACCGTGCAGTTGAAGTATTACGCAAAAAAGGCGATCGAGAACCCCACGTTTGGGGTGGCAATCTTCAGTGCTGATGGAACATATGTGTATGGTTCGAATACCCGCGTGGATCACCTTTCATTTGGGATCATTGAGGGAGAGGGGATAATCACCTTAACCTATGATAACCTGAACTTATTAAACGGCACATTTTTTTTAGATATTGCCATATATGATGAGATCGCCGTTGCAACCTATGACTATATCAAACACAATTATTCGTTTAAAGTTCAGGATGATACCGGGAATGAGGGGATATGCAAGATGTCCCATACCTATACAATTGTAAAATCTCGAGGATCGTACGAATACATAGACCCGGAGCATCAATGACATTCAACCCACTTGACTATTCTGTGTGTTATGTTAAACCTCACAGACTCACTGAGGTGAACTCCTGGCATGAGCATATCCCGTTTGCCTTTGCGATTATGCAGATGCAAAAACCGAAGATCTTTGTGGAACTGGGAACCCACAACGGAGATTCATATTGTACTTTTTGCCAGGCGGTTGATATACTTGGCTTGGATACCTCGTGTTATGCAGTAGATACCTGGGAAGGGGATGAACAATCGGGTCATTATAGTCCTGATATATTGAAAAACCTACGAGCGTATCATGATCCATTATATGGGCGGTTCTCTCGGTTGATTCAAAGCCGGTTTGATCATGCGTTGGTGCATTTTTCCGAGGGCAGCGTTGACCTCCTGCATATTGACGGATTGCATACTTATGACGCAGTTTTACATGATTTTGAATCATGGTTGCCAAAGATGAGTTCACACGGCGTCATTCTGCTTCATGACATAAACGTACGCGAGAATGAATTCGGGGTCTGGCGACTGTGGCAGGAACAGAAGAATCTGTATCCGGCGTTTGAATTCCTGTACGGAAATGGTCTGGGGGTGCTTGCCGTTGGATCAGAGATCCCCAGGGAACTGCTGGATTTTTTTGAAACGGGAAAACAGGATTCCCAAGGGGTCTCAAGATTTTTTTCTGCCTTGGGCAATACTATTGCACTGCGTGAACAGCTGACGATTGAGACTGTAAAAATTAATGAGCTAAGCAGCGCCAATCAAGCCTGGGAGGTTCAGGTCACGCATGTGGAACAACATGCCAAAAATCTTGAACTGCAAACAATAAACCTTCAAAACTTCACCAAACATCTTGAACACGTTATCAGCGATAAAAACGGGGAAATCGCCAACCTGGGACAATATACGAAACATCTTGAACACGTTATCAGCGACAAAACCGGGGAAATTACCAACCTTGAAAATTATACCAAACATCTTGAACACGTTATCAGCGACAAAACCGGGGAAGTCACCAACCTTGAAAATTACACCAAACATCTTGAACACGTTATCAGCGACAAAACCGGGGAAGTCACCAACCTTGAAAATTATACCAAAAATCTTGAACATGTTATCAGCGACAAAACCGGGGAAATCACCAACCTTGAAAACTATACAAGAAATCTGGAAAATATCATTCGCGATAAAGATGCCCATATCAATAATCTCACCCACACCCTGCAATCAATGCAGGAGAGCAGTGTCTGGAAACTATTGACAAAGTACCATACGGGTTTTGTGGAACCGGCACTGCCGTCGGGAACGCGGCGAAGGAAGGCGTATGACTTTGGATTTATCAGCATCAGGGTACTGCTAAATGAAGGTCCAAATGCGTTACTATTCAAAATCAAAGAAAAACTGGGGGGGCAGGCAACACACAAAATGAATATACCTGTCGTCGATATATCGATGGAGCCTCCTCAGGTTCCACTCTCGCTCACACAAAAACTCACGGGAAAATTTACCTTTCCCGTGAATAATCTAAACGAGATCCGGATTCTTACAATAACCGGTAATAGGCGAAATGCCAACCTGGATCTTCTTATTACAACCCAAGAGGGAAGAATTATCCGGAAATCCCGTGTGAAAGGGTACAGGATTCAGGATGGATATACCCCCTTCAATTTCAAACCAATACAGGACAGCAAGGACAGATCCTTCTCATTTCAGGTAGTATCACGGGGAGATCCGAGTGCAGCAGTCTGGTATAACGAAGTAAAAAGTGCCGATGATCTGCAGTTATCCAACGATGAGCGATCTTTGCCAGGTCGTATTGGCTTCCAGGCATTTGCGGATATTGAATTAAAAAGTACCTATGACCTCTGGATATTGAAAAATGAACAACCTTTCGCTATCAACCGCAACCATGACAAAGAAGAGATCCTCAAATGTGAATACCAGCCAAAGATCAGCATCCTGATTCCTACCGACCAATCAAATGTCGGGATCACAGCAACAATAGCATCAATGATTGCCCAGACCTATGAAAACTGGGAACTCTGCATTGCCATTTCAGCCTCACAATCTGAGGTCAGAAACAGTCTTGAATCGTATACAAAAAAAGATGCAAGAATCAAACTCAAAGTGACGACGGAGGATACGGGCATCGCCCCGAATTTCAACGATGCGCTCTCCCCCGTAACAGGAGAATATGCAGGCATACTCCATGCAGGTGATACGCTATCACCGGATGCTCTTTTTGAGGTGATCCTGGCTCTGCAAACGAATCGTACCGCGGATATGATGTACAGTGATGAGGACACAATCGACGAGAATGATCAACGGAGCAATCCCTTCTTCAAACCGGATTGGTCTCCGGATTTGTTCTTATCCTGGATGTACACCGGCAATTTTGTGATGTATAAGAAAACGGTTATTGATACGATTGGAGGATTTCGTGCAGAGTACGGGGAAGCCCAGGATTACGATCTCGCATTACGGATCATAGAAAAAGCCGGGTGCATTTACCATATACCGAAAATATTGTATCATCATAGAATCGCGCTGCATGCAGCAGCACCTGCATCAGGTACTAATCATAATGCTAGTAGTACGGCAAAAAATGCACTCACTGATTACATGAGACGAAATGCCCTCCAGGGTGAAGTTTTTGAGGGTTTGTGGACCAGCTCATACAATCTAAAGCGAAAAATAGTAAAAAATCCACTCGTCAGTGTGATAATTCCCACGAGAGATAACGTTGTTGTTCTGAAACGGTGCATTGACAGCATCCTTCAAAAAACCAGTTATCCAGAGTATGAAATTATGATCGTGGATAATAACAGCCAAGAGAGAAAAACCCTCGCCTATTTCAGTGAGCTGGAAGCCAATAAAAATGCGAAAATTGTAAAATATGAAAAAGAGTTCAATTTTTCAGCCATAAACAATTTTGCGGTGAAAACCGCCAGTGGTACAATTTTACTATTTTTAAATAACGATACAGAGGTCATCACCCCAGACTGGATGACTGCGATGCTGGAACATGCCCAACAGGATGACGTGGGAGCCGTGGGATGTAAATTATTGTATCCGGATAACACGGTGCAGCACGCAGGTGTGGTATTAGGAATAAATTCCATCAGCATCCCATTCGAAAATGGTGTAGCCGAACATGTCCACAAACATTTTTCAACGTCGAATGATGGTTATTTCGGGAGGATAAATAGCATTCAGGATTTTTCTGCCGTAACCGCTGCATGTATGATGATCAGAAAAGAAGTGTTTGAAGCAGTCGGGGGTTTTGACGAACAAAACCTGAAGGTATCTTTTAACGACATTGACCTGTGCCTGAAAGTCAGGGAACGCGGATACCGGATCGTGTATACGCCATACGCGGCATTGTATCACTATGAATCGTTAAGCAGGGGGTATGAGGATACGCAGGAGAAAAGTGAACAGTCGATGCGGGAATTCAGGTACATGCGAAGGAAATGGGGAAACGTTATCGACAAAGGGGATCCGTACTATAATCCAAATCTGAGTTTACGGTACGCGGATTTCAGACTTAAAATATGATTTATCGCAGGGATTTGCAAATCCTTCAAAAAATGGGATCATACCCATTAAACGTTTATGAAAAAAATCATAGTACTGAAAATTTGTCACCATCCGGTACGTGATCCTGATCAACAGAGTATTGAGGTCAATGATGTTTTTTCATAAAAAAGCCATCGAAATACTGTTGCCAAACAATACAGGCAGAAGACAGATCTTCGAACGTGTCATAAAAGGCGTCAGAATTGGTATGAATGAGGGCGTTGGGAGTTTATGGTTGCACTACAAACAGCATGAACATACAAAAAAATCTGAACGACTGCTGAAAGCAAACATTGAAAAAATCAAAAAAGCATCGATAACAGTTTCCCTCGAAGACTGGAATGGTCAAAAGATAGTTGTTCCCGAAAGTGCAGGTACTCCCGAAGTATCAATCATCATTCCCGTTCACAACAACGCAAAATTCACCTATAATTGTCTCAAGTCGATCTCCGAAAACACAGAAGGATCTTTCGAAATTATCGTGGTGGATGATGCATCTGATGACGAAACACCCCGTCTCTTGAAAAGTGTAATAAATATAAAGATCATCAGAAATAGTAAAAATCAGGGTTTTATTGATTCATGCAACAACGGTGCACGTGCGAGCAGAGGAAAATACCTGCTGTTTCTCAATAACGACACGATTGTAACGCACCATTGGCTGAATTTTCTGGAAAGTGCCATAACAAGAGATAATGTGGGTGCTGTTGGGGCAAAATTGGTGTATCCTGATGGGAAATTACAGGAAGCCGGGGGCGTAATCTGGAATGATGCATCGGGCTGGAATTATGGGAAATACGAAGATCCAGATAAACCAGAATACAATTTTGTCCGTGAAGTAGATTATTGCTCCGGCGCGGCGTTACTCGTAAAAAAAGATCTGTTTGAACAATTAGGGGGATTTGATGAACGATTCAAACCAGGATATTATGAAGACACAGATGTCTGTTTTTCATTACGGAAACTCGGGTATAAGGTATTGTACCAGCCAAAATCTGTCGTAGTCCATTTTGAAGGTGCCACCGGAGGAACCGATATAAACACCGGGGTGAAGAGGCACCAGGAGATTAATCGATCAAAATTTTATGAAAAATGGAGAGCCGTTTTAGAGAGTGAAACGTACAATGCCGATGCAGTCAATTTTCTTCATCCCATCAAAGAGATGAGACGACGAAAAACCATTCTGGTGGTTGATCGGTATGTTCCGACGTATGATAAGGATGCAGGATCATACCGGATATGGAATATTCTCAAAATTTTAAGCGAGCTGGGGCATAAAGTAACCTTCATCGGGGATGATCTTTTACAGCACGAAGAATATACGACATTGCTCCAGCAATATGGGGTGGAAGTGGTATATGCACCTTATATTCAATCTATCCATGAGTACCTCATCAAGAACGGGCAATTGATCGATGTGGTAATACTAAGCAGGTTCCATATTGCAGCAACGCATGTACCCGCAGTCAAAAAGTATTGTACCAAAGCAAAAGTCTTCTTAGATACTGTGGATTTGGAGTATTTGCGGGAATTCCGGCGTGCTGCAATAGAGAACGATGAAAACATATTAAAAAATGCAATTGCCTTAAAAACAATGGATTATAATCTTGCGAAAGAATGTGACGTGACCTTGGTGGTAAGTTCCTTTGAGAGAGATATCATGTTAAAGGAAGACCCCACGCTGCAGATTGGTATCCTTTCGATCATTCATGAGATACATCCGCCAACCACCTCGTTTTCGGAGAGGCGGAATCTTATGTTTTTAGGGGGTTTTGATCACCTGCCCAATGTGGATGCGGTAAAATATTTTATTCAGGAGATCTTTCCCAGTATCAAAAGGAAGATCCCGACGATTAAACTCTTGATCGTTGGAAGCAATCCCCCAAAAGAGATTGAACAGTTGAACACAAATGATACTATCGTTAAAGGGTACATAAAAGAGTTGGCTCCTTATTTTGAGAATTGCCGGGTGTTAGTGGCTCCATTACGGTTTGGAGCGGGAGTGAAAGGGAAGATTGTGGAGTCGATGGCACATGGTCTGCCGGTAGTGACAACGTCCATCGGCACTGAAGGAATGGATCTGACTGACGGAGAGAACATCCTTACGGCAGATACCCCCGAAGAGTTTGCCGGAAAAGTTGTCGTGCTCTATCAGGATGGAGAATTGTGGAGCAAACTTTCAAGGAATTCACAAACCACGATCGATAACCGGTTTTCATACAGGTACACCAAAACAAACATTGAACGGGTTCTGAACTTGCGTGATCCGGATGATGGTGATGACTCGAATGTGCGTACAGGATGTATTCCATGAAGAACTCCCTCAGCCAATTCATCAAATATCCATTATATGCATCGTCCACACTAACGTGGTTTGAAAAATTGATGGTCAGGACACATTTTGGGGGTCTTGCCAGATGTTGTGTGTGCGGTTCAGTCTCCAGGATTCAGGTGAAAGAGGAAAACCTCCGGGAAACCTGCATTTGTAGCAAATGCAACTCAACAAACCGGCAGAGGCAGATTGCCATCGTCGCTTGTAACAGGATCAGTTCATCCATGAATAGGCGCATTTCGTCGCTTAAAAATTTTGCATCTCTCGATAATTTTGTTGTGTACAATGCTGAAGCACGCGGGGCTCTGCATAAACAGTTGTCACATATGAAAAACTATCTTTGCAGTGAATATTTTGGGGATTCCTACAAGAGCGGGGATTTCGTGAACAACATCATGCATCAGGACCTGATGGCATTATCATTGCAGGATGACAGTGTTGATTTGGTATTATCTGCGGATGTGCTCGAGCATATTCCCCATCCCTACAGAGCACACGAAGAAATATACCGGATCCTGAAACACGGAGGTAGACACATATTCACGGTTCCGTTCTATCAGGAAGAATTTCTTGATGAGACGAGAACGGTTTTGGATAGTTCGGGGAATACGGTATTCCTGAAAGATCCCCAGTATCATAGTGATCCAATCAGATCTGAGGGGGCATTGGTCTATACCATATTTTCACTCGAAATGCTGGTAAAGTTACGAAAGATCGGGTTTCGGACAAACCTATATCAGTTATCCAAACCGTTGAACGGAATCTGGGGGCGCAACGCAGTTGTCTTTGAAGCGATCAAAGAATAAGTGCAGGTCACCTCGTTTGGGTAATCTATTCAAAAGCGTACAAAAATTCATACATGTTCGCACGGAAAGCCTAAAATGGCAATGTGCGCTTCAATAAAAAACCCATAAGGACACACAATGGATACAGAATCTGGCAGCGAATCCCCGGTTGAGGTCTCGGTGATACTTCCCACGCTCGATGAAGAGCAAACCATCGAAGCATGTATCCGGAAAATTCAGAAAGTGTTTGCGGACAACGGCATTCACGGGGAAATCCTTGTGGCTGATTCGTCCACGGATCGGACCGCAGAGATCGCAGATTCACTTGGTGCACGGGTCATTAAACCCAAAAAGATGGGGTACGGGAATGCCTACCTGTCAGCAGTTCCTTGCGCCCGGGGGCATTATATTATCCTTGGGGATGCGGACAACACCTATGATTTTTTGGATATTCCAAAACTTCTGGCACCCTTGCGGGCAGGATCTGACTTTGTGATCGGATCCCGGTTCAAAGGAACCATTCACCCGGATTCGATGACCGCGCTGCACCGGTATATCGGAAACCCGGTCCTCACATGGATGATCAACTTCATCTTCAGTACCCGGTTTTCCGACACCCACAGCGGTTTTCGTGCCATCACCCGAAACGCACTCGACCGGTTGTCGTTAAAGTCCGGGGGCATGGAATTTGCCTCAGAGATGCTCGTCATTGCCTCAAAAGAACATCTGAAAATAGAAGAAGTCCCCATTGACTATTATCCCAGAAAGACCCCATCCAAACTGCACAGCTTTGCCGATGGATGGCGCCATATCCGGTTTGTGCTTCTCCTAAAACCCCTGCCGTTTGTGGCGATACCCGGCTTTCTGTTCTCCCTTCTGGGGGTATTACTGATGGTGGTTTTCTCGCTCCAGGGGGATGTCGAAACCTCACATCTTCATACATTCCTTCTCGGAGCCATACTCGTCATGGGCGGGGTTCAGGTAGTACTCACGGGATTTCTGATGAAGACCTATTCAGTCATCCATGGATATGAGAACAAGGCAGGGATCATTGAGGTCTTGATGAAATACAGTAGCCTCGAAAAATTCCTTGTCCTGGGATCCTTTCTGTTTTTAATAGGCATACTCCTCGGTTTGAATATCCTCATCCGGTGGATCTCGGTAAGTTTTGGGTTTTTAAGCGAGATCTCGACCGCGATCACTGCCCTTGTATTGATTGTAAGTGGCATACAGATCTTTCTCTTTGCCATCTTCCAGAGCATGATGCTCTTAAATGAGAACAATAACCACGTCCGGGTTCCACGATGAAGATCGCGTTTGTGTACGATGTCATCTACCCGTATGTAAAAGGGGGCGTGGAAAAACGCGTATGGGAACTTGCCGTCCGGCTGGTCCGACACGGCAACGAAGTCCATATCATCGGCATGAAGTGCTGGGAAGGCGAGGATATTCTTATCCGGGACGGCGTCATCCTGCACGGGATCTGCCCGGCAAAAAACCTCTATGCCCACGGCAGGAGAACCATCGGGGAAGCGGTGTATTTTAGTATCCATCTTTTTTTTTACCTGACAAAGTACCACTTTGACATCATTGACTGTCAGCAGTTTCCCTATCTGTCCTGCATTTCAGTGAAGATAATAACTGTGATGAAAAGAACACCCCTCGTGATCACATGGCATGAGGTCTGGGGAGAGTATTGGTATACCTATCTCGGACGTATGGGATTTTTTGGAAAATGCACGGAACACGTGATATCACTCCTAACCCCGCATGTCGTTGCAGTCTCATTAACCACCGCACGAAATCTGGAATCCATTGGGTATCAAAAAAAGATCCGTATTATCAACAATGGAATTGATCTTCACCGCATCGACGCTCTTGTACCCCACGCTGAATCAACAGACGGGATCTTTGCCGGGCGATTGATCAAAGAAAAACACGTGGACGTATTGCTTCGGGCATGGGCGATCCTGACACAAAAGGAGCCGGACTATACCCTACTCGTCATCGGTGAAGGTCCGGAGCTGGATAGAATCCGGCATTCTATCCACGCACTATCACTTGATCAGTGTGTACGGGTCATCGGGTTCCGGAATCAACATGACGAACTGATCGCGCGGATGAAATCTGCAAAAGTATGTGTCCTGCCGTCCACGCGGGAAGGATTTGGCATTACGGCACTCGAAGCGCTGGCATCCGGACTTCCGGTTGTAACCGTGGACAGCCCTGCAAACGCGATCCGTGATCTTATCACAGAAGAAAATGGCTTCCTCTCGACACCGTCCCCGGAAGATCTCGCCGTAAAAGTCCATATGGCACTTTTGCACAATAAAGACATGAAAAAAGCCTGTAGAGAGACCGCAGCCTCATTCGACTGGGATTGCATTGCAACGGATATCGAAGCATATTACCGCTCAATATCCGCCACTCTGCATGAACCCCTCACAGGCACATAGACAATTGTCAAATGTCCCCTCTTGCATTCAGGAGCCCGGTTATCCGGAGACCCGGTTGCCGTTCGCCACATCCGCATCAGTCACGCTGATGTAGCGCGCAGTCCCGGCAATGTGATACGGCGCGGTCGCATTGACTGCATATCGGGTACTGGTGGTAGCATACGGCACGACAAACTCACCATTCTCGCTTTTCTGCCGGTAGACAAACGCCCGACCGGTATTGGTGATCACCGGCACCTCGATGACACCCTCACCGGAGATGTGTGCACCGGTCACATACTCAAAGATCTTCACGGATTTGATATCCGTAAGGGTAATGGTACCGGATTCCGGAAAGAGATTCACCGTCGCATTCGAGGGGGATTCATGGATGAGCCGGTAATGTCTCAGTGCAGGAACTTCCAGCAGCGACTGGTTCGGGAGATCGGAGAAGAGATCAGCAAACCGACCGGTTGTCAGGGCAGTACCCTCCGGCGCGATCAGACTGTCATTCTGCACTGTGCGGATATCCCGTTCCTGAACACTCGTGATAACACGGGCATACCCATTCACATCTCCTGCGGTTTCACCCGGTGCCGGCACCGGTCGGATCGTGTACTGGACGTATTCCCCGGTTTTGGGGAGGGTCATGGATCCGTCAAAATTGTGGAGCCGGGCAACCATGGTTTGGAAATACGCGTCATCATACAGGTGGATCTTCTGTAATTGGGATGGGTGGGTTGCATCCGACACCATGAACCATTTGACATACGGGGAAATATCGGTCGTTTTGCTCTGCCAGGGAACCAGGTTGGTGAAGGTATCAACTGCCATATTTGAATCTGTGATGACATATTTCCCCCCATACTTTGCGAGAAGAAGATCTGCATCGGATTCATTTCTGGAGAGGAAGTATGCGGCAGTGCCGGAAGTGCCGTACAGATGATCCTGGAATGGATTGGTGTTGGGAATCCGGCGGGAGATAAATGTGATCCAGTGACCAGCATCCCAGACTGCCATTATCCCATACGCCCCGGGGGGGTAGGAAAATCCGCGCGCTTCATACTGCTGGAAATAATCGATTCCCGTCTGTGGGGTGTTTGTCTGCGTCCATACCAGCGATTCGATCCAGTCCGGAGAGATTTCCCGTTGGGGCGTACTCATACCGTACGTGATATCGCTTACGAGCGCGGACAGAATGAGCGCGAGCGCGAGAATGACGACCGCAACTACCACAAGATCTTTGAGAACCTCCCGTGAGGTTGATGCGTGCGACGCCGGACGAGACGGTTCTTGCTTCTTTGGTCGTTTCAAACGTGATTTGGCAGAAACCTCTTTTGGGTTTCCACCCGGATTTGCGGTCGCCGTTTTCATTCCGCGGACTTTCGGGGATCCAAGGGGATCCGGTTCGGACTCACGAGAGGTGGACTGAGACGTACGGGTCTCAGGGTCTTTCTTATGAATCTCGGAAAGCCGAGGTTCATGGTGGCGCTCCTGATCTGGCAGAGGTTTATCGGGTTTTAGTGAGAGGTTCCGTTCCTCGTCGACATGCGCGCCCGGATCCGGGGAATTCCGGACGATATGGGATTGAATGAAATGAACGATGCAATCCTGTCGCCAGGTGAAGGGTTCGGTGATACAGATGGCTGCCAGCAGAACCACATTCACCGTGAAATAATATTCAAATCTCTGGAACTGGATGGTGAGCAGCAGCATGACCACGGACCATATGAATAAAAAGACCGATTGGTGATTTCGTATCTTCACCGCAGCATACCCCAGGATCACGAAGCCTCCTGCCATGAGGAGGAGTGCGACATTGAAATGTTCCCAGGCAGCGGAAAGGGACCAGGGAAGGGTCTCAACCACTCCGACAGAAAATAGGGAGGAGCCTGACAGCAGTCCCATCGACTGCCCGATGAGTGAGTGAAGGAGTGGAATGATCTGGGTCATTACAAAACCAATCACGGCAAGAAGGGCGAGACTTCCCAGGTATGCCCATTTCTTCCCCAAAAAAATCTTTGATAGGAGACAGAGCACAACGGTTTCCCCGATAAGTGCAAGGTTTACGTACACGATACCGATGGAGTACTGGGTGAGGGATACCCCCGGTTGTTTGATCCCGAAGAGGAGCAACAAAATTGTCGAGACCAATAAGAGCCCGAGATTAACGACGAGCAGGTATTCTGGGGGATGCCCGGAAAAATAATCCAGAATATTCTGAACGCACGTATAGACCGCAATAACGATCAGCACGATAATAACGGTCGTGGAAGATAACAGTCCGAGAAAATATATTGCTCCGGTAAGCGCGGAGAACAAAACCGGATACATGAGCGTTTTGTGCTGGTTCCATGCAACCGGGTGGCTTTTTGTATAGGAGATGGTGTATATATACGCGAAAAAAAAGAGCGCGCTGAACAGTACTTCTGCAATATGATGGTCAATCCATCCGTATGATGAGATGGAAAAATACTGGACTGATACCACAGCGATGAGACCTGCGGCAACAATGCCCGCTTTCCAGTTCCAGAGTGTTTTTCCCAGTATATACATCACGGGCACCATGATGACCGCTAAAAGGGGAGCCAATAGCCCGGCAGTGATAATAATCGACGCGTGGGAGGTGGCGCCGGATACGATGCAGCAGATCGCTGCGAGGAAGGGGAAGAGCGGACCCCAATCGATCACCTTCCCTGTGGGGAATGCGGTCATCGGATCAAACCAGTCATATTGGGGAAAATTGTGTACCATCACTTCGATCTGTCGTAGTGTGTAGTACGAATCGGTATCGTAAATATACAAAAATCCCTGGTTCTGAATGAAAAATGTGGGAATCAACCTGAGGGCAAGGGCAATTGCCGCAAAGATCAACAGAACAGCCCAGATTACATAGCGATGATTCCGGGTCATGTCAGGAGTACTCATATGAACCTGTGAAATCCCTCACAGGTGTTCGCAGTGCTGGTATCATGTATTATACAAAGTAAGTCTCTTACTTTGATGGCTTTATTTTTTATGAATCATTTCCCGGCACAGAAATTTCCGGATATTGAAAAAACGGAGTTTACAGGTACACGATCGTTCCACCAAACTCATTCCCGATCAGGGAAGAAAAAAATATTCCTCGTTCACTGCACCATTCTTTGGGCATGCCGCGTGGGGGATTGGGGGTGTACCTGAACCACAAAACCCGATGAACCTGCGAGGGTTCGGGGAAATCCCCCTCACGTCAGAGTACCCTGTTTCCGTTATAAATACGCAAACGCGCATACGTCTATTCGGGAAAGATGAAAGAACGCGACGCGGTTTATTGGGGATCGTCCAGGTTCGCTGCTGCTTTTTTTGCCGGGGGTTGAGGGAATGAGGGAATAATCCGGCGAATCTCATGAGTTTAAGACAAGGACCATTCGAGTATCGGGGGGGAGGGGTCGGATTGGTGCGTGACGCACTGGGTAAGGAACGCCGGTACTGGTAGTTTCTCATCTGAATATACCGGCTTTTACCGGGGCTTACCCGGCAGTAAAAAACCTTACGTACCTATCTGACCCCCCACATGCCCTCTTTAAAGAATGGGTAAAAAGTGACAAAATTAACGTCTGTGGAAATAAAATTTTCTGAGAATTATACGTGTGGGGGGTCGGATGGGGATTGAGTCATCAAGGGGGGGACCCCCCGAGGGTGGGGGGTCATGGGACTACACGGATACTCAGCTTGCCGATTACCACCAAACCGCTGATGTGCCGAAACGGGCACACAGATCCGGGATGAAAACGACTAACGGTTTTCAAAAGCGGCGGGCGTACGCGATTGTTTTGTTTGTTCTGTTCGTATGATCGAGACGCACATGCGTTGGGTTTTTTACTGGATCTCCGTGAAGATATCGGTAGGTTTATCGTGTCATGAAGATAATCCCAGATTTATGAGATCTGATTTTCTTGCAACAATGGCGATTTTCATCATTCTTTCATTCCTGATGTCACCTGCACTGGCGACCAATGAATCGGGGAATATCACTGTCACCAGGGGATCATCCGCAGACCCGGTAAACGTGACCGTAATTTTGGAGACAAACGCGCCGTACCTGAATAGCACAACGCCGGTATTTTCCCCAAATGAGTTTTCAGCTGATGTAATAACGGTTTCTACTGCTGCGAAGGATCAACCCACGGATGATGACCGGATTGATCATGCGTCTATCCTGGAAGGAGTGACTTTCCCTGCCTCACACACATCTTCAGAAGAAATTACCTCTGCGTCTGGGAGTGAGTCATATGTATTTGTTACCAAATGGGGAACACATGGAGAGTATGCATTCCATAAAGGGGAATTTCGTTATCCGATCGGAGTTGCAGTAGATTCATCAGGGAATGTCTATGTTGTTGACAACAATTACAAAAATATTCAGAAGTTCAGTTCTACCGGGAAATTTATATATGCTTGGGGGAATTTTGAGGATGTACAGGATGTCGCAGTCGATTCATCGGGTAATGTCTATGTCCTAGATTCAGGAGGTGTAATTTTTGACGGTAAAATCTGCAAATATAGTTCAACCGGTGAATACAAAAAATCATTTGGCTTAACGAATGGCTGGGCAGATACTAACTGGTTCCCAGTTGGTGTTGGGGTAGATTCATCAGGGAACTCCTATGTCACGGATAATACGTGTAAGATTACAAAGTTCAATTCAGAAGGATCATCTTTAATCTCGTGGGGATCAAAAGGAATTGAAAATGGACAGTTCTACAATCCACAGGATGTCGCAGTCGATTCGTCTGGCAATATCTATGTTGTTGACAGGGACAACTCCCGGATTCAGAAGTTTAGTTCGAGCTGGGTCTTTTTAACGAAGTGGGGATCATACGGATCAGGAGCCGGGGAGTTCATAAATCCCTCCCGCATCGCGGTAGATTCATCAGGGAACGTCTATGTCACAGACACTGATAATCATCGAGTCCAGAAATTCAGTTCAAGCGGGGCATTTATCACCACGTGGGGATCGGAGGGAACCGATGATGGACAGTTCTACTATCCCTACGGTATAGCAGTTGATTCATCAGGGAATGTCTACGTATCTGAAACAGGCAATGATCGGGTCCAGAAATTTGCACTCTCTTCAGGAAAACCCCCGGTCGCCGACTTCTCAGGCACACCCACCTTCGGCACCGCACCGTTATCGGTCACATTCACGGACAAATCAACCAACACCCCCACATCTTGGACTTGGTCATTCGGGGACGACAGTGCCAGTACATCCCAAAATCCCTCGCATACATACACAAAATCGGCCACCTACACGGTTTCCCTAACAGCGACCAATGCCGCGGGCAGCAATCTTTGCACAAAGACAAATTACATCACGGTCAGCTCCGCGGGAGTAACTCCTGTCGCCGACTTCTCGGGCACACCCACCTCCGGTACTGCTCCATTAACCGTCACATTCTCGGACTGTTCGACCAACACGCCCACATCATGGGCGTGGTCATTCGGGGACGACAGTGCTAGTACATCCCAAAATCCCTCGCACACATACTCAAAATCGGGCACGTACACGGTTTCCTTAACAGCGACCAATGCCGCGGGCAGCAATCTTTGCACAAAGACAAATTACATCACGGTCAGTTCCGGCAGCTGTGAATCATACGTGTTTTCCACGAAATGGGGAACGTTTGGTGAAGAGAACGGGCAGTTTAGGTTCCCCTACGGTGTTGCTGTGGACTCTTCAGGCAAGATCTATATTGCCGATGCGATGAACTCTCGAATCCAGAAGTTCAGTTCGAGCGGATCATTTATCACGAAGTGGGGATCATACGGTGCCGGAAACGGACAGTTTCAATATCTACAGGATGTCGCAGTCGATTCATCTGGCAACGTCTTTGTGTCAGACACAGACAATAATCGGATCCAGAAGTTCAGTTCAACGGGGACATTTTTAACGAGTCTGGGAGCCGCGGGTTCCGGAAACGGGCAATTCGATTCTCCATTCAGTGTCGCAGTTGATTCTTCAGGCAACGTCTATGTCGCGGATGGCGGGAATAACCGGATCCAGAAGTTCAGTTCAAGCGGGGCATATGTAACCAAATTTGGAACAGCGGGTTCCGGAGACGGGCAGCTCATCCATCCCACGGGAGTTGCTGTAGACACATTGGGCAACGTCTTTGTGTCAGACACAAACAATAATCGGATCCAGAAGTTCAGTTCGAGCGGGGTATATGTAGCGAAGTGGGGGTCAGATGGAACCGGGGACGGACAATTCTGCCTTCCCGGAGGGGTCGTAGTAGATTCGTCGGGTAATGTCTACGTGGCAGACAAAGGGAATGATCGGATTCAGAAGTTCAGTTCAACGGGGACATTTTTGACAAGTCTGGGAACTTCAGGTTCCGAAAACGGGCAATTCGATTCTCCATTCAGTGTCGCAGTTGATGCTTCAGGCAATGTGTACGTTGCGGACTCAGGGAACCATCGGATCCAGAAATTTGTACCTACATCGGAAAATCCCCCGGTCGCCGACTTCTCAGGCACACCCACCTCCGGCACCGCTCCATTAACCGTCACATTCTCGGACTGTTCGACAAACAATCCCACATCCTGGACCTGGTCATTCGGTGACGAAGGTTCCAGTACATCCCAAAATCCCTCGCACACATACACAAAATCGGGCACCTACACCGTTTCCCTAACAGCGACCAATGCCGCGGGTAGCAATCTGTGCACAAAGATAAGTTACATCACGGTGAGTTCCGCAGGAGTGACTCCGGTCGCCGACTTCTCAGGCACACCCACCTCCGGCACCGCTCCATTAACCGTCACATTCTCGGACTGTTCGACCAACACGCCCACATCTTGGGCGTGGTCATTCGGGGATGACAGTTCCAGTACATCCCAAAATCCCTCGCACACTTACACAAAACCGGGCACCTACACGGTCTCACTGAAAGTGACGACTGCAGCCGGATCAGATACCAAGACCA